>Ga0126381_100003203_pt1 | contig 17844 bp, 19 predicted proteins | sample PanSoiMetPlot_28_FD_96465 | JGI IMG/M metagenome (GOLD analysis project Ga0126381, IMG submission 96465) | Tropical forest soil microbial communities from Panama - MetaG Plot_28 | ecosystem: Environmental > Terrestrial > Soil > Tropical forest > Bulk soil | place: Panama | collected 2016-02-17 | reverse complement strand
GCAATGAGGATGACTGGAACCGGCTCTCGCTTCTCACCAAGACCGTGGAGGATTTGGAGCTGGTGGACACCGACCTGAATCCGGAAACGGTACTGTGGCGTCTGTTCCATGAGGACGAGGTTCGCGTGCAACCCGCCGAGGCACTGTCTTTCCGCTGCGATTGCGACGCGATGCGCATCACCAACGTGCTGAAAAGCTATGCGCCTGAAGAGCGGGAGGGGCTGGCTGATCCCGATGGCATTATCCGCGCGCGCTGCGAATTCTGCGGAATCACGCACGAAATAACGCCCGACGCTCTAGTTTAGCCGCTTGTCTTTTGACCGCTCAGTGCGTCGCGCGTGCTCACGGGCCTCACGCCCGCTGCGCGCGCCGCTCCTGCTTTTGGGTTTGATACCAAGCCAATCGACCAGGGGGGCGGGCTCTGATGATCGAGATTTCATATCCTGATGATCTCAACGTACCACGAAATTTCGATGCCTTTCGGGCTCCCCAAACGCCAAGGTAGTAGCTTCCAGTTCTTTCGTTTTCAAAAACGGCCGCGCCACCAAATATTTTTGACAAGCCGGCTGTTTGCTTGATGCCTCCGCCGCCAAAGACGTCAACGACAATGTCCAAAGGTGCGGCGCTCACCCAAGTGTCGGTCGTTGGCGCGAAACGGTCGTCTCGGAAAAGGTAGACACGGACGAAATCCGCAGATTTTGGCGAAAGGATAATCAACTTGCAGCCTTCGCGATCACTTTGCGGAGGAACTTTTCGCACGCCTCATATTCCGACAGGGCGCAATACTCGTTCGGTCTGTGCGCCTGGTCGATGGAGCCCGGGCCGCAGATGACTGCCGGGATGCCGTAACGCTGAAACTGACCTCCTTCGGTGCCATAGGCTACCGCTTCGATCCGGTTGGCGCCGGTGAGTTCGCGCGCGAGCGCAATGGCGGGAGATTCTTCGTCCATCACCAGGCCAGGATAATGCGCATCCAAGTTTGTTTCGAACGCCGCATCGCCCGACCGCCGCGCATATTTGGGCAGAATCTCGATCGCCGTGCGCCTTTTCACGATTTCCACGATTGTTCCAGGATCGCGGTCGGGCAGATTGCGATATTCCCAAGTGACCAAAGCCTCCCGGGCCAGGATATTGGTGGCGGTACCGCCCGAAATCATGTTGGCCTGGACGGTAGAATGGGGCGGATCGAATCTTGGATCGAGATCGGTGCGAATTCCTTCCCACACATCGTCCAGCAAATTCACGAATTCACCCGCCATCATCACGGCATTGGCACCTTTTTCCGGCGCGCTGGAATGATGTTCATGGCCCAGGCAGCGGGTCGTGAGGACCGCGCCGCCCTTGTGCGCCCCCACGACTTTCATCAGCGTGGGCTCACCGATGATGGCCAACGCGGGTTTGATCCCTGCCTTCTTCAAATCGTCAAGCAGGCTGAGCACGCCGGAGCATCCCACTTCCTCGTCATAGGAAAGTGCAAAATGGATGGGGCGCCTAAGCCCGGCCTTGGCAATTTCCGGTACAAGCGACAGCGCCACGCCCAGAAAGCCTTTCATGTCGCAGGCGCCGCGCCCGAATAATTTTCCTTCACGCACTTCTGCCTGGAAAGGATCGGATGACCAAACCTGTCCATCCACCGGCACCACATCGCTATGGCCGGACAGCACGTAACCGCCATCGCCATCAGGGCCTAGTGTGGCGAAGAGATTGGCTTTGGCGCCGCTCTCGTCATAAATGCGGCGGCAGCGGGCGCCGGACCTTTCGAGGAGCCCCTGTGCATAATCGATCAAGTTCAGATTGGAGCCGCGGCTGGTGGTGTCGAAGCCGATCAGGGTCTTGATCAGGTCGAGTGCGGAGGTCATCAGCCTTCGCGCGAGACCGGATTGCCGATGAGGTTGAGGAACTCCCGCCTCGTCACGTCATTGTCGCGGAAGCCGCCGAGCATCGTCGAGGTGACCATGATCACGCCGGTTTTGTGAACACCGCGCGTCGTCATGCATTGGTGAGCGGCCTCGATCACCACCGCTACGCCTTTTGGCTCCAGCACCTTTTGGATGCAGTGCGCTATCTGGGCGTTCATCTTCTCTTGCACCTGCAGGCGGCGGGCAAAGGCGTCCACCACGCGGGCGATTTTGGAGATTCCCACCACCCGGTGCGTTGGCAGGTAGCCGACATGGACGCGCCCGAGAATGGGCGCCAAATGATGTTCGCAATGCGACTCGAAGCGAATATCCTTAAGCATGACCATGTCATCATAGCCCGCCACTTCCTCGAATGTCCGGGCAAGATAAGCCTCGGGATCCTGGTCATAACCTGAGAACCAATCCTCATAGGCTTTCGCCACCCGGGCCGGAGTGTCCGTCAAGCCTTCACGACTGGGATCATCGCCGGCCCAGCGCAGCAAAGTACGAATGGCCTGTTCGGCCTCTTCCCTCGTGGGGCGGTTGGGGATGGTTTTTGCGCAAGGCGCGGCAAAGTCTATTTTGGCCATTTGATTTCCGTTTCAATACGGTTGAATTAACGCCCGGAATGCCCCTTCGATTCAACCACGAGATTGGGGTCTGAATGGCTCAGGGGTGACGAGGTTCACCCGGCTTAGTGGATTTGCCGCCGTTCGTGAGGGCTTTCCAGCAGAAAGAGTGGAATTTCGGCCTCGAAATCCTCGCCGGACGCGGCCTTCATTAGATAGCGGCCGCTCATCAGGCCGGATGCAGTCTCGAGCGGACAGCCGCTGGTATATTGAAAGCGCTCCCCCGGCGCGATCACCGGCTGGGCCCCTACCACGCCAGGGCCACGAATTTCTTTCACCCGTCCAACGCCATCCACGATATTCCAATAGCGGGACAGAAGTTGCACCGGCTCCGATCCCCGGTTTTCGATGGTTACCGTGTAGGACCAGACATACCTGTCTCCGTCCGGATCGGATTGATCATCCAGATAGGCCGGTTTGACCGCGACAAAGATGGAGCGAGTCATGCGTTCATACATGAGTCGATTATCGGGCCGGGTGTCGGGCCACGCAAGTCACATCGCTGTCACGGTTAATTTGTCCACGCCTTCGCTAACCTTTCCCTCTCCGGCCTCCGCATCGCAAGCGCTGCCACTGGCACGTCCCCCACCAGCATGCTTCGCGTGCGCGGGAATAGAGTCGCGATCAAGCTTCGACAGGATTTAGCGCGGTTCGACTGTTACTTCGGTTTTCACGGAGTTGGCGATGAAGCATTGTTCATGCGCCGTGTGGTGCATTTCGGCCAGGGTGGCAGCGTCGGGCGCGATCTCGAAGGTGATTTTGGGGCGCAGAATAGTGCGGGTAATCCACAATTTTCCGCCTTCCTTTTCCAAAAAACCGACCGCGTCGTCTTCATAGGACAAAACGGTGAATTTCTTCCGCGCCGCGATCGCGAGGAAGCTAAGCATGTGGCAGGAAGACAACGCAGCGACCAGCATGTCTTCGGGATCGCCCTTCGCGGAATCGCCCTTGTACGCGGCGGCTGCGGAAAACGTGACCGCCTCGTCATTCTTGAAGATGATCCGATGATTGCGGGGATAGGCGTCGTAAGTGAAGGGCGCGTCACCTTTGTTCCAATGGAGCGTGATTTTATGTTCAGACATAAGAGAAATCCTCCTAACCTGAAGAAAATATAAGCCTGGGCGTCTCCGTCGCGAGACGCGGCGCAGACATGGCGGTTATGAATTTTGGGACCATCGGGCGCGCAGGATTTTGTGGATGGGGCGGCGCATGGGACGCACGCGAATAAGGCACCTGAGTGCGCACGGCGAACTCAAGATGCAGAAAGACCCGCGCTAAGCGACCTTCAGGGCCTGTTCCAGATCCTCGCAAACATCGTCCGCATCTTCCAATCCCACCGACAGGCGCAGCAGGCCCGAGGTGACGCCCAGTTCGGCGCGGGCCTCCGGCGTCAGCTTGAAATGGGTGGTGGTCTCGGGATGGGTGATGAGGCTTTTGGCGTCGCCCAGATTGTTGGAGATGTCGATCAATTTGAGCGCATTGGAAAGTTTGAACGCGGCCTTCTTGCCGCCTTCCACTTCGAACGCCACCATGCCGCCGCCGCTGTCCATCTGGGAGCGGGCGAGATTGTGCTGGGGATGATCGGCGCGGAACGGATAAAGCACGCGCGTCACCTTGCGCTGGCCGCTCAGGAAATCAGCCACGCGCTGGGCGTTTTCCGAATGCGCCTTCATGCGCAAGTCAAGGGTCTCCAGACTTTTCAGATGCATCCAGGCGGTGAAGGGCGCGATGGAAGGCCCGGTATTGCGAATCCAGGGCTGGATATATTTTTCGAGAAATCCCCGGTTGCAGCACACCACGCCGCCGAGCGCGCGGCCCTGACCGTCTATGTATTTTGTCGAGGAATGGACCACGATATGGCAGCCGAATTCGATTGGCCGCTGCACGGCAGGACTGGCGAAGGCGTTGTCCACAAGGACTTGGGCGCCCGCTTCGTCGGCGATCTTGGCCACTGCTCTCAGATCCACAATGGAAAGGGTGGGATTGGACGGTGTTTCCAGGAACAGGATTCGGGTTTTAGGCGTGATCGCCGCCTTCCACTGGCTGAGATCGCCGCCATCCACCAGCGTATAGCCGATGCCGAAGCGCGGAAGGATTTCCCTGACCACATGCAGGCACGACCCGAACATCGCCTTGGCCGCCACCACATGATCCCCCGTCTTGAGCGCAGACAGGAGCACGCCTGACACTGCTGCCATGCCGGTGGAAGTGGCTTGGGCCGCTTCCGAACCCTCCAAAGCTGCCATACGCGATTCAAACATGGTGACGGTAGGGTTGGCGTAACGGGAATATTGATAGCCGCCAATCTCGCCTTTGAAGCGGGCCTCGGCTTCTTCCGCATTCTCATAGGCATAGCCGGAGGTGAGGAAAAGCGCCTCTGAAGTCTCCTGGAAGGGCGTGCGCATGGTGCCGCCGCGCACCCCAAGGGTGCGCCTTTTCCAATTGCCTGACTTCTTGTTGGTCGCCATGCCCGAAGCCTTTCACCGTCACCGGGACCGAATTCACTGCACCAGTTGGGGCCGGGCTTTGTGACGCGGTTGCGGGCGGGGCGTCAAGCTCATTAAAGTCGCGGGAGACCAGGGGAATTCGAGGGTATGAAACGCCTTTACATCCTGCGCCACGCCAAGGCCGCGCAAGCCGAGCCCGGCCAGGATGACCATGCGCGGGCGCTGACCGTGCGTGGTATCGCCGACGCCGAGGCGATGGCGCGCTATATGCGCAAGAATGGGGCAAAACCCGATCGCGTCCTGATCTCCACGTCAGCGCGCACTATCCAGACCGCCGATCTTGTGTTGCGTGAATTGGACGGAGTGCCGCGCGGCGACTACCGCGATGGGTTGTACTTGGCCGCGGCCGGCAAGATCGCAACAATATTGAAGAGCCTTCCCGCCAAACTCTCTGAGGTGATGGTGGTGGGACACAATCCCGGGTTGGAGGAACTGGCGGCGCTTCTCGCTCGCGAACCGGTCCGCCGCAAGGAACGCGAGCGGCGCGGCGAACTGGATGAGAAGTTTCCCACCGCCGCGCTGGCGGTTCTGGATTTCGACATGGACCGCTGGCGCGATCTGAAGCCCGGCACCGGCAAACTCGCCGATTTTGTCAGGCCCAAGGACCTGTGAACATCGGCCGCGCCGCCTTTGTCGAAGCATGGGCGCCGTCTCGCGCTTCGACGACCTCCAAGTGAGGTTTTTTAGATTGGCAGACGCCTGGGACTGAGTGCCAGTCTTTTCCAGCCAAATGCCACTTCGCACACTTCCTGGCCACCCAGCATCACGCGCCGTTCGGCGATGCGGGCGCCGCCCATAGCTTCATAGAAGAAGCAGGCGTGATTTTGCGCGTGGCTCCAGATCAGGCAGGAATGAAAGGCGCGCGTTTCCAGCGCCGAGAATGCGCCGTGCAGCAAGGCGCGGCCTACACCGCGGCCGAGGAAATCGGGATCCACATAGAGTGTGTAGATTTCGCCGTCGAAACCCAAGCCCCGGTCGCGCGCGGCGCCGAATCCAGCCAGGCCAAGCACGCCGTGACGTGGCGCTTCCGCCACCAGCACCGCCCCTTTGCGAATTGCACGCTCAAGCCGCGCGGCATGCATTTCCACCGACATGTTGGCAAGCAGACGATGCGGCAAGATGGCGGCGTATGTGTCGTGCCAGGCCTCGACATAGATGCGCGCCAGAGACATTGCGTCTCCGGGGCGCGCCAATCTGAGGCTCAATGCGCCATCGCTCATGGTGTGGAGCGTGACGCAAGCATTGGGTTGCGGCAAGGATTAAATCTTCATGCGCGGCCTTGCGCACCGACATTGTCGAGATAAGCGCCGTTGAAGCTTGGCCGTGCCTGTCCTCCCCGTGCATGCGAAGCCATGAGGGCCAGAGGGGATTAACTTAAGGTCGGCATATCCTGGATCCGGGCGAAGAACTTCGCGTTCTGTTCTCCGCCTTGTGTATAATGCTTGGCGCTGGAGAAATCGGCTATCTTGCTAAAATTGGCCGCGACGTCATCGCAGCTCGCCTTGTGGCCCAGATTGACGCCATCGGTTTCGACCAATTGGGCGGCGGCGAAGACACCGGCGGCAGCCGTCAGGATCATGCCGGTGGGAGCTTCGTCCGAAGCCAAATAGGCCACGGCAGGCGTGACATATTCCGGTTTGAGCATTTCCATGACTGCGGGCGGCATCAGATGCTCTGTCATGCGGGTCGCGGCGACCGGACAGATCGCGTTCACCTTGATGTTATCCTTATCGCCTTCCAACTTCAGCGAGTTCATGAAGCCGATCAGCGACAACTTTGCCGCCCCGTAGTTGGTCTGACCGAAATTGCCGTAAAGGCCGGTGGACGAGGTGGTGACGACAATGCGGCCATATTTCTGGGCCCGCATGATGGGCCAAATCGCATGTGCCGGCTTCACCGTTCCCATAAGATGCACATTTATCACGGCTTCGAAATCCTTGAGGTCCATCTTGGCGAAGCTTTTGTCGCGCAAGATTCCGGCATTGGCGATCAGGATATCGATGCGGCCCCAGCTATCCATAGTCTGCTTGACCAGGTGCGCTACGCCGGCGTCATCTGTGATGGAGGCGCCATTGGCGATGGCTTCGCCGCCCGCTGCCTTGATCTCTCTCACCACGCTTTCTGCGGCGGCCGAATTGCCGCCCGTCCCATCGACCGCGCCTCCGAGATCGTTGATCACAACTTTGGCGCCGCGTTTGGCCAATTCCAGCGCATGCGCGCGGCCCAATCCGCCCCCTGCGCCGGTGACAATCGCGACCTTGTCTTTGAAGCTGATGGGCATGGGGAGTTCTCCTGGGAAGGGCTTCATCACGATGGCGTGGGCGCCACGGCGCGGTCAAGGCGGCGAAGTTTATTGATCAAAGACGCAGCGGGATGCTCGACGAAGGTGGCAAGCAGCCCGCCCCAGATCACGCAGACCACCACGAGTCCGAGCGGCTCCAACCACCAGGACAGGCTGATGAAAGTCGTGCCGAGCATCGGTGTCATGGGCGCGGGATAAAGGCGCTGTTCGAATATCCGTATCATCAGGAGCCAGAAGGTTTGGCCGATATAGACGGCGTAGGACCACCGGCCGAGAGTCTGCAGGATCGGGATTTTAAGGGCGTCTGCCAACACGCCACGGTCAAAGGCCAACGCCAGGACCAGCGCCATCATGGGAAGCGCTGTCCAGATATCCATCACGGTGTGCGACCAACCGGTATCGTAGAGAGCGTAGATAAGCGCAGCGAACACTGCCAGTTGGATCAGGGAATGCGCCCAGTCCGGCAAGCTGTCGCGCGGTTTCAGGGCGCGAAAGAGCACTGCAAATCCCACACCGATGGAGAAATCGGCAAGGCCGCGCAGGACTCCATTGTGATATGTGATGTCTAGGCCCACATGCGGGCCGGAAGTGAGGTCGAGCGCGGTCAAGCCCATCACGCCGGCCGCGATCAAAAGTACGCCGCGCCAGCTGCGGCCATTGGCCAGCCACAGGAGCAGCGGGAAAAGAATACAGAGCGCCCATTCGACGCTCACGAACCAAGAGACGCCATTCCAGGTAAGCCGGTCCATGGTGTTCCAGCCATGGAGCAGGAACAGGCTCAGGAAAAACCCCTTCGCGCTCACATCCTGGTGATAGCGCAGATCGAAAATCGAATGATAGCCGCCGATATGGGCCAGGATGCGGGCGACGATCAACACCGCCAGCACCGCCAGCAGCATGAAAAGATGAAGCGGATAAAGCCGGGTGAGACGGGCTTTCAGAAATTGGCCATACCCTTCGCGAGTATAAAGCTTCGCCAGTCTCGGCCCATAGACATGAGTGAGGATGAAGCCTGAGAGGCAAAAAAAGAATTCCACCCACAAATAACCGCGCGCGGCCAGAAGATCGAGCGGCCAGAAATTGCGATAGCCATGGCCTTCGCTGAAATGGAACATCACCAGCACCAGTGGTGGAAAAGCCCGCGCACCGGACAGGGCGGCGATCTCGGTGGGTTTGGTCATCTCATGGCGCCCCTTCAGCGCAATCTAACGCGAGGCGGCATCCCTGTCGCGCGAATCATATAACTTGAGCATACGTCCTCATGGTTCGACAGGCTCAGCATGAGGACTTCTTCACTCGGAGCTTGTCGGAGGGTGAGGCTTAAAACGTCATGTCCGAAAATCTGTTGGTGCATCTACAATCGGTGTTGGGGCTGATCGTGATCATCGGGTTGGCTTGGATTCTATCCGAGAATAGAGGCGCCTTCCGGTTCCGGATGGTGGCCTCGGCGCTGTTGCTGCAACTGGCGATCGCGCTGCTGCTCTTGAAGATTCCGCCTGCGCGGGCGGCACTCCTCAGCCTCAACAACGTGGTCAATGCGCTCAGCCAGGCCACCACCGCGGGGGCGAGTTTCGTCTTCGGCTATGTGGGCGGCGGCGCCGCCCCCTTTTCCATCACCAACCCCCGCGCCCTCACCAGCTTCGCCTTTGGCGTGCTGCCTCTGGTGATCGTGATCTCGGCCTTGTCGGCGCTGCTCTGGTATTGGCGGATCCTGCCTGTGATCGTGGGCGGCATCGCTTTCGTCCTACGCCGGGTTCTGGGCCTGGGCGGGGCGACCGCGCTGGCCTCGGGCGCGATGGTCTTCTTCGGAATGATCGAGGCGCCCCTTCTGGTTCGGCCGTGCCTCGCGAAGATGACCCGCACCGAATTGTTCATCCTATTCAGCGTGGGTCTGGCCTCGGTGGCGGGTACGATGTTCGTGCTTTATGCCACGGTGCTGAAAGCTGTCCTGCCGGGCGCGCTTGGTCATGTGCTGGTGGCCTCGATGATGGCGCTCCCGGGCGCCGTGATGCTCGCCCGCGTGATGGTACCGGGCGATGCCGCCACGGAGGAAGTGCCCGCCCAGCTTGGTTACCGTTCCAGCATGGACGCGGTCGCCAAAGGCACGGAAGACGGGCTCAAAATTTATCTGCAGATCATGGCGCTCCTGATTGTGATGGTGGCCTTGATCTCGCTTGCCGACCAAATTCTCGGCGCGCTGCCTCCCTTTGCCGGCGCGCCCATCACGCTGGAGCGCGTTCTGGGTTTTCTTTTCGCCCCCCTAGCTTGGCTTTATGGCGTGCCCTGGCACGAGGCCGGCGTGGCTGGAAGCCTTCTGGGCACCAAGACCATCATCAATGAGCTGGTGGCATATCTCCAATACGCCGGCCTGCCCAAGGACTCGCTCGATCCGCGTTCCGGCCTGATCATGGTCTATGCGCTGTGCGGCTTCGCTAATTTCGGCAGTGTGGGGATTCTGATCGCCGGCATGAGCGCATTAATGCCAGAGCGGCGAGCCGAGATCGTGCCGCTGGCTTTGCGCGCCATGATTTCGGGGACCTTGGCGAGCGGACTTTCGGCGTCCATGATCGGGCTTCTCACCTGAGCCTCAGTTCCAGCGATGCGCTTGCCCGCAATTCTGTTAAGCCTGATCCTGTTGGGATGCGCCGTCACACGCGCGCCATTGGGGAGCGAGGATGTGACGCCTGAGTTCGGTCAGAGCGTGCTGGTTGCCAGAGACGGAACAAGGCTTCCGATGCGCGAATGGGACGCCGAGGGGGACGAGCCCAAAGCTGTGATCATCGCGCTTCACGGCATGAGCGACTACTCCAACGCCTTCGATGGCCCCGGCCGCGAATGGGCAAAACGCGGGATCACCACCTTGGCGATCGACCAGCGCGGTTTCGGTCGGGCCCCCAACCCCGGCCTGTGGGCGGGAGGCGAGGCGATGCGACATGATCTCGACGATTTCGCTGCCGCCGCGCATGCGCGCTATCCCGATGCGAAAATCTTTGCCCTCGGCGAAAGCATGGGCGGAGCGGTGCTGCTTTCGTCTTTAGCGTCAGCCGATCCGCCCCCGGTCGACGGCGCGATACTGGTTTCGCCAGCGGTCTGGTCGCGCGCCGACATGCCCGTGCCCTATCGCGTGGCGCTGTTCCTTGCAGCGCATCTGATGCCCGGCGTCATCCTCACCAATTCCGCGGCCAGCCATGTCGTGACTGTGGTGCCGTCCGACAATGTTCCCATGCTGGTCGCGCTGGGCCGCGATCCGCTGTTCCAGAAGAAGACCCGAGCCGACACATTGTTCGGCTTAGTCAATCTGATGGACGAAGCGCGCCGCGCCGCGGGTGAGATCAGAAATGCACCGCCCATTCTTTTTCTTCATGGCGCCAAGGACCAGGTGATTCCGCCAAAATCCGCTGCTGCCGCAATCGCAGCGCTGGGGACCCATGCCGAGGTGCGCGAATATCGCAACGGCTACCACATGCTGCTGCGCGATCTGGAAGGCCCCAAGGTTCAGGACGACGTCGCCAATTGGGTGATAAACGCTTCGGGCTAGCGAACGAATTGGCCCAGTCGATCATTTCGAGCGGCGAACGGTCTGCTAGCGGCCAGCGTCGCGCGAATGCTTAGGCGAGCTTCCGATCCCTTTCGCGAAATTCAGCGGCGCCTGGGTTTAGATTTGACCGGTTTGGGCGGGGGCGGCGGTGCCTCGGCCTCGCGGGCAAGGCGCAAGGCCTTCAGCCGCGCCGTCTTGGCATCGAAGGCGGCACGTTCCTTGGCGATCTCGGCCCAGACCAGCTTGTCGCGCAGTTCCGAGGCGGTGAATGGCGGCTTGGGATCTGCCATGCCGGTTTCTAGCATGATTGGCTGCCGGTGCGAAACGGCGCCGATTGTCAAAGCCCGCGGGACGCCGGATAAAGGGCCATGGGGAGGGTTGCCCGCGCCGTCAATATTGCCGATCTGCGCCGCATCGCCGGGGCGCGGCTGCCGTCTGTCGTGTTCGATTATCTGGACGGCGCGGCGGAAGACGAAGCCACGCTCAAGGACAATTGTCAGGCCTTTAAGAACTGGATTTTCCGGCCCCGTCATGGGGTTGAGTTGAAGTCGCTCGACCTGGGAATCACCGTGATGGAGCAAAGGCTGGAATGGCCGGCTTTGCTGGCCCCCATCGGCTACAGCGCCCTGATGCACCCCCATGGCGAGGTGGGCGTGGCCCGAGCGGCCGGTCGGGCCGGGACGGGTGCGATTCTCTCGACCATTTCGGGCGCACGGATGGAGGACCTGGCCGCTACCGGCACGCCCGTCTTCATGCAGATATATCTCCTCGCTGGGCGGGAAGCAGGCGAAGCCACATTGGCACGCGCGGAGGCCTGTGGGGTCAAAGGCCTGTTTCTTACCGTCGACACGCCGGTGGCGGGCCTGCGCGAGCGCGATTTTCGCAATGGCATGAATGAACTGATGGGCCGGGATGTCTTCGCCAAACTTCCGTATGTCGCAGACCTTCTCGTGCATCCGGGCTGGCTCGCTTCTTATCTTGGCGGCGCGCGCATGACTCATCTGCAGAATGTCGTGACTGAAGAGGGGCCCTTGCCGCTAAGCGACGTGGCAAAAGTTCTGTCGCGGTCTGTAGTGACTTGGGACGACCTTGCCTGGATTCGACGGCAATGGAAGGGACCGATTGCCATCAAGGGCATACTCACCGGCGACGACGCTCGGCGCGCCTGCGATGGAGGTGCCCAAGCAGTAGTGGTGTCCAATCACGGCGGCCGGCAACTGGACGGCGTCGCCGCAAGCCTTGATGCGCTGCCCGAAGTGGTACGCGCGGTGGGCGAGCGCTGCGAGGTGCTGATGGACGGCGGCATCCGCCGCGGCTGCGACATCGTCAAGGCCTTGGCTCTTGGCGCGCACGCCGTGTTGATCGGGCGCGGCTACGCCTATGGCCTGGCAGCAGGCGGCGAGCCCGGCGTGGACCGGGCATTAGCCATCCTCCGCGCGGATCTAGTGCGCACCATGAAGCTTCTGGGCTGCGCGTCGTTAGTAGACCTGGACGAGAGCTTCCTGCAGCGGCGCATTACCTGAGCGGCATCATCGGGTTTCCCGTTTCGAGCAGCGTCTTGAGATTGGACAGGATCGCCGGCCAACCCTGCGAGACCGCTTTGATGAATTGAGAATTCTCACGCTCCAACGTGTGAGTGATGGTGAGCTTGGTTACATCACTCTGCGGCTCGATTTCGAAGACGCAGCGCGAGTAGCCTTCCTCTTTCAGCTCCGGTCTGAACTGGTTCTGCCATTTCAGCACCAAGCGCTTAGGCGGCTCGCATTCCACCACTTCGCCGGCATCGGCAACGCGGCCGTCGGAAAAAATCATCTTCCAGCTTGCGCCCGGCTTCCATTCTGATTCCTGACGGATGCCATACCAATATTTCTGGGTGAATTCGGGGCTGATCAGCGCCGTCCATAATTCGTTGGGCGTGGTCTTGATATAGGTGACATAGATAAAACTGCTTTCTGCCATGACGGCCTCCTGTTCGGGATTATTTCCTGGATTTGCTTTCGAGCGCTTTCTTGAGGTCTGATAGGGCGCGCAAGCGAGGCCGGTCGAACTTATAGATCCATCTTTCCGCGATCTCGTTGATCGGCACTGGATTGATGAAATGCAGCCTCTCGCGCCCCTGGCGCAGCGGCGCCACCAAATTAGCCTCTTCCAGGATGGCGATATGCTTGGTCACCGCCTGGCGGGTCATCTCCAGTCCTTCCGACAGTTCGCTCAAACTTTGCCCGTTCCGGGAGCGGAGCCGGTCCAGCAACAGCCTTCGGCTTTTGTCGGCCAGTGCCCGGAAAACGGCGTCGTCGTCCATGGCCCTAATACGCAACCATTTGGTTGCGTGTCAAGCCGAGCAATAATGTGCTCGGTCCGGACTTATAAGGGGCGCGAACTAGCGTCCCTGATGACGGAAGGAGCGGCCCTTGGGCATTTTCTGATTATGGCCCTGGTTGAAGCGCGCCCACATGGGTTGTTCGGGTTTTCCCGGATGGGGTGGTTCGATCTTGGGCTTGGGGGAGGCGGCCGTGGTGGACGTGACTTGCTGCGCCGGTGTGCTTGCCCCTGCTTCCGGCAGTCTTTGCTCGGCCTTGGTGGATTCTGTTTTCGCGGGCTTGGCAGCCGCGGCTTTCATGGCGGCCTGCTTGGGTTTCGCCGTTTTGGCTCTAGAGGGTTTGGAAGTTTTGGATTTGTTGCTTTTGGCCGTGTCGCTTTTGCTCTGGGGCATGGTCCTTCCTTTGACAAGGTCTAACGCAAAACAATGATACACCCGGCAATTCAAAATGCGCAGAGATTCTCCTGCTGCAACGCGCCGACCTTGAGCCAAACCCGTGCGCCATGCGCGCCAGTGCGGGCGCGAAGGCTTACGCCCGCAGGAAGCCTGAGCCAGGAAAGACGCGTGAAAGTTTCCGTGGCGTCCGTAAGTGAGCCGTCCAGCACCAACAACTCCAGGCCTTGCGCATTGTCCAACTCGACATCGCGGGTCGCGGGCCATGCCTCGATCCGCACCTGTTCATGGCCATTCTCGAATAGAATGCCATCACCGTTGCGCAACGCCACAAAATCATGGTCGTCGCGGCGGAACTGCCAGAGCTTAACGAAGATCACACAACCTTGTTCCGAGCCCGGCCGGTGCCCCGATCCAGGCGGATTGCGCATGTAAGAACCGGCAGGGTAGTTGCCGCTTTCGTCCTGGAACACTCCGTCAAGCACCAGGATCTCTTCGCCGCCGGGATGGCCGTGAGCTGGGAAATGGCTGTTAGGGGCATAGCGCACAATGGACGTGGCGCGCGCTTTCTCGTCACCGATGCGAAACAGCATGCGCCGCTCCACCCCACGCGTGGGGCTCGACACCCAGGGGAGCTTTGCCGCATGCACCACAGTTGGTGCGCTGAAATCCGCGTTCAACTTCATCGGGCCCTACAGTTCGGCGCGGCCGCCATCCACAATGATTTCGGCGCCCAGCATATAGCTGGAAGCATCACTGGCCAAAAACAAAGCTGCATTGGCGATGTCCGTTGGCGTGCCCATCCGGCCGGCGGGAATTAGCTTCGAAGTGGCCTCGACATAAGCTTGGAATTCGGCGTCACTCCGCGCTCCCTTGTGGAGCGGCGTGATGATCGACCCCGGGCTAACCGCGTTGACACGAATCTTCTTATCCGCCAGTTCGGCCGCAAAGGTACGGGTGAAAGAACGCACTGCAGCCTTGCTCGCGGAAAGAATTCCGCGCCCGGCGACGCCGCGCTGGTCCAGCCACGACGTGTTGAGGATGATCGAGCTTCCCGGCGGCATCAACGGCACCACGGCTTGCACGGAAAAGAAAACGCCCTTTACATTTACGTCCATCAATTTGGTGTAGGCGGCCTCGTCGGTGGCGCCGATCGGCGTACCCAGCGCCGTACCGGCGTTGGCGAAGAAAATGTCGAGCTTACCAAAGGCAGCTTTCACCTCTTCGGCCATCCGGGTCAGGTCGGCCACGGAACGCACATCGGCCTTGATGGTGTGGGCTTTTCCGGAAAGCGCCACTTTGGCTTTCTCGAGCTTGGCGGCGTCTGTACCGGTGATGGCGACGCTCGCGCCATGCTCCTGGAAGAGCTTGGCCGCGGCCAACCCGATGCCGCTCGATCCCCCCGTAATCAGAGCAGCCTTTCCTTGAAGGATCATCGTGGTTTCTCCTCGAACCTGATTGTGGCTAGATTAGACGCGCGAACGGCTCGTCGCCACCAAAGCCGGGCACATAACCGGGACGCGCGGGCAGCATCCATGGGGCGGGAAGGGGTTTTGTGATGAAAGTGAGGGAGTGGCTGTTCGCGGCGTTTGTTCTTCTTGCGCCAGTCTCGCTTGCCGCCCAACCCGCGTCTCAGAATCTCGCCGTCGCGGGCTTGCATCAGCCGGTCGAGATCATCCGCGATCATTGGGGCATCGCCCATATCTACGCCAAGAACGAACCAGACCTATTTTTCGCCCAGGGCTATAACGTGGCGCATGACCGGCTGTTTCAGCTGGAAATGTGGCGCCGCCAGGCGACCGGCACGGTGGCCGAAATCCTGGGGCCGAAGGAAATCGAACGTGATATCGGCAACCGCCTATTCATGTACCGCGGCGATCTCACAAAAGAGCTCAACTGGTATCACCCGCACGGCGCCCTGATCGTCAATGCCTTCGTGGACGGCATCAACGCTTACATCGACCAGACCGCGCGCGATCCTTCCTTGCTCACACCCGAATTCGCCATGCTGGGCATCAAACCCGGCAAGTGGACACCCGCCATAGTCATATCGCGCTTCAACGGTCTTCTGGGCAATGTCGAGAGCGAGATCAACATGGCGCTGGCGGTCAAGACTCTGGGCGCGGACAAGGTCCGGGATATAGAATATTTTCAGCCCGCCGGTCCGGACCTTCGCATCGATCCGGCCATCGATACGTCACTTCTTTCCAACGAAATCTTGAATACTTTCCGCGCCTTCCGCACGCCTTTGACTTTCAAGGCCGACGAACTCTTTCCGCAATACCGCAACCCCAAATCGGTGGCGATGCTGGACACCGACATCACATCGCCTTTGACGCAGAGCGAGCGGCGCGAGGATATCGGCAGCAACAATTGGACCGTTTCCGGCAAGCTCACCATGAGCGGCTACCCCATGCTGATGAACGATCCGCATCGCGTGCAGGAAGCGCCATCGCTGCGATATTGGGTCCATCTGAACGCGCCGGGCTGGAATGTGATCGGCGCGGGCGAACCGGCGCTGCCTGGGGTCTCCATCGGCCACAATCAGGTCGGGGCGTGGGGCCTCACCATTTTCGGGACCGACGGCGAAGACCTTTATGTCTATGACATCAACCCGTCGAACCCGCTGCAATATAAATATAGGAATGGTTGGGAGACGATGCGTGTGGTCCACGAAACCGTCCCCGTCAAAGGCGAGGCGTCGCGCGACGTGGCGCTCAAATATACCCGCCACGGTCCGGTGGTGTTCGAGGACCGGGTCCACTACAAAGCCTATGCCGTACGCGCTGCCTGGCTCGAGACGGGATCGGCGCCCTATCTTGCCAGCCTGCGCATGGATCAATCTGAAAGTTGGGACGAATTTGTGGAAGCGAGCAGCTATAGCCGCATTCCGGCCGAGAACATGGTGTGGGCCGACAGGAACGGAAATATCGGTTACCAGGCGGTGGGCATCGCGCCTAACCGGCCCAATTGGAGCGGATTGGTGCCGGTGCCCGGCGATGGTCGCTACGAATGGAAAGGCTTTTTGCCCATCAAGGAACTTCCCCACGTGAAAAATCCCGACAAGGGCTATTACAACACGTCCAACGAATTCCAGATTCCACGCGGCTGGCCCTACAAAGAGGCGCTGCATTACATCTGGACCGATCCCTATCGCGCCCAAAGCGTCGCCGAGCTGTTGGGTTCCGGAAGAAAATTTTCAATCGCCGACATGGTGCAGTTGCAGAACAGCACGCTTTCAATACCGGCGCGCAGTTTGATGCCGTTGCTGCGTGATCTTGAAATTTCCGACCCCGCGGGGAAGCGCGCGGCCGACCGGCTATTGGCTTGGAATTTCACGCTGGACAAGAATTCAGTGGCGGCCGGCATCTATGAAATGTTCCAGCGCAGGCTGATCGCGAATGTGCGCGACGCGGTGGTGCCCGAAAATGCGCGCGCCTATATAGGCACGCCGGCGATGGCGCGCATCGTTGCCTGGATGGAAGCGCCGGACGGCCGCTTCGGCACCGACCCGATCGCCGGACGCAACGCCGTTCTGGTCAGGAGCCTGAACGAAGCGGTGGCGGAGTTGACCAAGCGATTGGGCGCCGACATGGATGCGTGGAAACTGGGCGCCTATCACTATGCCCGGATCATGAGTCCGTTCTCGGCGGCGGTGAGGCCCGATCTTGAGGAAAAATATGACGTGGGCCGCGCGCCTCGCGGCGGAGATAGTTATACTATCGACGCTACCGGAGGCAGCGACAATCAGCAGGCGGGCGGATCCTTCAAGATCGCCATGGATACCGAGAACTGGGACAATTCGGTGGGGCTGAACAACCCCGGGCAATCGGGTGACGTCAACAGTCCGCATTACCGCGACCTTTATGCGCTCTGGTCGCAAGGCAAATATTTCCCAATCTTTTATTCCCGCGCGAAGGTGGAAACCGTGGCGGAGACGCGCGTTATGCTGGAACCCCCGCGGTAATTGCGGGCTGGAGGAGGGCACATGCGGATCGCGGTTCTGACGGGCGGCGGCGATGTGCCGGGCCTGAATCCTTGCATCAAGGCCATCACGGAAAGCGCCTTGCACGAAGGTTGGGACGTTGTCGGTTTCCGCCGCGGCTGGGCGGGGCCGCTGGGCTATAATCCCGACGATCCGGACGACGGCGCCCGTCATCTTCTGCCGCTGACGCATGAAGCTGTTCGAACGATCGATCGCACAGGCGGCACGATCCTGCATTCTTCGCGCACCAATCCCGCCAAGGTGAAGTCGTC
>Ga0126381_100003202_pt1 | contig 17855 bp, 15 predicted proteins | sample PanSoiMetPlot_28_FD_96465 | JGI IMG/M metagenome (GOLD analysis project Ga0126381, IMG submission 96465) | Tropical forest soil microbial communities from Panama - MetaG Plot_28 | ecosystem: Environmental > Terrestrial > Soil > Tropical forest > Bulk soil | place: Panama | collected 2016-02-17 | reverse complement strand
CGCTTGGCCGAGAAGGCCCAGCCCGAAGTGGCCATTCTGGACATCACCATGCCGCTGCTCAACGGCGTCGACGCCGCCCGCGAGGTGATTAAGTCCACGCCGAAAACAAAAGTCATTCTTCTCACCCAGCATGACGAAGATCAATACGTGACGGAGGCGCTTCGCGCCGGCGTCAAGGGATATGTACTCAAAAGCCAGGCTGCCGAAGACCTGGTTCATGCCATTAGGGAAGTTTGCAAGGGATCTGTTTATCTCAGTCCCCGCATCTCGCGAGCAGTGGTAGACGCCTATTTATCGAAGACCTATGTTTCACCCGATCCTCTTTCCATGCGCGAGCGCCAAGTTCTTCAGTTGGTCGGCGAAGGGAAGTCCACCAAGGACATTGCTCTGCAACTCGGAATCAGCGTAAAGACTGCGGAATCCCATAGGGCTAGACTCATGCGGAAGCTCGATATTCATGAAACGGCTAGTCTCGTTCGCTATGCCATTCGGCGCGGGTTAATCCAAGCCTAACCCCCTGCGAAATCAACTACTTGTTCCGCGATACTCTCAATCTTTCTCCTGGGGTCGTTTCGGTGATTCACCGGATTGTTTTAAGAAGCCAAGAAGCTATTGTGCATCGAGGAGGAGGCTGCCTCCGAGTTCAGGGCCCCCCCTGAAACACCCAACATCCCTTTGCCCTGGACGGGAGGCAGCCCCTCCCCATTTCTTGGAGGTTCGAGCGGTGCTGAAAGTGCGCTATGGTCCGCAACTCGCGAAAGGTTTGAAAGCCTTGCAGGCACTTGCCAAGGAAATCGAACAGCGTGTTCTGCCACCGAGCCCGAAATCAATGCGCATCTCTTTAGAGCAAAGTAAGTTCGGCGGAGAATCACAGAATCACACGGGAATCTTACAAACCGCAAACCAGCCAAAAGACTCTGCCGATTTGCAGATCCCGGTTGACTCCAAGGCCGATTTTCATCCTGGAGGCCGGAGAGGGCGCACTCGACGGGGGGCCGATGAAACTCTGGATAGGATATTTCAAGGACTGCTGCGAGATGCGAACCGGGACCTGAGGAGTCTAATGAGGGATGTGCGTGCCGGTTCCGACACGGCACTGCTCGGCGGCGCGGAAAGCAGCGTCATTCGCGACCTTTTCAGGCGTGCCCTTCTCTGTGCGACCAAGCAGTACATGGTGCAAACCGAACTCAGCAACGCGCTCATGGACGAATTGACGGGACTCTACAATCGGCGCGGTTTCCTGGCCCTCGGGGATCGCCAGCTGAGGCTTGCCCGGCGCTCCGACCGCAGCTTGCTTCTGTTTTTCATTGACCTCGACGGCCTGAAAGAAATCAATGATGCTTTCGGCCATACCGAGGGGGACGCTGCATTGATGTGGACGGCGGAGGCCCTGGAAGCCACTTTTCGCGATTCCGACGTCATTGCCCGCATTGGCGGCGACGAGTTCGCCGCGCTAGCCATCGAAGCTTCCGGTCAAAGCGAAGCCTGCATTCGGCAACGCCTGACCGAGTACCTAAACTCCGTGAGCCGCAAGGCTAGTGATTACAAGTTTTCTGTCAGTTTGGGAACCGCGCGATTCGATCCGCGGAACCCGGTGTCCATTCGAGAGTTAATCGCCGAAGCGGATCGCGCGATGTACGAGCAGAAGCGGCGCCGTTCTCCCCTGCGCCTGAGTAACGCGGCCTGTTGTCAACCCTAAGGCGAACGGGGACGTTCACTCCGTGCTCAAAGGAGATGGGATAACGCGCGGAGCGGATTTTAGAATGGGTTCGATAGAAGGGAATGTTCTCACGAGCTAGAGCCCACTTCCCTGAGCTTCGTCGTGTGGGCAGCGATCCTAGCTGAAAGGGCAAGACACTCATGGCTGTGCGGTCTGGTCGAGTTGAAAAACGGATTCAGCTGTCCCTGCCGGTGCAGATCTCGAGCCTGTATGATCCCTCGAAGGCCGAGCGGACCAATACCGAGAACGTGTGCTCGCTAGGAATGCGCGTGTTAACGCAAAAGGCCAAAGAATTGAACGAGCGGCTGATGATCAGTTCCTTGGTTGGCGATTTACGAGCTCTGGCTCGCGTTGTTTACTGCCAGCGTCTGCCAGACGGGCGTTTTGGAATCGGAATTCAGTTTCAGGGGCGCGCTGTCAATTGGCAGGCAAGTTCGCTGGCAGACGCCAGGGGCTGAGCGCTGCCACAGCCGACACTCCTGCTTACCTCTTTGTTCCGCCAAAAACCGGCGAGCCGGACAGGAAATATCACGCCCCAAACAGAGCGGGAGTTTCCCAGGAGTCCTGAAATGAATAGCGAAGAATTTACGGAAGACAAGCGGTATCGGGAATTGCTCCGCACCGCTCTCGTTGCTCTACCGTCATGAGCTCTACCGTCATGAAAGGTTCTACCCGACTGATTTTCGGGATTCTCCCGGTGTCAGGCTGGGTGATCTAACCGATTGTTCTCCCCGCACGGGCTCCGTTAGCCTTTATTTAGCTTCCGCAGTGTGCCCCAGGATGCGTACCTGGAAAGGTAAGGTCAAAAGGTTCGGTGATTTGCTTTACGCGAAATCTTTTCTTCCCTAACTCCACTTGGAACAGGAAGGCTCAATGATCACTTGTGACGTGGCGGTAGTCGGCGCGGGTCCCTATGGACTGTCAGCCGCGGCTCATTTAAGGGCTGCCAATGGATTGGACATGCGCGTTTTCGGCCAGCCGATGTCCTTTTGGGAGAGGCACATGCCGAAATGGATGCTGCTGCGGTCTCCTCTGGCAGGGTCGCATCTCTCCGACCCTCAAGGGGCCCTGACGCTCGAAGCTTACCACGCAGCCTCCGGAAACGAGATCACCGCGCCGCTGCCCCTATGCCGGTTTATCGACTACGGGCGCTGGTTTCAAACGCAGGCCGTTCCTGACACGGACGCGCGAAAAATTGAGCGCATCGAGAAATACGGAAACGGGTTCCGAATTACGGTGGAAGACGGTGAGGTCTGGAAAGCGGGTCGCGTGATTATCGCAGCAGGGATTGAGCCCTTTGCCAGCAAGCCCGCGGAATTCAAGCGTGTGCCGGGCGAATTGGCCTCTCATTCCTGCGACCACCGTGATCTGGGCCGTTTTGCCGAGAAAAAGATCGCCGTCATCGGAGCGGGGCAAAGCGCCCTGGAGTCGGCTGCTCTGCTCCACGAAGCGGGAGCCGATGTGGAAGTGTTGGTCCGCGCCCCTTTTGTTCGTTGGCTCTGGCGGCATAAATGGTTTCACACCTTCACGCCGGTCGCGCGCATGCTGTACGCGCCTGCGGACGTCGGGCAAGCCGGACTCAGCCAACTTGTAGCGCGTCCTCATTTGTTCCGCCGCCTGCCTCGATCGATGCAAGATCGCTGGGGAAAGCGTGCCATCCGGCCTGCGGGGGCGGGTTGGCTCAACCTTCGTTGTCAACCCATTCGCATTACCACCTCGCGCCTGGTGACCTCGGCAGTTCCCCAAGGCGATCAGCTCCTGCTCACCTTGAACGATGGCACGAAACGCTCGGTCGACCACGCCCTGCTCGCCACCGGCTATCGCGTAGACATTGCCCTCTATCCGTTCCTCTCGAAGCCGTTGTTCAAATCAATCGAGACTGTTAACGGTTATCCAAAACTCGGGAACGGGTTCGAGTCTTCAGTCCCCGGACTCCATTTCCTCGGCGCGCCCGCTGCCTGGAGCTTCGGTCCGATAATGCGCTTCGTTGCCGGCGCGGACTTCGCGTCGCGTAACCTGATGCGCGGCATTCTGGGAAGCGTCAAATCCATCACCGTTCAAAAATAATCTTGGCTACAGCGACAATCGCGATTTTGGCAGAACACGCAGCGCAGGTCGCGGAGCGCGCCGTCGGCTCATGCGGCGCCCTGCTCATGGGTGCGGACTATCGCGCCCTTGGGGTGGCGCGAAGCCTAGGACGCCGCAAGATTCCTGTCTGGGTGATCAAGCAAGGCGGCCATCTGGTGGCGGCTGCGTCGCGCTATGTGCGCCGCAGAATTCCCTGGCCGGAAGCGGAAGACGCAGAGAAAATTGATTTTCTCCTGGACCTCAGCGTCAAGAGCGGTCTTAAAGATTGGGCGCTGATACCCACCGACGACTATGCAGTCGGCCTGGCATCCGTCTATCACGACCTCCTTTCCAAGCAATACCGCGTCACCGTTCCGCGTTGGGAAAAGTTGCAGTGGGCGTGCGACAAACGGCTGCTTCACGCAGTGGCTGAAGCGTTGGGAATTCACCAGCCCTGGACAAAGTGTATCTCCGCCGAACAGGACGTCGCCCGTGTCGACTGCCCCTTCCCCGTCATTCTCAAACCGGCCATCCGGCTGAAGCCGAGCAGCCTCGCGATTCCCAAGGCGTGGCGTGCCGACGACCGCGAAGCCCTGCTTCGGCGCTTCAAGGAAGCCAGTAGCCTTCTTCCTGCCGAAGACCTGATCATCCAGGAAGTGGTTCCAGGGGGAGGAGAGACCCAGTTTTCTTACGCGGCGCTTTGCAAAGACGGCCTTCCTCTGGCCTCCGTAGTGGCCAAGCGCCTGCGCCAATACCCCAAGGATTTCGGTCAGTTCAGCACCTTTGTCGAGACGATCAGCGAGCCCCGGGTCGCCGAACCCGCGGAGCGCCTGCTGGCGGCAACTCGCTTCACCGGCCTTGTGGAAGTGGAATTCAAAAAGGATTTGCGGAACGGCCAGTTCAAGGTTCTGGACATCAATCCCCGAGTCTGGGGCTGGCATACCCTCTGTGCGCGGGCGGGCGTGGACTTCCCGTATTTGCTGTGGCTTCTCGTAAGAGGCGCGCCAGTTCCGCAGATCCGAGGCCGCGCCGGCGCTCGCTGGATTCACACGGGCGCCGACCTGCGAGTGGCACTGGGAGGGATTTTGAGCGGAGACTTTTCGTTTGGGTCGTACTTGCGCTCCCTGTGCGGGCCGGTCGAATCCGCCATTTTCTCTTGGGACGATCCGGCTCCCGCGCTTCTGGACTTTCCGCTCTTTGCTTACTCGGTGGGCAAGCGTCGATGGCAGCAGGGGACTCTTAGTCCTGTTGGCCAGCAGTTCCGGCCGCGAGGACCAGCTATCCCATAAGGAATCAATCCGTTCGGGTTTGCCGGTTTTGCTCGATTGCGGCGTTACCCTGCGTCGCTTGGGTTTTCTGTTGGCTCCGACCGGGGATTTTCTTTAGTTGGCCGCGTCAACGATTGGTAGAAGAAATGAGAGGTACAAATTGCGGATCACAGTAATTGGTTGCGGGTACGTGGGATTGGTCACAGGAACATGCCTTGCCGAGGTAGGACACCAGGTCATTTGCACCGATAACGATGCCGAACGTATTGCCACGCTGAAGGACGGCGTCGTCCCCATTTACGAGCCGCACCTCGCTGCGCTGCTAACCTCAAACCTGCGGGCGAAGCGCCTTTCTTTCACTGGTGGCGCCGCAGAGGCGGTGAAATCAGGCGAAGCGATCTTCATCTGCGTCGGGACCCCTCCAAAGGCAAATGGCGAAGCCGACCTCTCGGCCCTAGACAATGTGGCGCGTCTGATCGCCACCGAGGCTCACGCTTCCAAACTTGTCGTCGAGAAAAGCACGGTGCCTGCCCAAACGGGACAGCAATTAAAGCGCGTGCTCAGCGTTTACCGGCGAGACCCCTCCGCGGAACTCCGCGTGGCCTCCAATCCTGAATTTCTCCGCGAGGGCACGGCCGTGGAGGATTTCCTCCACCCCGATCGTATTGTGTTGGGCGTCGAGGACAAAGGCTCCGAAAAGCAGCTGCGTAAGATCTACCGCCCCATCCTGGAAGCCCCTCGGGGAAAGACAAAGCTCCATTGTCCGGTGCATTTGAGCGGGTGCCCGCCGGCGAAACCCGAGCTGGTGGTTACCACCGTCAATAGCGCCGAACTGATCAAGCACGCCTCCAACTCGTTTCTGGCCTTGAAGATCTCCTACGCCAACATGATTGCAGACTTGTGCGAAAAAGTCGGCGCCGACATTAAAGCAGTCGTTCATGCAATGGGGCTTGACCCTCGGATCGGGCCTCAGTTTCTGAATGCTGGACTTGGATTCGGCGGCTTTTGCTTGCCCAAAGACGTCCAGGCATTTGTCCGGCTGGCGGAGCGCTCGGGCGTAAACTTCGGCGTGCTAAGAGACGCCGAGGCGGTCAACAAGCGCCGCGTCGATTTGTTTATTGAAAAACTCCGACAGGCGCTGTGGGTGATCAAAGACAAGCGGGTAGGAATCCTGGGTCTGGCATTCAAGGCCAACACCGACGACATTCGCTTTGCGCCATCTCTGGGAGTCATCGAGCGATTGCTGGCCGAGGGAGCGAACCTTCGCGCCTACGACCAGGAAGCAATGGACAAAACCTCGGTCCTTTTCCCGCAGGTCGAATTGTGCCGCGAACCTCACCACGTCGCTCGTGATGCCGATGCTGTATTGATCCTCACCGAGTGGCCCGAGTTCCGCCAACTCGACTGGAAACGGGTTTACGCAGCGATGAGCCGCCCGCTCATCGTCGATGGCCGCAACCTTCTTGATCCGGCCACCATGACGGACCTTGGGTTTGAATACCATAGCTTCGGCCGGCCGCCCGAAAAGCCTCAGCCACAACCGATACCATCCGTCATGCTCGGTGCATCTTGGTCCGCCGTCGAGCAACCTCGGTTGGCAACGTGAAGCAAACACACCGCATCACCACCTGCTAGAGCCCTCGAAGGTCAACAAACAAAATGGCTTCTTGCCCCGTGCGTGGATCCGGTTTTGCAGGTCGCGGAGGTGAATAGAGTCAAACCAACGGCCGAGCACCTCCGGTTCGTTGACGATCACACCGCCCTTCGAACAGGTGTACCTCGCGGCCCAGGGTGAAGTCGGTTTCTCGGATTACTTTCGCAATCGCCTGATTGAGTTCGGTCTCGATTGTTCGGTTCAACGAAGGGAACATTCGGGTGCTTTGGCTCGATCAACATTCGCGTGGACATAATGCGCTCTATCTTCCACTGATACCTGTAATCCTTTGCATTCCATCGAACGATTGATAGCTTCGAGCACTCGCACGACATCCCGGCCATCCACTCCGTTGCTGACCGGCCGCCCACCGGTTCTGACGCACTCGAGAAAATGCCGGCATTGACTCTTCAGCGGTTCAGCGGCTTCGATCCGAGGGCTGATAATGTCGCCGTCCCGGATTTGGAAGCGAAACTCTCCGTAGCTCAGCGGTTCCTGTTCCACGCAGCTCACGCCCTTCTCAAACACACGCACTTGCTCCACTCCATTCAGGTCGTCGAAAAGGATCCTGCAATCGCTCTTGACCACCACGACCTCTCGAGCTTTGTCGGGATCCGCCCAACTGACGTGCACGTGCGCGAGAACATTGCCGGGATAGCCGAGCGAGACAAAGCCCACGTCGTCCCGGCTATTCCCGAGAACTTTGCCGCCCACGGCGCTGACCCACTCCGGCGTAGCATCCAGCAAATAATTGAAGATGGAAATGTCATGCGGCGCGAGGTCCCAGAGAGCGTTGACGTCGCGGCGGATGGGGCCAAGATTGGTACGGCGGGCGTACAGGTAGTAGACCCGCCCGGTGTCTTGCTTCACGTATTCTTTTACTTTGCGGACGCCGGGATTAAAGATAAACGTATGACCCACCATGAGAGTCACGGAACGCGAGTCCGCGAGCTCGATCAATTTCTCGGCGTCGGTACTGGTGGTGGTGAGCGGCTTTTCCACCAGCAAGTGCTTTCCTGCCGCGAGCGAGCGGCGCGCTACGTTGCAGTGTGAACTTGCCTCGGTCGAAACCACCACGGCTTCGACCTCCGGCTGCGACAACGCGTCATCGATTTGTGTGGTTAGATAAACGCTGGGAAACCGCCGTGCTACCTCTTTCAGGCGTTCCGAACTCTGTTCACAAACGGCGGCAACGCGCGAGTCGGTCAGTTCGTTGAAGATGCGAACGTAGTTCATTCCCCAATAGCCGCATCCGATCACCGCGATGCCCGTGGGTTTGGTATTTGCGGAGTCTTCCTTTACTCCGGGCGGAAGGACGCCGTTCGTCATTCCGCACCTCTCCGGGAAAGCACTGCGGGGATGGTAAGAAACATGATTTTCAGATCGAGCCACAGGGATGCGTTGCGGATGTAGTCCACATCCATGCGGATCATTTCTTCAAACGACACCCGACACCTTCCTTTGACCTGCCACCAACCGGTGATTCCCGGCAGCGCGGCAAACCGGTTGTGGTGGCGAGCCTGGTAGCCGGCCACCTCGTAAGGGGGCACCGGGCGCGGCCCGACCAGACTCATATCACCCTTGAGCACGTTGAAGAGTTGAGGAAGCTCATCCATGCTGAATTTTCTGAGAAACCGACCGACTCTCGTCACCCGGGGATCGTGGATGAGCTTGAATTTTCCGCCGCTCTCGGGTGAAGGTTGCGTGCGGCCCAGAACGAAATCCTTGACATAAGCTTCGTGCAAGGAGGGATCCGAGTCCCGCACCATGGAGCGGAACTTATAAAAAGTGAAATTCTGCACGACCCAGAAACGATGGTTCTCGAACCTCTGGCGCCTCGCTCCCACACGTTCCTGAGCGAAGATGACCGGCCCTGGCGAGTCGAGTTTGATCAGCAGGGCGATCAGCAAGAGCAAGGGCAGCAGAAGAATGAACAGCGCCGTCGCCAAAAGAATGTCCATCGAGCGTTTTAAGACGCCGTAGAACAGGTTTTCCGATCCGGCTGCCATCACCGTGGTTCGCGTCGACCATTGCCATGTTTGCTGTTGAGCCATTGTATTTGGTTCCTGACGTTGTGAATTTGAGTAAAGAAAAGGGCCCTAAACTTTTTAAAAGGTTGACGACCCGCTAAGGCCTCCGCGGGGCCATCCATGTGGATAGGAACCAGTGAGGATTCCTTAGAGCCTACTGTAGAGTGATTCTGGGATGGGATAAGACCGGTTGTTGAGAACAACGCCAAGCACTTTGGCATTGGCTGCAGCCAGGCTTTCCTTGATTCGCCGCGCCGTATCCCGCCGCGTTCGATCTGCTTCCAAAATCAGCACGACGCCGTCGGTCCACTTGCTAAACATCATCGCGTTCGAATTGAGCCACAGTGGCCCTGAGTGGATGATCACGTAACGGTATGCGTTGCGCAGCTCTTCCATCCGCGCGCGCAGCCCTTCGGCGGTCTTGGCGAGATTCAACTGGGAAGCGCCGGACCCGCTCGGTACGAGCCAAAGGTTTGCCGAGGAAAGTTGCTGCGCGAACTCCTGGATGGGACTGGAGTTCAGGGTTGCCTCCGCAAGCCCCTTTTCGTTTCGCACGCCGAAATATTCATGCAGCGTGGGCGCGCGGAAATCGGCCTCCACCAGGCAAACCGTCCCTTGTGCCTGGGACGCAAGTATCTCCCCGGTCCGCACGCAAATGGCAGCCGAGCTACTCTCGCGCTCGAGCCCGGAAAACAGCGCGATTCGCGGCGAATCCTGTTCCGTTCCGAGGAAGACGCGCTGCACCAACCTGAGTTCTTCCTCACGCGCAATCAATTCGCGTCTTGCGTTTTTGTAGACGCCTCGTGTCTGGACCCCTCTCGCGTGGGCCTTGCCACTGGATTGGCACGCGTCGATCGGGGCGCCCGCCGGTGACTCGCGGTGCGATCCCCTCGGTGACTGCAGCGCTTGCCAAGGACTCTTTTCTTCTTTGACGGGACGCGGCTCCTCGAACGTGGCGCGGTTGGAGCCCGAGTTTCTCGCTTTTTCTTTGCTCGGCAACGCCTCGGGAACGGCGGTGCTTTCGAGAGTTTCCCTTTCCAATGGCATTTCGCCGTCACTGCCCAGTTCCGGTTCCGGGCTGACCGGGACGGAACGGAAGCGTGCGAGGGGATTGCGAGACATCGGGAATCTTTCCCCAAACGTTGTGTTTCCTGTTTTACCGACGCCCTTGCCCTCGATTGGCTCTCCCGCTGGTTTGGAGCGACGGATCAGGTCCGGAACGAAGGGGTCGAGCGGGCCCAAGGCCTCGCTGACGGCCTGAAAGACGTCGGGCAAACCGGTTTCGAACGGAGTTCCACGCTTCTTCTCATCCGCTTGCGGGCTCGCCTCGGTGTCCTCGGCGGCACTTTCCGGGAGGTCCTCCCAGCCATCCAGGGTCTCAAAAAGCTCTTTTTCGTTGCTTATGCTGTGCAGGAGCTCGAAGTTCTTGCTCATGGCGTTTCCGTGGTGCGCATGTTCTGGCTTACGACTTGGACCTGATCAGTGCGGGGATTGCTCAGGTTTTGAAGCGTTTAACGGAAGGCGAATTTCTTGCCCGGGGTTCAGATGCGTCAGGTCTTTCAAGTCTGGATTCAACTTGCGAATCTCTTCTTCGACGGCTTCGTCATAGCCACCGACAAGAGACAAGCACAACGCGCGAAGGGTGTCGTTTGGCTGGACGACATACGTAAAAACCGCGGACGAATGCTGTTGCCCGTCGCTCGGTGGCGGATCGGGCTCGAATTGGTCGGAGGCAGTTGTGACCGGAGCCTCCGCAGAGCGGTGATCTGAGCTTGTTCGAGCCGTTGTCGACGGGAGGTCACTCGGGTGTTCCGGTCGAAACGTCCCCACGCCCGCGCGAGTCCCCAGATAAATCGCCACGCTCAACAATAGCAGCGCAACAATCGAGACCTGAAGGACTCGCTGCCGGAAAAGTTTCGCCCTCATCAAGGGTGCGAGCGGGTTTGTTGACGATAGAGTCTTTGAAGTGGCGCGTTCTGGTGTCTGCGGTTTTGCGACTTGCCGGCTGCGGGGCGGTAGTTTCGGCGCGTGCTGATCCAATGACAGGTCGCCGGCCGCCTCTCGCACGATTTGCAGATCAATCTGTTTCGACCGCATCGCGCATCCTAACGACAGCGAGTTGAAGCAAAGGTGATTGATCAGTCGCGGAATTCCCCGGCTGCACTCCGCGACGGCCGCGGAAGCCTCCGTGGTAAACAGTTGCGTGTCCGGGTACCCGGCCACGCGCAAGCGGTGATTCATATAGCGAACCACCTCGGCGGGGGGCAACGAATCCAGCCTGGCGCGCACGGCAATGCGCTGCCCTAATTGCGTCAATCCCGGCCGCATCATCCGCTGTTCCAGATCCGGCTGGCCGGCGAGCACAATCTGCAGCAGTTTTCTGTCCGGTGCCTCGAAGTCCGAGAGCAGGCGAACGGTTTCCAACACCGAGTCGGAAAGATTCTGCGCCTCGTCGATAAAAAGCACGACGCGCTTCCCGGCTTTCGTTTCGCGAAACAGGAAATCGTTCAAGTCCGAGTGCATGCGCACGATGTCGCGATCCTGGCTGTCGAGACCAAGGTCTTCCATCAAATAGCGAAGCAGTTCCCGGGAATCGCATTGCGTTTGAAAAAGAAAGGCGCTGTGGACGTAGCCCTTCCATCGTTTGAGCAGTTGGAACAACAGCGTGGTCTTTCCCATCCCGGGCTCTGCCACCAGCGACAAGAACCCACGCCCGGTCTCGATCCCGTAGAACAGCGATGCCAGCGCTTCCCGGTGAGCCGGGCTGAAATACAAAAAGCGCGGATCCGGAGTCACTCCGAACGGCTGTTCGCGCAGCCGATAAAAGTTGAGGAACATCGCCTATTCGCCATCCCGTGGAATCGCAGCAACCACCGGTCTCCCGAGCAGCGACTCCACTTCTTCCGGCGTCCGCAATGACGGGTCCCAGTAATCCACGGCAAAAGCGAGCACCACGCTCGACACAGCCGCCACCAGTCCACCCAAGAACAGTGCCAGCAACCATCGGGGCTGCGGCCAAAGGGGCACAACGGCGGGCTCCGCGATGACCACGTTCGAAATTCGCTGGCGGTCCAGCGCGTCGGAGATTCGCGCCTCTTCCTGTTTGTGGAGGTAAAGCATGTAGTTGTCTTCGTCCGCCTTCGCAGCGCGCACCATGTTCTGGTGGAGAAGCTCCTTACTGTCGAGTTGTTCGTTTTCCACTTTGTACGAGCGCACCAGGGAAGCAGTCGCCGTCGCGCGGGCTTCGAGTGACGCCAGGTCTGTCTGCGATTTGGCCAGCTCCGCGCGCAGCGCCTCATAGGTCGGGTCGCGGTCTGTAGTTTCATCGCGCAGCGGCGCCTTCTCTGCTGCGGCGATGGCCGCTTTTGTCTGGGCAATCTGCTGCTCCACTTCCTGAACGGGCCGGTAGGTCGGCTCGAATTTTGTCAAAAGGTCCGTGCGCTTCAGCTCCAGGTCCAGCAGTGTGGTCTTCATGCGCTCCATAAGCTGTGGATTATCGGAGGTGCGAACCTGGGCTGTTTCCCGGCTTGGCAGCCTGCCCAATTGCGCTTCGAGCTTGCGAATCCGCTGTTTGGTCTCCGCAAGGTTGGCCTGCGTCGTTTTCAAATCCCCTTCCACGTCGACCAGCTTGCGGACGCTGATCTCCTTCTCCAGCGTCGGGTTGACGACCCCCTGCTCCTTGCTGAAATGGGTCAGCTTGGCCTCCTCATCGGCCAGTGCTATGCGATATTGCTCCGCTTGCTGATGAAAGAACTCAAACTCCCCAGGAGCTCGATGCATGGCCAAGTGTTTCTCGAGGTATAGGCTGGCCAGCGTGTTCAGCACGCGTGCAGCCAATTGCGGATCTCTCGAACGGTACTTCACGCTGATCAAGTTTGTCAGCTTGATGGGCTCGACTTTGAGGTCGGTTTCCAGTCTCGCGACCGCGCGAGAGGTCTGTTCATCGTCCGTCGTCGATGGCAAGTGGTCGCTGGCTTTTTGCAGGTGGCAGGTCTCGACCACCTTCGTCAACAGGTCTCTTGATTTCAGCAGCTCGGCTTCCGACTGCAGCTCCGCTTCGCTTACATCGGTTCGCAGTTGCATCGGTTGTTCCCGATCCGGCGTGACCATGTTGTCGGCGCGTTCGTGCCTCACCAGAATCTTCATTTCCGACTGGTACTTTCTCGGCAGAATCGCCGCCAGCAGGATCACCAGCGAAAAAATGCCCAAAAAAGCATTGATTATCAGCCGTTTCTGTCGAAAACCGACGCCCAGCAAGTCTCGCAACGTCACCGACTGCCGCTCGTCGCCCTGTCTCTCGGTCACGTTCTGCTGAAACATGGCCGCTTACCTCAGCATACCGGGATTTGCGTATAAGCCCATGGAGGAAGTCGGAATAAACCTTGCGATTTTGGACATGGTGTTCTTCGGCACGTAGAGAAAATCACCGGGCGCGAGATAAGCATCCTCGTCCAGATCCCCTTCCTTCAACATCTTCTTGATGTCGAGCTTTTTCACTTGCGCCCATCCCCCCTGCACCCGGTGGAAGAGCAACACCTGCGAATGCTTTGCGGAGTCTCGGAAGCCGCCGGCAATGGCCACCGCCTCGGTGGCCGTGGTGTCTTCGCGGAGCTCAAACTTTCCCGGGTGCCCGACCTCGCCACCCACGATGAAAAAGGGCTTCTCAAAATCCTTTAGCTCGATATTGATGACCGGGTCGTGCAAGATTTTCGAATACGCCATTCGCAGCGCATGCGTCACTACCGGCAACGTCTCGCCTTCCACGTGCATGTTTTCTACGCCGCGCAAGGTAACATAACCGTCGGGTTGCACCGTCACGGTCTGGTTGAATTCCGGTGTGAACGGGAACTCCAGCGCCAGGACGTCGGCCGAATGCAATTGATACCGCCTGTTGCGATGCTGCAGCAGGGGCGTCTCGGAGTGAGCATCCGCTGTGGCTTCGCCGCCCTGAGCGACCTGTTGTGAAAGCGGAGGGATCGGCTGCTGCGGGTCCGCGGCGAGGACAGCCGTGGCTCCGGCAAAAGCCAGAAGAATGGAAAAGGAAACTCTCCGAAAAGACTTCGCACAATCGAAGGTTTGTTGCTGGTCGAAAATCACGGGGCCTCCTCCCTCGAGCGCGGAACCTTCCGCGCCGGTCTAGTCCGCCGGCATGCTCTCATCGTTAACGTCGACCGCCTCGCTTGGCAGCAAAGCGTATCGGTGACGCAGCGTATCTTTCTCCGTGGGCTTTCCCGTCCGCACTTCCCCTACCCAATTTCGCTCCACTTCCACGGCCACCGACCGCTGAAGCAAGCTGACGGAAAGCACGAGCTTTACTCCCGATTTGATTTTGACGACGAGCCCGGTCAAGCCGCGCAGCGGACCTTCCAGGATTTCCGCAAAGTTGCCCACTTGCATGTACGGCCACGGCATGGCCGAAAGTCCGCTCGTTTGCACGCGCTGGATCGCCGCGATCTCCTCCTCGGCAACGGGAATCGGCGTTTTGCCTACTCCGACGATTTGTAAGACTCCCGGAGTCATCAGCACCGTCAGGCGATTGTGCGGGTTCACGCGGCAGAACAAATACCCCGGGAACAACGGCACGTCGATCAATTTCGTGCGATCCGACCAGCGTCGCGTGCTCCGGTTGACAGGCAAGAAACACTCGTACCCGGCGTTTTCCAAGAGCAAGTTGGCGGTCTTTTCCCTCCCCGTTTTGACAAGAATTGCAAACCAGGGCCATTGTTGAGATCGAACTCTCATTATCTTTCCTCTCGAGAAGCTACCGCTTTAAGAGTCACAATTTGCGCTTGTAAACCCTGGGTCGGTATTTACTGCATTGCGTTTGCACATCGCTTCCCGAATGCGCGGATTGACACTGCTTTCGGGAAATCCCGGCCCTGCACGTCACGCTACCGCCGGGGTTCCTCCCTCACAATCCGGTCAAAACCTCAAAAAACACCCAAAGATCTCCTCAGAGGTTTTCCATCGCTTTTTTGTAACACTTCGCGGCGAAATAAAAGGGGCGGAAGCGAAGATCGCAGCTGATGCTGCTCGGCTAGTTTTTACCTTCTTTTTACAAAACGGTCGGGTGTTTCCCTTAGCTCGATTCCCAACATCATCCGATTGCCGCTTTCTCGCGGATGCCACTATCCTCAAGCACACCCGGCACGCGCTCGATGACTGCATATGAGCTCAGAACCGATGAACGCCAACTTGACTGGGTGCCATGCTTTTTGACTCGCCTGCCTTTATTGCGTTCCTGATTCCCGTCGTTCTTATCTTTTGGCGGCTAAACCATCGCGCCCAGAACGTCTTTCTTCTGCTGGCCAGTTACTTTTTTTACGGCTGGTGGGACTGGCGGTTCCTCGTGCTCATGATTGGCAGCACGACCATGGATTTTCTGATCGCTCAGAAAATCGTTCCCGAGAGGCAAAATCCACATCGCAGGAAATGGTTCATCTTTTCCCTGGTTTTGAACTTCACGATTCTTGGGATTTTCAAGTATTTTGATTTCTTTGCCGGCTCCTTGGTCGGCATGCTGAGCAACCTGGGTCTTCACGACATCCCCCTGCCGCTCGTTCGCATCATTCTTCCCCCGGGAATCTCCTTTTATACCTTTCAGGAAGTCGCCTATATCGTGGATGTCTATAAAGGACGGATTGGGGCTTCGCGATCTTTCTTCGAATACGGCCTGTTCATCAGCTTTTTCGCGCACTTGATTGCCGGTCCCATTCAACGGCCCGGGCATTTGCTGCCGCAGGTTCAGAGGGAACGAACTTTTGATGCGGACCGCTTCTTCGATGGCCTGATGTTGATTTTTTCAGGAATGATTCGCAAATGCATCGTCGCGGACAATTGCGCGGTCCTGGTAAACGCCGCCTTTGGCGGCCAGCTCGGGCCGCCCAATTTATGGGTGGTGCTGCTCGGGACCTACGGATTTGCCTGGCAGGTTTACGGCGATTTCAGCGGCTATAGCGACATCGCTCGCGGCTCGGCGCAGTTGCTCGGTTTCCATTTCATGGTCAACTTTCGACAACCCTTTTTCGCTGACCGGTTCCAGGACTTCTGGCGCCGCTGGCACATCAGCCTGAGCTCCTGGCTTCGCGACTACCTGTACATCCCCATGGGCGGCAGCCGGGCCGGCGAGTGGAAAACCGTCAAGAATCTTTTCGTGACCATGGTCCTCGCCGGCCTCTGGCACGGCGCCAATTGGACCTACGTCATTTTCGGCGCCATTCACGGAATCGTTTTGCCCACGGAGCGCTTCTTTTTCCCCGCAAAAACCAAGCCCGGCGCCGGTTCTGCCCCCGCGCTCACGGCGGGCTTTTTCGCCTTGTGGGCCCGGCGGATCCTGACCTTCAATATCCTGTGCTTGAGCCTGGCTTTCTTCCGCGCCACTTCCCTTCACGCCGCTGGGTGGTTTCTCGCCGGAATCTCGGACTTTGCCTGGCGTCCGGAGTACGCTTCCGCATTTTTCATGCTTTGTCTTTATGCTGTGCCCCTCTTCCTCATCGATCTCCATTTGGAAGCCACCGATCAGGAATACCCGTTTGCCAATGCCCCTTACGCAGTTCGAACCGCGTTGGCCGCATCCGCGTTCGTCGCGCTGGCACTTTTTTCAGGGAGCAATCTCAATGCCTTTGTCTATTTCCAATTCTAGGCACCCGGCATTCACCTACACCAAGATCCTGCTCGCCCTTTGCGCGTCCCTTACCATTTCCTTCGAGCTGGTGAGCGATTATTTGCTCAAACATCATTCCGAAACCTATGCGCGCGTTTCTGAGCAATACGCCGACGCCTTGCGCGTGCGCCATGCGAAGCCGGGCGAACCCACGTCCGTTCTCATGGCAGGCAATTCTTTGCTGTTATATGGAGTCGATGTGGACCGCTTGCAGAAACTAACTTCCAGCCGGCTCCGCATCCACCCCATTTTTCTCGAGGCCACCGGCTACTACGACTGGCTCTATGCACTGCGGCGTTTGTTTCGCGATGGATCGCGTCCCCAGGTGGTCGTCCTTGGTGTGGGCGTGAACGCCTTTTTGTCCAACGCCGTCCGAGAAGATTATGCGCCGCTCATGTTCTTTGACTTGCAAGACGCTTACGAGGTGGCCTCGGAGCTGAAATTCGACCGCACCGCCGCGAGCAATCTTTTGCTTGAACATTCCAGCGTGTTTTGGGACACGCGCAGGGTCTTCCGCATGCAGGTTCTTCGCCACATGGTGCCCCATTGCCGGCAGCTTTTCCTGCTGTTGAAGCCCCAGCCGCCTGTCCCGCCGCCTGCGGAATTTGACGCCATTGCAAATCCCCGTTTGGAGCGGCTACGACGCTTGTGCGCTGCCTACGGCGCGAAACTCATCATCCTTGTCCCGCCAACTCCTTCTTCCGAAGATGCCGTCCGGCAAATGACACTTGCTTCACAAAGGGAGGGCGTGGAATCGCTGGTTCCCGTGGATCCGGCCGCGCTCTCCACCCATTATTATCTAGCGGATGAGATCCACCTCACCCCGGAAGGAGCGGAAATCTTCACCGTGGCGCTCGCTAGCTACCTCCCGCGGCAGCTGGCTCACGAGCCGGTCGTCTCGCCGGAGTAGAGAATGCGGCCTACCGTCGGGACCGGATCGTCTGCTTCGCGAAAGATCTATACTGCGACCAGAGCCGAGCAACTGATTCACGAACCGTTGTACGCTTTGTGCAGGATATGGATTTTTCGACCTATGCACCCATTTGCCGACGCTTCAGGGCAAACGCCCCGACGGCGACACATGCTTTGTCAGGGCGTTTGCGCGCCCTCCGTGTTGACGTAGAGTGCATAGAGAGACTGACTGGCAACCATGAACAGGCGGTTTTTCTTGGCGCCGCCGAAACAAAGATTGGCGCAGGTTTCCGGGATATGAATTCTGCCGATGAGCTTGCCATTGGGCGCGAACACGTGCACTCCGTTAAAACCTTCGCCAGCCCATCCGGCAGCGGACCAGACGTTGCCGTCCACATCGCAACGAATACCGTCCGATGAGCCAGGCGACATATTTGCAAACATGCGGCCGTTTTTTAGCCGCACGCCATCCGCGAGTACGACGTCGAGGATGGCGTGCGGCTAAAAAACGGCCGCATGTTTGCAAATATGTCGCCTGGCT
>Ga0126381_100003201_pt1 | contig 17861 bp, 18 predicted proteins | sample PanSoiMetPlot_28_FD_96465 | JGI IMG/M metagenome (GOLD analysis project Ga0126381, IMG submission 96465) | Tropical forest soil microbial communities from Panama - MetaG Plot_28 | ecosystem: Environmental > Terrestrial > Soil > Tropical forest > Bulk soil | place: Panama | collected 2016-02-17 | reverse complement strand
CTGATGTGTGCGCGGTTCGACAAGACCAGCGTCAGCGAGAATGTCGCGGAACTGATTTGAGAGCGTGCCAGTGTGCTTTGCGCTCGCCGCCTTCGGGAAGATGAAAGCGTTCGGATTATCGCTTGCTGGCAGCGACGCTAAATAATCGCTGAGCGGTTGCACTAGCGGCAGCACGATTCGTCGTCCGGTCTTGCGCGTAGTAAACGCGATCTCACCGGTCTCAAGGTTGGTGGCGCGCCATGTTAGCCTTGCCAAGTCACCTAGCCTTTGGCCGAGATACAGGCCGAAGAGCACGAGGCCGCGCCATTCCACATCGTCACCGCACGCTTTGAGGATTCGCTTGATCTCCGCGAGCGTAAACGCGCGGCGCTTGGATTCCTTCGCTGACTTGAGCAGCTTCACGCGCACGCCCGGATTTACGGTGAGCAGTCCCTGCCGCACCGCTTCACCGAGGCACACTCGCAAGACCTTTAGACTTAGGTTCGCGGTTGCGCGTGAGCGTTCCTTCGCCTCGCGGTCCCGGAACCGGGCGATGTCGCTCGCCTGCAACGTGGAAATGTCACGCTTGCTCTTCGCTTCGCCGACAAACTCAATGAAGCGTTCAATGATGGGCTTGTAACGCGTGTGCGTCGATTCTCCCGCTTCGATTGCTTTGGCTTGCAGCCACGTCTCGCACCACGACCGGATGGAAGCGCTCGGCAGCGATTCCACGTTGGCGTGCGTAAACACGTCGCTCACGCCTTGCGCGATGATCTCCCGCGCTGCGTCCACGCTTAGCTTGCCGTTGCGGGCCTTGAGCGCGGCCTTATGCCACGCCCGGCAGATTTCCAGCGCCTGCTTCTTGTCCCGCGTTTTCGTGGAGCGGAAGACCCGCTTGCTTCTGTTCGTTTCGGGATTGAAGATTGAGAATGCGCAGAACCAATACGGTCTGCCCGGTTGACGATGAACGCTTGCCATAACCGCATAATGTTACTGCATAACATCCACCTTTGTCCAGCAATGTTTTTAATTGTCCAATTTAATAGGTAAGTTGGTTAGTCCGAAGGCGTGTTGTAGAACCGTGGGTTCGAATCCCACCCCTTCCGCCGTCTCGCGGCACCAAATCGTATGGAAAGAGCTTTTCCAAACCGAACGGAAGCGGGTTGGCAGCTTGCCGAGAAGCTCCTTAAATACGCCGGTCGCCCGGATGTCATCGTACTGGGTCTCCCGCGAGGGGGCGTCCCGGTTGCGTTCGAGGTGGCGAAACGGCTGGGGACGCCGCTCAACGTCTTTATTGTACGCAAGCTCGGCGTCCCTGGTTTTGAGGAATTGGCCATTGGCGCGATTGCTTCCGGCGGTGTGCGCGTTTTGAATGAAGACGTGATGCGCGCGGTGCCGAATGCAGAGCAAGTCATTGAGTCTGTCACGGCCAGGGAAACTGCCGAGCTTGAACGCCGCGAGCAAAGCTATCGCAACGGGCGACCCGCTCCGGAATTAGGCGATCGAATCGTTATTCTTGTGGATGATGGACTGGCGACCGGTGCAACCATACGAGCGGCGGTCACGGCATTGCGGCAGCGCGGGGTTGCCAAAATTGTTGTGGCTGTTCCGGTCGGACCCCCCGATACGTGCCGCGAACTCGAACATGAAGCCGACGAGATCATTTGTCTGAGCAGGCCGGATTTTTTCCAAGCTGTAGGCCAATATTACGAAGATTTTTCTCAAACGAGCGATGACGAAGTGCGCGAATTGCTGGCGCGCGCCGCGCAAAGAGTGACATGAGAGCGGTTTACTTTGCAGCGGGACGCACGAGCCTCGATGGCAATCTGACGATTGCTGATGGAGCGACCGGCCTCATCCTTTTCGCTCATGGCAGCGGCAGCAGCCGGCACAGTCCGCGGAATCAGTTTGTCGCGCGCACGCTGAGCGACTCCGGAATCGCAACGTTGCTTTTTGACCTGCTCACTCCAGAAGAGGAAGCGATCGATATGCAGACCCGGGAGTATCGCTTCAACATTAGCTTGCTCGCCGAGCGGCTTATTTACGCGACGAGGTGGGCAAAACAGCAACGGGAAACACGTGACCTACGGATTGGTTATTTTGGATCGAGCACTGGGGCCGCCGCCGCGCTGGTCGCAGCAGCGGAGCTCTCACAAGACGTCGGCGCGGTGGTTTCCCGTGGTGGTCGGCTCGATTTGGCCGGAGACGCGCTGGCGAGAGGGCAAGCCCCGACGTTACTGATTGTGGGCGGCAACGACGATGTCGTGATCGAGCTGAACGAAATGGCCCGCGACCGGATGCACGGCAGAGTGAAATTGGAGATCGTCCCCGGCGCGACACATCTCTTTGAAGAGCCGGGGACGTTAGAACAAGTCGCCAAGCTCGCGAGTGATTGGTTCGTTCGCCATCTCGGCGGCAAAGGTGTGCCAAGCCGCGAATGATGAAGCGCGAATGACGAAGGCGACGCGAACCAGTTTCCTGATTTCGTCATTTAGACGTTCGTAGCCGCGCTCAGGAAATGCCGGTTTAATTACGCCGGGAGCACAGCCGAGAGCGTCAATTCACTGTCGATCGTTTGGCTAAGAACGTTTTCGACTGTAACGCCAATTTTCGACCTATCGCCATCGACAATCCAGCATTGCTGGCCTTGCTCGAATGGGCCACGCGCCATCACTTTGATCAATATGCCGTCTTCCCTAGCCGGGTCGTCGAGCACCTCTGTACAAATCGCTTCGGTCTCGCCGAAGTTTGTCAGCAGCGTCAGCTTGTCATCAACTTGTGGCTTTTGCATAAGCAGCGAGGTGGGCAAGTTCCTGCTAGAAATAATCGCTGCTCGCGCTGTTAGCGAGCGTGTTCGGTCCAGAAAGGAATCACCTATTCCAGTGCCCGATCGGCGGCCCTGGCGGTTGCGGAGAAGTCAACGGTCATTGATTTTTTGCAATCCCGATGATGCCGCATGCAACCCGCGCTCCGGAGTCGCCCGCTGGCTGGGATTTCACATCGTCCGCTTTCGCGTGAACAACGACGGATCGCCCAATAACCGAGCGTACGTCGTTGCTTAGCGATATTTCATGGTCCACATAACTTAATTTCGCCGTGCCTGAAGCATCTGCCTGAAGGTTACCCATGTCGCCAACATGACGTTCTGCTGCGTCGGGACCCCCATGCGGTTTATTGGTGGGATTGAAATGGCCGCCAGCCGAAGCCAGATCGGGTGCGCTGCAATCGCCGAATTCGTGCACGTGAAAGCCATGCTCGCCCGGAATTAGCCCGGTGATGTTCGCCTGAACGCGGACGCCATCGGCCTCCTCAGTGAACGTGACGGTGCCGCTTACCTTGTTGCCCGCTGTGGGATGAAGCTCAGCCATCGCTTTTAATGGCGCTGGCGATTTTGGATTCGGCGTCTGCGCGGGTGTACTCGCGACCGCAATGGACGAAAACAGCAGTGCAATTAACGAAGAAGGAAGCGAGCTCATATTGTACACATCATATTTCGTAACACCGCTTGAATCTAGTCGTGGTTTGGTTTATTAAGTGAATTTAGCGCCGAACCAGCGCCATCCTGTCGTAAGCAATACTCGCTTCGACGCCGAGTGCGCATATGTAAGCAAGATCGCGTTAGGGCGCTGCCGCGCAAGTTTTCCAGCCAATCAAGACCGCAATCGATTATTATCCTCGCTCCCCGATGCGACACCAGCAGCGAACTGTGCATGCGATGCCGCCGCGTCCGCGCTTTAATCTCGTCGCGGGTGCCAAGAAATATGAGTTTCACACGTGGGGTGTATCGATTCGGATCGTCGCGCGATCAACCGGAGCGGCACATTCGACAACTTGCTGATTGCGAGGCACTCATGGCCTTTAGAAAAAAGAGGCCGCCAGCACAAGGAGGTGCGATTTCATAGAAAAAAATAGGTTATCAGGAACGCTTTATGCGAAGAATTTTTCGATCTCGCGCGCTGCTGACAACCTTGTTCATTGGCAGCAGCGCGTTTTTGTGTCCAGCACAGCAGCCTTCGGCCACAGCACAGGGAATCACGACATTCGCGCCGATCGTTGAAAAGGTCGCCCCGACTGTGGTAACGGTGTTTACCACGGAGAGCGTGTCTAGGCCCGTTTTGCAATTTCCGTTTTCGGATGAGGCGTTGCGGCAGTTCTTCGGCGGACAGCCTCCCCAGAGCGAAGGCAAAGAGACGCTGCATGGACTCGGTTCGGGCGTTATCGTCAGCCCGGACGGATACATTCTTACCGCCAACCACGTCGTAGCTAAGGCCAATGAAATCATGGTCGCTCTTGGCACCGGCCTCCGCAGATACAAGGCGAAGAAAATCGGCACCGATCCTGGCACCGACGTTGCGTTGTTAAAAATCGACGAGAAAAATCTCCCCGCCATCACATTTGCCGATAGCGACAAAGCGCGCGCCGGCGACATCGTACTCGCGCTGGGAAATCCATTCGGCCTGCAGCAAACCGTCACCATGGGAATAATCAGCGCCGTCGGCCGCGGCGGGGTTGGCATCGTTGATTACGAAAATTTCATTCAGACCGATGCAGCCATTAACGTCGGTAATTCTGGCGGCCCGCTTGTTGATACCGAGGGCCGGCTAGTTGGCATCAATACGGCGATTTTTAGCCGCAGCGGAGGAAACCAGGGAATTGGCTTCGCTGTCCCGTCGAACCTTGCACAAGCTGTTATGCAGAGCTTGCGTGAAAAGGGCCGCGTCATCCGTGGATATATCGGGGTAACAGTGCAGACGCTCACCCCGGACCTGGCCGAAGCGATGAAGCTAAAAGGTGGAGTAACCGGGGCACTCGTTGGGCAAGTCGCTCCAAAAACGCCTGCGGAAAAGGCCGGGCTCAGAAGCGGCGACGTGATTACATCCGTTAATGGCAGGAAAATCAATGATGCCCGCGAGTTGCGTCTGATGATAGGCTCAATGTCACCCGGCACAAAGGTGCAGCTAGGGGTGAACCGCGGAGAAGAGATGAAAACGTTGAACGTCGAGCTCGCTGAAATGCCAGCTTCAGCGACTCAACCCTCGCCCGAAGCGTCCCCTGAAGAGACCACGCAGCCTGAAAAAACCAAGATCTTCGGCGGCGTAGTCGTTGCAGATATTACAGGGGACGTGCGCACCGCGTTGAACTTGCCAGAGGAGCTTCAGGGCGCAGTTATCGTCGAACTCGACTCCTCATCTCCTGCAGCACAAGCCGGTCTGCGCGTCGGGGATGTAATCCAAGAAGTCAATAAGCAACCTATCAAAAATGCGAAAGACCTGGTGGCGCTCAGCAAGAAACTGAAGCCAAACGAAAAAGTCCTGATGCGCGTCTATAGTCAGGGCCGGAGCGGCTACATTGCATTGGAACCGCAATAAACAAAGAGCTGCGGTTTCTCCTAACCGCGGACCCCTTGCCGAAGCGCTCTTTCCTTGGCCTCAAATATCGAGAATCGCAGTGGTTTTCCAGCCGCTGTCATCTCTCTCGACATGGAAACCATGGAGCGTGAGGGCCTTCACGTCGGCACGCTGCTGGTGTCGGGCGGGATCCAATGGCTCGCCTGTCGCTGCTGCCTTTAAAGAATAGACTTCGCCTTTTTTCTTGATGTCTACCTCGCGAGCCCGCAGCAGAAGGCGTTCTGCGTCTTTGAAGTAGATAAGCTCCTGCAAAAAATCGAACAGCAGCATGTCGACCGCGTCATTCTGCAGCTCGATGCGCCGCGTCTGGCGCGGTTCGATGGCGTCAATGTTTTCAATCATCACGTTCATCGTCGCGTCAGCCGCCGCGGTGAACACCTCTGGCAGATCGCGTCCCGTCGCTTCAAATGCGATGTCAGCGGTCCCGATGTCCTCAAGATATTTGTACGGCATTCAAATACGAGTACCTGATAGCTGATCGTTGATTAGAGCTCACAGTCTTTTAAGGCGGCAATAATCGACGATTTTTCCGGTGCGATTTCTTTGCCAATGAAAACGAGTTGCGTCTCGGCAGACTCAAACGGCTCCAAATCCCAGCGGCCACCGACGAAATTAAAGAGCTGCGTACTGCCCTCGAAGCGCACGAAACCCTTCGCGCGATACACACTCGACGGCAGATGATCCGCAAAGGCTTTGAAGCAATCGCGGGACAATTCTTTTTTTGACGTGAACGTGAACGAATCGAATTCCGGCTGATGCTTATGTTGCGGCGAGGCGCCTTTCTTCTCGCCACCGATTCCGAATAACAGCTCGGGATCGATGCGACAACGCTCCGTCCGGACAATTGGGGCAGTCGGATTACTTTCGCGAAGTTTTGCTTCGAGTGGCTCTACCTGTCTGGGCTCGATCAGATCGATTTTGTTCAAAAGCAGGATGTCTGCGCCCTCGATTTGTAGCCGCGTAGTGTGCCCAAGCTCTGGGAAGCAGACGAGCATATCAGCATCGATCACCGAAACCACGCTATCCAAGCGACACTGAGGCGCTGCCTCTTGAATGTTGAACACGAGCGCTTCGGGTTCGGCGAGGCCTGTGGTTTCGACGATGATGATGTCCGGCTCGACGCGCTGGATGATTTCGGTCACCGCTGCCTCGAATTCACCCAGCAGCGAGCAGCAAACGCAACCGCCGCCGAGCTCTGCGATTCGCACGTTTTTCCCTTCAAGTACCTTCGCGTCGATCGCGATCTCGCCAAACTCGTTCATCACAATTGCAATCTTCCCAGGCCGGATCGCAAGAATGTGGCGGAGAAGCGTCGTCTTGCCACTGCCCAGGGGACCGGTGACGAGATTAATCGGCGTGCGCGGTTCCATTGAGACTCGAAACTATCCTTTCACATTCCCGATCGGTGTGAATCGCACAATCGGCTTGCTGATTCCCGCCCGTTCGGTCGCTTCGATCACTTCATCGATATCTTTGTAAGCAGCTCCGGCTTCTTCTGCCAGGCCTGCCCATGAAGTGCTACGGACGTAAATGCCGCGTGCTTCCAGATCGCGCTGGAGTTGTTTGCCATGCCATTGCTTGCGCGCTTTGGTACGGCTCATCGTTCGGCCACTGCCGTGGGCTGTGGAAAAAAAAGTCGCCGCTCCGCCAGGCGCGCCGGTCAGCAGATATGAGCCCGTCTCCATGGAGCCGCCAATGATCACTGGCTGGCCGATATCGCGGTAGCGCGCGGCGACTTCCTCGTGACCTGGCCCGAATGCGCGCGTTGCGCCTTTACGATGAACCAGCAGTGTTTTTTCTTTTCCATCGATGGTGTGTTTCTCCAGCTTCGCTGTGTTATGCGCGACATCGTAGATCATTTGCATTCCGAGATCTTCCGCACTGCGACCGAAGATTTCGGAGAAAACTTCGCGGATGCGGTGGAGAATGACCTGGCGATTTGCAAACGACATGTTCAGTCCACATTTCATTGCGGCGAAATAGTCGTGACCTTCCGACGACTCGAATGGCGCGCACGCGAGTTCGCGGTCGAGAATTTTTATGCCGTATTTACTCTCCATCACTTTCAAAAAGATCTGGAGGTAATCGGTCGCGACCTGGTGGCCAAACCCACGGCTGCCGCAGTGGAACATCACCACGACCTGGTTCGGAATCGTGATCCCAAATCTTGCCGCGAGTTCTTTATCACGCACATCACCCGACCTAACGACCTGAATTTCGAGATAATGGTTGCCGCTGCCCAGTGTGCCGATCTGGTTGTAGCCGCGATCAATTGCTCGTTCACTGATCTTCGCGGCATCCGCACCCGCGATGTAACCGTTCTCCTCCGTGACTTCCAAATCTTCCTCCCAGCCAAAATCGTGTTCAACGCACCAGCGCGCACCTTGCTCGACGACATCGCGAAATTCCTGGCGCGATAATTTCAAGAAACCGTGGCTGCCAACGCCTGCAGGCACGCGCTGAAAAAGAAGATCGACAATTTCCTTTAGACTCGGTTGCACCTCATCGAGCGTGAGGTTTGTGATGACCAGCCGCATGCCGCAGTTGATATCAAAGCCGATGCCACCGGGGGAAATGACGCCTCCTTCGTGAATGTCCATCGCCGCGACGCCGCCGATAGGAAACCCGTAGCCGCTGTGACCATCGGGCATGCAGAGCGCGTACCGAGTGACGCCTGGCAGCGCTGCGACGTTGCTGATCTGCTGATAAACAGCCTCGTCCATCTCGCGCACGAGCTTCTCGGTCGCGATAACCCGCGCCGGCACACGCATACCAGCCTTGAAAGTCGTCGGCAATTCCCAGATCGTGTCCGAAATTTTTCGCACGTTATCGATGATGGCCATTTGCGAAGTACACAGTTTAACAAACATCGTTTTCAACAGCAGCCTTGGATAATTGATCGGCCGAGACTGAGCGGCTGCGAAGTGATCCTGCTTAACAAACTTTGGAGCGGCGGCGGGTGGCAGCTGTTTCCGCTCCAGCCTTTAGAAAAGAATCCATCCACCAAAATACGTTTTCACTGCGCACCACGCCTCTCATGCGTTTCATGCGTGCGCTGCGCTCGGTACGGTTCATTCGGAACGCTGCCAAGACCACGTCTGCCATTTGCTCGATATCGTATGGATTTACGAGTAGAGCGTCGCGTTTGAGCTGCTCGGCGGCCCCGGCAAACTGGCTGAGAATTAGCACGCCGTTTTCGTCCAGACAACAAGCGCAATGCTCCTTGGCTACAAGATTCATGCCATCCTTCAACGGTGTAACCAGCGCGATTTCGCAAGCTCGATAGTGAGCGAGCAGATCCGCGCGGTCCAGGCTGCGGAACCGATAATGTACGGGCAGCCACGTGTCGGTCGAGAAGAGACCGTTGATGTCGCCCACTAAACGATCGATCCGGTTTTTGAACTCGTGATACTTGGGAATCTCCACCCGGCTTGGAACCACTACCTGGATCAACACCACCCGACCTCTGAGTTCCTCATGGCGTTCCAGCGCGTTGCGCAGCGCGCGCAAGCGCTCGGGAATCCCCTTGCTGTAGTCCAGCCTATCCAAGCCCAGGATTAATTGGCAGTTCGGAAAAGCAGCCCTCAGATCCCGCGCCCGCTGCGCAACTTCTTCGGAGGAGGCGCCTTTTTCAAACGCACCAAAGTCGATGCCAACTGGAAAACTGCCGACACGAATCTCGCGCTTACCGAGGCGGATCAATTGTAAGCCGCTGCCGGGGAGCACGTCTGCATCCGACATCAGGCGTCGTACGCATTGCAGAAAATTCCGAAGATCGCGCTGTGTTTGAAAACCAAGCAGATCGAACTGGAGCAACGCGCGCAACAAGCGCTGTTGTTGCGGCAATTTAGTGAAGATGTCGTATGGCGGAAAAGGAATGTGGAGGAAGAACGTCAATGCTGCACGCACGCCGCGCTCGCGAAGCGCTTGCGCGGCATACATTAGGTGATAATCATGTACCCAGATGAAGTCACCAGGCCGGCAGTGCCGCGCAATAGCTTCAGCGTAGCGTTCGTTAACTGTTTTGTAGGTTTGCCAGAAGGCGGGCTCGAAATTGCAGAAGTTTTGCAAGTCGTGAAACAGAGGCCAGATGACTTCATTGGAGTAGCCGTAGTAAAATTCGTCGCGCTCTGCCTCGCTCAATGCCACCGGTACTACTTCGTATCCTACACCGAGCGTCGCTTTGCCAAAGGCCGTTGCCGGGACTTCGCCTGCGACGCCGGGCCAGCCAATCCAGACCCCACCGCGCTTGCGCAGCACTGCGGCCATGGCGGTCACAAGGCCTCCGATTGACGGCGCGACGACCCACTCGCCGTCGGCAGAAGGCTCGAGAGCGAATGGCAGCCTATTAGAAACGATGACGAGGCGATTCATTCAACAAGGGGTTAAAAGGTTACTATGCTACAAAGTTACAGGAACGTGAACGGGCAGAACCGTTTTACGTTTTATAACTTTGTAACATTTTTGACTTCTTTGTTGAAGCTCTCACAAATAAATCGCATGCCATCGGTTTAAACCGTCAAATTGAATATGGTGCTATCTGCTTTGGATCATGTTCCTGAGATCGCTGGGAATGATGGTCAGCTCGCCATTTTTCTCGATTACGACGGCACCCTGACGCCGATCGTCGGGCGACCGGAAGAGGCGATGCTCTCCGATTCAACGCGAGAGGCGTTGAAGATCCTCGCAGATCACACGCCAGTCGCTATCCTCAGCGGCCGCGACCTTGAGGATATTCAGCGTCGCGTAAACATCGACGGAATCACTTACGCGGGTAGCCACGGCTTCGATATTGCCGGACCGCGCGGGCTTCGAAAACAAGTTGGCCCGGAGTTTCTGCCCGTCCTTGATGCTGCGGAGAAGGAGGTCAGGGAAAAACTCGCAGGTATCGGCGGTGCACTGGTTGAACGGAAACGTTTCGCCATCGCTACGCACTATCGCCAAGTAACGGGCGAAGGCATTCCTCGCGTTGAGCAAGCTGTGAATGAAGTAGCCGCGCATCATCGCGAACTGCGCAAGATCAGTGGCAAGAAAGTTTACGAGCTTCAACCGAACATCGGTTGGGATAAGGGCAAAGCATTACTCTGGTTGTTGAACCTTATGAGCTCGGGAGCGCAGGCGATCTCTCCCGTTTACATCGGCGATGATCTTACTGACGAATATGCCTTTCGCGTGCTTCAGCAACGCGCCGTTGGAATAATCGTAACTGAAGAGTTGCGACCAACTGCAGCGCGCTACGTGCTCAAGAACCCTGCCGAAGTAGAGCGCCTTTTGCGCGAATTTGTTGCATATCTGGTCCAATAACAGAGCTAAATGACGAATAAATAGATTTCGAATTTCGCGTTTGGTCATTCCCTTCGCCAATCGAGGATCAAGGTATTGTCTTCGATGAGGCGCGTTTGCGTGGCGAATGGTTGTCCCAGGGCGTTGAACAGATTGCACAGCCACTTGGCGTCCCTGGCCGGTACGCGCTCCAGGCGGAAGCGCCGCATGTGCATCGGAACTAATCGCGCTGAAACGAGCTGCCCACTTTGCAGATGAACATCGACCAAGTACATCAAAGCAAGATCGCCGCGAAACCTTTCATAGCCGCTGATCCCCTCGTAGTCGGTGAGAAAGTCTCCACACCCATAAAGAATCAGCCGGCCTTTGAAAACTTCGATCGCTTTTACGTGATGTGAGGAATGGGTGTGCACCAGAGCAACCCCTTCTTCAATCAACCGATGCGAAAACGCGATTTGTTGCCGAGGAATATCGTAACCCCAATTACCGCCCCAATGAATGGATGCGATAATCAGATCGCCAGACTGTTGAAACTGCCGCATCTGATTCGCAATCCGGCGGGCAGTCGATTCCGAGAGATCATCGAGCAGATTCACTCCAGCTCGAGTCTCGGTGGCGCGCCATTCTTCGAAGACGCCGCTGGTTGTCGATCCAAACGAAAATAAAAGCACGCCTCCTTTGCCCGCCACATTCAGCACTGCAGGGGCCGCTGCTTCATTCGCATTGTTTCCCGCGCCTGCACGAGAGATATGTACCTCGTCCAGCGTTCGCAGTGTCTCGGACAGTCCGTCGTATCCCCAATCTAGGATGTGGTTGTTGGCAAGAGCGCATGCGTTGATTCTCGCGGCAGAGAGACAACCAATGTTCTGTGGATGCATCCGGTAATGAATCTCTTTGTGAGGCCAATGCGTTTCTGCAGATGTGATGGCGGTCTCCAGATTTACGATCCTTAAATCGACTTGGGCCCGCTCGAGTTCTTGGAGCGCCTCGCCCCAGACATAGTCAAAGCTAACGGGGTGCGGAATCGGGCCATTCGCTTTTTCGGCAAGCGCAACATACTCGCGCGCATCGCGCACATACGGCTCGTACAACACCGAACCCACCGGATGGGGGAGTGCGTGATCGATGCCGCGCCCGGTCATCACGTCGCCGCAGAGAGAAAGTCGTAAGGACGAGGCCGCGGAGCTCATTTCAATTCCCAGATTAGCTGCGCTAAGGTAGCGAATCGATTACTCCAATGAAGATTGGCGGCCATAACATCGAGATCTCGAACGCGGACAACGCTTCGGCAAATGCTGGCCTGAGTGAAGACAACCATCCGGTTCCAAGCAATCGATTTTTTAACGTGAAGAACCAACACAGCTCGCCGCGCATCAAGGGCGTTTCGTGGGCACGGCTGGAGATTGAAGGAAGAGATGAACCCTACAAGGACGCGAAACTATTCCCGGGCGGATCACGAGCATGGGATTGGCGCGAAACGGGCACGAATCATCAGCCAGGGATTCAACCCGCCGATGTGCAGGAATTGCTGGATCATGGCGCGAAGGTGGTCGTGCTTTCGCGCCGAATGAAGGAGTGCCTGCAAATCCCACGGGAGACTCTTGATTTTCTGAAAGAAAAACAGATCCGGGCCCACGTTTTGCCGACTATGGAGGCAGTCAAGCTCTACAACGAGCTCGCCGAAAAAGAACCGGTAGGTGGATTGTTCCACACCACGTGCTGAACATGCGCGCTTGGAATGTAGGGGCGCCGTGTCCAGACGGCTATGCCGATGCCGGAGAACGGAAAGTCACTTTTTCGTTTAGCTCTTGACAGCGCGCCCTTGACAGTGCGCGCAAAACCATGCGGTGCGCCCGCCAATGGTCGCCGATTTTAATTCGCGTCCGCAGCGTGGGCACTTGCCACCTTTCCCGCGGTCAGCGAGCAGCCACGATCTTGGTATTCGCTGAAGATCCGCTTTGGCGTCGATCGCTTTTCTCAGGATGTGACGCGTCGCGTGGAAGAGTGTCGCAACTGCCCTATTGGTCAGAGCCGACACTTGGGTCGCTGGATGAACGCACGCACGGAAAAGAATCTCGTCCGCGTAGATGTTTCCGATTCCGGCGATCAACCTCTGGTTCATCAGGATCGATTTCACCGGGCCGCGGTGTTTTTTGAGTATGTCCTCGAACTGTTTGAGATCGATAGCCAGCGTGTCCGGACCGAGAGCGCGCTTTTTCAAGTAATCATCCACGTCTTCGATTAATCCGATCTGGCCAAATTTTCGCTGATCATCGAACACAAGCCGGTGACCTTTCTCGAAAACGAAAACCACTCGCGTGTGTTGCGGCGCTTTTCCTTCTTCTTTGAAGTAACAGAGCGAACCAGTCATGCCGAAATGCAAGCGTAGCCACAGGTTCTCACTGACCCGTACAAACAAATGCTTGCCATGGCGTTTGCTAGATTCGAACTGCCGCCCTTTTAACTGGCGCACGAGTTCGCGAGCTGAGATGCCTTTCAAAACATAGGCGCTTCGCACATCAGCGCCGACGATGCGCTGATGCAGTGATGTAGCATCGAAGTAGCGCTTAAAAACCTCGACTTCGGGAAGTTCCGGCATCGGTTTACTCAAGTTTTTGTAGGTACTCTTTGAACGCTACGGCGTTGTTGTGCGTCGTGTCTTTTGCTCCAAAGAGCAACGTGACTGTCCGCTTTGTAGATTCCCGCGCGAGTTGCTGGACTCGCTCGCGGTGATTAGCCAATTCTCTAAAGTACCGCCTCTTAAACTCAGCCCATCGAGATGGGTCATGTCCGAACCATTTCCGAAGCCCGGTGCTCGGTGCGATCTCCTTGAGCCATTTATCGATCTGCGCATCTTTTTTCCTGAGCCCGCGTGGCCAGATCCGATCGACCAGTATGCGCAGCCCATCGGCTTTGGCCGGCTTATCGTAAATACGTTTGAGCTGAATGCTCATTGCCCCGCTATCGCACCACAAGTCGAATCCGGTTGTGTGGATTGAGTGCTCTATACAAGCAAGCAGCCTGCTGATTCCCGAAAATCCTTTGGAGTTCGACCTTAAAAGTCGGATTTTAGCCGCAAGTCATGTCTGGCCAATCGGTCGACAAATTCATCCGACTGTTGGAAAAGTCGCCTCCGGGCGCGGTGTTCAATCCGTGGTGGGAAGTCGATAGACAAAATGACATTGGCCTGAATTCACCCGGCATCCGGCGACAACAATTACGCGCTTATCTTTGCCAACGACTGGGAAAGGCGAGACTCGCTGTTATCGGAGAAGCACTGGGCTATCGCGGCGGTCATTTCAGTGGCATCCCGATGACCTCTGAACGAATTCTTGTTGGACGAAAGTGGCATGAGCGCCGATCGGCGCTACAAATTATCCCGGGCGTGACACCCCAACGAACGAGTAAACCTGGCAAATGTCGGGATGGATTTTCCGAGGCGACAGCGAGTATTGTCTGGAGCACCTTGTTGCGGCTTGGGCTGGCGCCAGAACAATTCGTGCTATGGAATGCGTTCCCGTGGCATTCATTTGATCCACGTCGCAGCATCTTAAGCAACCGGACTCCAATGAAAAAAGAACAAGCCGCCGGTCTGCCGGCTCTCAAAGCCTTTATCAATCTGTTTCCGTGCGATGAAGTCGTTGCGCTTGGTAATGTCGCGGCAATGCAGCTCGAGGAACTGAACATCTCAGCGCACCGTATCCGTCATCCCGCCTCTGGTGGGGCGAAACTTTTTCGCCAGCAAATTGCCGAAATCGTCGCAAGAAAACGCGGCTTCTAAACGGAGCATGTCATATGGACACTCTTGGCCACGCCCTGCGCGTCGCAGAGCGAACGGCTACAAGCGCTATCGAAAGACCGCTATGACTTGGGCGGCTCGGTCTTCTTCATCAATGGCGCGAAGAGATCGATTGGAACGGGGAAAAATGTGGTCGTGTTATGCTCGCTGGAAATTTCGCGCATGGTTTGCAGGAAGCGCAGTTGTAGCGCAATCGGCTCTTTGCTCATCATCGCGGCGGCCTGCACCATTTTTTCCGCCGCCTGAAATTCGCCCTCCGCGTTGACAACCTTCGCGCGACGCTCGCGCTCGGCTTCGGCCTGCTTGGCCATTGCGCGCTTCATCGGATCGGGCAGCGCAACGTCCTTAACTTCAACCGCGGTAACTTTGATCCCCCACGGATCGGTCTGCCTGTCAATAATCTCTTGCAGTGTCTGGTTAATTTTCTCACGGTGCGCCAATAATTCGTCGAGCTCCGCCTGTCCAAGCACACTGCGCAGCGTGGTCTGCGCGATAAGGGAGCTCGCCTTAAGAAAATTTTCCACTTTCACCACCGCGGCCTGCGGATCGATTACCCGAAAATAAAGAACCGCATCCACGCTGACCGGGACATTGTCGCGCGTCATTACTTCCTGCCGTGGCACGTCGATGGTTACGACGCGCAAATCCATTCGCACCATCCGATCTACGATCGGGATGAGAAAAATCAGCCCCGGTCCTTTTGCGCCAAGTAATTTTCCGAGCCTGAAAATGACGCCGCGCTCGTATTCGCGGAGGATGCGGATCGCCTGCGGCAGAATGATAATGGCAAGAATGATGAGCGGTACTGCCCAACTGATTAGCTTCGGCAGTGTTTCGATTAGTTCCATGGCTTTATTTTCCTTTGGTTTTCAGTTTTACGGTTAGTCCCTGCACGGCGGCGACCTCTGCGACTTCGCCTTTTTCGAGAGGGGTATCGCTGACTGCGTTCCAGTATTCACCTTCGACGAAGACGCGGCCGCCGCGTGAATCGATTGGGGTCAATGCAGTCACGGTTTTTCCAATGAGCGTTTCGGCTCCTACTTTCACTGGCAGGAGTTGCGCACGCAGGCCCTTTCCAATGACGAAAATAAAGAACGCTGCGGTGATCAGGGTCGCCGGGATGATGTAGTTCAGCGACAGGCGAAAGAGTGGGTCGGCGCGATTAAAGAGCATGAGCGAACCGATCAGGAATGCGATGACTCCGCCAACCGTCAATACGCCGTGCGTGGTCGCGTAAACATCAAAGATGAAGAGCATGAGCGCCAGCGCGATCAAAACAAGTCCGGTCACATTGACTGGCAGGATTGCCGCCAGATAGAGCGCCAAGATCAACGCGATTGCGCCCACTACGCCGGGAAGAATTGCGCCGGGAGAAGTCAATTCCCCGATAATTCCGTAGATCGCGATGAGCATGAGAATGAACATCACCTCCGGTCTCCAGAGCTTTTGGAAAACGCGTTCCGATGGCGACATTTTGATCTCCGTCACCTCCACGCCTGCCGTCTTGAGCGGTTTCCCATCCACGACACGTCCATTCAACTGGTTTAACAAGCTCGACAGATCGGGGGCGATTATATCGACGACTTTTAGCTCCAGCGCTTTCTGTGCGCTAATCGATGCGCTTTCCTTTACCGCGGATTTTGCCCATTCAACATTCCGCTGGCGCTTACCTGCGATCGCCTCCATGTAGCTCACGGAGAAGTTCTCCAGCTTCTGCTTCATCGTGTCGTCGGTCTTTTCCTCGCCGCCGGTGGGAAAACCGCCTATCGAGACAGGGTGTGCGGCGCCGATCGTTGTGGCAGGTGCCATTGCCGCGACGTTCGCAGCGATGGTAATGAAACATCCGGCACTAGCTGCGGTCGCGCCCGTCGGAGCGACATAAACTATGACCGGTACCGGCGATCCGAGAAAGCTTTGTACAATCTTTTCTGTCGAATCGAGCAAGCCGCCTGGCGTGTCCAGCTGGATGATGAGACATTGGGCATTTTGTGCTCGGGCCTCGTCGATGCTTCGGGAAATGTAACTCGCCGTGGCCGGGCCAATCGCTCCGTCAATTTTAATCAGCGAGACTTTATCCGCCGCAAAAGCTTTTGGAGCTGTGCCGCAAGCGACAAACAGAGCCAAACCTGTCAGGGCAACCTTCATGCATCTCGGCCACTGCGGTGGGTGGCGGGCTCGCAATCTCAAACTCCTTTCATCGGCTGAAGCTTCACGGCGAGGTCTTCTATTTGGGGCTTCGCGATTTTCTCGTAATCACGATAGCTCATTTTGATGGCGTCGGTATGGGTGCCTGCTTCGAAAACGATGTAATCTTGCTGCGCCAGGCTACGGTCCAAGTAAGTTGGCAAACCGTAGATATTGCCAAATGGCGGCATTGCTCCGATCGCGCAGTCTGAAAACAGTGATTTGAATTCCCGTTCTTTATCGAGTGAGGCCGCTCGGCCTATCACCTTTTTAACCTTTTCCAGATCGATTTGGTGGTCCGCCGGCACCACCATCATGAGACGCTGCTCTCCGGATTTTACCATGACAACTTTGGCATGGTACCGGCCTTTCACGTACTCGGCTTGAGCGATCCTTTGCGCAGTTACCGCCTCCGGGTGATGCAGAATCTCGTAGTGAACTTTGTTTTCATTCAAACAATCGATGAGGTGTTTGGGTATTTTCATAATCGACCCTGACGAAAACTATCACTTTCCCGGGGGATCTCTACTTGCCGGAAACGCATATTGATCCAGCGAATAAACCGCACCCCGCCGCGACAGCAGCAACGCGCGAAAGAGGCGGCGACTGGATGGTTTACGTGTGACTCGCAGCACGTAAGTTTCTGCATGTCGATTTCGGAGGAACAAGTAAGACACGTTTTAAAGTCGGTGAAATATCCCGGGTTCACTCGGGACATTGTTTCGTTTGGCCTGGTCAAGTCGGTCAACATCGACAATGGCGAAGTCAAAGTGCAGATCGCGCTGGCTACGAACGATCCGAATGTGCCGGCGGCGATCAAAAACGATGCGGAAAGAGCATTGCGAACCCTCGGCGGTGTTCGAAGTGCAAGGGTCTTGATCGACATCCGCGCGCCACCGAGCGGCGTGGGGGCGGGCATGGGCGCGACGCGGATCCCTGGAGTGAGGCACGTCATAGCGGTTGCAAGTGGCAAGGGAGGTGTTGGCAAATCGACCATTGCCGCAAATCTCGCGGTGGCGATTGCACAAACCGGTGCGCGCGTGGGGTTATGCGACTGTGACATTTATGGCCCTAGCATCTCGCTCATGTTCGGCACACGGGAGCGGCCGAGCGCTACGGAAGAAAACAAGATTGTCCCGATCGAACAATACGGGTTGCGTCTGATGTCAATGGGATTTCTGCTCGACGACACTTCGCCGGCGATTTTG
>Ga0126381_100003200_pt1 | contig 17863 bp, 18 predicted proteins | sample PanSoiMetPlot_28_FD_96465 | JGI IMG/M metagenome (GOLD analysis project Ga0126381, IMG submission 96465) | Tropical forest soil microbial communities from Panama - MetaG Plot_28 | ecosystem: Environmental > Terrestrial > Soil > Tropical forest > Bulk soil | place: Panama | collected 2016-02-17 | reverse complement strand
TTATTCTGAACCGCCTGGCCAAGCAGCGTCGCTTGCGTCTGGAGAGAGGCATGCCGGATGCACTCGATCTGTTGGTGGTCTGCGCCGAGGCCGGACTGAGTCTCAACCAATCGATTGAGGAGATCAGTCGCCAACTGCGTCCATCGAACAAGGATGTGGCAGACGAGTTTGCCACAACATCAGCGGAAATGCGGGTCTTCTCGGATTTTGGCCAAGCACTTGACAATATGGTGGAGCGAACCGGATTGGATGAGCTGCGTGGTCTCATCGCCACTCTTAAGCAGACTCTCAAATTCGGCACCCCGCTTGCCGAATCATTGCGGATGATCGCTGCGGAAATGCGGGCCGCACGTCATGCACGCATCGAAGAACGAGCAGCACGCCTGCCAGTCTTGCTCGCAATTCCAATGATGATGTTCATCCTGCCGTGCCTCTTGATGATCGTCGGCACACCGGTTGCGCTGCGCATCATAGATGTGTTTAAGACCATTACTTTCGGTGTTCCATGATTTTTCAATCTAAAAACCAGTTCTGGACGCGTATCCGTCGCCTACCTTCATGCTCAGCGGGTGCGGTTGCCGTCGTAACGGCAATCGTACTGCCGGCGCTGCTCGGCTTCACCGGCCTCGGTGTAGAAATTGGGCATTGGTATTTCACACAGCGTCACATGCAAGGCGCTGCCGACGCAGCGGCGATCAGTGCCGCAGCTGAATATATCCAAAACGTCAACGGCACGAGCTATCAGCAGGTTGGAGTGAACTATGCATCTTTGAATGGTTTCACAATCTCAACTTCTAATGTTTGCCTTGTTGCAGCGGGTGGCGATAATTGTGACACCGTCCGATCTCTTGATTCGCGGACGATTACATGTCCAGCCAGCACAACCAGCAACGGCATTACAACAGCCTGGGCGTGCGTTGTCGTTGAGATCACACAGAATACAGCAACTTGGCTGACGACAAAAGCTTCGCTTATGCCATCCGGGCTTGGCAAGGTCCAATCGATCCCCACCCCCACCCTACTGGCGCGTTCCATTGTCGCGATCAAGGTTGTAACGTCTCCAGCCACAACAACCGCTGGCACCGATTGCATTCTCGCCCTGGCAAATTCGACGAGTGCCATCCAGGTTTCTGGTAGTAAGGCTGATCTAAAAGCCAATTGTGGGATCGCAGTTGACGGTGGTCGTGATCAGATGGTCAGCGGCACACCCGTTGGCGGGATTTCCTTTAACGGCTCGGGCGCAAAAATCAATGTTGCAGCACTTGATATTGCTGGTCCACAAAGTAGTTCGGTATGCACTAATAACCCGGCCACTACTGACAAGGCTCACTGTCAGACATTTGGGGGATCACCTTTAACTGCCGTCAGAACAAATCAGGCGACGCTTGACCCTTATACGGCTGCCTTGAATTTTACAAACCCCTTGGGTGTGAATGCTGTTGCCCGTGTGGCACAGGGCTCTGGTTACACGAATGGGACACGAACTTTCACGCTTGCCTGTGTTGCCCCGAATTGCACTGCGGCTGCAAAGTTTACTGTGACCGTTTCTGGCGGCAAGGTCACTAGCACTACCGGAACTGTAATTGACCCTGGTGCATATACAGTCTTTCCGACTGGTGCTGTTTCAGGGACACCTGATACTGGTGGCGGCTCTGGCGCAACGTTCAATCTGACACAAGGGTGCTTTAACTGGCCTGCAACGCCGATCGCAGGTCGGACGTATTGTTCAATTACTCTCTCGGGAAATTTCCCTCCTGGAAATTACTATACCGTTGGAAATATCACCGGGACTGGTAATACTGGTGCGACAGCGGTTGCGTCTGGCACGACCCCGCCTGGAGTTACATTCTTTCAATCGGGTGGTGGTTATATCTCGATTCTAGGAAACGCCAATTACAACCTGTGTGCGCCCGGTACGGTTGCATCCGGCCACCAGTGTGACAGCACGAGCACGGCATGCAACAACGCCGCTGGATCATGCATTTTGTTTGTCCAGAAAGCGACCCTTCCAGGATCCGCAACCACAGTCAATGATTTTAGCGGTACTCAAAGCTCAGTATTCTCGGGTCTCATTTACCTGCCCGATGAGACTTTCCGAAGCGGAGGTAACGGAACTGTTGGTGGTTGCTTCGGGGTGGTCGCACAATACGTGCTTGTCCAGGGGACACCAACATTCTCGCAAGGTTGCCTGCCCGGTAACGGGATCGGTGGAACGAATGTACCGGGCACGACTACCGCATCCTCTCCCTCTCTTTATCAGTGAACGAAAATGGTTAGCGCACTTCGCCGTCTTTTCGAATGCACGGCAGCCAGTGTTGCGGTGGAAGCCGCTGTCTTTTCCCCCCTCTTTTTGACCTTCACAGTTGGCATTACTGATCTCGGGACAAGCATGTTCGTCGGGATGCAGGTGAATGCTGCGGCGCAAGCGGGCGCCGCCTACGCCGTCATTAAGTCAAGTTGCACCCCGACGCCATGCACGCCAGTGTGTGCGTCACTAACGTCCAGTTGTCTCAACGGCATCGAGACGGCGATGAATGATGCCACCGGCAACTCTTCGTTTTGCACGGGCTCGGTGTGTACCGCTTCCATCGCGGGGTGCGCTGATGGTTCGCCGAAATGCATCACTGTGACAGTGAACTATCCATTTTCACCGATTTTATCGGATGCGGTTTATGCCTGGGCGCAATCGCTGACTTATTCGTCCACTGTCACTATTCGGGTTCTGTAGCGTGAAATTTCTCAAAAACACTCGCGGCACTACGGCGGTGGAATTCGCCCTAGTGGCCCTACCCGTTCTTTGGTTCATTCTCGGCATCGTGCAGACCGCCTGGGTCTTGTGGATCGACAATGTGTTACACATTTCGGTCGACGTTGCGGTGCGCTGCGGGGCAGTTCCAACTTCAACGACGCTACCCTGCTATTCTGGCGATATGACAAAAACGGCCAATCTGGTCTTTGGTCCTCTCAGCGGCGCAACATTCTCGAACAATTCGAGTTGCTCCAATGATGGTGGTGCGGGACTCACCGGCACATACAGCGTCAGCATTTTGTTCGTCGTTAATCTAACGCTGACGGCGCAATCTTGCTATCCAGCAGTTCCGTCTTGAGTAGTGGATGAGAAAGGACCTTATAGTGATATCGATACTATCTCGACCGATGACGATCAGCACATCTGACTCATTGATGAGACTGCCCTTCTTGGGCTGGGTGTTGTTGTCTGCAATAGCGCAAATTATGGCGCTCAGGCCTTTTATGAACACGGCCGCATCTATCGATCCCAGTTATCTAATTGATATCACGATGCGGTTATCGACAGTCGTATTTTTCTTGCTGATGGCTGCTGCCGTGATTCTGCGGACAACCCCTTCCAAGAAAGCCAGCGGGTTTGAGCCGCGGGTCTCGGCTTTGATCGGCACTTTTATTCTGTATAGCATCGTACTCTTTCCGAGACACGACTTGTCGGCGTCAGCAGAAGTTATCTCCGCCTCGCTGATGATGATCGGTAATGTCGGAGCGGTTGCAGCACTCGCGCGGCTGGGCCGGTCCTTTAGTCTGATGGCCGAGACGCGTCAGCTTGTCACTTCTGGGCCTTATCGCTTTGTGCGGCATCCGCTCTATCTCGCCGAAGAGATCGCGACCATTGGACTGTTCATGCAGTTTGCGTCTTTCTGGACGGCCGTTCTGGTTGTAGTGCAATTCGTCTTTCAACTACGGCGAATGCATAACGAAGAAGCCGTACTCTCTAAAACATTCCCTCAATATACGACGTATCGGCTCAAAACCGCGCGGCTGATTCCCGGGCTCTACTGAGACCGGACCCCCGCGATTAACCGTTGATTTCTCGCGAGCGGCCCCTTCAATTTTAGTATAATTTGGCCAATTTCCTAGGAGAGTTCAATTGCAGCGGATGTGGCCCCTTCTCGGTTGGTTTGTCCTTGTTGAGATAGCAATAATAGCATTCGGCGTCACGAGCGCAGCGGTGCTGGTGGCGCTCGTCGCCGACACCGCGGCCGCGGTGCTGCTCGTTCGCAGCTGCCTCGAAATGAGAACAGCGCCGCGCGCAAGGCGCGCCGCCTACGGCGCCGGGGGCCGCTGATGCTCGGCTTCCGGCTGTCGCAACTCTCTTTGCGGGCGTTGTCCGCGCTCCTTGGCGGCTACGGGATATTTTGCCTCATAATGAGCTTCGCGGTGCCTCGTCTCGGGGCACAGGCATTCCTGTTGCTCGTCACCGCTACCGCGATCGTTTATTTTTCCCCCGGCGAGTGAGCGCCGGGGTTCCAGATCGGCAACGTCTTTGTCCTGTCCGGGGTGCCGAGGATCATGCAGGGCATTTTCGCGAGTCCCGCCGTCCGCGCGATACAGCAAGCTGATCTTCGCGTATCTTGTTGCGTGCGAATTACGTACAGTTCTGTTTGTCGAGAGGGTGTTTCGTTGGTGCGTCGGCAACGTCGCGGACCAAGGTTGACGGCGACAGGGCTGTGCACTCGCGCCGGTCTAGCCACGGAGCTCAGACATCGTCGCCCGCTTGACTGACGTGCCTCCGGCTCAGCGATGGACGAGGACGGGGATCTTTGAGTGAGTGAGGACTTTGACCGTCTCGCTGCCGAGGACAACGGCCGAGACACCGCGGCGCCCGTGTGAGGCCATCACGATCAAATCGCATCGTCTCGCCGCCGCGGCATCGATAATTGCCTGATACACGTGTTCGTGCTCGACGTGGAGTGTCTCGCAGTCGACACCGGCTGACTTGGCTGCAGCCGAAACGGCACCGAGTAGTTTCTCAGCGTGAGCGGCCGCGTGCTTTTTGTATTCGGCCGGGGTGTATTCGAGCTGGCTCGGCGCCACCGACAGCAAATGGAACGGCTCGGTGACCGTCACAGCGGTGACCTTGGCGCCCGCCTCCTTGGCTAACAGGACGCCTTGCTCGACGGCCTTGGTGGCGAGATCCGACCCGTCGGTCGGGATCAGGATATTCTTGTACATAATAGTTCTCCTCTGGCCTGTGTTTTCCTCCTAGCCAAAAAAGATCGGCGGAAATCGGCGCCGCTCCCCTCTTGCTCCGACCAATGATTGAAGCGACTAGTGAAATTCCCGCTTCGTCCGACATTCGCCGGATTTCGGCATCGGCGTATCCGTCTGCACCCTCTCCCCAACCTCAGCAGCGGATGGATCGGAGCGGCAGGAGGTCCCGCCGCCCCTGTCATCTCTGCCATCAGGCTGATTTGACTTCAATTTTCTTTTGTTGCTTCTGCGCCTCCGGCGTTTTCGGCAGAGTGATCGTCAGCACCCCTTTGGCAAAGTCGGCCGAGATTTTGTCGCGGTCAATACCGGCGGGCAACTCGAAGGCGCGTTGAAACGAGCCATAAGCGCGCTCCGAAAAATAATAGTTCTTTTCCTTTTCCTCCTTCTCCTGACGCTTCTCGCCTTTGAGGACGAGCGTGTTGCCGGAGATCGAAACGTCGACGTCCTTCGCATCCAGACCCGGCAACTCGGCGGAGATTTTGTAGGCCTTGTCGTCTTCGCTCATATCGATCGCTGGCGCGGAGAAGCGGAAGGTGCTTATTGGGCGCCACGGTTCGGCCTCGAACATCCGGCGCAGCGAGGGAAAGCCAAAACCACCGGCGAAACGGTCAAACAACCGGTCCATCTCGTCGCGGAAAGACCGCCATACGTCCGGAACCGCCGGCTCCGCCGATGGCGCCTTCTTAACCTCTACGGGTACGTCTGCCATCATTGTCTCCATCATCGCGGTGAAGGAAACGGGTTAATCTCACCCACGGGCCATTTTGGGCGCGAGCCCGCGCCGGCACATTGATCCAGCGCAATTCATGCCGACCCGCTGTCCCATCGCCTTGAATCACGACCCGTGCGCCTTGCAGACGCATCTCGATATGATGACGCGCCATGTCGATCGCACCGATGAGACCAAAGCCGGCGCCGCCAATTTCGTCGAGCCGGATGCCGCCGATCCGCGATCGGGCTGGGTGCTGCATCCCGCCGAGGCCAAAGCGAGCCCCAGCGCGACGATCAAGGGTAAATCCGAGCAGGTCCCCTTAGCGATGATGGACAATCAGCGCGATGTCGTCACTTTTCTCAGCGAGCCGTCCGCCTATGGACCAACAATAGAAAAGGTCGACATTATTGAGACACACGTGTCGCTGGTGTTTCTCGCCGGCGATCGCGCCTATAAGCTGAAACGTGCTGTAAAATATCCCTACCTGGACTTCTCGACGCCGCAGCAACGTCGACGGGCTTGCGAAGCGGAACTCGCTCTGAACCGCCGTACGGCGCCCGCCCTCTACCTAGAGATCCGGGCCCTCACCCGCATCGCGGATCGAAGTGTCGGCTTCGCGGGTGCCGGCCCAGCAATCGATTGGGTTGTGGTGATGCGGCGCTTCGCGCAGCCATCACTGTTCGATGCCCTCGCACAAACCGGCGGCCTGAGCGCGGATCTGATGCATGAGCTCGCAGGCCATGTTGCTGATTTCCATGCAAAGGCCGAGCGGCGGTACGATTTCGGTGGCGCCGCGGCGCTCAGCGGCGTCGCAAAGACGAACCATCGATGCCTTGTGGACGCGCAGAACGCCGGCCTCGCTCGAGAGCGTATCGAGGAAATCCACGCGAATTCATTGCAGCAGCTCGCGGCCGTCGGCGGATTGCTCGACCGGCGACGCATGTCGGGAAAGGTACGGCGCTGCCACGGCGATCTACACCTTCGCAACATTTGTCTATTTGAGGGGAAGCCAACCCTATTCGATTGTCTCGAATTCTCTGACGCGCTCGCCTCAATCGACGTGCTCTACGATCTTGCTTTTTTGCTGATGGATCTCGAGCATCGCGGGCTCACGGATTTCGCCAATATCGTCTTGAACCGCTACCTTGATCTGACAGACGAGGATGATGGTCTCGCGGCGATGCCGCTGTTCCTGTCACTGCGTGCCGCGATCCGCGCGCATGTCACAGCGGCGGCAATCGACCAAACGACGCATCCCGAGCAAAGATCGAATATGGCTGCTGAAGCCCATCGGTACCTCGACCTTGCAGCTCGATTGCTGCAGCCGCAGCCCCGCCGCCTCATCGCGATCGGCGGGCTCAGCGGGTCGGGCAAGTCGACCCTCGCTGCCGCGCTGGCCGCAACGATCGGGGCGCGAGTGCTGCGCAGCGACGTGACCCGCAAACGTTTGTTCGGAGTTGCTCCGGAAACGCGGCTCCCGGCCCAGGCTTATGCGCCGGAAGTATCGCACCGAGTCTACGAGGCGCTTCGCCGGAAAGCGGCAGCGACGCTCGCTGCGGGGTATTCCGTCATCATCGATGCGGTCTCCTTGACACCCGAGGAGCGCCAATCCTTCGCCGCAGCAGCGAAAGCAGCCTCTGTCCCGTTCTCCGGTCTCTGGCTGACAGCGCCGGCATCGACAATGGAGACGCGCCTTCGCGCACGACGCCGCGATGCCTCCGATGCGTCGCCCGAGGTCCTGACGCAGCAGCTCCGGCAGGATGCCGGCCCGATCGATTGGTTTATCATCGATGCCGACAGCGGACCGGAAGCCTGCCTGGCCGCGGCTAGACGCGAGCTTGTCTTAGGTTGAATAGTTCCGCGCCATCATATCGATCGCGGTTTTTCGCGTAACCTCTTTGCCTCGGCATGCTGCGCGAGTTGGACGCGCTGCTCCGGGCTGAGCTCCTCTGCCCGCGCTCTCTTTTCCGGGCGCGGCAAGTGGATGTCTGTGGCGTTGATCACAATCCCGCGCATCCAACAATTGTAGTGCGCTGAGATCCGCGGGTTGTGGGCCGTCAAATGCGCTCCCACAGGCCGGTCTCTTCGTCCAGCCGATCCAGCTCAATACCGCTGAAGTCAAAGCGCGAAACGATCCCGAAGACTTTGCCATCATCGACAATCGGCAAGTGGCGACAGCGGCGATCTTCCATCAGCCGCAGCGCGTCGATCGCCATCTTGCTCGGAGGCATCGTGCGAGGCTCGGGTGTCATAACCTCGGCGAGCGCCGTGCGGGCGGCGCTTTTTCCCTCGGCCAGCACGCGGTGAACGGCGTCACGGCCCGTAAAGATGCCAACAAGGCGGCGATCGCCGTCTGTGACGAGAACGGCGCCGATGCGGCGGTCGCGCATGCGGCGACAGGCCTCTTTTACCGTCGCGTGGGGTGGCAGCGTTACCGGATCCTGGTTCCTGACGATGTCGGACATCTTTCTCATAAGGCCCGGCCTCCCTTCCTCCGATTGCCAATCAATCTCTCGGGGCCGTGGTGAGTGCAGCGACTGAATATTCTGATCGATTTCTCTTGTTGCCGGGTCTCGTCGATTTAATGGCAATCTCTCTTTGAACAGCCGTTGCTTGTTGCGGCCTCGTTTCGGTCTCTATAGGCTCCATCTCGATCAGAGTTGCGTGAATTTTCCAATCGCGAATGCCTTCTAGTCTCGCGAACCGCTTTTTCGCCGCCTCGACCGCCCTTTCAGAGGTACGCGCTAATCGAATGACGATCGAGCGCTGGCAGCAGTGGAAAAGCCTTTCATTTCGTGGAATTTCATTGATAAAGCGGATGCAGTAGCTCGGCATTGCCCCCTCCATCCGGTAAACAAAACAATCATAGCTTGGCGCAGCGTCCGCCCCAAATGATTTAGATCAATTTTCTATCGATTTGCGCGCAGACGGGCTCGCGCGATTACATAGCGTTGACCTAGATCAAGGTACTGGCTGACAGTAACCCCTAGCATCAAACTGCCAAACCGTGGAAAGGTCCAGCAAATTTGATTCGTATCATCCCGGCGCCGTTGACCCCAGAGCTATTGAGCGAAAGCTCCTGGACGCCGCTCTGTTAGCGGCGAGCGCGGTGTACACGCGACGGAAGCACTAATGACGGGTGCAGTGGCGGCAGCTATGCGATCACGATTTGCATCGCGGTTATCGCGCTGATCGGGGTGTCTTCAGTAGCGCGCTTACCCGTTGCCGCCCGATCGATTTTTGCCGGCGAGCGGGATTAGCCAGCACGGAGACCCAGTCAGAACCATCGCAGTGCTCAGCGAGATCGCTTGAGGAAATCGGCTTCGAGACCTATTGGCTCGTAGAACACGCGCGTACGGCCGATCTCTTGGTCAATAGCGCATTGAGGACGACTTCCCAGTACGCCTCGTACGAAATATAATATACTCGTATTGGCCGCGGGGCGGCAGCGATCGACGCCATTTTCGCCGCCGCTTGGGGCGCCGCACAGCCTTTGAGCGCGCACCTCGAATTCTTCCGTGCAGAGGTCGATCCCGCCGGGACGCGGCCCGGCCTGACGATCCCGGAAGCGGCGCTCGGCATCTCGCCCTCTCCGAACTTATTCTTGCATTAGCTGGCGCTTTGCCTGTTCCGCGAAGTGCTCGAGCTCGAATCTAATCCGAGCTGCGGTGAACGTCGGATCCCTTGCGCCGAGATCGGCGGCCAGTTTATCGACAACATTTCTGTTGCCATCCGGCTGGAGCTGGGTCTCAACGACTTTCTGTGCGTACGCTTCGGCGGCGTCGCCGAGAAGGCCCAAATGCTGCGCTCCCCATAGTCCCAACAGCCGATTGCGCCGAGCGGTAATCTTGAACTGGAGCTCCTGATCGTGCTTGAACCGGGTCTCGAACTCTTTCTCGCGAGTGCCGAAGGTAGTCATTGTGCATCATCCCCAGGTCGCGGCCCACCATCGCCAAGGGCGTGAGTTTACGTTGTCACGGCTTTGCTTATTTGACCAAGTACGATTCGCCGCCTTGAGCTAAATCAATCTATTTCGATGGCGAACGCGGCGCTCACTGCGATCGGGCCGTTACGGAAGCCCAAAGCAGGAGGGGCCGCCGCCCGCAGTTGCGCTCCGATGTCCTCACTGAGAGCTTGGCTGTAGGCCGGCGGCCAATGCAAAGCCGGATCAGCTCGGAGAGGCTGCGCGTCCCCATCTTGTCCATGAGCCGCTGCGCGGAACCACCAACCGAAAGGCGTCATCGATCGCAGAGCCGTCTGATCTCGTCTGTCTCGATCGTTTGACCCGATGCCGATTCGAGCTTTACCACATCGTGGCCGTCACGGATGAGGATGCAGGCGACCGCGACGGCCGTGCTTCGGTCCACCGCCGGAGCACGAAACTGCTGTTCTCCGCGCCGATAATGCACCTGCCAATCCATGCACGATGACAATGCGTATCTTCGCAGAACCAGCACTGATTCAGGTCAATCCGTGGCTTTCAACTCGTAATCATTTCATTTGGAGCGCCGTTACGCTGCCGCGCCAGTATTCGAACGGGCCATCCTCCAACAGCCAGCTTACCGCCGCTCGAGTCGGAATGCGGCAGCCCTCCATCTCGCGGTAGTCGCAGCAGCGTCCTTCCCAGCGCGTCGGGACAAGACGACGCCCCACCGCACGCGGGCGGTCGTCGGCTTCGATGCGAGCGAGATCACCGTCCTCGAAGACCAGCCGCACGCGCACCAGGCCCGCCTGGCTCTCCGCCGAGACTTCAACCGTGGTCGCATCGATTTCGCGCCACGTTAGCCGCGGGTTAAGCAGCATCGCATGCGGCGCCCATGCGAGTTCGGCAAGGTAGCGCATCAACTCGCCCTTGGAGACCTGCGGTCCCACCGCCCGCGCCAAGCCCCATGAGCCGAAGAGGCGTGCTTCCAGGAGACCCTCGCCATCCAGGTAGTAGTCGAGGATATGCGCCGAAACGAGCGGCGCGGCCTGCATGCGGGCGCGCCAGGCAAAGCCCGGCTCGCGGATGCCGATCACCTGCTCGGCGGTAAATGGTCGCCACGGGTCCGCAAGGCTGGCGCGCATCTCGCCGCGTTGGCTCATCCGCACCGTGTTTGGAACCCGATTGTGACGTATGGCGCGCCGTGCAAAGGACTGGACGATGGCTGGAGCCGGCGGTATCGGAACTTCGGCCACGCTCACGTGTTCGAGACGGGCGACTATAGCATCCGCCCGCCTGCGGAAGCCCGCTGCAGTCCACTGATGAGCCAGCAGACCTCCCGCACCAACCAGTGCAACGGCCTTGAGGCCCGATCTCATGCTGATCGAGTTCAATTCAGATCGCGCGGCTTTCTCCGCACCCGCCGCACCACCCAGCGCGACTCGTCTTCACACAGGCTTTGCACGGGGCACATGGGACAGCGGCGGCCCCTCTCGTCGCGACCGACTTTCTCGCAGATTTCCCTCAGCGAGCCGGCGCGCGAGCTGAGAAAGAAAGGCGAGCTTCGGATTCCAGGCTTGTTCATCGATCGCGTGAAGTTGTCTGACACGCCTAAAAATCAAGCCGGAAGGCTGCGACGTAGGGTGCGCTTCACATCCTGGAGGGAGCTACTCGCGCCCATACCGATTGCAGCCTTCCTACGAGACTGGCTGGCACAGTGTCGATCTCATAGCATTGATCCAGATCAACCAGCCTTTGACGTGGACGCCAAGTTGCTACTCCCAGCTCAAGAACAGCCCGATATCGCCAGGCATTCCGTCGGGAAAATCGAGTACCCGGGCGCTGAGCCGGAAACCATTCGCCCTCAAATCCCGCTCCCACCGCAAATAAATCTCCGCCGCCTCGCCGTGTAGCGTCGCAGGCCAACGAGGCTCGCCCACATTCACCGCACGACCGGCGTCGCTGCACAGCTGGCTAGGAAAACGCAGCAGCACAAATTCCTTTTCCCCGCGCTCCGCCGCTTGGCGTGCCTGGTGCATCAGACCCCGCCAGCTCTCATCTGAAACGTGATGGTCGATTAACTCGGCCAATCTGTGGCGTCGCTGCCGCGCCGCTACGCGGTGCTGCTCCTCCCGATGCACCACTTCCTGGCGTTCGTGATCCGCCACCAGCTGGCGGAAGTCCGCTGCGATCAGTCCTCTTTCATCGGGCCCCCGCGGCGGCTCGGCCGGCCGAGATCTGTGCGCTTCGTGATGACGATTAAGGAAGCGCTGCTCAATCCCGGCAACAGTATCGGCCAGCAACCCGCTTGTTCCTCTCGCGCGACCAGCCGGCTCAGTCTGCGCTTGCGCGAGGGATCGGACGAGATCGGCGCGGCTGACAATGCCGACCATTCGGCCACCGCGAAGCACCGGCACGCGTTTTATGCGGTAGGCGGTCAGCAACCGTGCAATCTCGTTGACGTCCGCATCTTCACCGACCACGACCACCGGCGCCGTCATCACATCGCGCGCTCGCCGTTCAGAGCTGCGGAGGCTCGCGAGAAAAACGGGGTTGAGGGTCTCGCCTTCGGCGAGGAGGGTCAGCCACCAGTCGCGGCGAGCCTCTCGATCTGCTTCATCGCGACCGATGAGATCGCCCTCGCTGACCATACCGATGACGGCCCCAGCTTCGTCGGCCACGGGAACCGCGCTGATCCCGCGGTCGCGAAGCATCTTTGCGATTTCGCCGACCGGCGCGTCTGGACCGACCGAACTGACCGCCGAGGTCATTACGTCGCGTGCTTTCATTCCTGATCACCGCTGCTCGGTTCGGACATTGCTAGGCCCTTTCGCGCCAGCATGATTGAGGGGTCGTGCGGGTCCGGGGTGATCGCAAAGCCGAACTCATGGCACATTTGCAGCATCGGCTCATTCTCGCGCAAAATTTCTCCAAAGAGTTCTCCGATGCCTTTCTGTCTGGCAATGTCAATTAGCCGCGTCATCAGCAGGTAGCCGAGACCGCGCCCTTTCCAGTCGCTGCGCACTGCAATTGCGTACTCGGCCTGCAACCTGTCGGGGTCGGAAGCAAAGCGCACCACGCCGAGCGCCATTCCGTCGAGTTCGGCCAACAGCGCCAATTCGCGGTCGTAGTCGAGCTGCGAGAGCCGTGCCGCCACGGGGTGCGTGAGCCCGCGAGTTGGCGTGAAGAACCGCAGCCGCAGATCTTCAGGCGTCATATGAGCCGCAAGGTCGTGCAGTAAGGGCTCATCTTCCGGGCGCAACGGCCGTACTCGAAGCACCGTCCCATCGCGCAGCCGCTCGGTCGTCGCAAGATGTTGCGGATAAGGAGCTATCGCGAAACGCGCCGCGCCGGCGCTTTCCGCCGGCGCGATGCGCAGCCGCGCGTCGAGGGCAACGATGCCGGCGGCGTCCGCGAGCAACGGATTGATGTCGAGCTCTCGAATCTCCGGGTGATCGGCGGCGAGCTGGCCCAGTCGCACCAGAACGTCAACGATGGTCTCGATGTTCGCCGCGGGTTTGCCGCGATAGCCCTGCAGGAGTTGCCAAACCCGAGTGCGCGCCATCAATCGGCGCGCCAGCAGCGCGTTGAGCGGCGGCAGCTCCAGCGAAGTGTCACGCACGATTTCGACCGCGGTCCCGCCTTGGCCGAACGCAATCAGCGGTCCGAATATGGGGTCTTCAACCAGTCCGGCGAGCAATTCCACTGCACCGGGGCGCGCCGCCATCTGCTGAACGAGGAACCCGTCCAAGCGAGCCTTGGGACAGGCCCTCCGCACGCGTTCGAGCATCGCGACCGCCTCCTGGCGGACTCGATCGGCATCGCCAAGATTGAGCGCAACGCCGCCAACATCGCTCTTGTGCGTAATGTCGGGTGAACGAATTTTCAGCGCGATCGGAAACCCGATCCTCTCGGCAAGGGAAGCGGCCTGCTCCGGGTCCGTGGCCGAGTAACTGGCGACGACCGGAATGCCATAGGCGGTTAGGATTGCGCCGGTCTCGTAGGGATCGAGCCAGGCTTTCCCAGCATCGAGTACAGTAGCGATAACCCGGCGTGCCGCCGCGATGTCGGGTTCAAAAACATCCGACCGCGCCGGTGGTGTTTCCATCAACAGCTCTTGATTGCGGCGGTAATGTACGCGGTGCAGGAAACCGGTAACCGCGGCATCTGGGGTTTCGTAAGTCGCAATACGGGCCTGCGCAAAGAGCTGCCGCGCCGCCCGCGCCGAATGCTCGCCGAGCCAGGCGGTGATGACGTTGCGGCCGCGGAGCACTCCCGGCCCCGCGGTCGCGACAACTTCGGTTACCGCACGCGCGGCCTCCTCGGGCGACGCTAGAGCGGTAGGGCAGTTGAGCACCAGAATCCCATCAACGTCCGGGGCGCGAATCAACGCTGCAAGCGCATCGGCATAGCGCTTCCCCGGTGCGTCACCGATGATATCGACAGGGTTCCCGTGGCTCCAGGCCGCAGGCAGTACGCGATTCAAGTCAGCGAGGGTGTCCTGCGACAATGCGGCCAGTTGGCCGCCTGCCGCTATCAACGCGTCTGTAGCGAGGACGCCCGCGCCGCCGCCATCGGTCAGGATCGCCAGCCGCTCGCCAATCTGTTCGCGGGTCAACGCCAACGTCTCCGCTGCGTCGAACAGCTCGGCCATCGTCCCGACCCGCAGCATACCGGCGCGGCGAAACGCCGCGTCATAAACGGCGTCAGCGCCGGCAAGGGCGCCGGTGTGCGAGCTGGCGGCGCGTGCGCCCGCCTGCGAGCGGCCTGCCTTCAATGCGAGGACGGGCTTCAGGCGCGCGGCGGCTCGCGCCGCCGACATGAATTTGCGGCCTTGTGTGACGCCCTCGACGTAAAGCAGGATTGCACGGGTATGCTGATCGGCGGCGAGATAATCGAGCATGTCGCCAAAATCGACATCGGCCATGTCCCCCAGCGACACGACATGCGAAAAGCCGATGCCGCGCGGGACTGCCCAATCAAGCATCGCCGTGATCATCGCGCCTGATTGGCTGAGAAAAGCGATATCCCCCGCCGGTGCGGCGATGTGGGAAAACGTGGCGTCAAGTCCGAGGCGCGGCACCATGACGCCGACGCAGTTGGGGCCGATAATGCGCAGAAGGTAGGGCTTTGCAGCATCGAGCGCGGCTTGTTGCAGCTCGCGGCCTTGCGCGCCGAGTTCGGCGAAACCGGCGGTAATGACAACGGCCGCGCGTGTGCCGTGTTCGCCGAGCTCGCCAATCAGAGAAGGGACTGTTTCGGGCGGCGTCACGATGACCGCCAGATCTGGGGCTTGCGGCAGGCTCGCAATGTCCTGGTAAACTCTCAGTTCGTCGATCACTTGGTGGCGCGGGTTGACGAGCATCACTTCTCCGCCAAACCCCGCGCGGCGCAGATTGCGGGCGACCAATGCGCCAACCGAGCCGGGCCGCGGGGTCGCGCCAATCAGCGCCACCGAGCGCGGATTGAACAGTTTATCGAGGTTGCGGACCGACATGGCAGCTCACGCCCGCAGCCGGACTGGCTGCTGCCCATCAATCCGGCCTGTCAACCCGAATTCGGAGAGCTGGTTCACGATGTCGGCCAGCAGGCGGAACTTTACCTGAGTAATGCTCAGCTCCCTGTAATAATTGACCAGATCGCCCCATGGATCGTTGAGCCGCCCGACCGCGGAGATAAAGGCGACGACCCCGCCGACCTGTAGCTGGTCGGTGTGCACGAGCCAGCCGCCGATCAAGAGCGCCGCCACGACTTGCAAATGGCTGCACAGGTTCATCAAGAAATTCATCGAGAATTTGAGCTTGAATATCCCCATGTTGAGCTGCAGAACGCGGTCGATCCGCTTCCCGTCCGATCTCTCCTGCTCGGCCGATGCATGGCGCAGATCGACGGTACTAATCCCGAGCTGCCGCAGCAGCCAGACGCGGACCCCGGCGCGGCGGTTTATCGCGTGCTGCATGAAGGGCACAAAAACCAGCTGGGGCACGAACAGGGCGAAAGCTGCCGCCGCCATCCATCTGTCGAGATGAACAATGTAAGCGAGCACGGACAGCAGTATTCCGGCCTGAAGCAGGGGTTCGGAAAGGCTGCTGCCGACAAACCCGCCGACCGGCTCGACCTCGGCCACGATCATCGCTGCCCGGACGCCGCGTGCTTCCGGTCCGGGCGCGACGAGCTGAGCGATCCGCGAATCTGCAAGGACGCGCCGCCGGAGATCCCGGATTGAGCTTTCCGAGACCCAGCTGCGATAGATGTTGAGGCCGAGTTTAACCGTGCCCTGGATCAGAATGGCGCCAGCATAGGCGACGCACAGCATCACAACCAGCCGAAAGGGTCTTTCCTTGACGAGGTCGTTGACGACACGGCGCTGCAACTCAAGCGGGACTACTTCGAGCAGAAACGTGACGACGGTCAGGATCACGAGCGCGATCTGGTGCGGCCAGCTTGCCGACAAGACATAGCGGAAAATGCTGTTCGGCAATCGATACGCGACCGGCGGCATCACAATTCCGACAGGTTCACTCTGATTAAGTCAACCATGCGTCTTGCCGCAAAAGGCTTCTCGGTGATCTCGGTTACCCCGAGGCTGGGGTACGTTTCTCTGCCTTTCGCATCGAGGCGGCCAGAAACCAAGATCGTCGGCAGGCGAACGCCTTCCTGCTGTAGGCGATCAATGAATGTCGACACCATTCATACCAGGCATGTGGATCAATCGCATCAGGTTTCGCTCATTGCCTCCAGCGCGGCCCGATCCAGAAGCTCAATGCGATGGGGGTTGGGGATTGCGATTGCCCTCTCGCGCTTGAACGCCGAAAGGATTCGGCAGACCGTCTCGATCGTGAGGCCAAGATAGTCAGCGACGTCGTTCCGCGACATCGGCAGGTCGAGAACCCTTGTTTGGTCGCAACGCTCGAACATTTCGAGCAGAAAAGCGGCGACACGCTCGGGCGCAGTCATGCGCCCGAGGAGCAAGGAGCGACCCTGCGCTGTGGCGAGATCACGAAGCATAGCTTCCCGCAGCAGTCGCGCCACAGCCGGGTTCTGGTCGACCAGTTGTTCGGTCGCGCTGCGCCGGTAACGCATGACGATCACGTCATCCACCGCTTCGGCCGAATAGATGCGCTCGCTCGCACTGTCGATGCCGAAGCAGTCACCGCCAAAGCAGAACTCCGCTATATGGCGGCGGCCGTCGACGAGCAATTTGCAAATCCGAACCGTGCCGGAGACGACTTTGTACCAGTAATCCGCTCGCGAGCCTTCGGCATAGATCTCGGCACTGTGCGAGAAACAGAGGCGTGTGCCGATGCGCTCCAGAGCCACTAGCGCGTCGAGCTGACCCGACTGTGCAATCTTGACACCGTCGCGCCCGAGCTCTGCAGACCCGTTGACATAGTCGTGATCGCCAAACTGCCTGTACATAATTTCCTCCAGCGGCTCTCCGCTGGTGAGAACATCGCCGCTTCCGCGCGCTGCCGAAATTCGGAATATCCCTTAGGAAAACTACGTACGTAGAACTACGTATGTGCCATTCATGAAACCATCGCCAATTGTGTGACCCGCTTCTTGGCGAGGAGGGCGGTAAAACACTGCGCGGAGGTGCTATCGCCGGCGTGTCCCGCCAGCGTATACCGAGCTGCTTAATTAACGATCCGTCCCAATCGCAGTTCGCCTCCGAAGGGTGCCTTGATCCACATCAAAGGGCTCTGCGGCTTTTTGAGCTACCCTGCATACTCGGAAAAGGAGCGCTTATGAGAGCAACCGATGTGATGGCGAGCCCCGTAGTGGCCGCGACGGCGCAAATCACTGTCCAACACGTGGCGCGGATGATGATCAACCATCGCATCAGCGGCGTTCCCATCGTCGAAGGGGATCAGCAGCTGATCGGCATAATCACCGAGGGCGACCTGCTGCGCCGCGTGGAAGCTGGCACCGAGCGACAGAGCTCGCGTTGGAGCGAGTGGCTGCAGCCGAATTCGCGGCTCGCCGCCGATTACGTCAAGTCGCACGCGCGGCGAGTGGCCGATATTATGACCCGCAACGTCGTCACGGTCGATGAGTTCGCGACCCTGAGCGAAATTGCCGATCTGCTGGAAAAGCATCGGATCAAGCGTGTGCCGGTGGTCCACGACGGCAAACTGGTGGGGATCGTCAGCCGTGCCGATCTGTTGAGAATATTGGCGAGCGGCGCAACCCTCGTTTCCGACGAG
>Ga0126381_100003199_pt1 | contig 17864 bp, 13 predicted proteins | sample PanSoiMetPlot_28_FD_96465 | JGI IMG/M metagenome (GOLD analysis project Ga0126381, IMG submission 96465) | Tropical forest soil microbial communities from Panama - MetaG Plot_28 | ecosystem: Environmental > Terrestrial > Soil > Tropical forest > Bulk soil | place: Panama | collected 2016-02-17 | reverse complement strand
TTTTCCGCCATTCACTTGACATCGAAATCACAGCAGGCCACGATGCAACGAGGTCGAAACTATGACGCAGCCGGCGAGCATCGTGTATTTGAAGCCGCATACGCTCGGTGCGTTTTTGGCTTACGTTCGGGAAGCCGAATCGGCAATGCAACCAAGTCTGGAGGGCAGGTCGCCGTTCCTTTGGACCGAGGAGAAGGCCGATCGTGCGCGGCGCGTCCGGCAGGGTGACGTTCCTGCCCGTTTGTGGAGCGGCCAGCTCCCAGTTCATGTGCCGGATGGCCTGATTCACGACTGGATCGGGGCTGTATCCGTACCCCATGCCACTCTCGAACAGACACTTGCCCGAGTGCAGGATTACGAAAATAACAAAAACATCTACAAGCCAGAGGTGATGGATTCGCGGCTCCTCACTCACCGCGGAAATGACTTCACTATTTTTCTGCGTCTGCTCAAGAAGAAGATCATCACGGTCGTGATGGACACCGAGCACGATGTCCATTACCAACGGGCCAGTCAGCAGCAATGGTTTTGCCGTTCATATACCACCCGCTGTTGCGAGGTCGGCGATCCCGGTACGCCCACGGAGAAGATCTATCCCCCTGATGTGGGCTATGGTTTCATGTGGCGTCTCTATTCTTATTGGCGATTTGCAACCGACGACGACGGTGTCATCGTGGAATGCCGGGCAATGTCGCTGACGCGCGATGTCCCGTTCGGTTTGGGTTTCGTGATCGAACCCATTATCAAGAATTTGCCTCGCGAATCGCTCATTAACACCCTGAAGGCGACTCGCCAGGCTCTAGCGGGGACCACCGCGACAGTGGTCTCCCCCTAATAGCTCGCGGAAAATGCCGGCTTGCTGCAAGTCTCTTAACTCAATCGTCAGTTTGCGCCAGGGAGCGGATGGGCCCAGGGACTGATACTGCACCAGTCTCCGACCCACATATAAGCGGCGCAGCCACAGCTTCGTTTGTCTTCGGTTTCACTGCTGAAACGGGAATCTTTTTGATCCTCTGCTTAGCGGCCTGAGGTTTGGCAACGCTGGTTGGTATCGGCTGGGGCCGCGCTCTTCTACCTGGAACCTCCGGCTTTTTCTCTGTTGCGACGGTGGGGTTGGTCGCTGCCTCTCGCAATTCGGCGAAGCTCTCGCGCAACATCCCCTCGAAGAGCTCGATGTCCGGTACGGCGCTAGCATCTCCGCCGAATCCCACGTACGCGACGCCGTTGTAGCTGAGAATGGCCACATTCACGCCCAACTCACCGCCAATGGGCACATACGGATAACAGCGCAACAATTTGTGCCCAAGCAGATAAAGCGGCATCCGTGGTCCGGGTACGTTAGTGCAGATCATGTTGGCCAGACTGAGCGGCAACTGCGTCAGAATGGGCACCAACGTCGCCTGCATCGGCAGCGGAACTTTGGACACCAGCATTCCGAACATGCCCACTAGTTCGGGCACCCCGATGCCCCGCAGGAACGAGATTCGTTCGTTGATGCGCGCCAGTAGTGCGCGCGGATTGCGTACGTCGAGAGGAATATTCACCGGCAAAAAAGTAATGCGATTGCCTAACCCACTGACGTCGGCGTCACCGCGTACATTCACCGGAACGACCAATCGCAGGTGCCGGCCGCGCAGCTTCACGCGATGATGCTGTGCATATCGCGCAATGGTGGAGGTGATTACAGCGAGAACTACGTCATTTACTGTGCCGCCGCAGCTTTCACGAATCGCTTTGATCTCCTCCATGCGAATCTCGGCCCAAGCGACTTGCTGTGGTCCGTGACAGATTCGGTTGAACGGCAGCCGCTCTGACGGTGTTACCAGCTCAGGAACCAAACGGATGATTTCTTCGGCATGCCCATGAGTGGCGCTCGACAGCATCTCGCGGGCGAGATTCAGCACTTCATTCTGGGCAGTGAGCGCTCCCTGCATGATCGTCTGGTACGACTTCAATACTTGGTCGAGGAGGATGGCCAATGAGTGCGTGGGATGCGGGCGATGCGACCGGTCCGCGTCCGGCTGTGTTTTGCCCGATACGGGGCCGGAGTCGAGCAGCACGCGCATGATGCCTACGCCTGCAACACCGTCAGCCAAGCAGTGATGTATGCGGAAGATAACGCCGGTCCGATTTCCCTTGAGACCGCGAACCAGGGTAATGTCCCACAATGGGTGGTAGCGGTCGAGATGAGAGCTGACAACTTTTGCGGTTTCAGCCTTGAGATTTACGTCCGTGCCCTGTTTCACGACGACTTCGCGCACATGGTTACGAATGTCGAAATCGGGATCGGGCTCCCACTGTGGTAATCCAAGGTTGAACGCCGGAAACACGGGACGCTGTTTGTAGCGCGGAATGAGAGCAAGCTTTGATTCCACGAACCGGGCACAAGCTTGTTTAGTGATCATGCCCTCAAATTCGCAGCATGCGGCGATGTTGATGGGCTGCCCCTCGCGCTCCAGATACAGGAAGAATGTGTCTCCCCAAGAAAGTGAATGGATTCCATTGGATGATTGCATGATGCGTTCCTCGAGTACGATTGCACGAACGACTCGACGGGATTACGATTCCACGATTTGCCGCAGGGTGCTGTGAGACCTGTCACAAACTGTGCGTGATTTGTTGCGAGTGCCAGCCGTCACGCTCCCTCGTGCGACGCGTCACATCCTGGTGGGACGAGCTCCAGGTATGTAATAAATAGGGTGGGGTGCTCTGTGAGCCACCCAGAAGGAGCCACTCCATGCACTCTGACCGTCGCTTGGACAACTACTTCCGTTATGGACGCTCGCTGGCCAATTCGGGTGCGCAAGGTCTGCGCCGTGGACGTGAGGCGTATCTCAATGGCAGGCCGCTGGCAGCCGTTTTGTCGGAAAAGGCACGAGCCTCGCTGGGTCTGGCCGCAGTGGGGGCGTGCGCCGGACTCATGCAGTGCCTGATTTCCAATCGTCGTCGGCGTGTGCCCGCGAGTCTCGCGTTGGGGGCTATCGGCAGCGTCATCGGTTTCTTTGCCGGCTTCACCTGGAAAAGCCGTGATCTTGCCGGCAGCATGATCGAGGGCGCAGCTCGCGGCATCGGAACCGTTCGCGACCAGCATTGGCTCGAGCGTCATCCCATCGATTACGCATAGAGCCTCCCTTATTTCGTGCATCTTCACATATGCACCACCCCGGACGGCCTCAACTTCCTCCGTAGTCTTGGGGGCATATTGGCGCTAGTCCAGCCAGACCGAATTAATATTGCGAATGTGTTACACATTGACTGACCAGCCTCAACGTGATGTTGGGTCGTGCGCGCCGTGCTTTGCACTGGCAGGGTGGGGGGAATAGTGTCCGTGGCTTATCCAAGCGCACTAGGCCACATATTCGATGCTTTCGACGGCATAGGGCTTGGCCGAGATCTCGCGGTCTGTAACTTCGGTGAGCAAAGCCAGCTTCTTCGCGAGTTCCACGGAGAGGGCCCCACGCTCCAGGCGCCAGGTCCAGTTGCCGCCGGGCTTGCTGGGGATGTTCATGCGGCAATCGCTATTGAGGCCCAGTACGTCCTGCACTGGGATAACCGCGAGGGTGGCGACTGATCCGAGCGCCGCCCGCAGGAAAGCCCAGTGAATACCGTCCTCTACCGTGCCGAAGTATTGTTTGGCCCAGGCCTTCTCGAGTTCGCTGGCGCTGTTGTGCCACCAACCAACGGTCGTGTCGTTGTCGTGAGTGCCGGTATAGACCACGGAGTCAGGCGTGAAGCGGTGGGGCAGATAAATATGCGCGCCCTTGTCGCCGAAGCCAAACTGCATGATTTTCATCCCCGGTATATCGAGCTTCTTGCGTAGGGCGTGAACCTCTGGCGTGATGTAGCCGAGATCCTCGGCGATGAAGGGCAGCTTGCCGAGTTCATGCTTAAGAGCACGGAAGAAATCGAGGTTGGGTCCTGGACTCCAGTGCCCGTTGACCGCAGTTGGTTCTTCGGCGGGAATTTCCCAGCAGGCCTCGAAACCTCGGAAATGGTCGAGACGAATAATGTCGCAGGTGGCCACAGCCCACTTCATGCGCTGGATCCACCAGTCGTAACTGCGCGACTTCAGCGCTTCCCAGTCGTAGAGGGGATTTCCCCAGCGTTGCCCGGTCTCGCTGAAGGCGTCGGGCGGAACGCCGGCAACCACTTCGGGCGAGAGGTCCGGCTTCAGCCGAAAGTCGTCGGGATGTGTCCAGACGTCAGCGCTGTCATAGTTCACGAAAATGGCAATATCGCCGATGATGTGTACACCGCGGCTGGCGCAGTACGAACGAAGCGACTTCCATTGTTCGAAGAATGCAAACTGGAGGAAGAGCTCAATCGAGATCGCGTCTTTGAGATCGAGGCGCAAGCGCGCGAGCGTCTTTGGATCGCGGTGAACGATGTCTGGAGACCACGAGTTCCATGGGATTTCGCCGTATTGCTCGCGCAGGACGGCGAAGAGTGCGTAGTCCTCAAGCCACCAACGACTTTCTTCGCAAAATTGTTCGTAGCGCTGCCGCAGCTTGCCCCCGGCGAACTTGAGAAAATAGGCAGCCGCTTCGCGTAGCAGCGGAAGTTTCTGCGCGCGCACCTGGCCGAAGTTGACAGCGGAAGTCTCCTCGCTACTGGAAGTGATGCGGGCTGGGTCGATGTATCCACGTTCGGCCAGACGCTCGAGACTGATCATCAGCACATTGCCGGCAAACGCCGAGGTGCAAGAGTATGGCGAATTCCCATATCCGACAGGACCGAGCGGCAGCACCTGCCATAGCGACTGCTTCGCCGCAGCCAGCCAATCAACGAATTCATAAGCTGCAGGTCCCAAGTCTCCGATGCCACCCCCTGAGGGCAGAGACGTGGGATGCAGCAGGATTCCGGATGAGCGCTGAGCAAACATGCAATGCTAGTCGGCAAACTACGGATCTCGGATGTTTTCGAGAATGATTATTACTTAAGACAACGCAGGCCAGCGATGTTCCACGCTGGCCTTGGGTTCAGGAATTTCGCGGATCTATGACCCTTCTCCGAGGCGGCTGATCCGCTCCATTTCTTTCTTGTTGACCTTGATGGTGCCGTCTTTCTCCAGCTTGTCGCGAAGGTTCTGTACGTACAGTCCTTCGAGCACCTGACGTTTCTGGTCGAGCAGCGAGTCCTTGGCGCGGTCCCAGGTGGCCTTGGCCTCTTCCGGCGATGGTTGCTGCTTGTCAATGACCGAGAGAACGAAACCGCTGCCCATGCCGCCCTGCAACGGACCGCTGATCTGTCCGACTTCCAGGTTAAAGGCCACGTTGGCTGGACCGCTCATGGCGCCAACATCCGGTACCTGAGCTGTTGCATTCACCAGGTCGCTAGTCTTCACCGTCGCACCCACTTCCTTCGCTGCCTTCTTCAGGTCGTGTTCGGCATGAGCGCGATCGGCCAACTCCTGCGTCTTCTGGGTAAGCAACATTTGCGCGCGCTGCTGCCTGAACTGGTCTTCAACTTTCGCCTTGACCTCCTCGAAGGTTGGAGTTTGCGGCAGCTCGATTTCGGTTACCTGGAAAATCGCGTAGCCTTGGGGCGTCTGCGCCTGAGCTGGCGGATCGCCCTTCTTCGCTGCGAACAGCGAGTTGGACAGCTCCTGCGCTGTTCCCATCCCGGGCAGCGGATCGTTTTGGGCAATCAGTTCGGTTGAGGTTACGGTCAGTCCCTTTTCCGCCGCGGCCTTGTCGAGTCCGGCGGTGCGAGCGGTGCTCTGCACGGAGTTGGCAAGATTCTGCGCTGCCACGGCAGTTTTCTGCTGCTTGACCGCTGGCTCGATCTGGACCTTCACTTCGTCGAGCGGCTTCATGCGCGCGGTCTGCTTGTCTTCCACGCGAATAATGTGGAAGCCGTAGCTGGTGCGAATGATGTCGGTTGTCTGGCCCTTGGGCGTGTTGAAGGCCGCCTGCTCAAACTCGGGAACCGTACGGCCTCGGGTAATGGGCGGTAGCAGACCGCCTTCCTGAGCGCTACCGGGATCATCCGAGTATTTCTTGGCCAGATCGCCGAAATCAGCACCAGACTTCAACTGCTTCTGCACGTCCTCGGCTTTGGCTTTGGCCGCGTCTACGCCCTTCTGATCGACCTTGCCATTGGCGTCGGGAGTTGGCGTCTTAATGAGGATATGGCGGACAGTTACGGTTTCCGGGATGCGGTAATCGTCCTGGTGCTGGTTGTAGTACGCCTGCAGGTCAGCCTGGGATACCGGAACGCTGGCCGCGACCTTGGCGTTATCGATGATGACGTACCGGGCCTTACGCTTCTCCGGGATCGAGTTAACGTACTGCTGTTTGTTCTGTTCGTAGAAGGCCTTGAGCTCGATGTCGGTTACCTTTACCTGCTTCTTCACATCATCGAGCGTGAGGATCGCGTAATCGAACTTGACCTTGGTGGTGTCCTTCTTGACCTGCTCTTCAATCTCTCTGTTGCTGACGGTTGCGGCCGCGCTGATGGCGGTCAGCAACTTCTGCTGGGCAAGTTGGTCCTTGAGCTCTTTTTCGAACTGCGCAACGCCAAGGTTGAACTGATTCTGCACAAAGAGTTCATACTGCTGTTGTCCAATGAACTTGCCGTCGGGGAAGAAGACTTGGCCAAACTGGCCCTGGTGGAGGAAGTCGACGAGTTCGCTGTCGCTCACGCCGAGGCCCATACGTTCGGCTTCATAAGAAATAGCGCCTTGGGTGATCATGCTGTCGGCCGCGCGCTGCATGAGAAACGGCAGGATGCTGGGCGGGACATTGCCGCGAAACTGCTGGCGGCCGATCATGCGGGCGCGCTGCGCCACTTCCTGTACCGTTATTTCGTCCGCTCCAACTTTGGCGACCACGCCGGCAGTGCTGATGTCGCGTCCGAAATAGTCGCCAAACATCCCGCCGGGAACGAGCGTGATGATCATCATCACGCAGACAATGAGAAGCAGGCCTCCCAGGACGATCTTCTTCGCGGGGCCGGGAGTTTGCAGAAAACGAATCATGTCGGAAAAGTGAGCTCCAGTTACCTAGGTTGGAAGCCTTTATTATAGCTGACCGAATAGGGTTACTTGGCTGCGGCCCTGTGGGTTCTTGGTCTCGCCACCCTTTGCTTTTCGCCCTTCGCCATTCGCCAGAAGCGCGAACCCAACAGCAAATAGCGAACAGCGAGTTTTCACCACTCGGGTGCCAATATTCCCCGAACAAGGCGACAAACTCCCCGTGGCGGCATCTATTATGTTGTAATTACACAACATACGTATGTCGAAATTGTCCCCAGGCGTGCGCGGGCGAGTGATCGCAGCCAAGCGCCGCATCCGAGAACTCAAGATGATTGCGAAGGGGGTGGTCTCGACTGATCATCCCGTGATGGCGCATATCATCCCGATTCGCCGCTGCAACCTTGCTTGTAGGTACTGCAACGAGTTCGACGATTTCTCAAAGCCAATTCCCCTGGAGATGATGAAGTCTCGCATCGATCACCTGGCTCGGCTGGGCACCACGATCGTTACGCTCAGCGGTGGCGAGCCGCTGCTGCACCCAGAACTCGACCAGATCATTGCCCACATACGCAGCCATCCGATGCTCGTAGGCATGATCACAAATGGGTACTTGTTGACGGCCGACCGGATTCAGCGGCTCAATCGCGCGGGACTCGATCATCTGCAAATCAGCATCGATAACTTGATGCCGGATGATGTGTCGAAGAAGTCGCTTAAGGTGCTCGACAAGAAACTGCAACTGCTGGCCGAGCACGCCGACTTTCACGTGAACATCAACTCCGTGGTCGGCGGCGGAACGAGAAATCCGCATGATGCGCTGGTTGTGGGGCGACGAGCAGTACAGTTGGGATTCACTTCGACTATCGGGATCATTCACGACGGCGACGGACAGTTGCGCCCGCTGGGAGACGAAGAGCGCGAAGTCTATCTCAAAATGAAGCAGATGGAAAAGAAACATTATTCGCGCTTCAACTGGTTCCAGGAAAACATCGCGCACGGCAGACCCAACAACTGGCGATGCCGTGCAGGCGCGCGTTATCTGTATATCTGCGAAGACGGGTTGGTGCACTACTGTTCTCAACAGCGTGGCTACCCGGGAGTTCCGTTGGAACGCTATACCGCGTCCGACATTCGCCGCGAGTTCCTCACAGAGAAGGGCTGCGCGCCGCATTGCACAGTGTCGTGCGTGCATCAGGTGTCTTACATGGACTTTTGGCGTGCGCCGCAAACGCTACAGCCTCCGGCTGCCGCGCCGATTGAGCAAGGTCAGCTAGTGCAGATTGAATAGTGGGTCGCGGCGAACGTTTAGATTTCTCCTCACGACAAGACATGCAGGCCGGATGTACGTTGCGTTCGATGCTATAATCGAACCGCCCTCCGAAGTTGTTCCCACACGAGCGGGCGCGTAGCTCAACTGGCAGAGCAACTGACTCTTAATCAGTAGGTTGAAGGTTCGATTCCTTCCGCGCTCACCAACTTTAAAATCAATAACTTAGATAAAACCCGCTGCCAACTCTGCCGCCCCCTTCCCTGATCTCCACAACCACTTTTTCAATCTTTTCAATGCCTTACACCCACCGCTGGAACAACTGATGCGTGCTCAGTCGTGGGATTCGGATTGGGGATGACCTGCTTTTAATTCAATAACATGCGCTTCTCCCCAAAGCTCTGTGGCCAAAGTGTGGCTGTGTTGTGATCTTTTTCATACCTTTTATGCATTGCGGATGACCAGGTTGCCGCCGATGCAACCTGCGCGCGTTTGATGGCATTACACCGCGATTGAGCCATTCACATTCGCGAGGAGCTCCCGGTTTCTCAACAACTCTGCTTCGGCGCGTATTGACCAGGTGGGGGAAAAAAGTATGCTGTCCGGAGATCCCGCAGGATCAAGAGGCGGTGTGAAGAAGTGAGCGCTGCCTAAACCTCCCACCGAGGAAAATCAAACTCTTCGTTACGCCGACAGCGAGCATCTATCGGCACATGTCAGCATCGGGCGTTATCCGTCAAGTTGAGATGACGCCACCTTCACACGAGCCGGTCTCCCGGGCACGCCTTCACTCGTGATCTGAAGAGATATCTGGCTGTGAGTGCTATGGCGATTTATCGCTAGTAGTCGGATAATTTCCTGAGCAGCTCCTGATACCGCCGGACGAGTTCAACAGACCGGGCGCTGAATCCGCCATTATGCTCCGGAGCGGTGGGATCGCTCTGACTTGGGGGAAACAAGAGTCATGGAGGACACATGGACTCCAATCCCGACATGCACGCAGAGGGGAAGTCAAAAGGTTGGCACCGCGAACATTGGGTGGGTTTGGTTCCCTATGGCGTTAACCAGACACACCCAAACGCCTACAGCGACATCTTTCGTTGCATTTCCCAGAACCGCGACAACCTGGCCTACGCGTGGCGCATTTTGCGCGATGGTTGTTGCGATGGCTGCGCCTTGGGTACCAGCGGCCTGCATGACTGGACGATGAAGGGAATCCACCTGTGCAACGTGCGGCTGGAACTGTTGCGCCTGAACACGATGCCCGATCTGGATTACCGCCTGCTGGAGGACGTTGAACCGCTATGCAGCAAGAGCGAAAAAGAACTACGCCAACTGGGGCGGTTACCTGTACCCATGATCCGGCGCAAGTCAGACCGGGGCTTCCGCAGAATTTCGTGGGACGAGGCGACGAGTCAGATCGCCGAAGAGCTTCGCCGAATCGATCCGCGCCGCGTTGCTTGGTACATGACTTCCCGCGGGCTCACCAATGAGGCTTACTACGCGCATCAGAAAGTAGCGCGGTTCATTGGCACCAATCACGTGGATACAAGTGCCCGGATCTGTCATGCGCCTTCAACCGAGGCGTTGAGTGCGACCGTGGGTTGCGCCGCCACCACTTGCTCTTATTCGGACTGGGTGGGGGCCGACCTTATCGTTTTGGTTGGTACAAACCTTGCCAATAACCAGCCGGTGTCTACTAAGTATTTGCACTACGCCAAAAAGGCTGGCACCAGGATCTTCCTCGTCAATCCTTATTTTGAACCCGGGCTAGAGCGCTACTGGGTTCCTTCGGTGTTCGAGAGCGCGCTATTCGGCACCAGGATCGTCGACGACTTTTTTCAGATTCACGCTGGCGGCGACATTCCCTTTTTCTACGGAGTGCTCAAGCACCTGAGTGCAAACGGATGGGTCAATCGCGACTTCATCCAAACACGGACCACAGGCTGGGACGAGCTGGAAGCAAAGGTACAGAACCTCAGCTGGGAGGAGCTGGAGCGCGGCGCTGGGCTGACGCGTGCCGACATGTTTCGCTTCGCCGAAGGATTCGGCAAGGCCCGTCATGCCATCGTGACCTGGAGCATGGGCGTGACGCAACACGCCTTCGGCAGCGACAATGTGCGTGTCATCGTAAACCTCCAACTATGTCGCGGCAATGTTGGGCGACCTCATACTGGCCTTATGCCAATCCGCGGACACAGTGGTGTGCAGGGAGGAGCGGAAATGGGTAGCACTCCGGCCGCTTACGTGATGGGCTTTCCGGTCAACGCGGAGAATGCAGAGAAGTTCGCGTCGCCTGACATTTGGGGCTTCGAGCCACCAGCGTGGAAGGGATGGAATTCGACACACATGGTGATGGCCGCGGAGCGTGGCGAGATCGACGCTTTGTGGCAAACCGGGGGCAACTTCAAGCAGACTCTGCCCGAGCCGGACTTGGTGAACCGCTCCCTTAGTCAGATCGGACTGCGCGTCCATCAGGACATCGTTGTTAACTCCACCATGTTCGTGGAGCCGAAGGACACCGTCGTGCTTCTCCCTTCACGAACGCGCTACGAGCAGCGCGGTGGTGGCACGGAAACTAGCACGGAGCGCCGCATTATCTACAGTCCCGAGATTCCTGGACCGCGCCCGCTGGAAGCAATCGACGAATGGGAGATCCCCGTACTCGTCGCCAGGAAATTCGACCCTGAGCGTGCGATGAAGATCTTCCCATGGCGCGATACGCAGGACATTCGCGAAGAGATTGATAGTGTTTGCCCGACGTATCGCGGCATCGCCAAGCTGCGCAAGAAGGGCGACAACTTCCAGTACGGCGGCCGGCGCCTGCTTGCCGACAAGTTCTTGACTTCGGACGGCAAGGGTCACTTCACAGCGATCGATCTCCCCGAGGAACGTGTCCCACAGGGGCGTTTCCTGCTGTCCACCCGTCGCGGAAAACAATTCAATAGCATGGTGCTGGATGAGAGCGACCCCATCACCGGTGCGCACCGCAACGACATTATCATGTCCGAAGAAGATGCTGAACGGCTCGGTGTATGCTCCGGGGACGCCATTATCCTGCAGAACGCTCTGGGTTCGTTTGCGGGACGCGTAAAGATCGACCGCATCAAGCCTGGCTGCCTGCAGGCTCATTGGCCCGAAGTGAACACCATCATTCCTGCAGGCCGATTCGATTCCAGCGGAATGCCCGACTACAACACTGTAGTCGACGTCATAGCCACGAAATCGCCATAAGACTTCGTTTTGACAAGCGGCTGTCACGGGATTCGGAGCTGCTTGCCTTTCTACAGCACTTATTCATTGACCTCGCTACCCGGATCAGATATAAGTCTCTCGATTACAGGCGGACCGCGCAGTAGCAAACCGAGACTACGAGAATGGAGTTAAGGATGCGTTCCTTGGGCAAAATTTTGGCGCTGATGGTGGCGTGCGCAGGAATGGCTCACGCGGGCATAGTGATTCCGTTTAGTGGTTCAGGGGCGAGCGGAACGATTGCTCCAGGCGAGGCCTGGACGATCAACCAACTCTCTACGTTTAACTGGGGCTCGCCGGGCATCGGCCTGGGTTTTGAGACGTGGAATGCCAGCATTCCCGTTGAGGATTTCACAATTACATTCACGAGCCTTGTGAACGGCGTGCAAATCACCAATCTGGAAACGGGACCGACATGCGGCACAGGTAACGAAACCGTGTTCTGCGAAGCCTCAGGCACGTTGATACCTTGGACGCCTGCGCTGAGCAATGGCGGCGCCGCGATCACATTTACTGCTCCCTCACCTCTGATGCTGCTCCCAGGCGACTCCTTCTATATCAACATCTATTTCAGTGGCGATGAAGGTAGCAGCGTGACGTTTACAGGAGGCTGGTCTCAAGAAACAGTACCTGAGCCGTTTACTCTTGGTTTGATAGGAGCGGGCTTGCTGACGGTTGCGGTCCGGCGTTGCCGCCGATCACTCGGGTAATGTCCCGCGACTTCGACACACTTACATCCAATTTTTTAAGTGTGGTGGTAGCGAACCCTTATCACTCGTGACTCCAAATTGGGAATCGCGTCGTGTGTTTCAAGTGACAAACGCGATTCACCGCAAGTGATTCGTCGCGATAGTGCACACGCGCCGATGAAATATCCGATTTAAGGGGCTCGCTCAGGTCGGGTCTTACACATCTAAGAGGGCTTGGCCTTGCATTTGTGCCTAACCTCCCATTTGTCCAACGTAACGTCCCCTCTCGGAGCGATGTGCGACTCACCACAGTTGGAGCAAACGTACGTCAAGTTGAGATGACCCTGGCTTCACGCGGGGCAGTCTGCTGGCATGCGGTCACTGGTGATCTGAGCGAAGAAGTGGTGAGTGCAATGGCGACTTTACGCCAGTTACGCCGAGCTGGCTCTTCGCCCACGCCGATGAAAAAGTTGTTTGACAAACTCAACTCGGGATAGGCGTACAATCATGCCGTTTTGAGCCCAAGAAGGAAGTTCCTGCACATAAACAAATGAATTAGAGGGGTGCCATGCCTGCAGAGGTTTCGACTGGTCACACGGCTAAACTGAACGGCCGGGAGCAGATCGCCGCGGGCACAATGGCCTTTCACTTCGACCGGCCGCACGGTTTTGAGTTCCGGGCAGCCCAGGCGGTCGACATTACCTTACTGGACCCGAATGAAACCGACGCCGAAGGGAACATCCGCACATTCTCCATCGCAAGTCCCCCATTTGAAGACCAGCTCACGATTGCGACCAGAATGCGTGACAGCGCTTTCAAGCGGGTGCTCAAGAGCATGCCGCTCGGTACCGCTGTACATATCGACGGGCCTAGCGGCTCGTTGACGTTGCACAAGAACTCCTCTAAGCCCGCGGTCTTCCTGGCGGGAGATATCGGGATCACACCCTTCCTGAGTATGTTGCGACAAGCGGCATACGAAAAACTTCCCCATCAGCTTTTTCTCTTCTACTCCAATCGACGGCCTGAGGACGCGTGCTTTCTAGAGACTCTGAACGAGTTGCAGAGAACCAATCCTAACTTCCGCTTTGTCCCTACTATGACTGAGATTGGAGAATCGCATCTCATAGGTCAGAACGGCATGGATGTTATAAGGAACATAAAACGGATGTACTCACAAGGCGACGGGCATGTTCTAGTCCTTGCGGCAAGCATTCGAAACCTGGAGCACCTGCTCTACTGTCTCCAGCTCGAAACGGAGCTTGTTACCGTGCCCGCGAAAGTCCTGGACTTGTGGGCCAGCAAGAATTTCCCGATGCCCGACAAGCAGTTTCAGTACGAAGCCCCCGGCAGGGTTCCCAGGGTGCGGTGCAATGCGTCCCTCACGCAGCTTTCGTCATGTTCTCCGGGACGAATACCGCCTGCTGGCGTTCGAGAGCCTTGGTTACGCCGTTGCGCCAGCCCTCGGCGATGGATTGGGACATGGAGTCTGGAAAAATCTCTTCTTCGCCTTTTTCTACGCCATCGAAGATGGCCACCGCGACGGACTCGGGCGAGGCCTTCGGGAAATCGACGCTTCGGGTCATATCGGTATCGACAGGTCCGGTCAAGATGGCATGAACCGTCACGCCTTGACCGGCCAGCAGCGCCCTTAGAGATTGAGTCATGCTGAGCATGGCGGCCTTCGAAATGGAATAACCGGGTATTATCGGCAGGGCCGCAAGCGCTGACGTTGAAAGGTTATTGACGATGGCCCCCTTCGACCGTTTCAACAGTGGCAAGAACGCGCGAGTCACATTCAGGGCTCCGAACAAGTTGACCGCCAGATGCTGTTCGATCACCTCGGGCTTGCTCAGATCGTCGTACATGGCGATACCGGCGTTGTTGATGAGGACGTCGAGGCTGTCAACGTACCCGACGGCCCGCTGAATCTGCGCAGCGTTGGTCACGTCGAGGGTTAAGGGCGTCACGCGTTTGTCAGAGTGTTGCCATGGGCCGCGAGTCCCGGCATAGACTTTCTGTGCTCCGCGTCTGAGTGCTTCTTCGACGAGTGCCCGGCCGATGCCACGGTTGGCGCCAGTGATCAGAATTGTTGTGTTTTCGATGTTCATATTGTCCTCCGGGTGGCGAAGCTTGATCACTAAGCCGCCTCTGCATGGATGACGGGCCAAGTGGGGCGATTTCTACATCCACCGAGGAAAGGAAACAGAGAACCAAAGGACACTGACAACGCAGCACTTACGCCCCGTGTTTCAACCCAGCCCGCCCAAAGGCTGCGGTCTTCTGAAACCGAGTTATCTAATTGCGGACAGTCGGAAGAGCTAGCCGCGCTTCTGGAGTAGGAACTGCCTCACGGCGGGGTCTTCGGCCAAGCCGATCGCGCGGTCATAGGCGTCTGAGGCCTCAGGGGTTTTGCCGAGACTCTGCAGAAGATGGGCGCGCACTGCCCAGTAGGGCTGATAGTTCGACACCGCTTCATGCACAATCGCATCGAGTACCGAGAGGCCTGCCTCAGGTCCATTCGCTTCGGCAACCGCGGCGGCGTATCCAACTCGCACACCAAGAGCGGGCGAAATGCGGATCAGCTTTTCGTAGAACAGCGCTATTGCCGCCCAGTCGGTAAAGCCAGTGCGGGCCCGCTCAGCGTGTACTGATTGGATTGCAGCTTCAAGCTGAAATCTGCCAGAACGCCCGCGCTTGAAAGCCTCGGCGAGATGACGTTCCGCCTCTTCGATCAGTGGAAGCGACCATTGCTTCGGGTCCTGCGCGGAAAGGGGCACGTACCGGCCATCAGGCCCCCTGCGTGCAAGGCGCCGTGCTTCGCAGTGCAGCATGAGAGACAACAAGCCTTGGACCTCGGCTTCGTTCGGCATCAACTGCAGAAGCACCCGCGCCAGCCAGATCGCTTCTTCAGCCAGATCGCGGCCACGCTGATCGGCACCGACCATGTCGTCCCAGCCCAGTCCAAACGCGGCATAGATCGCCTCCAGAACCGCCGCAAGCCGCTCCGGCAAGTCGTGTTCTTGCGGAATCTCAAACGGGATGCCACCACTGCGGATTTTGGCCTTCGCGCGGAACAGGCGCTGCCCCATTGTCTTCGGTGCGATAAGAAAGGCTTGGGCGATGCGTGCTGCATCCAGGCCCAATACCGCCTGCAGCATAAGTGGTGTGTGCATCGCCGGATCGATCGCCGGGTGGGCACACACAAAGAGCAATTTCAGCCGTTCATCTTGGAACGTGGTCGGCACAGCCGCCTCCGTTGAGCCCTCCTTGAGGAACTGGAGGGTTGGTTCGCTTGCTAACACCACCTGATGATGACGAATGACATCAATGAATGAACGGCGAGCGGCTGTCAGCAGCCACGCTTCCGGATTTTGCGGTACACCATCTCGGGGCCAGGTCGTGAGCGCGGCCACTAACGCCTCGCTGAGGGCATCCTCCGCGCTGGCCAAGTCGTGCGTGTGGACGGAAAGATATGCCACCAACCGTCCGTAGGATTCTCGGGCCACGCGCTCTATGGTCCGGTGGGCATTTCCCTGATTATTGCTTTGATTCACCGGTGAACCCACGACGCTTGGCTTCAGGCGCCAGTGGCCGGACTTCCACCGCGCCGAGCGATGCTCCCGGGCAGCGTACAGCCCACTCCAGCGCGGCATCAACGGAAGGGAGTTCCAGGATGATGAACCCTGCTAGTTGCTCCTTCGTGTCGGCGTAGGGTCCGTCCTGCACGCGCCGCTTTCCTTCACGGAGACGCACTGTCGTTCCGGTCTCGGGCACTTCGAGTGGATCGCCGGCGACGTAGACGCCGGCTTCAACCAGCGCCTTGTAGTAAGCACGCCAGGCGCCAAGATGAGGATCGTCATACTCGCTGTTCCGCATGGCAAACTCTTCCGGTGAGTGGTAGATCAGCAGAGCGAATTGCATCAACATTCTCCTCTTTCAGGCTATTCTCGGTGGTTTTCAAGCCTAAACCTACGACGGGCGGAAAGGGGTTCATTCTACAGCCCTCGCGAAATCTGCTGCGATTTCAAGCGGACAGAAGAGCTTCGCTGCCCCTAATCGGTGACGGTCCATGCGGAAGTTGGGTCTTGGTGCCAGTGCCGCGCGAGGGTTAGTTCTGATTAACGTTAGTTTCCAATCGGAACCGCCCGTGCGCGAAGAGCCGGTTTTGCATCGCTCTGTCTCGGCGGGCAGTTTTGATTGGAAACTAACGTTTCTGACGACTCATCTGAGGCGGCCCAATCTCGCCATGCGTCGTTGAATACCCTGATGACGAGTAGTCTCATCGGGTTTTAGACTGATGGCTTCCGATCACCACGTTTCAAAGTGCGGGAGTAAGCCTCTCCCTGAAAAACACGGTTGACTAGCTCATCAGCGCGAAGCAGAAATCTCTTGAGCAACGGAGAAGTGTTCGACTTGTTATACCCCATCATCAGGCCGATGGTTGGAACCTCGCCGCGCAAGGGGCGAGCGACGACCGACGGGATCAGCGCATTTCGCACATAGAGTGGAAGCAGCGTGAAACCGCCGGTGGATGCCACCAACGACATTCCACCGGATAAAGTCTCGGCGTCGTATTTCTGCTTCAGTCTGATTCCCTCTTTCGCCGCATAGTCATCGATCACGGCTCGGAGGACGGGCGCGACTCGTGCTGTGCTGATGAAACCCTCGCGTGCAAGATCCTGCGGCCGAACCGCCCTGTGCCGGGCTAGGCGGTGGCGAGCAGGCAGTATCGCAATCAAAGGCTCCTTAGTCAGGAACTTAAAAGCCAGTCCTGCGGTCTGCGTTTCGCGTCGCAGCAGGGCCACGTCGATCTTGCCTTGCATCAGCCCATCCGCGAGCTCAGGGGAAGACTTCGTCATGAGTGTAATCTCGACGTCGGGCGCCTCCTCGCGCAAAATCCGCAGAAATGCGCATACCGAATCCAAGCAGAATGCGGTCATAGTCTGTGAGTAATCCGTCGAACCGTGTGGCATCGAACAATTTGTCGTTCGGTAGTGGTGCAGTTTGAAATTCGCGGGCCTCAACGGGTCGGTTGGAGTGGAGTACACTGGTCGCATGGACAAACAACCCTCCCCGAATCTTTTCCGCGAAGTTCATCGGCAAGTCCAAGAACGCCGTGATCGCATCCGCGAAGAACAGCAAGGCGACACACAACGACGGGAAGCAAAAGCCAAAGAGGAAGCCAAGTGGGAGGGGTTCGACCGCGAGTAATCCAAAGGCTCCCCATCTGGTTCCCTCTGGTGCTCTAAAGCGTTGTTCTATTTGCGGTTATCCCTTCCCGCCAGACGTACACCCTTCACCGAACGTCTCGTTCGCTCAGCACCTGTTGAAAGCCCACCAACCCGGCCAGACGACCGAGGACGACCGTTGTGGTTGATGGGGGTACGGTCCTGGTTTAGCGTCGCGGTAACTCCAACACAATGAGGGAGATGATTATGCGTTCTAATAAGCGGATCGCAACGCTGACCCAGACATTGCTGGTGATGGGTGTCCTAGCTGCCGCCATGATGAGGGCGCCCGCATTCGCACAGACTTCGCAGGTCGACAATGCCAGCCGTGGGCAGCATGAATCCTCATCCCCAGACTCCAATCCTCCGCGTGCTTCAGCACCTGCACCCCTGGTGTGTCTCATCCGGCTCACCGCCTCACGACTGCCTTTTCTCCACACTCCGCCCAACCC
>Ga0126381_100003198_pt1 | contig 17867 bp, 16 predicted proteins | sample PanSoiMetPlot_28_FD_96465 | JGI IMG/M metagenome (GOLD analysis project Ga0126381, IMG submission 96465) | Tropical forest soil microbial communities from Panama - MetaG Plot_28 | ecosystem: Environmental > Terrestrial > Soil > Tropical forest > Bulk soil | place: Panama | collected 2016-02-17 | reverse complement strand
TAGCCGGTCTGCTGCACTCGAATAAAACCGCCTTGCGCGTCCGCTGCCGTTGGCCAGATTGACACGATCGTGGCAAGGAGTGCGGCAAGTGCCGGCGCAAAGCAGGGCACCTTCTTCCAGAGATGGCTTGCCGATTGTATGGGTTTCATGGGGCCTCCTTCCACTGGATGAACTTGGGCCACCCGAGTGGCTTGCAAGAGACGGACCCTACTCCAGGCTGGGTATTGCAACGATTCGTGGATTTGAATCGTTTTAATGGAGAGAAATACTGCACCGGTGAGCGGCCGCTGTCAACCAGAAAAGCGTATTGCCTTTCTGGAAAGAAGAGAGCCGAATCGACCCTGGGGCCGGTTCTCGCTATCCGGGAAAGACCGAAGTGCCGTGTCAACGCTTTGGTGAGGAAACCGCGAACATTTGGGTGTATACTCCCGCTCCAAGACGAGCAGTGGGGAATTCCCATGCAGTACTCTTTTCACGGGAACCCGGCGTTTCCTTCGAGCAGTGCCCGAAGCTTGCAAAGAACTGTAGCTGCGGGCTTTCCACAAAACTCCCAATCCAAGAGGGTGTCATGAAACAGACCTTTGCGGTCGCCATTGGTGGCGCGGCAGGCCAGGGTGTGGCTACACCAGGCGACATTTTCGCCAAAATTTTCAGCCGGAGGGGCCTCAGCCTAAATGCCTACAACGCCTATCAGTCCATCATTCGCGGCGGGCACACGCTGCTGACGATACGCACGGGCCCGGAGCCGGTCACCAACATGGGCGACCGCATGGACCTGCTGATTCCGCTCAATCAAGACACCATGGACCGGCACCTGAAACTGCTGCAGAGCGGCGCCGCTTGCATCTATAACGCGGAGACCATCAAGCCAGGTGAGGCAGCGGATGGTGTGCAGCTATGTCCGCTGCCTGTGTCTGAGCTGGCCGACATCACGCGAAACAAAGTGGCGCAGAATACCTTAGCCATGGGCGCTGGTCTGCACATGATGGGAGTCGGTTTTGCGCCGCTGGAGGAAGTCCTGCGCGAGCAGTTTAAGAAAAAGGGCGAAGCCGTGGTGGCGGAAAACATCGGCGTCGCGAGAGCAGGCTACGATTATGCCGCGGCACACTTTACCGCTTTCCCGAATCCGCTCCCCAAGACGGAGAAACGTTACGCGGTCTTGAGCGGCAACATCGCGATGGCCATGGGAGGCGCCGCAGCGGGCGTCAAATTTTATTGTGCGTACCCGATGAGTCCTTCGACGGGCGTTCTGCACTGGATGGCCGCGCACGCGCGCAAGGCCGGAATCATGGTTCGGCAGGTAGAAGACGAAATCGGCGTCATCAACATGGCGATTGGCGCGGCGCACGCGGGAGTGCGCTCCATGTGTGCCACATCAGGTGGCGGATTTGCATTGATGAGCGAAGGTTTGGGTATGTCCGCCATGATCGAAACTCCTGTCGTGGTGATCGATTGCCAGCGTGCGGGACCGTCGACCGGTGTTCCCACGAAGACCGAGCAGGGCGATCTCTGGCAGATGTTGGGAGCGGCCTTCGGTGATTATCCACGAGTGATTGCCGCGCCGCTGGATATCGCCGATTGCTTCAAGCTGATTCCCGAAATGTTCAACCTCGTGGATCGCTTCCAGTGTCCCGGCTTGGTGCTTTGCGATTTGCTGTTGTCGGAAGGCCGGCTCGGCGTCGATACGAAAGACTTGGATTTCAGTCCGGCCATCAATCGCGGCGAACTTATCCTTCCTCTCGATGGCCCAGATGGGAACGGAAACGGGGCCAGCGCAGGGGTTGCTGCGAATGGCGGGTACAAGCGTTACAAGTTCACCGCAAGCGGGATTTCACCGCGCGCCGTTCCCGGTGTGCCTGGCCACGTTCACACCGTAGCTACCGACGAGCACATGGAAGACGGCGTGCTCATCAGCGACGAGTTCACAAATCCCATCAAGCGGCGCGCCATGATGGAAAAACGCATGCGCAAAGTGGCGGGTATCGAGACCGCAGTTCCACCGCCGACGCTTTCAGGACCGCGCGACGCAGAGGTGACCCTGATTGGCTGGGGCTCTACGAAAGGCGTCATCGAAGAGGCCTGCGAGATCCTCAATGACGAAGGCATCTCTGCCAATCACTTGCAAATTCGTTGGCTCGTGCCTTTGCACGGAGAAGCGATTCTTGAACTTCTGAAAGACGCGCGGCACACCATCATCGTCGAGAACAATTACAGCGGGCAGTTTGCGCGCTATCTGCGCAGCGAAACCAGTTTCGTCCCGGATGGGCATATTCGCAAATATGATGGCGAGCCTTTCATGCCGCACCACATCGTGGAAGCGGTCAAGGAGCAACTTGCCGGCAAGACTCATCTCTCCGTTCCGATGCACGAGATTATGGTTTAAGGGGGAAACGCACATGGCCACTGGAGTACAACGAGCAGCTCAGCTGACGATGGCCGATTTGAAGGGCAGAGTTGATCCCGACTGGTGTCCTGGTTGTGGCGATTTCGGCGTGCTTGCGGCGATTCAAAAAGCGCTGGTCGAATTGCAAATTCCCAGCCACAACGTCGTCGCAATCAGCGGCATTGGCTGCTCCTCGAATCTTCCGGGGTTCATCAACACCTACGGCATGCACACGTTGCACGGCCGGGCGCTTGCCGTGGCTACTGGCCTCAAGCTGGCAAACCATGAGCTAACTGTGCTGGTGACCGGCGGTGACGGCGACGGCTTCGGCATCGGTGGAAATCATTTCGTTCACACGATGCGCCGCAACGTGGACCTGGTGTACATCGTGATGGACAATCAGATTTACGGTCTCACCACCGGTCAGACTTCTCCGACCAGCCGCATTGGCATGAAGACGAAGAGCATGCCATTCGGGAATATTGAGGCGCCGGTGAACCCGATTTCGCTGGCGCTGGCCGCGGGCGCAACGTTCGTGGCCCGCGGTTTCAGCGGCGATCAAAAGCATCTCACCGAGCTCATCAAGCAGGGCATTGAGCACAAAGGCTTCTCGTTCCTCGACGTCTTCAGTCCCTGCGTGACCTACAATCACGACAATACTTACCAGTGGTATCGCCCGCGCGTGAAGAAGCTCGAGGACGATTCGGTGTACGACGCTTCCGACTGGACCATGGCCATGGAGAAATCGCTCCTTTGGGGCGAAGAAATCCCCATAGGAAAATTCTTCGAGCGCACGGATGTGCCCAGCCTGCACGCAGCCGAGCCCGTGTTGAACGAGGGCCCGCTTGTGCGTCTCGAACCGCGGGTGCCCGCCGACGTGGCGCGCGGCTTCATTGAAGAACTGATGTAGCGTTCTTCCGAGCTGGTTATATTCACGAGCCAAGCGCCGTTTTTGGCCGTTCCTCCGATTTGTCTCGCCTTAGAATCAGTGCGTGTTCAGACGCGAACCGTGCTGAGGAGGTCCGCTCATGAAAGCTGTAGTTTCCACGCTCGTATTGCTCGCCGTATGCGCCGTTTTGGGCGCGGCTCGACAAACAACGAAACCGAACGGGGAAGAGGGACGAATCATTGCGCTCGAATCGGCTTGGGACCAGGCCGAGCAAAACAAGGATGCAACCGCGCTGGCCAACTTGCTCGCTGACAACATCGTTTACGTGGACTACGACGGCTCCATCAGCACCAAGCAGCAGCTTCTAGCGGACGTGAAGAGTCCGGATGTTGTTGGAGAGCAGATTAGCAATGAGGGTGTGACAGTGCGCATGCACGGCAACAACGTGGCGGTGAGCACGGGAATCTACCGGGACAAAGGAATAGAAAAGGGCAAGCCCTTCTCGCGGCGCGGACGTTTCACCAACGTTTGGCTCAACCAAAATGGCAAATGGGAATGCATCGCCAGCCAATCCACACTGGTTGCGCATTAAGTGATGGCTTAAGAAAAGATGAGTAGCTTGATTTGCGAAGAAGCAGGACGTGCTTTACGGCTTGTCCTCACTCTCGAATGCTTCATGCAACACCAAGATCGTCACGCCTGCGGTGATAGCAACCGCGTACCAGATGAACTTGCTCTTGGCAGCTTTGATAGGGGGACCGCCCATGCCCTTCGTTCCGGCGCCCCGCGGGCCTTGGGGATCCGCACTCGGATCGAGAACAACGCGATATGCTTCGCCTTCCGGAATCTCGCGCGCGTCATCTTCCACAGCAATTTGTAGCGAGCCGCGCACGCTCTTGACCATGAGTTCCTTGGGATTTAGTACGATTACTTTTCCAATTGTCGGCTGGTCAGTATTCGGGCGAATGCTGGCGGAAGCGACGTGAAGGACAAAGGCTTTTGAGTTGGCCGTGGAAAAAGTGGCCATACCTGCGGTAAGCGTGGCCGCCGGAATTGCTTCATCTTGCGACAAGGTTGCGGCGCTCCCACCCGCAAGGAGCAGGCGTGCTGCTCCAGAACGTATTTGTACGCTGCCGACGTTGTCCGTACTGAGGCGGTCACCGCTGAAGACAGTTGCACCGACCGTGGCGTTCGCATTTCCCACGCGTGCCCGATTCGCAAAGACCAAGGTTCCATACGACGCAGAGGGAGCGGCCCAAAGAGGCGAAATCAAAAGGGAAATTGAAAGCAAAGTTGCAACTAGGGCGCGGGTTGTGGAAAAGCTGTCGAGCACGCGCGAACGCGCCATCAACGCCTCCAAAGAGGAACAGAGAAAGCATACTGACCGGCAAAGTCCTGGTCAATCAAAAACCGAAAAGAACGTGACCTAGCCGCAAATCAGGCCCCTGATCTCCGGGAGTTTCTTGGCCGTTACGGTCATACGCTGATACAATGCGGCTAAGAGCATGGCTGATTGGAAACAAATCACGGCGCGCATCCGCCGTGCGCGGACCGGCAAAGACCCCCTTGGACAACTCGCCAATCTGTACCAAAAGACGAGTGACGCCATGGTGGCGTTCGAGCTCGCCAAGTTGTTCGAGAGTTCGGGACAAAACTCCGATGCCGCCAAGTGGTATTCCACTGCTGCTTCGAAATTCCGGCGCTCCGAATGGAAGAACAAGGCGCAGGAGGCTGCCGTGCGGCTTGGCGGCGGTTCTGCAGCGGGCGTAGCTGAAGGCTCCGCCCCGCCCGAGGGGGAATTCCACTTGGTCCCTCCGGAACCCGCTCCAGAAGAGAAGGAATTGCCGTTCGAGAAGAATCCCGAAGCGTTGGAATCAGCGGTAGCAGTCACCAGCGAGATTCAAGAAGCCACGAAGGAAGAAGCAAACGGTCCTCTTGAAAAGGCTGGGAGTCGGCGGCGACGCGGTCGTCGCGGTGGAAGAAACCGAAGAAAAAGCCCGGCGGCAAACGAAAGAGCGGGCCAGCCATCCAGCCGCTCGTCAAAGACAGGCGGGCGAACCGAATCGACGTCTGCGGTTGTGGCGGAAGCTCCGGAGGAATCCTCCGTCGAGCGGGCATTGCCAGGCCGTGCCGTTCCCAGTCTCCCCGTGGAACCATTGGGAGAACTGGGGCCGAGCCCCAAGGGCCGCTACGGCGATCCGGGGCTTTCTTCGCGAATCACGTTGCTCGAAATGCAATTTCGACGCTTGCTCGCCTGTCCTCCCGCAAAGCTGAACGAGGCGGACCACGCTCCGGCGGGACCAGGCGTATTTGTTCTCACCGATTCCGACCTGACCACTTACTATTATGTGGAAGCCTGCCAGACACTCCGGATTGCGGTCGGCAACCTAATACGCGGCGGCAACCGCCGCGGCGCAGACGCCCTCAAGCCACAGCTCGCGGAACACCTGGGAATCCCTGAAGCGAAAGTAGCAAAATACCTCGGCGACCATTGTGTGGTTCGGTGGCTCCAACTTGACGAGGGCGCCTCCAACTTTGCCCACTTCGCCATTGCCGTCCTGCGGCCCATTCTGAACGAATAGCAATTTCCCGCACAAATTTGGTACGGATTTGTCCAGAAAGAGAAGAACTTGCCATTCCTTGCGGTAGGTATAAAGCCCATTCCGGAGTAGGGCAAAATGACCATTCACCGGCCCTGGTTACCATTCAACCCCCCATTTCTACCATTCGGCGCGAGCTGCTAGCCTTCCCTCTCGGTACCCCTCAAACTATAGGTGTCCAAAGACTTATTGGATGTAGTTCGGGTCCCGTAGTACCGTTTTCGAGCACGCAAAACTGAGCCCGGGGGCAATCGTCGGTCCTAGCTCCAGCGATTGGGTGGGCTCAAATTCCCAAGGTTTAGTTCTGGGCAACTTTTTGAAAGAGGGGGATACAGGTTTATGCCGAATCGAGTAGGCACGCAGGTTCTGAGGACGATTGATTGGGCGGTCTGCAAAACAGCAGCCGCCACCTTCAACACGATTCAGTTCTTCAACAAGTACAACCCGAATCCGTCCGTAACCCCGCAATGGTCAGATAAGCCGCTGCTGAAGTCCTGGGAGAAGACCAAGCCCACACTGGGCTTCCCGAGGCAGACCGATTCGCTTTGTCCGGCATGCGTGAAGGAAGCGCGCGAAGCCATCATCCATGGAAAAAAGGACTGGCGCGACCTGATGCACGAAAAGGTTGGAGAGATCAAAGCCACCATCGTAGAGCGCGAGGGCCAGGTTTGGATGGTCAAGGATTGCCCCATTCACGGCCACTACGAAGACATGATGGCTGTCGATTCCAAGTTCCTCCACTGGATTGAGAAACAGTTCCCAGGCCGCGACATTCCCGCCCACAACGACGAAGACCTGCACAAGCATGGCTCTTCGACGGTGCGCTATGGCCGCGGTTCCGTGCTGACGGTCGACCTGACCAACCGCTGCAACATGATGTGCGATCCCTGCTTCATGGATGCCAACCAGGTTGGCTACGTCCATGAACTGGGCTGGGACGAAATCAAGGAAATTCTCGACAACGCGCTCCGGATCAAGCCGCGCCGCCAAATGTCGGTGCAGTTCTCCGGCGGCGAGCCCACCATGAGCCCGTACTTTCTTGATGCTGTCGCTTACGCCCGCAAGATTGGCTACAACAGCGTGCAAGCTGCTACGAACGGTATCGAGTTCGCTAAGAGCAAAGAGTTCAGCAAGAAGGCGTTCGAGGCGGGCATGCGCTACGCCTACCTCCAGTTTGACGGCATCGGCAACGACGCCAACAGCCACCGCCAGATCGGCAACCTCTTTGACGTCAAGCTCCGCGCCATCGAAAACATGCACGAGGCCGGCATCGAAATCGTGCTCGTGGTCACCATCGTGAACAACGTGAACAACGACCAGGTCGGTACCGTCGTGAAGTTCGCGATGGAGAATCCCAAGAAGATCGCCTTCGTCAGCTTCCAGCCGGTTTCCTTTACCGGCCGCGATGAAGATATTACGCCGGAACGCCGTCTGCGCCAGCGCTATACGCTTTCGCATCTGGCCAGCGACGTAAGCAAGCAGGTGGGCAAGGTCGAGCCGACTCGCGACTGGTTTCCGATCTCTTTCATCAGCACGTTCGCGGGTTTCGCGGACATGGTCAAGGGCACGGAATCGCAGTGGGGTTCGCTCTCCTGCGGCTGCCACCCGAACTGCGGAGTGGGCACCGCGTTGATGATCAACAAAGAAACCAAGGAATGGGCGCCCGTTCCGCGCTTCCTTGATGCCGAGCAACTTACCAAGGACGTCACTGCCATCACCGACGCGGCGCGCGGCAAGAACTTCTCCAACTTCATGATGGCCATGGCCCTGCTGAAAAACTATCACCCGTTCCGCGGCCCCAAGGGTCTGAAGCTCTACGACCTCTTCAAGAAGTTCGACAAGACTTGGGCTCTCACCAAGAAGTCCGTAACAAAATATGGACGGACTTCGCCAGACCGCACGTATGAAGACGCTATGAAACGCCGCCAGAGCGATCCGTGGAACTTCCTGTTCATCGCCGGTATGTGGTTCCAGGATCTCTTTAACTACGACTTCCGCCGCACCGAGATGTGCATCATTCCGTACGCCACGCAACAGGGCGAAATCAGTTTCTGCGCGTACAACACCGGCGTGGGATGGCGGCAAATCATCGAGAACATGCACAAGAACGCGACCGTCGCCGAGTGGTACAAGACACACGGCAAGCATGAAATTTACGCCAAGGGCAAGAACGTCAACCTGAGCAGCTACGAGCACTCACTCAAGATTGACGCCGAAGATGCCGCGCGCGTCCGCCACGTCGAGCACGACGTCCCGGTGACCGCCGCCGAAGAAGATCGCATGCGGCGCAAGAAGGCGTGGGAGGAAGCCGCCAAGGTCCGCGCCATCTACGAAGAGCTGGTGCTGAAGAAGCCCCAGCAAGCCACCGTGCAAATTGGCACGTTGCAGGATATTGCCAAGGCGGTCCCAGCAAATTTTGCCAACGCCGGCAAGCCGGTATCCATCGCTCCCGCCGAGACCAACCCCGGTGTAGGGGCGGGCTTTAGCGCGTCCCATTCTGGCAAGGGCAACGGGCATTCCAAAGGCACCGGAAACGGCGCAGCCAACAAGACAGAAGAAAAAGCCGCCGAAGCCGTAGCTGGCGACTAAGCGCAGCTTTTTTTGGCTTGGGCTAAACGCATTCCGAACGCCCCGGTGTTGAGCCGGGGCGTTCGCTTTTCTCCTTAAGGTGACGGCCCGATTCAAATGGAGCTCGTAGGACATGCTCTCGAATGGTTTTCAGTCTGCGCCCCATTGCTGGGCTGTGTTTTGGGCTGGTGGTTCTGGAGAGTTGAAAAGGGGAATGTCTCGATTCCTTCGTGGCGCCGTTCCGCCGGGCTGATGGGATTGCTCTTTGTTACGGTGAGCATCCTATCGGGTGGCTTCGCATGGATTTACTGGAGTCGATTCCCCAGTTCTGGACCCCCGAGGCCACCCTACGTCGCCACGTACTTGGGTTTTTTTCCTGCGATTGCGACAATTCCGATTTCGCTCTGCGCGGCGTCAAGAACTCGAGTTGCTTTGATCTTCAGCTGGTTGGGGCTAGCTGGCTTCTACTTTTTGATGTTTCTTTCTCCTTGATTCCTCGATGGTATAATTTGCCTATGCCCATTTACGAATACATTTGCGAGGATTGCCAGACGCGCTTCGAGAAGATTGTGTTCAATAAGCAGCAGGAAATTGCCTGCCCGAAGTGCGCGAGCAAGCGCAACGCGATTCAGTTGTCGGTTTTCACGGCGGGAAATGGCTCTGCGAACGGCGCATCCGCCAACTCCTCGGGCGGGTTCTCGAGCGGAGGCGGCGGTTGTTGCGGCGGCGGTTGCGCCTGCCATTAAGTTATGCTCGCGTACCTCTACTTCGGAATTCTCGTCTTGGTGTTAGGCTACTCAGTCCGTGAGATTCGCGAGAGCTGGCGCAAAGGCGAACGGCTGGGAGCTGATCCTTCTGATGCGGATGTAGGTGCGGATCTCTCGCTGGACACCTCGAGTTTTTCGCATCACCATGCAGCGGCGGACGGGGAATGCGATGCCGGAGGCCATGACGCAGGCGGGTTCGATTGCGGCGGGCATGGCGGATTTGACGGCGGCGGGCACCACTGACGCAGCAAAACTCACCAAACCTGGTCTCGAAGCATCTATGCATCATCTTTGAATTTCAGAGGCCGCTCATGCTGATCAGCCATTCTTCTCTCTTACTCTTTGTCACCGGCGCCGCTGTGCTGCTTGTCATTCCCGGGCCGGCGGTGACTTACGTCGTGAGCCGTAGCATCGGGCACGGGCGCGCTGCCGGTCTCGTTTCGGTTCTGGGCATCGTGGTAGGAACTTTCTGTCACGTCGTCGCGGCTGCTTTGGGCATTTCTGCCGTGTTGGCCTCTTCCGCGCTGGCCTTTCAGTTTGTGAAGTATTTGGGCGCGGGCTATCTGATATATCTGGGAATCAAAACTCTGCGCACCAAAGATCCGCAATGGGTGGCTGAGGCTGGAGGCGAAACGCGCCTGGCTCGGATCTTTGGCCAGGGCTTTTTGGTGAACCTGCTCAACCCAAAAACCGCGCTGTTTTTTCTGGCTTTCTTGCCGCAATTTGTGGACCCGGCGCGCGGCCACGTCACCTTGCAAATCCTGCAACTGGGAGTGTTGTTCGCGTTGATGGGCTGGTGCAGCGATTCCGTTTATGCGCTGATCGCCGGGACGGTGGCCGAACGCATTCGCGGGAGCTTGCGGTTGCGCCGCATCCAGCGCAACGTCTCCGGCGGCGGATTGATTGCTCTCGGCTTGGCCTCCGCCTTCTCGGGCGCAAGATCGAAGTAGAAGGCTTGTCCTCGAGATTCTTTCCCGATGGCCAGCTTGCGACGGTAGACTGTCGTTGTCTACTTTCGAATGACCACGCTCCCCAATCCGCTTCCTTCCGTTTTCGACACGCACCATCCACCGTCCACCGCCATCATCGACAAGTGCGTCCATTGCGGTTTTTGTCTGCCCGCGTGCCCCACTTACGTTCTCTGGGGGCAGGAAATGGATTCGCCGCGCGGCCGCATCTACTTGATGAAGCTGGCGACCGAAGGCATTGCGCAAATGACTCCCAAGTGGGTCAGCCACTTCGATACTTGCCTCGGGTGCATGGCTTGCATGACGGCGTGCCCTTCCGGCGTAGATTACGGCAAGCTCATCGAAGCCACGCGCGCGCAAATCGAACGCAATTCCCCTCGGTCAGCTTCCGAGAAGCGACATCGCCGTTTTCTCTTCGAAACGTTTACCAGTCCGGATCGTTTGCGCCGTTTGCGCGCGCCGCTTCTTGCCTACCAAAGATCCGGCTTGCAAGCCATCGTTCGCGGCTTGGGCTTTCTCAAACTGCTTCCGAAAAAATGGCAAACGATGGAAGCGTTGCTTCCGCGGCTCGCTCCCCAAGAAGCCGTGGCGGAAGTCACTCCGGCGGTCGGTGCGAAACGCAGCCGCGTCGGGCTCCTCCTTGGTTGTGTGCAGCGGGAGTTTTTCTCGCCGGTGAACGCCGCCACGGCGCGCGTTCTCGCCGCCGAAGGGTGCGAAGTCGTCGCTCCGCAGGCGCAGACTTGCTGCGGCGCATTACTGGTGCACGCTGGTGAAGAAGCCGCGGCGATCGAGCTTGCCAGGAAAACAATTGACGTGTTCGAGAAAGCCAATGTGGAGACGATTGTGACAAACGCAGCCGGATGCGGCTCCAATGTGAAGGAATACGGTCATTTGCTCCGTGACGATCCCGAATACGCCGAACGCGCCCGCAGCTTTTCTGCAAAGTGCAAGGACATCAGCGAAGTCCTATCTGACCTCGATCCACGCAGCCCGCGCCACCCGCTACGAATGCGCGTCGCGTTCCACGATTCCTGCCATTTGCAGCATGCCCAAGGACTGCGCTCCGAGCCGCGCGCTTTGCTCGCAAGCATTCCCGGGCTCGAGCTTGCGGAAATTCCCGAATCCGTCATCTGCTGCGGCTCCGCAGGAACCTACAATCTCGTCCAGCCCGATGCGGCCAGCTCCCTCGGTGACCGCAAGGCCGAACTCATTTCGCACCTCAACGCGGATATTGTCGCCACCGGAAATCCCGGTTGTGCTCTGCAGCTTCAATCCTCCCTTGCGCGCCAGCGTAAAAAGACTTCCGTAGTCCACACGATTCAAATCCTGGATGCCTCCCTCCGCGGCCAATCGCCCGATTCCTTGCTGCGCTAGTGTCCTAGGGAAGCTCAATTCTTCTTGGCGTTGCCCGCCGCTGCTCTTCCTAACGCGGCCAGATAATTCAGCATTTGGCGAACTTCATTCGCGTGCTCACCGTCGGGGGAGAGCTCCAGGTATTTCTTCAATGCCTCAGCGGCGCCGGGCGGTGGTGCAGTCACTTTGCCTGTTAGCTCCGGCTGGTTTGCGTAGAGCAGCAGAGCGCCCTTGAAGTAGTACGGTTCCGCTTTGCCGGGATCGGTGGAAATCGCTTTGTCGCACGCGGCCACGGTGCCCTCGACATTCTTCAGGTTGTATTGCGTGACGCACAGACTGAAGTACGCCATATGGGGATCGCGAGCCAAGGCGGCAGCCTTAGTGTAAGCAGCCATGGCTTGGTTGGTTTTGTGCAACTTATTGTACGCGTTACCTTCGTTGTTGAGCATGTGGCTCACTCCGGTTTTTCTTCTCGCGGAGTCGGCATCGGCGGTTTCGGGGTCAATTCCGGAAACATCGCCAGCCGCCAAAATGCCGTTCTCGTAGCTGCCGATCGCTTCCTGATACTGGCCGAGATTGGATTGAGCGTCGCCCAGTTCCACCAAGTATTCCCAATTATCCGGCTCCATTCCTGTCAATTCCTTCAGCGGAGCCAATGCGTCCTGCCAGCGCTTATCCAGTACCGCGGCATTGGCTTGCAGGATGAGCGCGTTGGTTTCCGAAACTTTCTTGTTTTGCTCTTGGATTTCCTTGTTCAGCTTCCTTCTGTTTTTAGCATTCGGCTCGGGCAGAACCCGAATGCCTCCGTAGGTATCCGGGTCGTTGGGCACCGCACTGGTTGTTAGACCTCAGACGCGCATGCCTTTAGACAACTCGGCAGCGCGCATGGAAGCGATGGGAATAAAAAGAATCCCAAGGAGGTCTACGGGCCAAGAAGTCCCGGTCTCCACAGTGAATTTTTCCGGGCACACGACGATGAACACAAGAACGCTTCGGCAAACCGCAATATTTAAGGCTTCTCCACGCCGGGTCTACGAAATGTTGATGGACGCGAGGAAACACACGTCGCTTTCAGGCGAGGAAGCAAAAATCAGTAGAAAGCCCGGAGGAAAGTTCACGGCGTGGAGCGGGCACATCACCGGATTTAACCTTGTCATAAAGCCGGGAGAGAAAATTGTCCAAGCTTGGCGGGCTACCGGCTGGTGGCCGGATCACTATTCCGTCGCAATTTTCGATTTTAAGAGAGTTGCGCGCGGCACGAAGCTCGAATTTACGCAAATTGGTATACCTCCCCACAGGTACAGCGGCCACTATCGAGGCTGGATCGAAGCGTACTGGATACCGATGAAAGAAGTACTCGAAGACGGGAAGATCAGCGAGAAGACGCGGGCACGAGTAAGTGCCAGCAAGACAGAGCGAATCGCGCGCGGCCATTTTCGAAGGAAGATATCAGATCGGGCGTGACGCTAGTCTTCGCCGTTCACTCGAAGGGAATGCCCGTTTTCTTCGAAATGTCCCGCAAATCCTCGATGACGGGCAGAACGAGTGGCACGCCATTCTTTCGTCGGACTTGCTCCGCTTTCCGCTCGGGATCGCCCGGGATCAGCGGACCGTCCGTACCCGGCGCGGCCTTCGTCGCGCGAAACACACGAATGTATTCGTCGATCTGCCGTTTGAATTCGTCCGCGTCAATAAAGCCGTCAATACGCATCGCGCCAAAGAAATGTCCGATGCCTTTTCCCACGCTGCGCTTTGGAATTTCCAGCCGCAGCGCAAACGGCGGCGCAAACGGCCCCCAGTTCGCTCCGCTCAGCGGACCACACAAAATGTCCACCATCATGGCCAGCGCGTAGCCCTTGTGTCCTCCATGTTCGCGATCGGAACCGAGCGGCAGCATCGCTCCACCTGCGACGACATCTCTTGGCTTGGTCGTTGGCGTTCCTTCACCTGTGATCAGCCATCCGCTGGGAATGTCTTCGTCCTTGCGCATCGCGATTTCTATTTTTCCATAGGCAGCTGCGCTCGTCGCCAGATCAATTACGATGGGGGGCTCTTCTTTTCCGGGAAACGCGATGGCAATCGGGTTCGTGCCGAGCATGCGCTCCGCGCCCCACAGCGGCGCGACCAGCTTCGTGGAATTGGTCATCGCCCAGCCGATCAAATCGCGCTCCAGCGCCCGCAGTACGTAATAGCCCGCGATGCCGAAATGATTGGTATTGCATACGCTAACCCAGCCGGAGCCGGCTTGTTCTGCCATCTGTATGGCGATGGCGTTCGCCTGCGGCCCGACGACCAGGCCCAGGCCGTTGTCACCATCCACAGTCGCAGTGCTCAGCGTCGAGCGCACAATTTTGACTTTCGCTTTGGGGTTGATGTGGCCTTCGCTGAGCATCCCGAAGTAGCTGTACATACGCGCGACGCCGTGAGAATCGATGCCCCGCAAGTCCGCGCACGCCAGCACGTCCGCGGCTTGCTCCGCGTCATGTTTGGGCACGCCAAAATGCAAGAACACGCGAATGCAAAACTCGCGCAGCTTTTCTATAGGGAAAATCTTGGATTCGATTTCGGCCATACTTCTCCGCTCTCGTGTAGTGGCGGGTCTTTAGACCCGTTCTTTTCCTGGCAGCACCTTGCTCGAGTGCATTGCGGTTCCGTCGAACCGATCATCCATTAGCTCGTTGTAGCAGCCTCATGCTGGCAAGCATTCTCCGCGGGTTTCAGCGCCAAAGGGAACGAGGAGCAAACCAATCGCGAAGGCAATCGAAGTCAGCGCGACAGGAACCCCCAACGAGCCGTAACGCTGCACGCCCGCGCCGACGAGAAACGTGATTCCCGCGCCCGCAAAACGCGCGAACGAAGTGGAAAACGCAAAAGCGCTCGCGCGGCACTCCGTAGGATACTGCTCCGGCAGCCAAAGCGTGTACACCGCAAAATTTGCTCCGCCAAATCCAAGAAAGAAAAGGCAGGCGAAGAACCACGGCAAAGCTTCCGCGCCAAGATAGAAAACTTTTCCAAACGTCAGCGCAATAAACGCGAGCATCAGAACAAAATAAATTCCCAATGCTCCGCGCCGCCCCAATTTTTCCGCGAGCCAGGGCATCGCGAGACATCCAAGAATTGTCGCAAACGAAACCAGCATCGCGGCGCGAGAGGCCAATTGCGCCGCTTGGGGGCCGATTTTTCCGGCCGCCTCCGCAAGCGTTGTCACTGCGGCTGGCACGTATACAGTTCCGGCCCACAACCCGCAAATGGATGCCAGCATGTAGAGCGAATTCAAAATCGTTCTACGCCGCAGCGCCCGCGAAAAGAGCGCCGCAAACGGTTGCCAGACTTGCCAGGAACTGAGCACATCCGCTTTCTTCGCCCAACGCGCCGGCTCCGTCACGCCATGGCGCACCCAAGCCAGCAATAACGCGGGCAATCCGCCTACCGCGAACGCCACGCGCCAGGCGTACTCGCCAAAATACGTGCCGATCCCGTAGTTGAGAATCGCGGCCAGAAAAGTCCCTACGTAGTAGCCCGTGTGCATGAACCCTGCGCCGGCGCGCCGCCGCTCTTCCGGCCACTCTTCGGCGACAAACGTTCCGCCCATGGCCCACTCGCCACCAATGCCGATCCCCGCAAGCAAGCGCAGGATGGCAAGCTGCCAAACGTTGGTGACAACCGCGCTGAGGAAGGTGAAAACGGAATACCACACAATGGTCAGCATGAGCGTGCGCACGCGCCCGAACTTGTCTCCCACCGGCCCCCAAAGAAACGCCAGTCCCCAGCCAAACAAGAAGAGCGCGAACAGCAATCCACCGTAAAGACCGATATTGCCTTTCGTTGTGGCAATTCCAGAGCGCGGCAAAAGGTCGCGCAGCGATGGCACCAGCACCAGCGCGTAGATGAACGAGTCCATGCCATCCAGCGCCCAGCCTCCCCACGAAGCCCAGAACCCGCGAATCTGATTTCGCGTAAGCGGCGTTACGGTTGATGTGGTTTTTGGGTTGGAGGGCAGTCCGCCGACGTTCATGACTGCGGGACTATATCACGCATGCTCTCCGCGGCGTCGCTCGCTTCGCGAATTCGCCTGTTGTACACTTCCCGAATGAGGCGAGTGGTGCAAAGTCGGCGCAAAGTGTTTGGGCAACTCCTGAGGCATGCCCGTCGCCAGCCGCATCGAGAATGCTGCGGACTTCTGGCCGGGCAGCACGACGTAATCACGCAGGCGTTCCCTGCGAAGAACGTCGCGGTTGATCCGGTCAGGAATTACGAGATTGCGCCCAAAGAGATCAACCGCCTGATGGAGGAATTCCGCAAGCGGCGGCTCGAATTCCTCGGCATCTACCACTCGCATCCGAATTGGATGGACGTGAACGAGCCTTCCCCCAAAGACATCGCGCTCGCCTACTATTCTAAAGCGACCTATTTCATCGTCACGCCCCGGCCCTACGCCACTACGCCCGTCCGGGCATTTTCGATCCGGGATGGGCGCGCGATGGAACTCGAAATTCAGATCCTACCCTGAACGTAAGCGCGCAACGGTTTATGGTCCCATCACCACTCTCCCGCAGTCAAAGCCTTTTCAGGCGAAGGCCGCAAGGCTGCCGTGGTGAAGGCGCTTACCGGGCAGGCCTTTCTCACAAGGTTTGCGGTACATTCTCTGGCACGGTAGCAGCATGCCGACCCTGGACGAGAGATAGCACAAAGGGGCACAAGTGAAGGCACGAAGGCTGATGTGGACACTTGCGATCGTGCTGTTGTCTACTGCTCTTGCCCATGGGAAGGACAAGCCAGCCGCGACGGCCAGCTACGAGAAAGCGTTGCAGCAGCTGAAATCGGGCGACCTGAAGATTGATTTCAAGGCGTTGCGCATCGACTGTGCTGCGAGCAAGTACGAGTGTGAGGCTGACCCGGACGACATTAAGCTACTGTCCTCCCTCCTCAACCGCAAGAAATTCGGCCAGGCACTGAAGAAGGTCCACCAACTTTTGGAAAAGGTCTTTGTGGATGTCGAGCTTCATTACATGGCTTTCACAGCTAACTCGGAATCTGGAAACAAAGAAAAGGCAGAATTCCACAAGGCGGTAATACGGGGCCTCTTGGATTCAATCCAGGAAACCAAACATGGCCAATCAGAAGAGGATGCCTTCGTGGTCATTAATGTTCACGAGGAATATACTTTCCTTCAGTTCAGTCATATGCAGGTGACAAAGCAAAGCCTGAGCCACAAGGATGGTCATACCTACGACATCATGGTTTGCCAAGATATGAGCGATAAAGGGCACGAGGTCACTGTGTATTTCAACGTCGATATTCCCATGCAGAGTTTGAAAGACACTTTAGCGAATTAGGCAGTTCCCAACGCCAGCTCATGAGCCGGGCTCGTCAGTGGTAACCGCGCCAGAAGAAAACAATGGTCATGGCAGCGCCAACGAAAAGGACGAAGCCTTTGACCCACGACTGCGGCAGCTTTTGCGCGTAGTGCGCGGTGGAGTAGCCGCCAAGCACCGAGCCGCAGGTCATGACAATGGCCTGCGGCCAAACGATGGCCCTCGCCACCACGAAGGCAACCGTAGCCACGCCGTTGATCACCCCGCCGAGCCGCACTTTCAGCTTGTTCATGGCGTGAATGTCGGTCATTCCCAGCGCGGAGAGCATGGCCAGGTTCATGATGCCGATGCCGCCGCCAAAATAGCCGCCGTACACTGCGACGAGCAGTTCGAAAATGGATGCGCCCGCCACCGCCGAGTTACTTGCGTCGTGCGAAATTCCGGCCGAAATGCGTCCCGTCAAGTGCTTGCCAACCGCAAAGAGCAGTGTCGCGCTAAGCAGCAACCAGGGAATCACGCGAAGAAAAGTTTTCGCCGGCGTATGAATCAATAGAATCGCGCCGGCAAGGCCGCCAACGAAGCTGGTAATCACCAGAGGGATCAAAATGCGGAGGGGAAGGTTCAGCTTTTGCGGATAGGCGTTGCCGCTCGCCGTAGTTCCCACCCACAAAGAAAGCGTGTTCGTCGCATTAGCCGGAATCGCCGGAACGCCCGTAAACAGAAGCGCCGGAAACGCCACAAAACTTCCGCCCCCGGCCACGGCATTGATGCCGCCCCCGAGCGCGCCCGCAAAGAAAAGAAAAATGGCAGTCTGCAGGTTCAAGCAGTGTTTGTATCACGACGGCGGCGGGTTCTCCAGCCGAGGACACAGTCAGTCGTGGGTCAGTTTGCCTGAGCAGATCGGTTTTGGTAGCACAGGCACTCTTGCCTGTATGGTTTCTGATGGCAGCGAATATCGGGCCTAAAGCCAAAAGTTCTGTGCCTCCGCAAACTGACCCACAACCACAAAGTTAGCCTGTGAATC
>Ga0126381_100003197_pt1 | contig 17874 bp, 14 predicted proteins | sample PanSoiMetPlot_28_FD_96465 | JGI IMG/M metagenome (GOLD analysis project Ga0126381, IMG submission 96465) | Tropical forest soil microbial communities from Panama - MetaG Plot_28 | ecosystem: Environmental > Terrestrial > Soil > Tropical forest > Bulk soil | place: Panama | collected 2016-02-17 | reverse complement strand
ATCTTCACCTTTCTCTGCGGATTCGCGCAGAGTTATTGGCAGCTCTTTGCCTTTCGCGCCCTGATGGGGCTCGGCTTCGGCGGCGAATGGGCCGCGGCAGCCGTATTGATCGGCGAGGTGATCCAGCCGCAGCATCGCGGCAAGGCGGTCGGCGCCATGCAGAGCGGCTGGGCGATCGGCTGGGGTATCGCGGCGCTGATGGCGACGCTGTTCTTCAGCACATTGTCGCCCGAGATCGCCTGGCGTGCTCTGTTCTGGGTCGGTCTGCTACCCGCGGTGCTTGTCTTCTTCGTGCGGCGATATGTCGACGAGCCGAAGGTATTCACGCAGACGCAGAACAATCTGTCGGCGGCCGGCACGAAAGCCAACTTTCTGGAGATCTTTTCGCCGAACATCCTGAAGACGACGATTCTGACCTCGCTGCTCGCGACCGGCGCGCAAGGCGGCTACTACGCGATCACGACCTGGCTGCCGACGTTTCTGCGTACGGAGCGCAAGCTCACCGTGCTCGGCACGGGCGGCTACCTCGCGGTCATCATCATCGGATCCTTCATCGGCTATCTCGTCAGCGCCTGGCTTGCCGATCGCATCGGACGCCGCGCGAACTTCATCCTCTTCGCCGTCTGCTCCGTGCTGACGGTCGTGATCTATACAGAGCTGCCGATCGACAACACGATGATGCTCTTTCTCGGCTTTCCGCTGGGTTTCTTCGCTTCCGGCATTTTTTCCGGCATGGGTGCGTTCCTGACCGAGAACTTCCCGACCCGCGTGCGCGGATCGGGACAGGGCTTCGCCTACAATTTCGGGCGCGGCATCGCCGCCCTCAACCCGTTCTTCGTCGGCGTGCTCAGCGCAACGCTGCCGCTCGGCCAATCGATCGGGGTCTTTGCCGTCATCGCCTATGGGATCTTGATTGTCGCCGCGCTGCTGTTGCCGGAGACAAAGGGGCGGGTGCTGACGGCGGAGGTGTAACCAATTCGGGGGCAACCACGCGCGTTGCGGACATCGCGACGCGCGAGCGGTTTGCCCGCTGCCGTCTCCTAGCCAATCGTTGGCTCGGTCTTTTGTCCTTCAAACATTGCAAGCCAGACGATTGCATGGGCACTGAGCCAGAGCAAAAGTGCTGGTCCCCAAAACACAAACCCCATCACCCTTACAGACCTCCAGTCGAAAAGTGCGTTGGGGAGTAGTGCCGTCGCCGCAAGGATCGCTGCAACCCATGCCATTCGATTTCCCGGCGGCTTGCCAAGGAACATCCGGACCAGGCATATCGCAAATGGAATATTTGCAAACCAGCCAGGCGCAAGTATGAGCGGACCAAGCCAGCCAACCACTGCCAGTCTAAAAGCGGCAAAAGGTTGAGACCCGAACATCGCTTGTTCTGCATCGCGGGGATCAAGTGCGACGTGACGGATCGGCGCGAATAGCGCCGCAATCCATAGCGATGCCGCCGCCAGAGCGAGCAGTTGCAGAACGGTTCTCGGTTGCAAAGAAACTACATCCAATAGATGCACGTCAAACGACTTAGCGCACGGACTATCTCGCGCCGGCCCTTGCAGCACAAGACGAACAACCTCGACCTCGTAAGGCGCTATGCCACTCCTCCAAATTGGCGGGGGCCCGGCGGTGTTGCCGCCGAGCCCCCTGATCATATCAGCCGGCCTATAAGCCGGGTTCTGTAGGGCGCGCGGCGAGCCGCGCGCGTGACGACCATTCCTCTCGAACGCCGGTTGCCCGGCGCCTCAAGCAACCTACCCGGACGGCCGGATCCAGACATCGATCCCGGAGCTTTCGCTCCGCGCCGTCCCTATTCGGTCTTGCTCCCGGTGGGGTTTGCCGTGCCGCTGCCGTTACCGGTAGCGCGGTGCGCTCTTACCGCACCGTTTCACCCTTACCGCGCATGCGCGGCGGTCTGTTCTCTGTGGCACTGTCCCTGAGGTCACCCTCGCCGGACGTTATCCGGCACCGCATGCCTGGGGAGCCCGGACTTTCCTCTCGAACCTGCCTTTCGGCGTTGATCCAAGCGGCCGCCCAGCCGACTGACGAACAAGGGATGGGGTTTTCGCGCCCGCTCGTCAAGAGCCGAGGTTCCTTGTCTTCGCCAGCAGCGAGTGCAAGGTTTCGATCGTCGAGACGTCGGCGATGCCGTCGACACGGGTGGGACGAAAGTGACGCTGGAAGGCTGTGACCACCTGTTGCGTCGCCCGATCGTAGCGGCCGGTGAGGCCGATGCCATAGCCGTAGGCGGCGAATGCCGTTTGCAGCTTGGCGACGGCGTCACCTTTGTCGCCAGCTTTCAGCGCCGGTCCGGCCGTGATCGGGTGCGGCGCGATCCAAATCCCGACCCCGTGTTCGCCCAGAGTTCGCCACGGGAATTTCTCGCCGGGGTCGTTCTTGCGCGCCGGCGCGACATCCGAATGGGCGAGCACGTGCTCGGGCGGAATCTGCAAGCGGCGGATCACGTCGCGGCACAGCGCAATCGTCGCGTCGATCTGCCTCTGTGGATAATCGGGATAGCCGAGGTCATGCCCGGGATTGACGATCTCGACGCCGATCGAGCGGGCGTTGACGTCGGTGTCGCCCTTCCAGGCTGAGACTCCGGCATGCCAAGCGCGCCTCGCCTCCGGCACGAGCTGCACGACCGTGCCGTCCTCGAACACGACATAGTGAGACGACACTTTGCTCGCAGGCTCACACAGCCGCGCCACCGCGTCAGGCCCGCTGGTCATCCCGGTGTAGTGCAGGATGATCATGTCAGCGGCCGCGCCGTCCCTGCGCGCGTCGTGGTTTGGCGAAGAGACCACTTTGCTGACGACGTTGGTGTCCGGGAGAAAACTCGACATCGCGGCCACAATAGCAGTCTTGCGGGCGTGCCCGCTATGCCGCGCTCGGCTCCGGTCGCCCGGAGACCAATGGGGGCGTGCGCACGACGGTCACGGTGCATGGCGCCTCCGCCACCACCTTTGCCGACACGCTGCCGAGATAGCGGCGCAAAGTCGAGGAGCTGCGCGCGCCGATGACGATGTGATCGACGCGGGTATTGCGGGCGTAGTCGACGATGGCGGCCGCGGGATCGGGTGACTCGATGACGTGATAAGTCATGCGGCTTTCCTCGATCGAGAATACGCGCGCCCAATGCTTCAGCTCGATCAGGCGCTGCAGGTGGGGATTGCGGCCGCTGGCATCTTCCACCGGATCCAGCGCGACCAGCGAGGTCTTCAGCACGTTGACGCAGGCGAGCCGCGCCGACGGCTGCGTCACCAACGTCCGACGCACGGCCTCGGCCAGCGCTTCACTCAAGGGCTCAGCGTCGGAGGCAAGATCTATCGCCACCATGACGATCGGCGCACGCGCCAAAATCCCGGACAGGCGGCGTCGTCGCCGCGGCTGCGCCTTGCGCGCACGCATCCAGCGTTTGAACACCGTCAACGCCCCGTCGCGCTCCGCGCGCTCGGCGCGTGCTGTCAGGGCCACCGCGTCGGGGTGCTGAAGATCGAAGGCGAGCTGTGCCGCGCTGGCGTAGCGGGCGTTGGGGTCGACCTCGAGGCAGCGCAGGATCACCTCCTGCAGCCAGGGAGGCACCTGCTTGTTCCAGAGCCGCGGCGGAGCGGGGTCGCGCCACAAGCGCTGTTTCCATTCGGCGGCCGTCTGCGGCTCGCCAAACGGGCGCTCCCCTGTCGCAAGAAAATAAAGGATCACTCCGAGCGCGAAGACGTCGCTGCGCGGATCGCCGCGATCGCGAAGGACCTGCTCCGGTGCCACATAGGGACCGGTGCCAACGGGATCGTCGAACTCTTCGCCGACGAGGTCCGGGAGTTGGTCGTGGCGTGACAGCCCAAAGTCGATGAGCACGGCTTCGCCGTTCTCGCGCAGGATCACGTTCGACGGCTTGAGATCGAGATGAATGACGTGCTGGCGGTGCACCTCATGCAATGCGAATGCGATTTTGGCACCGATCTCTGCGACGTCGTCTGTGGGCAGCGGCGTCTTGGCCAGATACGACTTCACCGGTACGCCGGCGACATACTCCATGACGATGTAGGGCCGCTCGAAATCGCCGGCAGCGACGAAGCGCGGGACGTGCGGTCCGGTGAGCCGTGGCAGGATCATCTGCTCGACTTCGAAACCGACGATGGTGATGGGATCCTCGCCGCGACGCAGGAGGGGAACCTTCATCACCATGGGAAAGTCGAAATCCGCGCGGCTCACGCGCCAGAAATTTGCCATCCCACCGGGATCGAGTTGCGCGTCCAGCCGGAAGCCCTCGATCACCGCACCGGTCGCGAACGGATAGGCGACCATGGCCGTTAATATCCCTCGAACAGACGAAGGCTGAGACCGATCGGCAAGCCGGCTTCGCGAATCTTGCGGGCGGCGCTGTCGACATCGTAAGGCACGCGGATATAGGTCAACACGTTTTGGTCGGTGTCGAGCACCGCATAGCAGGCGGCCGGATTGTGATCGCGCGGTTGCCCGACCGAGCCGATCACCGCGAGCCATCGCCGGTGCGAGGACAGCGGAATGTCCACGCGATCGACTGGATCAAAGCTCGCGAACTTGCCGGTCATCGACATGTGATAGAGGGCGGGCACGTGGATGTGGCCGCAGAACGTCACGTGCGCGCGCGTCGCGATGATGCTGCGCGAGGCCGAATAAAGATCCGTTACGTAGTCCCAATCGCCCGGCGCGAACGCGTTGGCGTGAACGTAGAGCCGGTCGGCGTCGGCGACGGTGAGCGGAAGGCCCGACAAAAAGGCGCGTTGCGTGTTGCTGAGCTGGTTGCGCGTCCAGTTGATCGATTCCGCGGCCTGGTCGTTCATCCCCTCCGTATTGGACAGCACCGCGGCATCGTGATTGCCGAGCACGGCGACCGCCCCGCGCTCGACTTCGGCTGCGACCGTGTCGACAACCCAGCCGGGATCGGCGCCGTATCCGACGTAATCGCCGAGAAAGACGAAGCGGCCGACATTGGTGCGGCGCGCGTGATCGAGGCAGGCCGCAAGCGCCTCCCGGTTTCCGTGAATGTCGCTCAGCAGCGCAATCCGCATGATTGGTTGTCCGCCATCTCCCGTAGCGCCTGCCGCCATCCCCGCGTTCCGATCCGAAAGTTCGTAGACCGTTGCGGCACCTGCCACAACGGAAGCCATTTTCAAATCGTCCGCCCAAGCGCGTCGTCGCAACGCTTCCTTAAGCTTAACCCCCGCTAATTGCTTTGATCTGCCGCAGCCCGATTTGTGTCCCGTCAAACCGGCCTAAGCCATTGACGCCCATAATATCCCATGTTATCCCATAGTCTCCCAGTGCATGGAGTGATAACCCGAGGCGGTTGCCGCGGAGGGCGCCGTCGCGAAGCGGACAGCACCGGGGCGTCCGCCGGGGACGACGGTGTTGGGTCGGCGTGGAGTGGGCGAAACCATGGACCGCTTCGTGTCGAGCATCACGTTGCGGCTCGATTCCAAAGGGCGCGTATCCATACCGGCGGCGTACCGATCGGTGCTCGCCCGCGACGGTTTCGACGGACTCTATTGCTATCCGACGCTCGACCAGCCGGCGATCGACGCCGGGGGCAACGCCTTGTTGGCGGAGATCGAGAGGTTGATCGGGCGCTTCCCGTCCTATTCGACCGAACGAGAGGAGTTTTTGGTCGCGCTCTACGGTACGAGCGAAACCTTGAAGATCGACGGCGAAGGCCGCGTGAGCTTGACGGATGGGCTCAAGGGACATGCGGGCATTTCCGATGTCATCTCGTTCGTCGGGCTCGGTCACAAGTTTCAGATCTGGGAGCCGGAACGCTTTCGCGCTCACCTTGCGAAGGCCACCGCGACGGTGCGGACGCTGACCAAGCGTTTGGGCTCCCAGGAAGCGGCGGGAGAACGGCAAGGAGCACGGGAATGATTTCGGGCCGCGACACCGGGCAACCGGACGTCGCTGGCGGACCGGCCCGACACATTCCCGTGCTCGCCCGCGACGCCATCACCTTTCTCGACGTGCGCGACAACGGCCTCTATATCGACGGGACCTTCGGTGCCGGCGGCTATTCCCGGGCGCTGCTCCGGGCCGCTGATTGCAGGGTCATCGCCATCGATCGCGACCCCACGGCGATCGCCGCGGGCGCCGGGCTCGCGGGGGAAGCGGGCGGGCGGCTGATCTTGATCGAAGAGCGGTTCTCACGCCTCGACCGTGCGGCGGAAACTCTCGGATCGATCGACGGCGTGGTTCTCGACCTCGGCGTCTCCTCGATGCAGCTCGACACCGCCGAGCGCGGATTCTCCTTCCGTCTCGACGGCCCGCTGGATATGCGCATGAGCGCCGATGGGGCGAGCGCCGCCGATATCGTTGCACGCGCTTCCGAACGCGATCTTGCCGCCATTATCGCCGTCCTCGGCGAAGAGCGGCATGCGCGCGCGGTCGCGCGTGCGATCATCCGCGCGCGAGAGGAAAGCCCGATCCGTAGCACGCGCGCCCTCGCCGACATTGTCGCACGCGTCGTACGCACGCGTCCCGGCGACATCCATCCGGCGACACGCACGTTCCAGGCGCTGCGCATGTTCGTGAACGACGAGGTCGGCGAACTCGCGGGCGCGCTCGCTGCAGCCGAGCGCGTGTTGAAGCCCTCCGGCCGGCTGGTGGTCGTTTCCTTCCACTCGCTCGAAGATCGCGTCGTCAAAACCTACTTCACCGCGCGCAGCGGCGGTCACGGCGGGTCGCGCCATCGTCCGGAAGCGGTGAAGCCGCCGGCGACGTTCCGCGTTCTCACCAAGAAGCCCGTGGTTTCCGATGCAGCCGAGATCGCGGCAAACCCACGCGCGCGCTCCGCGAAGCTGCGCGCCGGCGAACGCACCGAAGCTCCCGCTCAGATGACAGAGCCTTCGGAGCTGCCAAACCTGCCAACGCTCGCCGACGTGTTGAGGCAACGATGAAACTCGTACGCCTGCTCAACCTCGTGGTCGTCGCCGTCCTCGTTCTGGCCGCCGCCTATGTCTACAAGATCAAGTTCGAATCGACCCAGCAGGCGCAATACGTCGCCAAGCTGCGACAGGACATCCGAGCCGAACACGACGCGGTAGCGGCGCTGCGAGCGGAATGGTCGCAACTCGACAGTCCAGGCCGAATACAAGGCATTGTCGAGCGTCATTTCGCGCTCAAGCCGGTCGATGTAACCCAATTCGATGGCTTCGATCACTTGCCTGGGCGACCGGTCGAGGTCGTTTCGCCTGATGTCGCCGACCCGATCGGCGCCGTGATCGAGAGCCTGCACGACGACCTCCCGACCGGCAGCATGAAAGGGAGGGCCCACTGATGCCGATGCGTGCGCTGCGCGCAGAGCCCGCCGATGCGCCAGAACCGCCGTCCGACCTCGCGCGCGAACCTTGGTACCGCCAGTTGATTCGATCACTGCTCGACGGCCAACGGGTCGATCGCGAGAAGAAGACCAAAGCGCGGCTTGGTCTCGCCGTCGTGGCCTTCACCTTGGTCTATGGCGTCATTGCGGTGCGCCTGGCGACGCTGCCCATCGTGGCGGACGCTCCCGCGCCACGGCGCGCCGGCGCGCAGGAGACGGACGCCACCGCTCGGCCCGATATTCTCGATCGCAACGGCGAGGTGCTTGCGACCGATATCAAGGCGCCGTCATTGGCGGCCCAACCGCCGAAGGTGCGGGCGATCAACGTCGACGAAGCGGTCGAACTATTGACTGCCGTGATGCCCGATCTCGACGCCGCGGAATTACGCACGCGGCTCGGTTCCAATCGCAAGTTCGTGTGGCTGCGGCGTGAGATCTCGGCCGAACAGCAAAAGCAGGTGAAGCAAAGCGGCGTCCCCGGCCTGACCTTTTTTGAAGAGAACAAGCGCGTTTATCCCAACGGCGCCGACGTTTCCCACGTGCTCGGCTACGTCGATGTCGACAACAATGGATCGGCCGGCATCGAGAAATGGCTCGACAACAAAGGATTGCGGGACCTGCACCAGGCCGGCTTTGCATCGGATCGCCAGCAGAAGCCGGTTCAACTCGCGATCGATCTCCGCGTCCAGCACGCCGTGCGCAATGAGCTTCTCGCGGCCGACGAGAAGTTCAGGGCCGAGGGCGCGGCCGCCATCGTGCTCGACGTGCGCACCGGCGAGGTCGTCGCGCTCGTCTCGATCCCCGACTACGATCCCAACAATCCGGGCCGCGGCGTGCTCGAATTCTCCCGCATCAACCGCCTCACCAAGGGCGTCTACGAGATGGGATCGACGTTCAAAGCGCTGACGGTGGCGATGGCGCTCGATTCCGGCAAGGTCAAGCTCAGCTCGAGCTTCGATGCCAGCGCTCCATTGCATTACGGCCGTTTCACCATCCATGATTTCCACCCGCAGAATCGCGTCCTCACGGTTCCAGAGATCTTCACCTACTCGTCGAATATCGGTGCGGCGCGCATGGCGCTCGCGCTCGGCGTGCAGGAGCACTACGCGTTTCTCAAGAAACTCGGTCAGCTCGATCGCCTGCGGACGGAACTTCCGGAAGGCCGCGAACCCATCGTTCCCGCGCCGTGGGGCGAGATCAACACAGCGACCATCTCCTTCGGTCACGGGTTGTCGGTTGCGCCATTGCAAGCGGTGATGGGGGTTGCGGCGCTCGTCAATGGCGGCATGCTGATCCCGCCGACCTTCCTCAAACGCAGCCAGGAGGACGCGAGGGCGGTCGCAACCCGCGTCATCAAGCCGGAGACGAGCGCGATGATGCGCTATCTCATGCGGCTCAACGCAGAGAAGGGTAGCGCCAAACAGGCGGATGTGCCCGGCTATTACGTTGGCGGCAAGACCGGCACGGCGGAAAAAGTCATCAACGGGCACTACGTCAAGACCCGTCTGTTGACGGACTTCATGGCGGTCCTGCCGGCCGACGATCCGCGCTATGTCGTCCTGGTCATGTTGGACGAGCCGCTGGGGTTGCCGGAAAACAACGGATCAGCAATCTCGGCCTATAACGCGGGTCCAACCGCCGCCAAAATTGTTGCGCGCATAGCGCCGCTGCTTGGGCTCGAGCCGCGGTTCGAGCTGCCCCCCGCCGATCGGTTGATCCTCGCTTCTGCCCGAGAGACGCGCTAAACCCGTCGGCGTCCGCCACCCAGTGGAGCGGATTTGACATTTGCTACCGACCTCGCTGCGAGTCCGCGAAGCGAATGTCAAATCCAAAGCTCCACTAGCAATAGTTTATTGGTGCTAGTGCGGCTTTGGATTTGACGTTCCTCGCGCGTGATCAGGCTAAGTGGAAGCCGGTTAGCCGCCCGGATCACGCGCCACTTATAAGTTTGGAGCGCGGTCGGGCGCAAAACCGGGAGCCACTTTTGCTGACCGCGCTCCGCGACCGGCCGCGACACTGGTAGGAACGTCAAATCCGCCGCACTAGTGGTCCTTTGATTCCAGGCATTCGCAAAAGAGCGTGCCGCAGAGGGATGCGAATGTTAGAATTGGACCGCCAGCCAACGTCAGACATCACATGAAGCTTCGCGATCTTCTGCCCGAGGGTGCTCGCTACGACGCGCGCTTCGCCGCGCGCGAGATCGCCGGCATCAGCGCGGATAGCCGCGCGGTCAAGCCTGACTATCTGTTCGTGGCCGTCCCCGGCACCAAGGCGGACGGTTTGACCTTCGTGCCGCAGGCGGTCGCCGCCGGCGCGACCGCGGTCATGGCGGAGCGAGCGGCGCCGCTGCCCGGCGACATTGCCTTCATCGAAGCCGACAACGTGCGCCGCGCGCTCGCACTTGCCGCGGCGAAATTCTATCGCCGTCAGCCGGAGGTCATTGCTGCGGTTACCGGGACCAGCGGCAAAACCTCGGTCGCCGCATTCACGCGCCAGATTTGGTCGCGGCTCGGGCTTGCGGCCGCCAGCATAGGCACCATCGGTCTGGTGTCGCCGCGGCAAGCAAGTTACGGATCGTTGACGACGCCCGATCCGGTCGCCTTGCATCGTTCGCTCGCGGCGCTCGCGGAGGAGGGGGTGACGCATCTTGCGATTGAGGCCTCCTCGCACGGCCTCGATCAGCATCGCCTCGACGGGATGCGCGTCAGCGTCGGCGGCTTCACCAACATCACCCGCGATCATCTCGATTATCATCCGGGCTTCGAGGCCTATCTGGCGGCAAAACTGCAATTGTTCTCGGAGCTGGTCGCGCCCGACGGAACCGCCGTCATCGATGTCGATCACGAGCACGCGGACGCGGTCGTCGCTGCGGTGAGGGCGCGGGGCCTGCGGCTCCTGTCGGTCGGTCGCCAAGGCGAGGGGATCCGGCTTCTTGACGGGACAATTGACGGCTTTGCGCAAGTGATGCGGGTTGCGCACGCCGGCCGCACGTTGCGTCTGCGCTTGCCGCTGGTCGGTGCGTTTCAGGTAGAGAACGCGCTCGTCGCCGCCGGGCAGGCGATCGCCGCCGGTTGCGAGCCGGCTGGAGTATTCGCAGCACTCGAGCATCTCGAAGGCGCGAAGGGCCGGCTCGAGCGCGTCGGGGACAAGAACGGCGCGCCGATTTTCGTCGACTACGCGCACAAGCCCGATGCCTTGTCGAAGGCCCTCGACGCGCTGCGCCCCTATGTCAAGAACCGGCTCGTGGTCGTATTCGGCGCCGGCGGCGACCGCGACAAGGGCAAGCGACCGCTGATGGGCGCGATTGCCGCGGAAAAGGCCGATCGGGTGATCGTCACCGACGACAATCCGCGCGGCGAGGATCCCGGCACCATTCGCTCCGCGATCCTCAAGACCGCGCCCGGCGCCGTCGAGATCGGAGACCGCCGCGAAGCCATCGGTCGCGCCGTGGCCGAGCTCAGTGCGGGCGATGTTCTGTTGGTAGCCGGCAAGGGTCATGAAAGCGGCCAAATCGTCGGCGACCGGGTATTGCCGTTCACCGATCATGAGGCGGTCGCGGCTGCGCTCGAGGGATCTTGACATGAGCGATGCTGGGCTCTGGAAGGTCCAGGCGATGGCCGAAGCGATGGGCGCGGAGCGGATCGGCGAATTGCCCACCGGCGTCACCGGCCTCTCGATCGATAGCCGAACGCTCGTGCCGGGAGAGGCCTTTTTCGCCATCAAGGGTGACAACCACGACGGCCACGATTTCGCAGCCGCGGCCGTGAAGGCCGGCGCTGCGCTTGCGGTGGTATCTACGGCCAAACGCGGCGTTGTACCCGCTCCGGCGCCGCTGCTCGTGGTGCCTGACGTGCTTGAAGGGCTCACCGCGCTGGCGCGGGCGGCGCGGGCGCGCTCGCCGGCGCAAGTGATCGCGGTTACCGGTTCTGTCGGCAAGACGTCCACCAAAGAGGCGCTCAGGATTGCGCTTGCGACCGACGGTGAAACCCACGCCTCGGCAGCTTCCTTCAACAATCATTGGGGCGTGCCGCTTTCGCTTGCCCGCCTGCCGGTGAGCGCGCGCCACGCGATCTTCGAGATCGGCATGAACCACGCCGGCGAGATTACGCCACTGGTGCGTCTGGTGCGGCCGCATGTGGCGATCGTGACGAGCGTCGAGCCGGTACATCTCGAATTTTTCGACTCCGTCGAAGGCATCGCCGATGCGAAGGCCGAGATCTTCGGCGGAGTCGAAGCAGGCGGCACCGCTCTGATCAATCGCGACAGTGCGCATTTCGGGCGATTGAAACGGCACGCGGTCAGCGCCGGAATCGCAAACATCATCGGCTTTGGCGAGCACGCGGAAGCGGACGCCCGATTGCTTGCGTGCACGCTGGCGCCGGAATATGCGAGCGTCGATGCCGACATCCTGGGCGTGCGCGTGTCCTACACGATCGGAACGCCGGGGCGACACCAAGTCCTCAATTCGCTCGCGGTGCTCGCCGCCGCGAAGGTTGTCGGCGTTGATCTTGCTGCCGCGGCGCGCGCGCTCACCGGATGGGCACCGGCCGCCGGCCGCGGTACGCGCGTCACGATTGAGGTGCCGGGTGGCACGGCATTGCTGATCGATGAAAGCTACAACGCGAATCCGACCTCGATGCGCGCCGCCTTGGCGCTGCTCGGCCAGGCGCCGACCGGCCCGCGCGGACGACGCATAGCCGTGCTTGGAGACATGCTGGAACTCGGGCCGACGGGCGCGGAGTTGCACCGCGCTCTTGCCGAGGCGGTGCGCCAGAACGGCATCGATCTTGTGTTTTGCGCCGGCCCGTTGATGCAATCGCTGTGGCAGGCCCTTCCCTCCGAACGCCGGGGCGGCTATGCCGAGAGCGCGGGATCGCTGCAAACGGATGTGATCGCCGCTGTTCGCGGGGGCGACGCGGTGATGATCAAGGGGTCGCTCGGTTCCAAGATGGGTCCGATCGTGAAGGCGTTGGTGGTCGCGCGCGGCGCCGCCTAAGCATGAAAGATGTGAGAACCGATGCTCTATTGGCTTTCAGCGTTTTCCGACACGATCTCCGTCCTCAACGTCTTTCGCTACATTACCGTGCGCACCGGCGGCGCCATGATGACCGGGCTGGCATTCGTGTTTCTCTTTGGGCCTTCGATCATCACCATGCTTCGGCTCAAGCAGGGCAAAGGTCAGCCGATCCGCACCGACGGGCCGCAATCGCATCTTTTGACGAAGATCGGCACCCCAACCATGGGCGGCCTCATGATCTTGTCGGGATTGCTGGTCGCGATCCTGTTATGGGCGAACCTGGCCAATCCCTACGTCTGGATCGTGCTCGCGGTGACGCTCGGTTTTGGCCTCGTCGGATTTTATGACGACTACCTCAAGGTGACCAGGCAATCGCACAAGGGGTTCTCCGGGATCGTGCGCCTGGTCATCGAGACCTCCATTGCGGTCGGTGCCTGCTTCGCGTTCATGAGCCTCGGGCGCCCGCCTTTTGCGACATCGCTGGCGTTTCCTATTTTCAAGGAATTGATCGTCGATCTCGGCTGGCTCTTTCTGGCGTTCGGGGCATTCATCATCGTCGGCGCCGGCAACGCGGTGAACCTGACCGACGGTCTCGACGGATTGGCCATCGGCCCGGTGATGATCGCAGCCGGCAGCTTCGGCTTCATCTCCTACGTCGCCGGCAACGCGCTCTATGCAGACTATCTGCAAATTCATTTCGTGTCGGGAACCGGCGAGCTCGCGGTGCTGTGCGGTGCATTGATCGGCGCCGGCCTCGGCTTTCTCTGGTTCAACGCGCCGCCGGCGTCGATTTTCATGGGGGATACCGGCTCGCTTGCGCTCGGCGGCATGCTCGGCGCCGTGGCGGTCGCAACCAAACATGAGATCGCGCTGGCGATCATCGGCGGCTTGTTCGTCCTTGAGATGATCTCCGTCATCGTGCAGGTCGTGTCCTTCAAGCTCACTGGCAAGCGAATCTTCAAGATGGCGCCGATCCATCATCACTTCGAGCAACTCGGCTGGACCGAGCCGCAAATCGTCATCAGGTTCTGGATCATCTCGATCGTGCTGGCGTTGGCCGGGCTCTCCACGCTCAAGCTGAGGTGACCGATGATTCCGGTCACGACCTTTGCTGGCAGCAAGGTCGCTGTCTTCGGCCTCGGCGGCTCAGGGCTCGCGAGCGCAAGCGCGCTGTTCGCCGGGGGCGCCGACGTCGTCGCCTGGGACGACAATTCCGAGAAGGTCGACCAGGCGGCGGGCACCGGCATTCCGATCGCGGATCTGCATGATGTCGATTGGTCGAAGATCTCCGCGTTGATCCTTACCCCCGGAGTACCGCTGACCCATCCTTCACCCCACTGGGCGGTGGACCTTGCGCGCGCGGCCGGTGTCGAGGTGATCGGCGACATTGAGCTTTTCTGTCGCGAACGACGCGGGCTCGCGACCGATGCACCGTTCGTCGCCATCACCGGCACCAACGGCAAGTCGACGACGACCGCGCTGATTGCGCATCTGCTCGAGTACGCGGGGCGCGACGTGCAACTCGGCGGCAATATCGGCACCGCCATTCTCTCGCTCGAGCCACCGCGAGCCGGCCGCGCTTACGTCATCGAATGCTCATCTTATCAGATCGACCTCGCGCCCAGCCTGGATCCCACGGTCGGAATTCTGCTGAACATTAGCGCCGACCATCTCGATCGGCACGGCACCATCGAAAACTATGCAGCGTTGAAGGAGCGGTTGATCGCCGGCGTGCAGGCAAGCGCGATCGTGGGCGTCGACGATGATTGGACGAGCGCTGCCGCAGACCGCGTCGAGCGCGCGGGCAAGCGGGTGGTTCGGGTGTCCGTTCAGCGGCGCCTGAGCGAAGGGCTCTATGTCGAGAATCAGCAGATCGTCCGCTCGGCGGCGGGCAAGACCGAGGCGATCGCGCGCCTCGACGGCATTGGCTCGCTGCGTGGGGTACACAATGCCCAAAATGCAGCGTGCGCGAGCGGCGCGGCGTTGGCGCTCGGATTGGACCAGAAGGCCATCCAGCAGGGCCTGACGTCGTTTCCGGGGCTTGCGCATCGCATGGAACAAGTCGGAAGCAAGGGACGCGTCCTCTTCGTCAACGATTCCAAGGCCACCAATGCCGATGCCGCCTCCCGCGCGCTCGCGTGCTTTTCCGACATTTTCTGGATCGCCGGCGGCAAGCCCAAGGCGGGCGGTATCACCTCGCTCGGCGAATTCTTCCCGCGCATTCGCAAGGCCTATCTGATCGGCGAAGCGGCGAAGGATTTCGCTGCGACGCTCGACGGCAAGGTGGCTTACGACATCGTCGAAACGCTTGACCGCGCGGTTACCGCCGCCGCGCGCGACGCCGAAGCGTCGGCGGTCGCGGAGCCGGTGGTTTTGCTTTCGCCGGCCTGCGCTTCATTCGATCAGTACTCGAATTTCGAGGTGCGCGGGGACCGGTTTCGCGATCGCGTGCTGGCCCTGCCGGGGATCGAGACGAGCTGAATTTTTTGCTCGAATTGGCTTCTTAATCACCTGGAAACCACCTTGGAGGCAGGACTGATCATTCCGTCCTGATTCGGGGAGGTCGCAATGGTTTCGCGCACCGAACGCACGCCGTTTGCCGCGTGGTGGTGGACCGTCGATCGCCTGATGCTGCTTGCTCTGATCACGCTGATGCTGGCCGGCATCATCTTGTCGCTCGCCGCAAGTCCGCCGGTCGCCCTGCGGCTGAAGCTCGATCCGTTCTTCTTCTTCAATCGTCACGTGCTCTATCTGCTTCCCGCGCTCGCCGTCATGATTGTGACGTCATTTCTGTCGTCGCGACAGATTCGCCGGCTGGCGCTCGGCGTCTTCGTGGTGAGCCTTGCGCTAACCGTCGCGACGCTGCACCATACGGTTGAAGTGAAGGGCTCGCACCGCTGGATCGTCTTGTTCGGGACGAGTATTCAGCCGTCAGAATTCCTCAAGCCCGCCTTCGTGATTCTGGTCTCATGGCTGTTTGCGGAGGCCGCGAAAAAGCCGGATGTGCCGGCCAATACCTTGGCGCTCGGCCTCCTTGTCGGCGTGGTCGCGGTGTTGGTGCTGCAACCGGATTTCGGTCAGACCATGCTGATCACGCTGGTGTGGGGAGCGCTGTTCTTCATGGCGGGGATGCGGCTCATCTGGGTGGCCGGACTTGCGGCGACCGCCATGATCGGTCTCGCCGGCGCCTACGTCATGGTTCCGCACGTCGCCCGCCGTTTTCGCAGCTATTTCGACCGCGCTTCGGGCGACACCTTTCAGATCGACAACGCAGCGGAATCCTTCATTCGGGGCGGTTGGTTCGGCCGCGGGCCCGGCGAAGGCACGGTGAAAGGGGTCTTGCCCGAGGGCCACGGTGATTTCGTGTTCGCGGTCGGTGCGGAGGAATTCGGCATCGTGCTGTGCCTCGTGCTGGTCGCATTGTTTGCCTTTATCGTGTTGCGCGCGCTGCTCCGCGCGATGCGCAACGACGATCCCTTTGCCTGCTTCGCATCCGCCGGACTTGCCATTTTGTTCGGGATGCAATCGGCGATCAACATGGCCGTCAACTTGTCGCTCATCCCAGCCAAAGGGATGACGCTTCCGCTCATTTCCTATGGCGGATCGTCGATGATCTCGGTAGCCTACGGTATGGGTATGCTGTTGGCATTGACGCGCGAGCGCCCGCGCGCTGAGTTGATCGTCAACCCGCATGGACCGGCGTTGAGTGGGAGCCTGGCTTAATGGGGGAAGGGAGCGGCGGAAAACCGCTCGTCGTTGTCGCCGCCGGCGGAACCGGCGGCCATTTGTTTCCTGCGGAGGCGCTCAGCGTCGCGCTTGCGCGCCGCGGCATCCTGATCGATCTAGCCACCGATGAGCGCGCGACGCGCTACGGGACCGAATTTCCGGCGCGGGCGACGCACGTGATTCCGAGCGCGACGGTGCGCGGACGCGATCCGATTTCGCTCGCGCGCACGACCTTCGTTCTCGGCTGGGGTGCGGCGAGCGCGTATTCCCTGCTTGGCAGGCTCAAACCCGCCGCGTTGATCGGCTTCGGCGGATATCCGACCATTCCGCCGGTGCTTGCAGCGACATGGCGAGGGATTCCGACGCTCATCCACGAGCAGAACGGCGTGCTCGGCCGCGCCAATCGATTTCTCAGCGGGCGGGTTCGCGCCATCGCCACTAGTTTTCCCGGCGTCCTCAATGATCAGCCGCAGCTCAAGCGCAAGACGACTCACACCGGCAACCCGGTGCGATCCGTGGTGGTCGCGGCGTCGGCGGTTCCGTATTCGCCGACGGCAGCGAGTCCCCTGCGACTGCTCGTGTTCGGTGGCAGCCAAGGCGCGCGTGTGATGTCGGACGTCGTGCCGTCGGCGATTGAGCGCCTACCCGGCGATCTGCGTGCTCGCCTCCGCATCGAGCAGCAGGCTCGCGACGAGGATATCGCACGCGTGCGCGGGATTTACGGCCGCCTTGGTGTGCAGGCCGACGTGGCGCCGTTTTTTCCGGATCTGCCGGCGCGGATGGCGCAGGCGCATCTTGTCGTCTCCCGCTCCGGCGCCTCAACGGTCGCCGAACTTGCAGCGATCGGCCGTCCGGCCATTCTGGTGCCGTTGCCGCACGCGCTCGATCAGGACCAGCTTGCGAATGCATCGGTGCTGGAACGGGCGGGCGCGGCCATTTGTGTGAAACAGGAGGCGTTTTCGCCCGACTGGCTTGCGAGTGAGATCGTCAGGCTTGCGGCCGCCCCGGAAAGGCTTGCTGCCATGGCCGCAGGCGCCCGATCCGCCGGAGCGACCGATGCGGCCGAGCGGCTCGCCGATCTGGTGCTCAAGGTTGCGGGCCTTCCTAACGGCCGAATCTAGTTTCTAGTTACTAGGTCAATGATTCTGGTGTTGCCGTCGCAACATCGGTAAGAAACTCAATCCGTTAGGGCAAAGGCAGGTCGAGACGATGAAATTGCCGCGCGATATCGGGCCGATCCATTTCACCGGCATCGGTGGCATCGGAATGAGCGGCATTGCCGAGGTGCTGACCAATCTTGGCTACACCGTGAAAGGCTCAGACCTCAGTGAAAGCGCCAATGTCAAACGCTTGCGTGACAAAGGCATTGTGGTCACCATCGGGCACAAGGCGGAGAACGTCAACGGCGCCGACGTGCTGGTCGTGTCCTCCGCCATCAAGCGCGACAATCCGGAACTGATCGCGGCGCGGGCCAAGCGGCTTCCGGTCGTGCGGCGCGCCGAGATGCTCGCCGAATTGATGCGGCTCAAGCGCTGCGTCGCCATCGCCGGCACGCACGGCAAAACCACGACGACCTCGCTGGTGGCAACGTTGTTGGAAGCTGGCCAATTCGATCCGACCGTCATCAATGGCGGCATCATCAACGCCTACGGCACCAATGCGCGGCTTGGCGCCGGCGATTGGATGGTGGTGGAGGCAGACGAATCCGACGGCACTTTTTTGAAGCTCCCCGCAGATATCGCCATCGTCACCAATGTCGATCCCGAACATCTCGACCACTTCCTCACCT
>Ga0126381_100003196_pt1 | contig 17877 bp, 12 predicted proteins | sample PanSoiMetPlot_28_FD_96465 | JGI IMG/M metagenome (GOLD analysis project Ga0126381, IMG submission 96465) | Tropical forest soil microbial communities from Panama - MetaG Plot_28 | ecosystem: Environmental > Terrestrial > Soil > Tropical forest > Bulk soil | place: Panama | collected 2016-02-17 | reverse complement strand
TTTTGGGTGACCTTAGGCCTGCGGAGCGCGGAAAGTACCGGTTTCCACCCGTCGCCCTAAGCGCTTCGATCGTCTACCCCTATTAGACTACCGAAGCCCCCCATTTGGGTACGTTCATCGCATCGCCTCTTCGCTTCTAACCTTTTCCCGGTTCCCGCGTCTGCACTCCTGTAAGTCAGGCCATTATGGACTGCCGTTTCCGGAAACCTTTTCAACCAAGCGTCCGTACTACGAAGCAGCCAATCCTTCCCTCCGGAGATCCCCGTGCTCTCGATTCAAAATTTGAACAAGACCTATTCGAATGGTGTGAAGGCGCTCGACGGCGTCTCTCTTTCGATTCCCCAAGGCATGTACGGCCTGCTTGGTCCAAACGGCGCCGGCAAGACTTCACTCATGCGCACTATCGCGACGCTTCAGGAGCCCGACGCCGGCACCATCCATATGGGCAACATTGATGTTCTCCGCCAGAAGGACGAAGTGCGCCGCCGTCTCGGCTATCTCCCGCAGGAGTTCGGCGTCTACCCGCGCATCTCTGCGCAGGACATGCTCAGTCATATTGCTTTGCTCAAGGGCATCACGCGTTCCGGCGAGCGCAAGGATGCCGTTGAAGCCATGCTCCGCCGCTGCAATCTTTACGAATTTCGCAAAAAGTCGCTGACCACCTACTCCGGCGGCATGCGCCAGCGTTTCGGTATCGCACAGGCACTCATCGGCGATCCACAACTGCTGATCGTGGACGAACCCACCGCTGGCCTCGATCCCGGCGAACGCAACCGTTTCTATAACCTCCTGGCCGAGGTCGGCGAAAACGTCGTCGTCATTCTCTCCACACACATTGTCGAGGACGTCATGGACTTGTGTAACCGCATGGCAATCATACATCGCGGGAGAGTTCTTTTTGAAGGTAAGCCCGACGACGCCATCTCCGAACTGAAAAACCGCGTCTGGCAACGAACGATCGCGAAGTCTGAACTTCCCGATTATGAGCAACGCCACCAGGTTATTTCGAGCAAGCTCGTGGGGGGCCGTCTGCTCATCCACATCCTCAGTTCGCAATCGAGCGAAGACGGTTTCGCCCCCACCGCTCCGGATCTCGAAGATGTCTTTTTCAGCAAAACTCGCGGTTGGAATTGAGGCCGCGCATGCTCCTGCAAATCGCCTGGTTTGAGATTCGCTATTGGCTGCGTTCCTGGATGCTCTGGATTTTCACGCTGATCATTGCCGCGCTGATCTTCGGCGCCATGAGCACCGACCAGATCACCGTCGGCGGCGCGCTTTCCAACACCTTCCGCAACGCTCCTTTCGTGATCGAAAACTATTACACCTTCATGGGCCTGTTCACACTCCTGATGGTCACTGCGTTTGTGAACTCCGCGGCCGCCCGCGACTTTACCTACAACACCTACCAAATCGTCTTCTCCACTCCCATCCGTCGCCGAGACTTCGTTCTTGGCCGCTTCTTTGGCTCTTTCATCGTCTCCGTCATCCCATTGACCGGCGTCTCAGCAGGCATTGTCCTGGCCAAATACATGCCTTGGGTGGACCCCCAGCGCTGGGGCCCGGTGTTTTGGAGCGCCCATCTCAAGGGCATTTTCCTCTTTGCCGTACCCACTACCTTTTTCATGGCTGCCATTCTCTTCACGATCGCACTTCTCGGCCGCAACGACATCGTCGCCTTCGCTGGCGGCCTCGCCCTTCTGACTGGTTATGGGGTCGCTCAGGCATTCACACAAAATCTCGATCGCGAGTGGCTCGCCGGCCTCCTCGATCCGTTCGCCATTCGCACTTTTGGCCTGGTCACCAAGTATTGGACGGTGGCGGACAAAAACACCCTGACAGTCGGACTCGGCGGCATGCTCCTTTGGAATCGCTTGTTATGGACGGCTGTCGGCTGCGCGTTCCTCGCCCTTGCCTATATCCGCTTCAGCTTTGCAGAGCGTGCCCGGAAAGCAAAGGCCACTTCCGGAGAAGCTCTCCAAGCCACAACGGCATTCGCTGTGCCCACTTTCCAAATTCGCGACGACAACTGGACCAAGCTCTTCGCCTCGGCAAAAATCCATTTTCTCGGCATTCTCAAGAGCACCGTCTTCATCATTATTCTCCTCCTGGCTCTGCTCAATTCCGTTCCCTCGGTCATTTACAACGCCCGAGAAGGCTACGGCAACTCCACCCTTCCGGTTACCTACTGGATCCTTGAAATCATTTCAGGGACGCTTTACATCTTCATTCTCGCCATCATCACCTACTCTGCCGGCGTCCTTGTCTGGAAGGACCGCGACAACCGTACCGACGAAATCACCGACTCTCTCCCCGCTCCGGAATGGGTCAACTTCTTCTCCCGTTTCATCGCTCTCGGCGCCGTAGTCATGATTATTCAGTTTTTAGCGCTCCTGAGCGGTGTGCTTGTCCAGCTCGCTTATGGCTATCATCGCTTCCAGTTCGATCTTTACCTTAGCCAGCTGCTCGGCCGAGATCTTCTTTTCTTTATTATGTTTGGTGCGCTTGCTTTCTTCATCCACGCACTCTCCCCGAACAAGTATGTGGGCTACTTCGCCTACATAGCTTTCATTCTCGTCAACGTCTTCATCTGGAGCCCCCTTAACGTCTCCACGAATCTGGTTCAGTTTGCTTCCTTGCCTCAGGTCACCCATTCCGACCTTTTCGGAGACTTGCCCTACATCACCGCCTGGCGTTGGTACGGTGGTTACTGGACGATCTTCTGCGCCTTGCTCGCCATCGCTACGGTCATGTTCTGGCCGCGAGGCAAGCAGCTTTCCTGGCGCGAGCGCTGGCGCGGTGCCGGCCTTCGCTTCCACGGCCTTTGGCCCGTCTTTACTTTCACCTGCTTGTTTCTCTTTGTCGCGACCGGCAGCTGGATCTACTACAACACCAAGATCCTGAACCGCACTCTCGGGCCGAAAGACAGCCGGCGTCTGCAGGCAGAATACGAGAAGCTCTACAAGCCCTTCGAGTCGCAGATTATGCCGCGCGTGCGTTCCATCAACTACTCAATCGACATCTATCCAGCAGCGCGCAACGCCGTCATGCGCGGCGAAGAGGTCATCTATAACCCCTATTCGCAACCTCTCCAGGAAATTCACTTCTCCACCTCCGACACTTACGACCTCGCCATCGACATTCCCGGCACAACGCTCGTCAAGGACGACAAAGACCTCTTCTACCGCATCTACAAATTCCCCAAGCCTTTGGCTCCCGGCCAGTCGGTCACCTTCCACTTCACAGTGAAGAGCCGCAATCGCGGGTTCGAGAACACCGTCAGCAACATCAATATCGTTCAGAACGGCACCTTTTTTAACAGCACTATCGGTCCGGTCATTGGCTACCTGAGCGATCGCGAACTCACGGACCCTAACGAGCGGAGGAAATTCGGCCTCGGCGATCAGCAGCTCATGCCCGCTCTGGAGCGCAACTGCACTGAACACTGCCGCGACAACTATCTCCGAGGTCACTCGGATTGGGTGGACGTTGAAACCGTGATCAGCACCTCGCCGGATCAGATCGCCATCGCACCTGGTTCGCTGGTCCGCGAATGGCAGCAAAACGGCCGCCGCTATTTCGACTACAAACTCGATCACTCCTCCCTCAATTTCTTTTCCTTCATGTCCGCGCGCTACGCCATCGCCCGTGAAGACTGGAATGGCATCAAGCTCGAGGTCTACTACGACCCCGATCATGCCTGGAACGTTCCCCGCATGATGAACTCTTTGAAGAAATCCTTGACCTACTACACCACCAGCTTTGGCCCCTACTATCAGAAGGAAGCCCGCATTATCGAATTCCCGCGTGTCGCCGGATTTGCGCAAGCCTTCGCCGGAACCATGCCCTATTCCGAATCCATCGGCTTCATCGCAAATCTCAATCACCCCGATGACATTGATATGGTCTACTACGTCGTCGCCCACGAAATGGGTCATCAATGGTGGGCCCATCAAGTCGTCGGCGCCGATATGCAAGGAGCCACTCTTCTTTCCGAAACCATGGCGCAATACTCCGCCCTTATGGTCATGGAAAAAGAATACGGCCGGGACATCATGCGCAAATTCCTGAAATACGAAATGGACAACTATCTCAGCTCGCGAGGCCAGGAACGGCTTGCCGAACGCCCTTTGCTAACTGTCGAAGGCCAGCAGGGTTACATCCACTACCGCAAAGGCAGCGTTGTCCTCTATTACTTGAAAGAAATGATCGGCGAAGACGAAGTCAACGCCGCGCTGCGCAACATGATCCACCGCTACGCCTACGCCCAGCCGCCGTATCCCACCTCTTGGGACCTCCTCGATGCCTTCCGCGCCCAGATCCCGCCGCGGTATCAATATCTGGTCAAGGACCTCTTTGAAGACATCACTCTTTTCTCCAATCGCACCGTCGAAGCCACCGCCCGCAAGCGCGCCGACGGCAAATACGACGTCACCATCAACGTCGAATCCCACAAATACAAGTCCGACCCCAAGGGCAACGAGATCGAGGTCTCCGTGGACGACTGGATGGACATCGGCGCCTTCGCCAAGCCGGAAAAAGGCCGCAAGTACGGCAAGACGCTCTTTCGCGAACTGGTCCACGTCACCCAGCCGCGCTCTACCTACACCTTCGTCACCGACGAACTCCCCGACAAGGCCGGCATTGATCCCTTCCTCCTGCTCATCGATCGCGTACCCGACGACAACACCAGGAAGGTCACATTGTCTGGTTCTGCCGCCGCGGACTGATCCGACTTACTCATTGGTGAACACCCGCAGAATTTCCTCCATTTGCTGTTTCCTGTGTCTTAAACTGGGTCCGTCTGTTTCCCAATTGGCATCGAATCCCTTTTCCATCCGCGCGAAGGAGGAAACTTGTGAAATCGCTCGTCTGGGCCACGGCCCTGCTGTTTCTGCTCCCCGGTGTTGTCCACGCCCAAGCCCACGCTTCCGGCAAACCGCTGGTCGTCAACATCAAGAACGCCGAAGGGCAAGTCGTTGGTAACGCCACGCTCTCCCCCGCAGCCAAAGGCGTAAAGATCGTGCTCGACATCAAGAAGCTTCCCGCCGGCGAGCACTCCATCCACATTCACCAGTTTGCCAAATGTGAAGCGCCCGATTTCAAATCGGCAGGCCCACACTTCGACGCTGGTGGCGGAGGCCATGACCACGAACACATGACTGGCATGGCCCCAGCAGGGGATATTCCTGATTTTTCACTGATCGTCGGCAAGGACGGCACCGCGCACGTCACCACGGTCGCGCCAAACGTGACCATGGGCGATGACGATCACTCCGTCTTCAGCAACGGCGGCACGGCGCTGGTCATCCACGCAGTTTCCGGGGGCACCGGGAGCGCCGCTCCTCCTCGCATAGCCTGCGCCGAAATCGTTCGCTAGTAGTTTTTTCAGTTATGTTTGCGGGCCCCACGTGCCGATTTTGCATGTGGGGTTCTGCTTTTGCGTGTGCACTTGATTTGGGTAATCATCGATCGGACGTAATGTGGTGCTGCCTCTGCCTGCCAGCCTCGCGTTACCTGCTCACCTATTCCTGTTTGCCCTCTTCTCGAAGTCCTACTTGTGCGTCATCGTAAACACGCCGTCCCATCCGACCGGTGGCTCATCGAACAAATACTCCTGGCACCGCTTCCAATACATCCGTGACGGCCCATCCTCCGGAAACCGCACCAATATCTCTTCAAACGCGTGTTGCGCCTTCTCCCACTGCCGCTTATTGTAGAGTTCTCGCGCTCCCGAAAAATCCTTCAATCGCTGTTCCATCAGCGGAAAGTCCGGCTCCTTCTCCAGTTCCGCTTTTCTTCCCAGCAATTCGTAAATGGTCACCGGCTGCAACTTCCCCTTGACCCGAATCACATCCAGCTCACGAAACAAGAACCCATCACTCTTTACCGAAGCGTAGGTCGACTCGTTCACCAGAATGTGCGTTCCGTACTCCTTGTTCAACCCCTCCAGCCGCGACGACAAATTTACCGTATCGCCCAGAGCCGTATATCCGTGCTGTAGCTCCGATCCCACGTTTCCGACGCTTGCCGGCCCGGAGTTCAGGCCGATACCGATGTCCATTTTTGGCTTGCCTTCCGCCTCCCACTTCTTCTGCAGTTCGCGCACGCGCTGGATCATTGCCAGCGAAGCGGTACACGCGTTCTTGGCGTGGTTCGGCTCTTTCACCGGTGCTCCCCAGAAAGCCATCACTGCGTCACCAATATATTTGTCCAGTGTCCCCCGCGTATCGAACACGATCTCGGTCATGGCCGACAAATAGCCGTTCAAGAAGATCGCCAGATCCTGTGCATCCAGTTTTTCCGAAATCGTCGTGAATCCGCGGATATCGCTGAACATCACGGTAATCTCTGTTTTCTGTGGCTCCACCAGTTTCGGATTCAACATCAGCAGCCGGATGACCTCTGGGTTCAGGTACCGGGAAAACGCCGTCCGCACCTTCCGCTTTTCCTTTTCCTCCACCAATGCGCGATATAACGACACCAGCATGACGTTCGCCGTCAGCGTTGCCGCCGGAAGCGTGAAGTTCAGCCAGTATCCGCGCAGAAAGGAGAGATAGTTCAAAAACGTAAACGGCACCAGCAGCGCGAGCCCGAACCACATCCAGCGCGGCGAAACCAAGGCCATGGCAATCCCCAGTGGAATCCCGAAGAGGAAAATTAGGAACAGATCGAAGACTTCCTGATGCGGCCCGCGAATCAGGAATCCGTCGTTCAGCATGTTGTCGATGACGTTTGCGTGCACTTCAAGGCCCGGATAGTCAATTCCCCCGTAGGGCGGCGTCCGCAAATCGCCAATCCCTGTTGCCGACGCGCCTACCAACACGATTTTGCCGCGAAACGTGCCGGGTTTGAACTGCCGCTTTACTACGTCCGCGATCGAATAATAGGGATACGTCTCCCGTGGCCCGCGATAGTTGATCAACACACGCCCCAGCCAGTCAGGCTTCACCGTTAGCTTGTCTCCGAACTGCAGCGAAGCCACTCCTGCCGGCCCGTAATTCGCTGTCACCTGTTCTGTTTTGAGTCCCAGGTACAGCCGGATCGTCTGCACCTCGAGCGATCCATACAAATCAATGTCGTCTGGGTTGTTGGACCGCCCGAACGGCACGACCAGCAGTCCGCGCCGCAGCACGCCGTCCGCGTCCGACGAAATGTTGAAGAATCCGATCGCCGTCTTCTCGTCATTGTCCGGCGGCGCCAGTTCCGGAATATTCGCGATTGTCGCCGTGAACAGCGTCCCTTCATATTGATAACTATTCAACAGGGAAGCGAAGTCCGCCTTTCCCGTCGCTGGCTTGATGGCGTTGCGGTTTAACGAATACCACTGCACCATCTCCGCGTACTTGTTCAGCGTGGCGTCGTCAATCCCTTTAATCTCGTCACCCTGCAAATAAAAATTCCCCAGCACCACTGCCCCGAATCGCCGCAGCGCTGCGGCAAACTTCGTATCCGCGTCAAACTCCTTCGCTAGCTCCGCCACATGCGCTTCCAGATTCGGGTCGGGCGGCTTTCCAGCCTTCTTGTCGCGCTCGATTTGTTCCCAGAGCGCGCGAATCGGCGCTACGGTCTGGTCGGGCTTGTCGAAGGTCACATCGAACGACACGACGCGCGCACCATCTTCCCGCAACGCATCGAGCATTTCGCCGAAATTGCTGCGTGAAAAAGGCCACTTCCCCAGCACCTCTTGGGAGCGCTGGTCAATTGCCACAACCGCAATGCGCGGATCGGGCGGGGTGTACCGTCCCGGCCGATAGCGGAATCGCGTGTCCAGTGTGTTGTATTCGAATCTCTTGAGGAAATCGAACAGCGGCGTGTTCCGGTCGCCCACAAACGTGAACACGTACACGCCCAGCGCACCAGTCGTAATCGCGACGCTGATGAAGAAAACTGCCCGATGCTGCCACCAGGCGGCGAAAAGGGCTCGCAACCGGAACCCGGTCCCCGCCTCGCGGCTTCCCTCGCGCTCTGTGGGCATGGAGTGAGAAGACTATTCGCGGAAAATAAAATTCATGCGCACGCCGCAAACCTCGATTAGGTCGCCGTCGTTCAGGCGCACCGTACCGGCAATCGGCGTTCCGTTCACGGTGGGCACCTTGTCACCCGTACCCAGATAGTATCCGTCGTCGCGCTGATTGATCTGCGCTGCCATCTTCGGCTTAAACCAGCCCTTCAATCGCACCGTGGCCATTGGCGATTTCCCGATCACCGTCAACTTGTTGGTCAGCGTATATTCCTTGCCGTCCACCTTGCCGCCCAGCACCACCAGCGTCGCCACCTTTACGCGGCCCGCGGCAAATTGTGAGCGTTCCCCCATCGCTGCCGCCTGCTGCAGCATCTCGCGGCGCACCTTGGTGTCAAGCACCATCGTCTCGTTAATCTTCGGTGCGGCCGTTTTGCGACCCGTGTCCCAGGGAATTGCCGCATCCGCCGTCGCGTCCACTTTGATGTGGTGTTTCCCGACCCAGATCGAATCCCCGTCGTGCAGCGTCGCGCGCTCCACGCGCAGATCGTTGACAAAGGTGCCGTTCAAGCTGTCCAGGTCTTCCACCACCAGTCGTCCGGCTTCGTAGTACACGCGTGCGTGATAGTTTGAGACAGCCAGGTTATCCACAGGAAGGTCGTTGTCCGGCGAGCGCCCGATTGTCACCGGGCGGCTGCCTATGGGCACTTCCTTTACCAACTTGTTTTCAAACATCAGGCTGAGTTTCGCCATGCCTTCGCCTCCGAGGAGGTGCTAGTCTTTTTTTCCCGAGCCGCGCCGCATCCAGGAGAACCAACCCTTGTTGGCGTCGTCCTCGAAGCGCACGACGACTACCGTAACGTTGTCGATGCCGCCGTTTTCATTCGCTAGCGCGATCAATCTCTCCGCGGCCGCGTTCGGCGTCGTTTCCGCCTGCAGGGTCCCGGCGATTTCCGGCTCCGTCACCATGCGCGTCAACCCGTCCGAGCACATCAGCAAAATATCCCGCGGAAAAACTTCCACTTCATCAACGTCAATCTCCACTTCCGGATGAGCGCCCAGCGCCCGTAGCAACACACTCTGCATCTCGCTCTCTTCTGCCTGCTGCGGCGTAATCAACCCGCGCCGTACCTGCTCGGCCACCAGCGAGTGGTCGTTTGTCAGTTGTTGCAAATTTCCGCTGCGCAACAAATACGCCCGGCTGTCCCCTACGTGCGCAATACTCAGGCGCGAGTCCTTCAGCCACGCCGCCGTGATCGTTGCGCCCATACCGCGTTGCTCGGGGTTTTTCTGCGCCGCCTGGTAAATCTGAAAATTCGCCTGGGCCACCGCGTTACGCAGCCGGCGCGTCTGCGCGGACCAGTTTTCCGGCGCTACATCCAACACCGTCACGCCCGAGTCTTCCCTCTCGGACTGGCAATACTTGTGAACGACGTCCACCGCCATCGCGCTTGCCACTTCACCGTGCGCCTCGCCGCCCATTCCGTCAGAAAGGATGAACAACTCCAGAGGTTCCACGATGCGGAAGGAATCCTCGTTGTTGGTACGCACACGTCCGACGTCTGACAAGCCGTTGCTGACGATCTGCACAGCCTCTCCTTCAAGCCTTCCCGCAAACACGAGAGGAACCCCCGGCGTGGACACCCCGGCATCTCCGTACTATCCACGCTAGCAAACCCCTCGCTGGTCGGAAAGGCTCTGCATCCAACTGATTACCTTTCGATACCTACCACTGGCCAAAGGGTCAGTGTGCCACAATCCACTCCCTCTTGCGTGGCATGCTCTGGTGTTCGTTGATTGCACGTTACACCGGAAACCGAGGTCTCGCCCTTCTGCCCCAGCCGATTCTCCACTACAATCTCGGTGTGCCCACCTCTGTTAGCCGCCTAAGAAAGCTCGCGCTGCTACTGATGTCCTTTCCGTCGGCAGTAAGCATCGAGGCCCAGGATCAACCGCCTCCCCCATCAGCGGCCCGCATTCTTCTCCTGCCCCGCAAAATCGTCAGCGGCGAACGCGCTACCCTCGCGGTCCTCGACGTCAGCGGGCGCCTCACCCCGGGCGTTACCGTCGAATTCTCTAATGGCGACCAGCTCAAGACCGATCCCACCGGGCGGGGTCTTTTTGTTGCCCCACTCAATTCGGAAAAGCTCTATGCCTCGATCGAAGGTCGTCCCGGCCGCGTCTCTACGACCGTGCTCACCGCCACAGAATCTCCTGTAAGCGCCCTCGAAGTCGCCCTGGTGACACGGTATCTCTCTCTCAGTGACCGCCTTGAAATCACCGGCCACGGCTTTTGTGGCGACGCCGACGCCAACCACGTCACCTTCGACAACAAACCGGGCTTTGTCCTTGCCGCGTCTCCTGCCTACCTCGCCGTTTTTCCACCAGCCGACATGAACCCCGGCCCGGCACAGGTGCAGGTCACCTGCGGTCAAAAAAGCTACCAATCGTTTATCGTCGTCCTAGTCGAGCTCGGCCTGGAAGCCAGTAGCGCACCCCTTTCTCCCGGCGAGCACCGCACGCTCACTGTCCGCGTAAAAGGGACTCCGGGCAAACTGACTCTCGAAGCCCGCAACCTAGCCCCCGACATTGCCGAAGTCCAGGGCGGTCCCTCCGTCCGCGCCATCTCGACCGGCGGCACCGACAACACCGCCACATTCGAACTCATCGGCAAGAAACACGGCAATTTCGTCATTTCCATACGCCTCGTCTCTCCGCCCACCCCTCCGCGCCATTAGAGGGGTCGCAACCCCGCGGCCGGAACTGTACTGGTTCTTCTGCCAGCGTGAGAAGGTCGTATAAAATTTGGGATCAGGCAAAAAAACGCATGCCCGAACTGCCCGACATCACCATCTACCTTGAAGCCCTCGAGCGCCGCACCCTCAGCCATTTGCTACATCGCGTCCGCATTGCCGGCCCCTTCCTCCTCCGAACTGCTCATCCCCCCGCCGATTCTGTCCAAGGCCACAGAGTCACGGCGCTCTGTCGGGTCGGCAAACGCATTGCCATCGGTTTCGACAACGATCTCTGGCTGGTCTTCCATCTCATGATCGCCGGCCGTCTGCACTGGAAAACGAAACCCATCGTCCCCGATGGTCGCCGCACCCTCGCTGCTTTCGAATTCGATAACGGCACGCTGACCCTCACCGAAGCCGGCACGCAAAAGCGCGCTTCTCTGCATCTCCTGGAGGGAGAAGACGGCCTCCGCCGCATTGATCCGGGCGGCCTCGAAGTCCTTACCGCAACGCCCGACCAATTCGCAGCCGCACTCGCGCGCGAAAATCACACCCTCAAACGCGCGCTGACTGACCCGCATCTGTTCAGCGGCATCGGCAACGCTTATTCCGATGAAATCCTTTTCCACGCGCGACTCTCGCCCGTGCAGCTGACCCAGCGCATGCAGCCCGAAGCCATGGCGCGCCTGCAGCAAGCCACAGTTAGTACGCTTAGCCATTGGGTTGATTCACTTAGGAAAGAAACTGGCGATAGATTCCCCGAAGACGTTACCGCATTCCGCCAGGATATGTTCGTCCACGGGCGCTACGGCCAATCCTGCCGCGTCTGCGGTATGAAAATTCAGCGCATCCGCTACGCGTCTAACGAAACCAACTACTGCCCTCACTGCCAGACCGGCGGCAAGCTTCTGGCTGACCGCGCCCTCAGCCGACTGCTCCGCGAAGACTGGCCGCGCTCCCTTGACGAAATGGAGGAACACCTCGCTATGAAAAAATCCGCCCTGGAAAAGCCCCTATAGGCGGAATCTTGTTTCCTGTTAATTCCGGATGGCTTCGGTCTGAGCCAGCCCTTTGCGGATGACGGGTTCAGCTTGGCTTTGCCACGATGTCGCGGCTCTGCCGGATCGTTTACGCGCTCTTCTTTGCCGCTTTCGACGCCGGCAATGTCAACGATCCCTGCTCGTCCTCCAACTCCAACTGATGAACCTCGCCGCTATTGAGCAGGTTCTCGAGCGTATTGCTCGCTTTCTCAAACCGCTTATCGGCCTCCGAAAAGCACTGCTGCGCATTTTTCAGGTGCGTCCCGATCTTGTCGAAGGGCTCGCTGAAGTTTTCCAGATGTTTCCGCAGGCCATCCAGATTCGCACTCAGCCGCTTGGCGTTCTCTTCAATCTGAAGCCCGCGCAATCCCATGGCAATCACCGAAAGGTGTGCGTAGAGAGTGTTTGGCGAGACCGGCACAATCTTTTTCGACCGGCAGTACGCATCCACGGCCACTTCTTTTGTGTCCGTGCTGCGCAGCAGTTCGTAATAAACCGCTTCGCTCGGCACGAACATCAGCGCCAGCTCCAGCGTCCCCTCGTCCGGCACGATGTATTTCTCCGCAATCGAACTGGCGTGATTTTTCACCGCGTTGATGAAATCTCTCCGTGCCTCCTTGCGCCCAGCCTCGTCTTCCGCTTCCAACCGCTGAAACGCATCGAGCGGAAACTTTGAATCAATGGCCATGATCTTCTTGTCTCGCAGGTGAATCACCGCGTCGGCTGCTTTTCCACTGCGGAAGTTGTATTGCAGTGTGTACTGCGAAGGCGGCAAACTGTCTTCCAAGAGCCGCTCAAGCGTCGTCTCGCCAAAAGTTCCGCGGTTCTTCGCCCCGCCTAGGATGTTTTCCAGCTTCGAAGCCGTTTCGTGCATCTGCTGACCGGCTTGCTGTACCTGTCCCAGTTGCTGCTGAATCTGGTTGATCTGTTCGCGCGTATTCCTCAATTCGTTGGACATCGCGCTCTGTGCCTGCGAGGTAATCTGCGATGTCACTTCGGCGGAATCCTTCACGCCCTTTTGCACCGCAGTCGTGACCGCCTCCAGCCGCGCGGCCACCGCGTCGGCGATCGTCTCCATTTTCGTTGTGCTTTGCGCCTGAGCGGAGGAAACATTCATCAAGTCACGCCGCAGCTCGTTCATCTGCGATTCGAGCCCCAGATTTTTCTGCTGGTCCTGCGTGTTTTGCACCAGCACCCACACCACCAGCCCGATCAGCAACACTCCGAAAAGCACTGCCACCACAACCATCGCATTCATAGCTTATTCTCCCGTGTGCACGGGAAACGGTAACTCCCACTGTAACGGGAAGCGGCGACTCCGGCAAGACGCCCGATCGCCTCAATGTAAGAAAGGGCGAGTGTACCGGCGATTCTCCGAAAATGTTGGTTCCCTTTTGAGACGGCCCGGCTAGCAACCGTGCCCTTCGCATTTCAGCACACCGAGATAGGTGCTCCAGGGGCCTGTCGCTGCCCGATACTGGTGTGCCATCACCCGCGAAAGCTGATGAATGTGAGTCAAATCATGCGCCACCCATGCCGCTAGCAACTCAGAGAGCGTCACCGGCCCAAGGGTAGGATGCTGGCCCCGGCATGCCAACTCTTGCGGCCCCAAACGAAGGGCTTTCAATTCATCCAAGCTCTGCATCCGCAAAACAGCGAACTCATCCAGCAACCGTGGCAAGCTCTTTCCCGCGCTGTCCCGAATTTGCGCGAGTCGGTCAAACGGCTCAAAGGCGCGCGTCTCACGATATTGCAAAATGATTTTGGCCCGTGGAATCCAGTCCGTTTTCTCGCCGTGGATCAGATGCCCAACGATGTCGTAGGCGCTCCACGTCTTCTCGCCTTCATTGCGCGTCGTCCACGCCTCCGGCAAATCCCGCAAAAGCGCATCCAGTGTCGCCGGCGTCCGCGCCAGCAGCGCCATCGAATTGTCCAGATTTTGTTCCACAGCTGTCCTCCATTCCGGGTAACCGGCCGCAATCGATATCCTCGCGCTCGAGGCGCCAGAGACAACGTCCAATGTGGCTCTCTGTCCTCAATGGCCCATCTATTTACCCGTGTGCGGTGCAAATCGCACCGGTGTATAGTAGCCGCAAGCTGGGCCCCAGTATCCGAATCCTGATACGGAGGTGCTTCATGCCGTATTTCCTTCATCAAGCCAGTTACACACCCGAAGCGCTTGCGCGGCTGCTTGCCAACCCGCAGGACCGCTTCGAAGTCGTTCGCGAGCCAATCGAAAAGCTGGGTGGGAAAATCAAGGATGCATTTTTCTCGTTCGGTCCTTCGGATGTCGTTCTGATCACAGAGATGCCCAACACCGTTTCGGCTGCGGCAATCGCGCTAGCGTTTGCCGCCGGTGGCGCGTGTCGAAACTGCCAAACCACAGCGCTGATGACAGGCGCCGAAGCCATGGAAGCCATGCGCAAGGCGGCCACCTGCGGCTATAAACCCGTCACCGCGGGAGCTGCCGCAGCCGGCTAAATCTCGGGCGGCACACATCTACCCACATGCAGTCCGCTTTGGCGGCGAGTTCGCGGCGCTGAGTCGGAAAGGGGTCGAGGTTTTTCTGGCGAGTCGCATTTGCCAGCAACTCCGGTCGCCCTTCGGCCGCTGGTATCAGTGAGGAGACGAGTATCGCCGAATCTATCTCGATAACGGACAGGCGCTTCACGGCGTGATCTTTCCGGCCAATCAAGTCGAAGAGCGCAACGGCATCCTCTGGCAATCCAGGAAATCCTGGCAGTTGAACTCAATGCACCCATCACCGATGCCGATCACAAATGAACGTCGGCTCGCGCCAGAAGGAATTACCTGCTTTTCGAAAGGAAGGGAAATGTTACTTTGGCCGCAAGCTTTCAATCGGCGGAATCGAAACGCTTTCGATGAACGCCCGTTCCGGCTGCGGTTTTTTGTGCTGCAATGCTGCGGCAAGCATCTCCATTGCGACGCCCGCATTCGGCGGAGTGAGAACCGTAGCCCGCAGCAGTCCGCTGCGCACCCAGGCCTGCCCCGTCTTGGGCACTCCGTCGACTCCCAGAAACGGCAGGCTTAACCACCGCTCCCGCTCCACCTCGTTCCCGACTTCCTGGAACGCCTTGCGCGCTCCAATCGCCATGGCGTCGTTTTGCGAGAGCACCAGGTCAATTCTGGCTTTCTGCGAGGTCGAAAGCTTTAACCAAGAGACCACCGCCCGGTACGCGCTCTCTTCGGTCCACTGGCCCTTCAGCACTGCGACGTGAATATTTCCCGGCTTCGCTTGCTGGAACCCGGACTCTCTTTCGCGGCTCACGTTGCTGTGCGACGGTCCTTGAATATAGAGAATCGATCCCCCGCCTGGCAGCAACGCGGCACATTGTCGCGCCGAAATCCGCCCTACCTCGACCTGGTCCGAACTGACGCCAAAGATGGGGACGGTGGTCGAACGCCGCAGCTCTCGAATGTAGGTGGCATCGCGATTTAACAGGGCCCAGCCAATACCGTTGCTCACGGCCGCCTGCGCCACCTGCGGCAGCGCGGTTCCACCAACGGGTTCAAACACGATCGCGTCCGGCCGTTCCTTTGGGTCCCCTTGGATCACTCGCAGAATCTGCGTGCTTTGCGTGATGGCATCGTTTTCCGCGTAGAGAATTTCGATATCCACGCCCAGCTTGTGAGAGGCGACTTCAGCGGAATGCGCCTGCTCAAGCTGATAGTCGTTCTCGTTGGTCATCAGAGATACGAGGAATTTAAGTCTGCGCATGGCCCCTTCCGGGACGTGATTTCCCTTAACCTGACACGGCCTTTGGCGGAATTCTACGTCTACTTGCGTAAACGTTTCCTCGATGGAACGGTTAACCTCTCGGTAACATTTAACGAGGGGCGAGGAAATTAATTATCGGCCTCATTACCCCATGGCCGCGACCGCTCCCCGCAGGACCGCTTCTCGAAACTCTGCAAACCGGCAAATCGCCAGCGAGCTCTCGAAAAAGAAATTGGCCGCGCAAAACGAGAAGAGGCCGCGTCGCCGGGACGTTTTCCCTCTATTTTGGGGCCGTGCGAAGCGCTACCAGTTCAGCTTGAGCGCAAACTGAAACTGCCGCGCATCGAATGCCGCGCTGGGTTGTCCAGCGAAGCAGGTTGCACCGGCAGACGGATCGCAGACCTGATTCACAGAGGCGATGTTGGTGTGGTTGGCCAGGTTAAACATGTCTGCGATCAGGTCAACGCGGAAGCGCTCGCCGAAGTTAATTCCTTTCGAGACCCGCAGGTCGAACTGGGCAAAGCCTGGTGTGTTGAACTTGTCGCGTCCCAAAGTGCCGAAACACCCGAACGGAGGTGTGATCCCTGGCACGGTGAACGGTTGTTTCGAATTTGTAAGGCACACCGAAGGCAAGCCGAAACTAGCGCCATGGACAAAAGACGAGGTTGTCCCGCCTCCGAGATCCGGACGCACGCCGAAGGCACTGAAGTCCACGCGAAAGTCCTCGTTCGAAATGATGTTATACGGGCGGCCGGAAGACCATTCAATCAGCGGCGCGACTGTAAAGTTGCTGAAAAACGCATCCATGAAGGAGCCGCCCGACCTGTAGGGAGAAGTTTGGAAAACGCCGCTGGTGACCCAGCGGTGACGCTGATCATTGACCGAGTTGCCGCGCTCCAGGTTGAAAAACCGCGGATCCTGCGGCAACAGGGTGGTCTGCAAATCCGTTGCGTTGTCAATCGAGTGCGACCAGGTGTAGCTGGAAAGCAGGGTGAAATGTCTGGAAAAGCTCTTCTGGAGGTTCACGGTAAGCGCGTTATACCAGGAAGCCGCGTCGGACTCTTGGGCATCGACACCGTTGAACGGGGCCGGAACGCCGAGGCCTACCGGATAGCCCGCAGCATGCGCCAGTGCTTGCTGCAACGCGTAGCCGCAGCTGAGTAGTTGATTTGCCGGCACTCCGGCGCACTGCGGAGCCACCGCAGCCAAACCCGTGGCGAAGGACGGATTAGGTCCGGTAGGCCGGAAGAAGTTGAAAAACGCGGAGGTGCCGACGAACTGACCATTCAGGGGAACCGCGGCCGGGCAGCCGTAGAGAACTCCCAACACGCTGGGAACCAGGCCGGGAGCGGCTGTCGTGAGCCCGCAGGTCGCTGCGGTTGGGGTGACATCTTGCACCGTGACGGCAAGCGGGTTGACAAAGCCCAACCCGGCGGCGTCGGCGTTCTGCAAATTGGTCGTCAGCAATACCGGGTCGGTGGGGTCCTTCTCTCCGGGCCGGTTCAAATGAACACCACGTGTCCACTGATAGCCAACGCTGAACTTCCATGTGCCGGACAGTACGCGTTCAACGGTCAAATTCGCCTGCTGGGCGTAGCCGTACTGGAAGTTCTTATCGACCGGAAGGGTGAAAGGAAGAATCGGCAGCGGGAAGCCCACGTTTAAATAGTTCTGATTGGCGAACATAGAGTTCGGCGCGAAGGGATCGAATCGCTGTTCATCCGGCAGGTACCCAAGAGTCAGGGTGCTCGGGAAAGCAGGGTAAATCGAATTCGCATTCAGGACGCCCTGAAAGATAGAAGAGCCATTGAGGTTCGCCGGGGAGTCTTTGGCTCCGCACACGCCGGTGCCGGGAACCAATCCGCATGCCGATGGCGTTGCTCCGGTCGACAATAACTGCACGGAGCGCCCGCCATCAGCGGTAGTGGCATCGAAGGCGACCGCCAGCAACGGGTGATCATAGAACATGCCGTAGCCGGCGCGAATCACCGTCTTGCCGTCGCCCTTCGGATCCCAGGCGATACCAATGCGGGGGGCCACGTTGTTGTAATCGCGCGGAATGCCTTCGACAATGCCCAGGGCCTTTTCGGCCGTGGCATTGATCGCAGTGGCCGGAGCGAACAGCGGACTGATCTCCACATCGTACCGAACGCCGTAGTTCAATGTAAGTTTCGGGCTGATGCGCCAGGTGTCCTGCGCGAAGAAGGCAAAAGGCAGGTTGTCAAACGGTGAGTTGGAATTGCCGATGCCCTGGATGTACACGGTAGGCAGTCCCAAACCGTAGGCTTGCGCATCGGTCACTGCCGGCAAACCCGGAAACAGCGTGATGCCTCCAAAGGTCACGTCTCCGCCAAAATCCAACTGAAAGATCTGCTGTTTCTTGGAACGCAGTTGCACGATGTT
>Ga0126381_100003195_pt1 | contig 17883 bp, 15 predicted proteins | sample PanSoiMetPlot_28_FD_96465 | JGI IMG/M metagenome (GOLD analysis project Ga0126381, IMG submission 96465) | Tropical forest soil microbial communities from Panama - MetaG Plot_28 | ecosystem: Environmental > Terrestrial > Soil > Tropical forest > Bulk soil | place: Panama | collected 2016-02-17 | reverse complement strand
TTCTTAATGCGTCGGAACAGCTGATGGTGGAACTTCGGGCAGCACAGAACACGCTCACCAGATTGGGTAGGATGGTAGCCGAAAAACCCCGAAATGCGATGGTTGTGACGAATGGCAAAATCAGCGAATTCAGATCGCAACTTTTCAGTGCATCGGAACAGCTGACGGTGCAGCTTCGGCTAGCACAGAACGCACTCGCCAGATTAGGTAGGATGGTAGCCGAAAAACCTCGAAGATTGCGAGAGGCCCTTCGCGCAAGAGAGAACTATTTGCTGACGTTGCTGGCAAGCTCTCGCGATGCAATCGTTGTGACCAACGTTGACCGCCGCGTTGTTGCCGCAAATCCGAAAGCCCTGGATTTATTCGGAGTCTCGGAAGCGAACATGGAGAAGTTCACGATTGATGTTTTTCTTTCACATGGTCAAAGTTTATACTTCACCGGACATGGTTCGCGCTTCATACGACGAGAGAAGAGGCATGGTGAATGCAAGATTAGGCGTCTGGACGGAAGCTTGCGGATCGTAGAATACATTTTCGTCGCAGATTTTGTCCCTAATCGGCATCTATGTCGATTTCGTAACGTTAAGACGACGCGTCAGCGCAAATCTATTTCAACGTTCGACTCGATTGAGAAGAGAGTGCTGACCCACGCCGGTTCCTCTGGCCTTCCACTCCAGCAGGACAAACAGGGCGAGGCCAAAGAGCAGCCCAAGAATTAACCGCAGAGAGATGTGAACGATGCGCGAAAGCAGGTCAAACGCCACACCAGGCTTGATGCCTCCAGGTAAAAGATTGGTGTCATTCAGCTAGCCGCGCTTACAGCCGCGGCAACACGATGCCGCCCTGCGACTGATACTTCCCCTTCTTGTCCTTGTAGCTGATTTCGCATGGCTCATCCGACTCGAAGAAAATCACCTGGCATAGCCCTTCGTTGGCGTAAATCTTCGCAGGCAACGGAGTGGTATTGCTGATTTCCAGCGTCACGAACCCTTCCCACTCCGGCTCGAACGGCGTCACGTTCACGATGATTCCGCACCGCGCATAGGTGGACTTGCCTACGCAGATCGTCAGCACGTTGCGGGGAATCCGAAAATATTCGATCGACCGCGCCAGCGCGAATGAATTCGGCGGAATGATGCACACATCGCCCTTGTAATCCACCAGCGAGCGCGCATCAAATTTCTTCGGATCGACAATTGTCGAATTCACATTGGTGAAAATCCGGAATTCGTCCGCCACGCGAATATCGTATCCATACGACGACACGCCGTAACTGATCACCCCGTCCCGCACCTGCCGGTCGGTGAACGGCTCGATCATTTTATGTTCGAGCGACATGCGGCGAATCCACTGATCCGGCTTTACGGCCATCCATTCCTCCCGAATTGTGAGCAAAAATAAAAGAATGAAGAAGAGTCAGTGTAGTTGAGGCAACACGTCTTGACAACCCGCCGTTCAGCCTCTAGCATCTGCCCTCAGAGTAAAGTCACAGGAAACAGGCGGCCGCGATTTCGTCGCGGGTGCGGGCTCTGATTGCCGCAGGCGCTTACGGAGGACGTGCTTGATTAAACTGGACATTGTAAACGCCGTGCTGGCCAAGCTGGACGGGGCTGGCGTCAGTCGCGTCAAAGCCGAGCAGGCGGTGGAAACGGTTTTTGAAAGTTTGAAAAACGGCATGGGCCGCAGCCAGCGCATCGAACTCCGCCGCTTCGGCGTCTTCACCGTCAAGCCGCGCAAGACTGGCATAGGCCGCAATCCTCGCACCGGCGAAGAGGTCAACATCCCCCCAGGCAAAGCCGTCCGCTTCAAGCCCGGCAAAGAATTGCAAGGCCTCGAAGGCTGACAGACCAGGAGTTTCCAGTGAGGTTCGCTTTAGTGCAAAGGGCGCCGCGAGCGTCTACTAAGGACAATTCCCTACGGCTGTCATTCCGAGCGGGGGTCCTCGGAGCGAGGAATCTCTCTTAAGCCTGGCCGCTCGCATCCAACCATCTGTGAACAGCGAAGATAACTTTCCACCCCAAGCCATCGAAACAGCGCCAGTTACGCAAGAACTCCCCGCGGTTCCGGTCTGGCAGCCATCTCCGCTAAAGCCCAAACGGCTGTGGTTGGCAATTCTGCTTTTCGCGGTTACTTTTTTTACCTGCCTTGCCGCGGGCCGGCAATTTGCGATCTCCTTTGCAAATGGCCAAGCCGCTTCATTCGACGAATTCGTCGTCTCGCTGAAACTGCTCTACAAAGATCCCAGCGCCCTTGCCTCAGGATTTCCCTTCGCGATTTCCTTGATGTTCATATTGCTGGCGCACGAACTCGGTCACTACTTCGCCTGCAAACATCACCGCATTCGCGCCAGCTATCCCTATTTCATTCCCGCGCCGACACTGATCGGAACTCTCGGCGCATTCATCCTAATGCGGTCGCCGATTCGCAGCCGCTGCGCGCTGTTCGATGTCGGAGCATCCGGCCCGCTGGTCGGCTTTGTGGTGGCCATTCCGATTTTGATCTACGGTGTGATGCACTCGCACATCGCGCCGGGCATCACGTCGGACGATGCTGATGTGGTATTCGGAGTGCCACTCGCGCTTCGTCTGCTGGCACATCGGTTTTTCCCCGGCGCGGATCCGCTGACCGTGCTGCTGCATCCGGTTGCACGCGCCGCGTGGGTCGGACTTTTCGCCACTTCGTTGAACCTTCTCCCCGCCGGACAGCTGGATGGCGGCCACATCCTGCGCTCCGTCAGCCCGAGGCTGCACAAATGGGCCGGCTGGCTGGTTCCGCTGGTGCTGATCGCGCTTGCTTATCGTCAGCCCAATATCTGGGGGCTATGGGCGGGCATTTTGCTGGCCTTGAGGTTTCTGCGAATCCCGCCGATTTACGATGAGAGGCCGCTCGATGCCGCACGCACTGTGCTTGCTGTTGCCACCCTGTTGGTGATGATTTTGTGCTTCATGCCGGTGCCGCTGTGGCAATCAGGAACACATTGACGCGCAAATTTGCGCAGCTATGATGCTGGTGCGCGCGACGCGCGTACGGAACGCGTTCCGCCAGCACACATGTCCACACTCATCCGCACTCTGCGTCTGCGCGATCTGCTGTTTCTTTTTGTCGGTTCGGTGATTGGATCAGGAATCTTTCTTACGCCGGGCTTGATTCTGCGCCAGGTTAATGGCTCGGTCGGACTCTCTATGCTGGTGTGGGTCGCGGGCGGCGTGATGTCACTGCTCGGCGCGCTCACGTACGCGGAGCTGGCCGCGGCAAATCCCGAAGCGGGCGGACTGTATTGCTACATCCGCGACGGCTTCGGCCGCTTGCCTGCATTTTTGTACGGGTGGTGCCTGTTTCTGGTGATCGCCTCGGCCAGCATCGCCGCTCTCGCGCGCGCGTTTGCGCGTTACCTCGCGGAGGTAATTCCGCTGACTCCGACGGAATCCTCCATCGCCGCGGTACTGATGATCGTGGTGGTTACTTTCGTGAATGTGCGAGGCACGCGGCAAAGCGCCGACTTACAGAATTGGACTACTCTGGTAAAAGCCGGGCTGATCATCGCCTTGAGCATGGTGCTGCTCGCTTTTGGAAGGCACGCCGCCGAGATTCCGCGCGCGATGGGAGCGGAACTGCACGGAGCGAAACTGTTTTCCAGCTTTGGTCTGGCAATGATTGCGGTGTTGTGGGCCTACGAGGGTTGGCAGTTCGGAACTTACAGCGCGGGAGAAGTGATTGAGCCGCAAAAAGCTTTTCCGCGCGCGTTTCTGCTGGGGTCGTTGATTTTGATCGGACTGTATGTGGTTGCGGTGACGGGTTACCTGGTGGCGCTGGGACCGGCGGGCGCCACGGGCAGCGAGGCCATCGCCGCAACGGCAGCAACCGCCGTTCTAGGGCCCTGGGCCGGCAAATTTGTCGCACTGACGATTTTGATTTCGGCATTCAGCGCAGCCAACAGCGTGATGCTCACCGCCCCACGCGTTTTTTATGCTATGGCAAAGGACAATTTGTTTTTCAAGACACTGGCGGCAGTGCATCCACGATTTCACACGCCAGCGAACGCGATCGTTGCGCTGTGCGTATGGTCGGCGTTGTTGACGTTGGCGGGAAAATTCTCCGAACTCATTGGCGGAGTGATTTTCATCGGATGGATCTTTTATGGCCTGGGCGCGGCAGTCATTTTCCCGCTTCGCTCTGCGCTCGGTGATTTGACCAGGGCGCTTCCGTATCGCATTCCAGGGTATCCGTGGACACCGGTCGTTTTTGTGCTGGCAGCTGCCACGGTTGTGGGCAATGCTATTTACTCGGCGACGCGCGATCCACGAGAATTTCGACACTTGCTGGCAGCACTGGTGTTGTTCGCCTTGGGCGTACCGGCGTATTTTTTCTGGCGCTGGTGGAATGGGCCAAAAAACAGCGGGACGGCGGCCTAAAGCCGCGCTACACGAGGACAAATTTGAGAAAGCGCGGCCATTCCGCCGTGCCGCCCACGATAGAAAAAGCCTGATGGGCTCCCGAATTGGACCTTCTCAATCGAAGAGACTTCGGCTGGGGCGCGCCGGGTAAAGGCCAGCACAACGCGGAGCAAACCTAGAGATGGCGGTTATGGACCCGGTTGAACCGAGGAGAGAAGCGAAGCCTGTCGAGACGACCCACGCCGGTCATCGATCCGGGCGTTCTTGTGAGTTATAGAAGCTGTAACGGATCCATGTCGACAAGGACGGCGGTTTGGGGAATTTCTCTTTTGTCGCAATAGGCGAGAGCGCCGGCTAGCAATTTTGTGAGTTGGGCTTTGCGTTTTGATTTCAACAAGAATTGGAAACGATATTCGGACTTGAGGCGAGCTAGCGGAGCGCTCGCGGGGCCGAGAATTCGCAGACCGTCACCGTTGTGCGGAGCGAAATATTCCGACAGTTCGCGGGACCAGGCGATCGCTTTTTCGAGACTGGCGTCGCGCACAATCACGTTTGCCAACGAAGTGAAGGGCGGGTACGCCATGACCTGCCTGTAGTGCAGCTCGCGTTGGTAGAACGCGGCGTAGTCCTGTTTGATGGCGTCCTGGATGGCGTAGTGCTCGGGATAAAACGTTTGAATGAGAACGCGGCCGGGCAATTCGCCGCGGCCAGCGCGGCCGGCAACCTGGGTCATCAGTTGAAATGTGCGCTCGGCAGCACGGAAATCCGGCATGGTCAACGAACTGTCGGCGCTGATGACGCCAACCAGCGTGACTCGGTGAAAGTCGTGGCCCTTGGCGAGCATTTGCGTGCCGACCAGAATGTCCAACGCTCCATCGGCGAACGCGCCCAGGGTTTCCTGATACTGGCGCTTGGTGCGGGCGGTGTCGCGATCCAGGCGCGCAATTCGCGCTTTCGGAAATTCCTTGCGCAGACGCTCTTCCAGTTGCTCTGAACCTTCGCCGAAAAAATAGACGTATTTCGAATCACACTTAGGGCACGTTTTCGGAATCGGTTGAACGGAGCCGCAGTAGTGACACTCCAGGCGATTGCGATTTTTGTGGTGGGTCATGGAAATGCTGCAATTGGCGCATTGCACGTTGGCGCCGCAGCTTCGGCAGATGACGCTCCAGGAATAGCCGCGGCGATTGATCAACACCAAGGCCTGGGTTTGAAAATCCAGGCATTCCTCTAAGGCGCTTTGCAGACGCGAAGAGATGGGGCTGGTCTGGTGCGTCTGTTTGAATTCTTTTCGGAGATCCAGGATTTCGACCGAAGGGAGCGAGCGTTCGGCTACGCGCTGGGCGAGTGTAAGCAATTCATATTTTCCGCTGCGCGCGTGGTGGAATGATTCCATGGAGGGAGTGGCGGAGCCGAGCAATGCTAGCGCGCTTTCAAGTTTGGCGCGGACGATTGCCACATCACGTCCGTGATAGCGAGGTGTTTCTTCTTGCTTGTAACTGGATTCCTGTTCTTCATCGACTATGACCAGACCCAGATTTTCGACGGGAGCGAAAATCGCCGAGCGCGTTCCGACGATTACCCGCGCTTCGCCGTTGCGGACGCGCCACCATTCGCGGGCGCGCGCGATGTCGCTTAAGGCGGAGTGCAGGACCGCGACCCCTTCGAAGCGGGCGCCAAACCAAGCGCGGCATTGCCGGCCGACCCACAGAGTAAGCGCAATTTCCGGAACCAGAATGATGGCAGTTTTTCCGCGCGCCAGCGTTTCCTGCACTGCGCGCATATAGACTTCAGTCTTGCCACTGCCGGTGACGCCGTGCAGCAACTGCACGCCGAATTCGCCCAGCTCGAATCGTGCACGAATGGCACTGAAAGCGCTCTCTTGCTCGGGATTGAGAGTGTGCGCCGGCGGAGTGTAGCCGGTGTCGAACGGGTCCTCGGCTGGGTCCAGGGCTTCTTCCCAGCTTTCGATTTTGCCTTCGCGCAACAATTGCTCGATCAGCGCCCGCGAGACTGAGCTGATTTTCAACAGCGCGTCCAAGGGCAGCGGGCCGCGTTCCTGTAGCAACAGATGGCGCAGCTGTTGCTCTTTTTCAGGCAGGACCACGGAGCCCTCGTCGCTCCCCTTCCACGCGATGATTTTTCGCATGCGGCGCTTACGGCTGTGAATTTGCTGGCGAATTTCGATGCAACCACGACGCTGCAGCTTCAGCAAGTCTGCCAGCGGAATTCCGGAGCGGATCGCCGATTGCAGTGGCATTCCGTCTTTCGCAGATTGCAGTTTCTGGAGGACACTCGGTTTCTTTTCGGTTTCTCCGAAGAGGGTTGGGCTGGCCCTTCGGCCTGTGCCGGAAAGTACGATGATTTGCTGCGCGCTCAATTCGGTTACCGGCGGGAGCATGGCGCGATAGACTTCGCCGATCGGCGCTAGGTAGTAAGAGGCGATCCACCGGCCGAGCTCGATGAGCGCCGGAGTGAGCGCGGGCACGACGTCCAGGCGTTTCTGAATGTCGCGAAGTTTGCTTTCTGGCGGAGCGTCTTTTACCCACTCCGTGACCACGCCGACCAGCGATTTCTTGCGGAAAGGTACGACGACGCGTGAGCCGGCCTGAATTTCGGCCACCAGGTGGTCCGGTACGCGATAGGTGAACGTGTTGCGCAGCGGGACGGCGAGCGCTACGTTGCAGAGTTTTACTTTCATCGCGGCGAGTAGTTTAACAGGGGATGGGTGACAACGATTTTGGGGTGAGTTGCGATGGCGGCACGATACAGTCGGGCTAGGTATTAATCAGTGCGACGCCGAGGAAGATGGCGGCGATGCCGAACCATTGCGGCAGCGCGATACGCTCTTTCAGAAAGACTGCGGCGTAAGCTACGGTGACCGCGCCGTAAAGCGAGCCGAGGACGCTGATCACAGACATCTGTTCGACTCGCATTCCGAGATTGCTGAACGCGAATGCCCCGGTATCGAACAAACCCATGGCGTAGAGCTGCGCGCCGGTGCGCTTGTTCTTTGTTCGCAGAGGAATTTTTTTCGCTGCCGCGAGGAAAAATGTGATCGCTGCGCCGGTCAGACGAATCAGCCAAACCGTGGCTAACGCGCCGGTCCGCGGAATCATGCGGGTTCCAAGGAGCCAGAACAAGATTCCGAAGCTGAAGGCCGCCGCGACAGCCCAGTTGAGTCCAGCAATGCCGGTTGTCCTTGGGCCGGCGCGATCGCCGGTGCTTTGCTGCGTGGTCACCCTCGCTTCCGGGGCTTTTTCTCCCGCTGCAACTAGAACTACCCCGGCGAGGGCGGCGACGATCCCCAGCGCGCGATAAGGCGACAAGCGCTCGCCGGAAAGCAGCGACAGAATAACGGTCAGGACCGGATAGCTGGCACTTAGCGGACCGACCAGAGCAAGCTTGCCAATTTCGAATGCGCGATACAGCGCAAGCATGGCGAAGGTGTTGATGGCGCCAGCGAGAATTCCCCACCCCCAGGGTTGCCAGCCTGAACCATCAAAGAGATGCCCCCAGTCGCGCGCAAAGAACATGAGGATGGTGACCAAGAGCGCGCCCCAGGCTTGCATTCCCAAGAGCGCTCGCACACTTCCGACGGCGCGGGTTGCAAAACGGGCCAGAAAATCGGAACTGCCCCAGGCAACGGCGGTGGCGACCCCAAGCACAATACCGCTGGGCATTTATCTTGCCTTGTTTTTTTTGACTTGCAGACCGAGCTCGGCCATAACCTTTTGAAGATCTTTCCAGACTTCGCTTTTCGCGGCAGGATTGCGCAGCAAGTAGGCGGGGTGATAGGTGGCGATCATTTTATAGCCGCGATATTCCAGCCACTCGCCGCGGAAGTGAGAGATGCTACGATTGGTCTGCAACAAGGTTTGCGCGGCGGTGGCGCCGAGACAGACGATCACTTTGGGCTGCAGCACATCGAGCTGACGGAATAAAAACGGCGAACAAGAATCGACCTCGTCTTTTTCGGGCTGACGATTTCCGGGCGGGCGGCACTTCACAACATTGCAGATGTAAACATCGGCCCGTCGCAAGCCCATGGCTTCGATCATTTGCGTCAAGAGTTTTCCCGCTCGGCCGACGAACGGAAGGCCTTGCGCGTCTTCGTCCGCGCCGGGGCCTTCGCCGACGAAAACCAGGTCCGCTTGCGGATTGCCGTCACCAAAGACAATCTTGTTGCGCGTCTTGTGCAATTTGCAGCGGGTGCATTCGCCGAGATCGGCGCGGACAATCGGCAGCGTTTCACCTGCCAATTTGCTGGCCGCTTCGAACAGCGTTGGCCCCGCCGCTACCGGCAGGACCGGCGGCTTGCTTGCCGGAACGGTTGCGGCGGACGAAATTTTGGGGAGGGCTTTTGGCAATTGAGATTCCTCGATGGATTCAGATGGCAACAGGGAAGAAAAGGGCGAGGCTTGTTTTGTCGCGGTTTGGCGCTCGCGATAGAACGGGCTGAGGCCCAGATCCTCGTAAAATCTTAGCCGCTGGCTGAGTTTTTCCTGGAGTCTGCTGTCCACGGGATTGCGCATGTGGGCCTTAATCGGCTGACTGATGCTTGACGCTGGCAAAGAGGCGCACAACTTCATCGAGAATGCGGTGCGCTACTTCGCGCTTGCTCATTTTGGGGAGAGCAAGATCGCGGCCGTCGCGAGCGAAGAGTGTCACGATGTTGGTGTCCACATCGAAACCCGCGCCTTCCGCCGTGACATCGTTGGCCACGATCAGATCGGCGTCTTTTTCCTTCAGCTTTTTGCGAGCGTTTTCCGCGACTCTGTCGGTTTCCGCTGCGAATCCGGCCACGATGCGATTGCCTTTCTTGCGCGTGGCAGTGGCCAGGATATCGGGATTTGGCTCGAGCCGCAGAGTGAGTTCGCCGGTGGTTTTCTTGATTTTTTCCGAGGCGGGTTCCACGGGCCGATAGTCGGCCACGGCTGCGGCAAAAATAGCCATGCTGGCTTCGCCAAAATGCTGGTTTACCGCGTTCAACATTTCGGCAGCAGTTCGGACTTCCACACGCGTTACGTTTGCCGGAATCTCGAGAGCCGTCGGCCCGCTGATTAAGATTACCCTTGCACCTCGCTGCGCGGCGGCTTCCGCGACTGCGTATCCCGTTTTGCCGGAGGAGCGATTGGTCAAGAACCGCACTGGATCGAGATCTTCCTGGGTTGGCCCGGCGGTGACCAGAACCGTCTGCCCATCCAGATCGCGCCGGACGCGAGAGACTTCGCCTACTGCGGCGACGATGGCGTCCGGGCCTGCGAGCCTTCCGGGTCCGGTCAAGCCACAAGCGAGATAGCCTTCATCGGGATTGACGACCAGGACGCCGCGAGAGCGCAGGCGCTCCAGATTTTCCTGAGTGGCGGGATGATTCCACATGTTGACGTTCATGGCGGGCGCGACCATTACCGGCGCGGTGGTGGCGAGATAAAGAGTGCTGAGGAAATCGTCGCTGATGCCGCGGCTGAATTTGGCGAGAATGTCGGCGGTGGCTGGCGCGACCAGCAACAGGTCGGTGCGTTGGGCAACGGCAATGTGTTCGATGGCGCTCTCGAAATTAGCTTCGCCGCCGGATCCGGCGAACAATCCGGTGATTACCTTTTTCCCGGTGAGCGCGGCAAAAGTAAGGGGAGTGATGAACTCGCAGGCGGCGCGAGTCATGACTACTTCCACTGAAAAACCTTCCTGTTGCAGGCGGCGCACCAGTTCGGCCGCTTTGTAGGCTGCCACTCCGCCGGTGACGCCAAGAGTGATACGCATCGAAATTCCGCGGCGTTACTTGCGCCGCTTGACGCCGTCCTTGTCTTCGTCCACGGATTTGCCGGGACTAAATTCGTATTCGATCAAGCCACTGTTGACTTCTTCGCAAGCCACGCGCGTTGGTTTCAAAGTGCGCGGATTTTCCAGCATGGGCGGCGCTCCCGCCATGATCTGGCGTGCCCGCCGCGCCGCGAGCACCACATACGCGAACTGGCTCTCTGGAGCTTTTGTCTGCACGGTCATTTCAGTCCTTCCCCCCAAATGATGCCAGAAGCTCTTCCACGCGGGCGCGTTGCCTGGTCCTGCCGCAGCGCACCGCGGTTAAAATCGATTCCACTGCGCGACCCGCCTGTTCGACGTCAGCGTTCATGACGCAATAATCGTAATACCTGCCGAACGCTTCTATTTCGGCGCGGGCTCTTGCGAGCCGCCGCGCGATTTCCTCGTCCGAATCCTGTCCGCGGCTGCGCAGACGGTGCTCCAACTCTTCCTGAGACGGCGGCAAAATGAAGATGGCCACCGATTCCGGCAGCTTCTCTTTTACCTGTGCCGCTCCCTGTACGTCAATTTCCAGGACCAGGTCCAAACCCCGGGCTCGCGATTCTTCGAGCCATTTTTTCGGCGTGCCGTAAGAATGTTTTCCGAAGACTCGCGCGTACTCCAAAAATTCTCCGCGCGACACCATGGCTTCAAACTCTTCGTCGGTGACAAAATCATAGCACTTCCCGCTGGCCTCAGTCGTGCGACGCGGCCGGGTGGTACATGATCGTGACGCCAAAGTGCCCGGCATTTGCAGCAAGCGCTGGACCAGCGTGGACTTTCCCGAACCTGATGGGCCGGACACAATCAACACTAGCGGAGCGAGAGCTTTCTCCTGGCTCATTCGATGTTCTGCACTTGTTCGCGCAATTTTTCGATCTCCGCTTTTAATTCCAGGCCAATACCGGTGATTTTGAGAGCTTCGCTTTCGACGCCGGGCGTCTTAGAGAGCATGGTGTTGGCTTCGCGGTGCATCTCCTGCAGGAGGAAGTCGAGTTTTTTCCCCAGCTCCCCGGCGCCATCTAGCAGTTTGGTGAATTGTTGCAGATGGCTCTTGAGGCGATCGAGTTCCTCACTGATGTCGCTGCGCTCGGCAAGCATAGCGGCTTCCTGCGCCACGCGGGCTGCGTCAATGGCGGTTCCGCTGAGCAAGTCCTTTAAACGGGTATCCAGTCGCCGCGCGAATGCGGGCCGTAACTGCACCAGCAAAGCCCGCACTTGATCGGTTTGCTCGGCGATATGAGCCAATCGGGTGCGAAGGTCTTCGGCCAGATGGCGGCCCTCGGCGCGGCGCATTTCATCCAGTTTACCCAGCGCCTCGCGGAGGCAACGCTCAAGCTCGCGTCCGAGTTTTTCCTGTTCTTCTTCGGATTCTGGCACGGCGGGGGCCAGTCCGCCGATTACACCCGGCAAGCGCAACAGCGCCACTACATCCAGAGCAGCGGAGACCGAGGTCTGCAGGCGCAGCTCATCGGCAGCGCGCAAATAGTTTGTGACCAGGTCTTTGTTGACCTGAATCGGCGTGGCAACACCTGGCTCGACGCTCACGTGAACCTCGATGTGCCCGCGGTGAATGCGGTCGCGCACCATTTGGCGGAGGCGCAGCTCGTAAAGGTCGAAGCCTTCCGGCAAGCGCACTTTCAAATCGAGGAAACGGTGGTTGACGCTTTTTACGCTAACGCGAAGATCCCAGCCCAAGGCGCTGCCTTTGGACTGTGCGTACCCAGTCATCGACAGGATTTCAGTTTTTTTGGCTTGCACTGCGCTCTTTTCGCTCATAACGGGTTCCTTGTGGACGTAGAGGGCAGCGGGGGCAACGTCGTTTCAACAGAAGTTTGAATCGGGGATAGAGAGGAGGTCGACACTGGAACGGCCATATCGTCGTCAGCAAACTGCAGATCGTGCAGGCGGGCGTAGGTGCCACCCTTGGCCAGCAGTTCCGCGTGGGTTCCCATTTCGCGAATTTGGCCTTCCTCCAGTACGAGAATCTTGTCGGCGCGGCGGATGGTGGCGAGGCGGTGCGCGATGACGAATGTCGTTCTTCCCACCATCAAATTGGCCAGCGCTTTTTGCACAAACATTTCGGATTCCGCGTCCAATTCGGACGTGGCTTCGTCCAAGATCAACATCGGCGAGTCTTTCAAAATGGCTCGCGCGATGGCGATGCGTTGGCGCTGTCCGCCGCTGAGCCGGGTGCCGCGCTCGCCGATTACGGTATCGTAACCCAGAGGGAGTTCCTGAATGAAATCGTGCGCCAGGGCCGCTCGCGCCGCGGCAATCACGCGGTCCTTGGCGACGTTGCCGAGCCCGTAGGAGATGTTGTTCCACACGGTGTCATGGAAAAGAATATTTTCCTGAGTGACCATGGCAATCTGTTCGCGCAGCGAACGCAGAGTGACTTCGCGTGTGTCGGTGCCGTCGATGCGGATGGCGCCTGTGGTCGGCTCATAAAATCGCGGGACCAGATTTACCAACGTGGTCTTGCCCGCGCCACTAGAGCCCACGAAAGCAACTACCTCGCCTTTGCCCGCGCGAAAGCTGATGCAGCGGAGGACCGGCGCCGAATCGTAGGAAAAACCAACGTTGTCAAATTCGACTTCCCGTGAAAAGGAGGGCAAGGAGATGGCGCCGGGCGCATCGCGTTCTTCTTCGGCGAGGTCTAGATACGCGAAGACTTGCGTGGTGGCGCCCTGCGCCTGCTGAAACTGCTGATAGACCGAGCCCATGCGCTTGACCGGTTCGTAAGACTTGAAAAGCGCGTACACGAAAGTAAAGAACAAGCCGACGGTCATCTGCTGCAAACGAATCTTGTCGCGAGCGTACAGCAGGAGCAAAGAGATGACTACGGGTTGCAACAAGTCCATCAAGGGTGAAGTCACCACCTGCGCGCGAACCCAGCGCATGGTTTCCCGCAACAGCCGCGCCGCAGCGCTCCGGAATTTCTTTACTTCAAAGTCTTCCATGCCGAACGCTTTGACGATGCGATTACCGCCCACTGTCTCCTGCAGGATCTGATTTAGGTCGCCCAGCTGGGTCTGACTGCTTTGCACGGAATGGCGGATGTGGCGGCCAAGTTTGCCGACTGGCCACACCACCAGCGGCAGAAAAACGGCGCATCCCAGCGCCATTCGCCAGTCGGAACTCAGCAGCACGGCGACGAACCCAATGAACAAAAATGTCTGTCGGAAAACATCGGCCAGATATTCAGAGAGCGCCGGGCGAGCCCGTTCGACGTCGTTGATCACGGCGGACATTATGCGCCCGGTCGGTTCCCGCTGAAAAAATCCGATCGGCTGCCGAATCACTCTTCGGTACAGCTGATTGCGCAGGTCGGTAATCGCCCGGTGACCAACGTATTGGATCAGTGAACCGCCGCCAAACTCGGCGACCGACTTCACGAAAAATACCACCAGCACGGAGATGGACACCACCGCCCAAACGTTGTGAATGCTGGGAGGGAAAAACCGGTTCAGGTACACTGCCGGACCATGATGGGGAAAGGTGAACAGCAGCACGTTGGAATCGGGAGCTGCTGGATTTAACACACGGTCGATGATCGGCCGAATCATCAGTGCGATCACCGCTTCGGAAATTCCGGACACCGCCAGCAGGATCACGCCCAATGCCATCCGAATGCGGTACGGGCCCGCGTATGCCAGGAGCCGCTTCAATTGAGGTGAAATCACTGACGCCAAACCGTTGGCTCCCGTTGGAAGAGTTGTGCCGAAAGGTCCATCAAAGATTCCTGTTGGTACGCTATTCGTCCCTAGAGCGATGTGTCAAGTTTACCGGGCGATGAGATGGCGGATATTACTTGTCGATATCGCGGTGAAGCACTTTGGTCGCGTACTTGCGTTTCTCCAGCGCCTTCTTGATCTCTTCCGCGAGCATGACCGAACGGTGTTTCCCGCCGGTGCAGCCGAATGCGATAGTGAGATAACTCTTCCCTTCCTCGATATAGTGCGGCATCAGATAGGCCAGCAGGCTCTCCATGCGGCGCAGAAATTCTCCGGTTTGCGGAAAGGAACGGATGAAGCGGCGGACTTTCGCATCGCGTCCGGTATACCTTCGCAGCGCCGGGACGAAATGCGGATTAGGCAAGAATCGGACATCGAAGAGCAGGTCTGCGTCGTTTGGCACGCCGTACTTGTAACCAAAGCTCACCACCGAAATCAGCATGGGATTGCGGTCGGGATTCTTGAATCGACTGGTGATGAAGGTGCGCAGTTCGTGCACATTGAACTGCGTGGAATCGATCACCACGTCAGCCAGTCTGCGGATGGGCGCCATCAATTCGCGCTCGTGCCGCAGACTTTCCCGGACGGAATGGTCTTTTCCCAGCGGATGAGGCCGCCGCGTCTCACTGTATCGGCGCAGCAGCGCCTCGTCATTCGCTTCGATGAATACCAAGGAGATCGGATGATCCTTGCGGAGGTGTGTCAACAGGCCCGGCAATTTTTGCAGTTGCACGCCTTCGCGGGCATCCACCAGTAACGCCGCACGGCTGAAGTCACCTTCGCCAGCTTCATGCAGCTCCGCAAAGATGGGAATCAGTTCCACTGGCATGTTATCCACGCAGTAGAAGCCCATGTCCTCGAACGCACGGAGGACAGTGCTCTTTCCAGAACCGGAAAGCCCGGTCAGGATTACCAGCTGGTTCGATTCCCTTTTTGCTCGGAGTTTCACTGGGCGTGCTGCGTTCAGTTTTTTAGTCGCCGCTGGTGGGTGCTGGGAATGCGCATGTCTTCGCGGTACTTGGCAACGGTTCGCCGGGTGACGTGGATACCGGCGTCTTCCAGCTTCTGCGCAATGTGATCGTCGGTCAGAGGCTTAGTGGGGTCTTCTTCCTCGATCATTTTCTTCACCAGGCGTTTCAGCGTTAGCAAGGACATGCCGCCGCCTTCCGGCCCGTTGACCGACTCGCTGAAGAACGAGCGCAATTCCAAGACGCCCTGTGAGGTGTGCGCGTACTTGCTGGCGACCGCGCGGCTGACCGTCGATGGATGCACGCCGACTTCTTCCGCCACTTCCTTGATCATCATGGGCTTCAGCGCGTCCGGCCCGTGATCTAGAAATTCTCCCTGTCTGGCGATGATGGACTGGCAAACCCGCAGAATGGTGTGCTTTCTTTGCTCGATATTTTTCAAAAGCTGAATCGCCGCCGTGAAGCGTTCTTTTACATAGTTGCGGACTTCGCGGTCCGCGGCATCGCGCGCCAGCAAACGCCGATAGGTCGGGCTCAGTCGCAGCTGCGGCATGTCGTCTTCGTTCAGGAAGACCTCCCACACGCCGTCCACTTTGCGGAAATAGACATCCGGTTCGACCAGCCGCGGCTCGGTCTTGTTGTAACGAAGCCCTGGCCGCGGATCGAGTTTCTTGATGACCTCGAGCGTTCGTTTGATCACTTCAATGGGACGGTTCAATGCCCGCGCAATTTCTTTCAGCTGGTTGGCCTGCACCTGTTTAAGGTGTTCGGAAACGATTTGCTGCGCCAGGGTGTTGGTCGGGTCAAAGGCATGCAACTGCAGAAGCAAACATTCCCGTAAATCGCGCGCGCCGACGCCGATGGGATCGAAATCCTGCACTACCGCCAAGGCATCGTCCAGATCATCCTGGTTGTACTTCCCGCCCTGCAGCAATTCTTCGTTGGAAGCGGTCAGGTAGCCGTTCTCGTCCAGATTGCCGATGATGTTATCGGCGATTTCGCGCACCGCGTCGGAGCAAATGGTAACGCTGAGTTGCCAGTTCAGATGCTCGGAGAGTCCAGCAGGAGAGGATAGAAATTTCTCAAACGAGGGCCGCTCCGAAATCTCGCGTTCCTGGGATTGCCCTCCGTCGCCGCCGGTGTCCAAATACTTGTTGAAGAAGCTACCGACATCGAACTCATCAAAGGGGTTGGAGGCTTCCTTCTCGGGCAGCTTCTCGGTTTCGTTCTTCAGAAAATTTTCGTCGCTGTAGTTATCGGTGGTAGTGGGTTCTTCACTCAACTCTTCCAGGACCGGATTGGCCACCATCTCGGTGTTGATCATTTCCTTCAACTCAAGGCGGTTCAGCGCCAGCACGCTGACCATCTGCACCAAGCCAGGCGTCAGAATCTGCTTCTGGGCCACCTTCAGGTTGAGTTTGAGGCCTTGCCAAGCCATGTTCGCGAAAAACGTTCCTTCCGACAGCAACCAACTACGTTTCTTAATTCAGGCGGAAATGATCGCCCAAGTACACCCGACGAACCTCGGCATCGCTACTAAGATCCTCTGGCCGGCCCTTACGAAAAATCTTGCCACTTTTCAGGATGTACGCTCGATCCGTAACCGTCAAGGTCTCTCGCACATTATGGTCCGTGATCAGCACGCCTATACCGGACTGCGCCAGTCCGCGAATGATCTCCTGCAAGTCTTTTACCGTCAGCGGGTCAATGCCAGAAAAAGGCTCGTCCAGCAAGATGAACGAGGGCTCCAGCGTCAGCGATCTAGCGATTTCCAGCCGCCGCCGCTCGCCACCGGAAAGCATGTACGCTTTGCTGCTCCGGACTGTCTCCAACCCCACCTGCACCAGCAACTCCTCCAAGCGATCGCGCTGTTGCTCTGGAGTGAGGGGAAGGGTTTCCAGAACCGCCAGAAGATTTTCTTCGCTGGTCAGCTGCCGAAACACCGAAGGTTCCTGAGGCAGATAGCTGATTCCGCTACGGGCCCGCAGATACATGGGGAGATCGGTAATCTCCTCGCCATTCAACAAAACCCGACCGGAATCGGGGCGGGCCAGCCCTACTAAGATATAGAAAGTAGTTGTCTTACCCGCGCCGTTGGGCCCCAACAGCCCGACGACTTCACCCTGCCCGATCTCCAGTTCAACGTCGTCCACGACCTTGCGGCCCCGATACGACTTGTTTAACTCGACGGCCTGGAGCTTCAGCATTCCTCGTCACATGTGACCGTCAAGAAAAACAGCCACTTTCAACGATGACCGCAAAGCGGTCAATTTCAGCGACGACCGTATAACGGTCGTTATTTTTCAACTCGGTGCTTGGTCAGCGTGCGCGATCCAGCTTCTGAATTCACGATGATCGTAGCATCCGCTAAAAAGAAGGTCAATTGACGTCCGGTGGTCGTACCTTCGGATGCGTCGAAAATTGTTGGCGTTCCACCGGTCATGACGAACCTTCCGTCGGCTGCGGTGTACTCGCCGTGTTCGGCGGTGGCTCGCCGCTCCCCTTGCAGCACGGTCACGCCGCCGGTGGCAACCGCGCGGCTGATCTGTTGCGCGCCGCCCACGCCCGCTGATCTGTTGGCTGGCGCGGGTTGAACTCCGGCTGCGGTCGCGGCGCCGTTTCGCGCGAAAAACAGATCGAGCGACCCACTGTCGATCTTTTCATCCGGCGATTGCACCACTACATCTTGCTCGAGTCGCGCGCGATTCTCTTGATCCCAGTAGGTCAACTTCGCCGATTGCGCGTGCCATAAGACCGGCTTTCGGGGCGCCGACGCGCTTACCGCGGCGGTTGCGGTCGCATTACTCGCTGCCTGCGGGAAGACCGCTCGAACGTTCCCAACCGCGTTCATCATCCGCTCATTCCTCAGCAATTCGATGGAATCGGCTTCCAGCGCCGAGTCACCCTGCCACAACCGTGCATGTCCGGTGTAGAGCGCACGGCCACTCTTCGAATTAACGCTCAAGTGGTCTGCGCTCACGT
>Ga0126381_100003194_pt1 | contig 17883 bp, 16 predicted proteins | sample PanSoiMetPlot_28_FD_96465 | JGI IMG/M metagenome (GOLD analysis project Ga0126381, IMG submission 96465) | Tropical forest soil microbial communities from Panama - MetaG Plot_28 | ecosystem: Environmental > Terrestrial > Soil > Tropical forest > Bulk soil | place: Panama | collected 2016-02-17 | reverse complement strand
GAATAATGAGACGACATCGGAACGGCTACGAAGCGGCACCCGAAGCGCCAGCGCAGTTGCAAGGCATGCACGCCAGTGGCGCGGCCTGCCGCCGGCGAGGGATGCTGGGAGCATGGACAGCGCGAGCGCTGACGTCGTGCACACCACGCTCCCGGCCACGATGGCCGGCATCTGCGGCTCCGGCAACGTCATTACCGACCCGCAGCAGCTGCGCACTTACGAGTGCGATGGGCTGACCGCGCACCGCAGCACGCCCGGCCTTGTCGTACTACCGGAGTCCGCCGAGCAGGTCGCCGCCGTCGTCCGCGCGTGCGCCGGCCGCAAGCTTCCGTTTGTCGCCCGCGGCAGCGGCACCGGCCTGTCGGGCGGCGCGCTCCCCCGCTCTGACGGCGTGCTGATCGTCATGTCCAAGATGCGCAGCATTATCGCCATCGACCCGGACAGCCGTCGCGCGATAGTGGAGCCCGGCGTCACGAACCTCTCGGTGAGCAAGGCGGCCGAGAAGTACGGCCTGTTCTACGCGCCCGACCCGTCCAGCCAGGTCGTCTGCTCGGTCGGCGGGAACGTGGCAGAGAACTCCGGTGGCGCGCACTGCCTCAAGCACGGTTTCACCGTGCACCACGTGACCGGCCTGGAAATCGTCACCCCGGATGGTGAGCTCACCTGGCTCGGCGACGGCACCGGCGCGGCACCCGGCTATGACCTCGTCGGAGCCTTCACGGGCTCGGAAGGCACGCTCGGCATCGTGACCAAGATCGTGGTGAAGCTCACGCCCATCCCGGAAGCTGTCACCACGCTGCTGGCCGCCTTCACCACGATGGGCGCGGGCGGCGCGGCGGTTTCGGCGATCATCGGCTCGGGCATCGTGCCCGGCGCGATCGAGATGATGGACGCACTCGCGATCGAGGCCGCCGAGGCGGCCGTGAACTGCCGCTATCCCGACGGCGCCGGCGCGGTCCTCGTGGTCGAACTGGACGGGCCGGCGGGCGACGTCGAGGCCCAGACAGTCGCAGTCCGGACGATCTGTACCGCGGAAGGGGCCTACGAGATCAGGGCGGCGCAAGACGCGGCGGAGCGAGCAGCGATCTGGACCGGCCGCAAGTCGGCGTTCGCCGCGGTCGGCCGGATCAGTCCCGCTTACATCGTCCAGGACGGGGTGGTCCCGCGTACCGCCCTGGAGACCGTGCTCGACCGGATCAGCGAGCTGTCGGCGGAAACGGGCATCCGGGTCGCCAACGTGTTCCATGCCGGCGACGGGAACCTGCATCCGCTCGTGCTGTTCGACGACACCCAGGCGGGCCAGCAGGACGCCGCTGAGAAGCTGTCCGGAATGATCCTCGACCTATGCATCGAGCACGGCGGCTCGATCACCGGCGAGCACGGTGTCGGCGTCGACAAGTCGCGGTACATGCCGAAAATGTTCAGCGCTGACGACCTTGACACCATGCAACTGCTGCGCTGCGCGTTCGATCCCGGCGGCATCTGCAACCCGGGCAAGGTGTTCCCGACGCCGCGGCTCTGCGGCGAGGTTCCGGGCGTGCGTCATGGGCCGCACCCGCTCGTCGCATCCGGCCTTATCGACCAGTTCTAGAGGGGAACGGGCTTGCCAGGACTGAGTCACTCATGACAGCAGGCAGCGCTCCGGCTGAACTGACCAACGCCTGCGCCGACGTGGCTGCCGCCAGCGACTCCGACCAGATCGCGGGCGTGCAGGCGCGCTACGTCGCCGCGCCGTCGTCGACCGAAGAGGCGTCGGCGCTGCTCCGAGCGGCGGCAGGCCTCGGCCTGACCGTGGTGCCGCGCGGCTCCGGCCGCAGGATGCACTGGGGCAACCCGCCGTCGAGCTGCGACCTCATCGTGGACACCCGCCGCCTCGACCGGGTGCTCGAGCACGTGGCCGGTGACCAGGTCCTCCGCGTACAGGCCGGCGTCCTTCTTGACGATGTGGCCACGGTGGTCGCGAAGGCCGGCCAGCGGCTCTCGCTGGATCCGGCGGCCGGCGGATGCGTCGGCGGAGTGCTCGCCACGAATGCCGCCGGACCGCTGCGCTACCGCTACGGCGCCCCGCGCGATCTGCTCATCGGCATCACCGTCGTGCGCGCGGACGGTACCGTGGCGCGCAGCGGCGGCAAGGTCGTGAAGAACGTCGCAGGCTACGACCTCGGCAAGCTGTTCGCGGGCTCATACGGCACCATGGGCCTTATCACCGAGGCGACCTTCCGCCTCCACCCCCAGCCCGAGAGATCGGAATGGCTGACCCTCGATCGTCCTGACCCTGAATCCGCCGCGCAGGCCGCGCGCGTCATCGCCGACTCGCCGCTCGCCCCGTCCGCAATAGAGCTTTCCTGGCCGGGTGGCAACCAGCCGCTGACCGTCTCGGTACTCCTCGAAGGCGATGAATCCAGCGTGGGCGTTCGCGCAGATCGGATGCGCACCCTCCTCGACCGCGAGCTCGCGGACGTTGAGCTGGCGGTCAGCCCGTTTTGTCCGGCCAGACCGCCAGCCGACGGCCGGGAGCTCGCCAACGACGGAGGGACGGCTATCCGCGTCGGGTTCTGGGCTGGTCAACTAGCTCGCGTGCTGACGACGATTCGGACTGCGACTGTGGCGAACGAACTCAACGCCGCGATTAGTGGCTCGCCAAGGGCGGGCTTGTTGTACGTCAACGTCCATGCAGAGGTCAGCGCGGACGCGGTCGCCCGGATGGTTGTGGAGCTGAGAGCGGGGCTGGCCGGGCTGGGCGCGGGCAGCGTCGTGCCCAGCACGGCGAGCGCAGTTGTGTTGTACGCGCCTCCCGATGTCCGCGATGCGGTGGATCTGTGGGGCCCGGTGCCGTCGCTCGGGCTCATGCGGGCGGTGAAGGACCAGTTCGATCCGCAGCGCCGGATGGCGCCTGGCCGGCTTGCTGGAGGAATCTGATGGCGATCGATGGGGCCGGCGGGCCCGGTCAGGTCGCGGCACCAGGGGCTGGCGGCAGTCCGCTCGACCCCGACGGCAGGCTGCGCGAGCTGGCCGGAGACTGCGTGCACTGCGGTTTCTGCCTGCCCGCCTGCCCGACCTACCAGCTGTGGGGTGAGGAAATGGACTCCCCCCGCGGCCGCATCCACCTGATCACCCAGATCCTCGACAGCGGCGCCGGCACCGAGGCGGCATCTGAGCATTTCGACCGGTGCCTCGGCTGCATGGCCTGCGTGACGGCGTGCCCGTCCGGCGTGCAGTACGACCAGCTGATTGAGGCGGCACGCAGCTGGACGGAACCCCTGCCCGGTGCCCAGCCCGCCGCACCGCTACCACCGCGGTCAGCGCGGGAACGAGCGGCACGCGCCGCGATCTTCGGCACGTTCCCTTATCCCGCACGGCTTCGGGCAGCCCTCGGCCCGCTGCGTGCGGCACAGCTCACGGGTCTTGATCGCCTGGCTGCGCGCAGCAAGCTGCTATCCCGGCTGGTGCCGGAGGCAACCGCCGCACTCAGCGTCGCGCCGCGCCCGGAACTCAGGCTGCGCATCGGCCGCCGGCCGGAGCTGCCGCAGCGAATCCCCGCCAGGGGGACCCGCCGGGCGGTCGTCGGCATGCTGACCGGCTGCGTCCAGCAGGTGCTGTTCCCAGAGGTGAACGCCGCGACGGCCAGGGTGCTGGCGCTCGAGGGCTGCGACGTCATCGTTCCGCCGCGGCAGGGCTGCTGCGGCGCGCTGTCCCTGCACGGCGGCCGCCGCGCCGAAGCCGCCGGGTTTGCGCAGAACACCATCGCGGCCTTCGAGCAGGCCGGCGTCGACGCGGTTATCGTGAACGCAGCGGGCTGCGGGTCTGCGATGAAGGAGTACGAGCAGCTGCTCGCCCCCGATGCAGCCTGGTCGGAGCGGGCGGCCGGTTTCAGTGCCAAGGTCAGGGACTTCAGCGAATTCCTCGCCGAGCTCGGCCCCGTGGCGCCGCGCGCCGAACTGGCGCTCACGATTGCTTACCACGACGCGTGCCACCTCGGGCATGCCCAGCGAGTCACCGCGCAGCCGCGCAGCCTGTTGCGTGCGATTCCTGGCGTTACCGTGACCGAGGTCAGCGACGCGGGGACCTGCTGTGGCTCGGCCGGCATCTATAACCTGGTCCAGCCTGTAGCCGCTGCTGAGCTGGGCGCGCGGAAGGCCGCGAGTGTCCGCGCTACCGAGGCCGACCTGGTCGTCTCGGGCAACCCCGGCTGCACGCTGCAGATCGCCCAGGCACTGGCGGTGACCGGGCACCCGATGCCAGTGGCGCACATCGCCGAGGTACTGGACGCGTCGATCATGAGCAAGGGTCCAGACACGCTCCTGCACCCCGGCTAGCTGACCTCCGGCGGGGCGTTTCAGCAGGTACGGGCGGGGCATGGCGTCCGGCGTGCCGTGCGGTATCGGCCCGGCGAAGGGGGATGAGCCCGGTGAAGTTCCTGGTGACGGCGACGCCCATCGTGCCGCTGACCGATCATGCGGTCCTCGACAAGCTCGCCGACTGGATGCGCGACCAGCAGCGCGCAGGGCGGCTGACCGACGCCTACGGGCTTGTTGGCGGGGGCGGGTGCTCGGTCATGGACGTGGCCAGCGCCGAGCAACTCCACGAGCTAACGGCGCTGTCACCGGTCGGCGCCTACCTGTCCTTCGACATCAAGCCGCTCATCGACCTGGACAAGAGCCTGGGAATGGGACGCGCTCGACTGCCAGCATGACGTCGGCTCGACGTCAGTATCCGGAAATTGCGCGAGTCTTGACGTCATACTTGACTTGACATGGCGTCGTTCATGACGTCATTATGGCGTCATGGATCTCAGCGAGTACGCCGAATCGCTCCGGCGCGAGCTCACCTCGATTACGAAGTTCGCCGGTGAGGACATCGCCAGGGCTGCCGAGATGATCTCGGAAACGCTGGACTCCTCCGTCCGGCTCGCGCTGCTGGACGTCCTCTCGGCGGCCGCCGAGGAGATCACCGCGAACCTCGATGGCGCGACCATTGACGTGCGGCTGACCGGCACCCAGCCGGAGTTCGTTGTCAACGTGCCCCATGACCCAGGCGATGCTGGCTATGAGCCAGGCGGCGACTCCGGCGACGAAGCCGGCAGCGCAAGGGTCACGCTCAGGCTGTCCGAGAGCCTCAAGGGCAGGGTCGAGACGGCGGCTGTCAACGCCGGCGTGTCAGTCAACGCCTGGCTGGTTCGGGCGATCAGCCGTTCGCTCGAGGCGCCACCCAGCGCGGGCAGGCTCCGACCGCCGTTCCCCTCGCCTCCAGGCCGGAAAGGCCCGGGTAAGCGATACACGGGCTTCGCCCGGAGCTGACGATCCGTCGCCAGACCTCCCCTAGCAACCGAAGGGCCATGCCATGAAATGGGATTTTCCATGCTCAGACCCGGTCGATATCAGCATCGACTCGTGGGCGGCCGGCAGCATCGCCGTCTCGGGTGAGCCGACCGACGCGGTAATCGTCGAGGTCGAAGCTAGCCAGCGCGGCCGGGCGGCCGACCTCTTGGACGACGTACAGGTCGCCTTCGAGGACGGCCAGCTCTACATCCGTGGCCCGCGCGGGATCGCGTTCCGGTCTCGCAGCGGCCTGGACCTGACTATCAAGGTGCCTGCGGGCTCGACCTGCGCGGCAAAGACCGCGTCAGCCGACCTGTCCTGCGTCGGCGTCGTCAGCGCAGTGCAGATGAATACCGCCAGCGGCGGCCTCACCGCCGCGTTGGTGACCGGGGATGTCACCGTCCGGTCCGCTAGCGGTGACGTCCTGCTGGACAAGGTTGGCGGCGAGCTCACAATGCATACGGCGTCGGGTGACACTCGGGTTCGCCAGGTCAGCGGCACGGTCCGGGTCAACTCAGCCAGCGGCGACGTCGCCATCGGTCACTGCGGAGGCTCGGTAAGTGCCCGCACGGCCAGCGGCAACGTCCGCCTCGACGGAGTCGCATCTGGTCTCGTCCAGCTCAACAGCGCCACTGGCGACGTTCAGGTAGCAGTCGTTCCGGGCATTGGCGTCTATCTCGACCTGGCGAGCCTGAGCGGCAACGTCCGCAGCTACCTCGACGAAGTGGACAGCGCCAGCGGCGACGCCGATGCTGCCGTCGAGATCAGGGCCAGGACCATGAGCGGGGATATCCGCATCACGAAAGCTCGTGCTGACCGGCCCGAGCCGGCCAGCGCTGTGCCGGTCGAGTAGGACACGCGGCGCCGCTGGGTCGGTCGCCAATTGCCGGGTTCAGCGTCGCGCTCGTGTCTAACGAGCAGCAAACACGGGGAAGGGAATGGGCATGGTGCACATACTGCCGTTGGAACTGGCCAGAGAACACCAGCGCGGGATGCTGGCGGCCGCCGAAGCCGAGCGCCCTGGCGCACGCGCGCGCCAGCTCCGCCGGACTGTGCGCCGCTCGCAGCGCGCCGAGCGGCGGCTGCTCAGCCAGTGGGATCAAGCCGTGAAACTGCAGGCCCGGGTCAGGGAGCTGGAGCTGGCTCAGTAGCCGCGGCTATCGCGTGGCGGGCCCGGGAACGGTGCCGACCGTCCCGGGCCCTCAACATCAGCGGACTTGCGCTGACCCGTCAGATCGCACCCAGTCGAACCGGCGACTGGCGGCCAGCCCACCCGGCGGCAAGAACGCCGCGGGCGACGATCTCGGCCGGGCCAGTCAGAAGACTGGCTGTGACACTAGGCGTTACCGCCAGCGTGCCGCCGGGAACATGCACGGTCCACTCGGCCGGGGCCGCCGGCCACTCCCCCACCGTGGCGGCAGCCGCAACCGCCGCAGCAACCGCGCCGGTACCGCACGACAGCGTCAGACCCGAGCCACGCTCGTGCACCCGCATCTCGATTTCATGCTCGCCGAGCAGCCGAACAATCTCGATATTCGCCCCATCAGCTAGCTCCGCCGGACCGAGCATCCATGGGCCGCTCAGGTCCACCGCGCCGACCGGCTGATCGATCATGCACGCCAGGTGCGGGTTCCCGACCGAGATGGCCAGCCCGGAGAGGCGGCGGCCACCCGCGTCGGCGCTGCCCTCGCCCAGCACGGCCGCGGCTCCCATATCCACCGTGAACTGCCCGTCCCGCGCTACCCGAACAGTCCTTGTCCCGGCCCGCGTGAGGACCGCGACCTCAGGTCCCTGGGCGAGCCCCTCCTCCAACAGGTAGCGGACAAAGACGCGCACCCCGTTCCCGCACATCTCCGCGACGCTGCCATCCGCATTCCGGTAGTCCATGAACCACTCGAGAGGCGGGAGGGAGCTGCCGGCACCGCCAGCGGAGAGAGGGGATTGCGCGCCGTTGGAGGCCGCGGGAGCAGGGGCGCCGTCGGCTAGTGCGGGGAGATCCAGCGCCGAAGTCCGAACAACCCGCAGCACGCCGTCTCCGCCAATGCCAAAGTGCCGATCACACAGGGCGGCAGCCAGCTCGGGCGTCAGGTCCAGCTCGTTATCAAGATCAGGAACGATCACGAAGTCGTTCCCAGTCCCGTGCCCCTTCGCGAACCGCATGTCCCCGATGCTAGCCGCCCGGCTCCAGAGCGCTGCTCAAGCGGGCAACGGCAGGGACTTGCCAGCGCCGTTCGTTTGGCGCTGGAAGTTCCTGCCGTCGGCCGCTGGTGCAGCGCGGGTTAGGAGTCCGACCGAATGACCGCGAGCGCGCGCTCAGCGACGTCCGCCCCGGCCGGGATCCACACGACTCGGGGATCGCGCCGGAACCACGACTCCTGGCGTCGAACGAACCGCCGCGTCGCCTGCACGGTCTGCGCAGCAGCCTCGGCCTCGGTCCACTCGCCGGCCAGGAACCGCAGCACCTGCGCGTACCCCAGGGCCCGGCTGGCAGTCCGGCCCGCGCGCAGGCCGGCAGCCTCCAGCTGCCGCACCTCGGCTACGAGGCCGCGATCCCACATCCCGGCGACCCTGACGACGATGCGCTGGTCGAGCACGGTCCGCGGCGTCTCGACACCGACCTGCACGACCGGGTAGACCGCGTGGTAATCGGGCAGCGTCGCGCTGAACGGCCGGCCAGACAGCTCGATGACCTCAAGCGCCCGGACGATCCGCCGTCCGTTGCCCGGCAGTATCGCCGCCGCCGCTTTCGGGTCGAGGGTCGCGAGCCGGGCGTGCAGCTTCGCCGGGCCGGCGACGGCGAGCTCGCTCTCCAGGTTTGCCCGCAGCTCGGCGTCAGTGCCCGGAAATTGCAGGTTGTCGATGGCAGCGCGGACGTACAGGCCCGAGCCGCCGACGAGGATCGGGGTCCGACCCCGGCCGTGGATGTCGTCGATGGCCGCCCTGGCCAGCTCCTGATACTCCGACACGCTTGCCGCCCGGGTGACAGGCCAGATGTCGAGCAGATGGTGCGGCACGCCCTGTCGCTCGGCCAGTGTGAGCTTGGCGGTGCCGATGTCCATGCCCCGGTAGAGCTGCATGGAATCGGCGTTCACCACCTCGCCATCCAGCGAGTGCGCGAGGGCCAGCGAGAGTTCAGACTTCCCTGCGGCAGTCGGCCCCACGACCGCAACCACTGGCCGTAGCATGGCTTCAGTGTGGCAGTGCGGGGTATGTCCCCGCCCACGCAAGGTGGCAGGTGACCGCCCAGGTCCTTGGGGGTAACGATGACGTACGCCGACGACCTCGAGACGCACAGCGACGAAAACGAGCTCGACGACGACGAGTTTGACGACGACGAGTTCGATCTCGACGACAGCTACGACGACGAGGAATACGAATTCGACGACGAAGACGACGAAGACGAGGACGATGACCTCGACGACGAAGAATTCGACGACGAAGACGACGAAGAGCCTGAGCGCTGACTCTGCCTGGGTGCCTCGGTGCAACCGGGATGAACGGCTGATCCCGTCATCGTGGGGCGCGGCCGGGCATACCGAGAAGCACAGATGCGCTGGCCTCATCGACCGGAGCGGACCTGCCACCTGCTGACCGGTCTTGCCGTGCCTGCCATGCGTCACCGCCCCGTGTACTGCGCACGCTGACCGGGACGCCGTCAGCCAGCAGATAATGCGGTGTTGCCCCAGTTATGACCGTCGTGATCACGTCTCCTGGCCGGGGGGCGGGCTCGGGCGGGGCGAAGTGAACCAGCCGGTTATCCCGCGCCCGGCCAGACATCCGGTGGGTGGCGGCGTCCTTCCGGCCCTCGCCGACCGCCACCAGGACTTCCACCTCGCGGCCGAGCAGCCGCTTGTTCTCCTGCCACGACACATCGGCGACCACCGCGGCAAGCCGCTCGTACCGGTCCGCGACGACGTCCGGCGGAACCTGGTCCGGCATGTCGGCGGCGGGCGTGCCGGGCCGGATCGAGTACTGGAAGGTGAACGCGCCAGCGAACCTGGCCTGCCGGACCAGGTCCAGGGTGTCTGCGAAATCCTGCTCGGTCTCGCCGGGGAAGCCCACGATGATGTCGGTGGTGATGGCTGCATCCGGCATCGCCGCCCGGACCCGGTCCAGGATCGCGAGGTACTTCTCTCGCCGGTAGGCGCGCCGCATTGCGCGCAGCACCGCGTCGGAGCCGGACTGCAGAGGCATGTGCAGCTGGGGCATGACGTTGGGCGTCTCGGCCATCGCCTCGATGACGTCGCCGGTGAAGTCACGCGGGTGCGGGCTGGTAAACCTGACCCGCTCCAGGCCTGCCACGTTCCCGCATGATCTCAGTAGCTTCCCGAACGCGAGGCGGTCGCCGAAGCCCACGCCATAGGAATTGACGTTCTGTCCCAGCAGTGTGACTTCCAGCACACCGTCGGATGCCAGCGCCTCGACCTCAGCGAGGACGTCGCCCGGGCGGCGGTCCTCCTCCCGGCCGCGGAGGCTAGGCACGATGCAGAAGGTGCAGGTGTTGTTGCAGCCAACAGAGATCGCCACCCACGCCGAGTACGCCGACTCACGGCTTACGGGCAGCACCGACGGGAAGCGCTCGAGCGACTCGAGGATCTCCACCTGAGCCTGCTGCTGTACTCGTGCGCGCTCCAGCAGGACCGGCAGTGAGCCGATGTTGTGGGTGCCGAACACCACGTCAACCCAGGGCGCTCGCTCGGTGATCGTGGCGCGGTCCTTCTGTGCGAGGCAGCCACCGACCGCGATCTGCATGCCCGGGTGCGAGCTCTTTACCGGCAGCAGGTGGCCGAGGTTGCCGTAGAGACGATTGTCGGCGTTCTCGCGGACTGCGCAGGTGTTGAACACGACGACATCGGGATCCGTCCCCGCGGGCGCGCGCCGGTAGCCCGCCGCTTCGAGTAGACCCGCCAGCCGCTCGGAATCGTGCATGTTCATCTGGCACCCGTAGGTGCGGATATCGAAACTGCGATGGGAAGCAGCGCCGGCCATGCTGACAAGCGTAGATGCCGGCCGACCATGCGTCGCCGGAGTACCGGTCGCGACCCTGGTCAGGTCGCCAGCAGCTGTCACGCGCGATGTCGCGGTTAGCGTCCGCACCGGGTCGCCGGGTAGGGCACGATATGCCTATGACAGCGAGCGGGAACGAGGCCGTCGAGCCTGCGGTCGAAGGCGGCACAGCAGAAGCCCAGGTCAGCGAGGAGCCTCAGCTCCCCGCGGTGCCGTTTGGGGAGTGGCCGTCCCCCATCACCGCGGCGGACCTCGCGAGGGCGGAGGCAGCCGGCAGCTTCCCAATCGTGCTCGGCGCGAGCGTCTGGTGGCAGCAACTCCTGCCAGAGGAGGGTGGCCGCACCACCATCGTGCACAGCTCCGGCGGCAAGCTGACCACGCTGCTGCCTGCGCCGTGGAACGCGAGGACCAGGGTCCACGAGTACGGGGGCCTGTCCTACCTGCCGATTCCTCGATCAGCAGGGGTAAGGCGGTCGGGCGAGCAGCCAGGGCAGTCGCCGCGCGGGCACCTCGTGCTGTTTGCCAACTTCGCCGACCAGCGGCTCTACCTGGCGCCAGCGACGCCTCGGACCGGGGACGCGAGCCTCGCTCCCCAGCCGCTCACCCCGGATCCGGATCACGTGCCAGCCGCAGCGGGCTCGGGCACCCTCGCGACGGGCGCCCTGCGGTACGCGGACTTTACGCTGTCGCCGGATCGCAAGGAGGTCTGGTGCGTTCGGGAGAGGCACGAGGACGGCAAGGTCCGCCGCGCGATCGTCGCCGTGCCGCTCGACGGCTCGGCGGCAGAGGACCCTGAGGCGATCCGCGTCCTTGTTGACGGCGCGGACTTCTTCGCCTACCCGACGCCCTCGCCCGACGGCAAGCGGCTGGCCTGGATCTGCTGGAACCACCCGCACATGCCGTGGGACGGCACCGAGCTGAGGGTTGCCCAGATCGAGAACGGTCGGCCCGGCAAAGGCAGGCTCGTCATCGGCGGCCAGCGCGAGTCCGTCCTGGCTCCGCTGTGGCGGGACAACACCAGCCTGTATGTGGCCACGGACTGGCCCGGCTGGTGGAACATCTACCAGGTGGGCCTGACCGGAGAGCCACCGCTGGCGCTCTACCCGGCCGAGGAGGAGTTCGCCGGCCCGCTCTGGATGCTCGGCGCCCGGCCGTTCGTGCTCCTCGGCGACGGCAGGCTTGCGGTCACCCATGGCGCCGGGCCGGTCCGCCTGGCGATCCTGGATCCCGAGTCGTTCGAGCTGAAGGACCTGGATACCCCGTTCGCAGAATTCGCGCCGAAGCACGGCGTGGCGACCCTGTCGGCCGACGGCAATTCGATCGTCGCCGTGGCCGGCGGGCCCGCGCGCCGGGCAGCTGTCGTCCGGGTCCACGCGGACACGGGCAAAGCCGAGGTGCTGCAGCGCGATCTCAGTGACCTGCCCGACGCGGCCTACCTGCCGGTGCCTCAGCATGTGGACTTCGAGGGCCCCTACGGCCAGATCGTGCACGCCCTGCTGTACCCGCCGACCAACCCCGAAGTCGGTGGTCCGCCCGGCGAGCGGCCGCCCTACGTGGTCTGGGTGCACGGCGGGCCGACCAGCCGGGCGACCGCCGTGCTGGACCTGGCCAAGGCGTACTTCACCAGCCGTGGTATCGGCATTATCGACGTGAACTACGGCGGCTCTACCGGGTATGGCCGGCAGTACCGGGAGCGGCTGCGCCGCGAATGGGGCGTTGTCGACGTGCACGACGCGATCGCGGCGGCCCGGTGGGTGGCAGAATCAGCGGGCGCCGACCCGGCCCGGCTGGCGATCTGCGGCGGGTCCGCGGGCGGCTGGACCACACTGGCCGCAGTGACCACGGGAACGCGGCGCGGGCGGGTCTTCAGTGCGGCCGCATCCTACTTTGGGGTGTCCGACCTGCGCGGCTTCGCCCATTTGACGCATGACTTCGAGTCCCGCTACCTCGATGGCCTGATCGGGCCGCTGCCGGGCTATGAGAACCGGTACGAGGAGCGCGCGCCCGTCGGGCACGTCAACGAGGCAACCTGCCCGGTCCTGCTGCTTCAGGGCCTCGACGACCCGGTCGTGCCCCCAGCCCAGTCGGAGAGCATCGCTGCTGACCTGGCCTCGCACGGCATTCCATATGCCTATGTCCCATTCGAGGGCGAGTCGCACGGATTCCGCAAGGCAGAGAACATCGCGACAGCCTTCGAGGCAGAGCTGTCGTTCTACGGTCAGGTCCTCGGCTTCGCGCCGCCGGGGATTCCGGCGATGGCCCTCACAGTCCCGAAGACGGGCAATCGGGGGTCGATGGGCCGTTAGCCGTCGGCCGCGACCGGGCGGGCGGCCGCGTGGAGTGGCGACCACGTTCCGCTCTGATGCGGAAGGCGGCACCAGACGGCGCTGTCGGCGCACGGCGCGCGGGCGACTAGCGGGCGAACTCGATGGCGCGTGACTCGCGGATCACCGTGACGCGGATCTGGCCTGGGTAGGTGAGCTCATCCTCGATGCGCTTGGCCACGTCGCGGGCGATTACCTGAGCCTGGATGTCGTCGACGTCACCGGGTTTGACCATGACTCGGATCTCGCGGCCGGCCTGCATGGCGAACACCTTCTCGACGCCTTCCTGGGCGCTCGCGATGGCCTCGAGGCGCTCCAGGCGCCGGACGTAGGCCTCCAGGGACTCGCGGCGGGCGCCTGGCCGGCTGCCGCTGATCGCGTCAGCCGCCTGCGTAAGGACGGCCTCTACCGTGCGAACCTCGACCTCGTTGTGGTGCGCCTCTACCGCGTGCACGACGTCCTCAGGTTCGCCGTACTTGCGGGCGATCTCCGCGCCGATGAGGGCGTGGCTCCCCTGGACTTCGTGGGTCAGCGCCTTGCCGATGTCGTGCAGCAGGGTGCAGCGCTTGAGCAGCACGGGATCCATGCCGAGCTCGCTGGCCATCATGCCGGCGATGTGCGCCGCCTCGATGAGGTGCTTGAGCACGTTCTGGCCGTAGGACGTGCGGTAGCGCAGCCGTCCGAGCAGGTTGGTCAGCTCGGGGTGCATGTCCGTGATACCGACTTCTATCAGCGCGTCCTCGCCAGCCCGGACGCACAGCGCCTCGATTTCTGCCTTGCTGCGGTCGTAGGCCTCCTCGATGCGCTGCGGGTGGATCCGGCCGTCAAGCACCAGCCGCTCTAGCGTCAGCTTGCCGACTTCCCGGCGCACGGGGTCGAAACAGGACAACAGGACGGCCTCGGGGGTGTCGTCGATGATCAGGTTCACGCCCGTGACGGATTCGAAGGCCCGGATGTTGCGGCCCTCGCGGCCGATGATGCGGCCCTTCATCTCGTCGCCGGGCAGGTGCAGAACGGAGACCACGGACTCGCTGGTCTGCTCGCTCGCGACGCGCTGGATGGCGAGCGTGACGATCTTGCGGGCTCGCTTGGTGCCCTCCCGCTGTGCTTCGGCCTCGATATCCCGCACGATGCGCGCGGCGTCCCGCTTCGCCTGATTCTCGATCCCCGCCACCAGCTCGCTCTTGGCCTGGTCAGCAGACAGACCCGCGATCCGCTCGAGTTCGGCGTGGCGCTCAGTCCCCAGCTTTTCGAGTTCTGCGCTGCGGCCATCAAGGTCGGCTGCGCGCTGCTCCGCCTTCTTGGTCAGTTCGTCGAGGCGCTGCTCGCGCTCGCCCAGCCGGTCCTCGCGGCGCTCGAGATCAGCCCGCAGGCGTCTGGCTTCTTCCTTGGCGGACTGAGCATCCTCTTTGGCCGCGCGGGCTTCCTCCCTGGCCGTCTGGGCTTCTTCCCTGGCCGCGACCGCATCAGACCCTGCCTCGTCGCGAGTCTTCGCGACGGCGCTCTCGGCCTCTCTGACGATCTCGGCCGCGTCGCGCTCGGCTCTGGTCCGAAGATCTGCAGCGTAGGTAGCGGCCTCGGCCTTGAGCCGGGCCGTCTCGGCGGGTGAAAGTCCGTCGCCGGCTACGCCGGTCTGGGTCGAACGTGGCAGGCCAACGCGACGGAGTACGACGACCAGAACGGCCAGCGCGCCGATCGCGGCCAGGCAGCCCACGATCGCAAGTGCCAGTACAGCCCCGCTGCTACTCAAGGTCGCCCCTCTCCTACCGTGGCCGACGGGGGTCGTCGGCCGATGGCAGGCACGAAGGCCTGCAGCGAGGGTCCTGCGCTGACAGCGGAAGCCTGGCGCGGGCGTACGAGCGTGCCAGGCAATCAGCCGCCGACCTCGCTCCTGCGCACTCTCGGTGGTGCGCAGTATGCCGAGGTCGGGTGGTGCACAGCGCGAACATGGCGGGACGGAGTTCTCGGTGGCAGGCCACCGCGCCGCCACCTTGGCCCGTCATTCCGCGTCGCCGGACGCCACCGCCGTGCGGCCTCAGCCACTGGCGGTGAACGCTAGCTCGCTGTCGCAGCCTCCTTTCAGCGGGCTGCCGTCCTGGCCCGGCTGGCGGTCCTGCAGTCGCCGCTGCCCAGGACCGGGCGTAGCCCGATCGCTCGATCGTCTACTTCAGATGACGCTCCGTCAGCGGACGGTTGCCCGCCGCCATCCCGCCATGCCTTATCTGAACGCCCCTACACGCCGAACTTCGTTGCACAGAGCAAAAAACCTCGCTGCCGTGAGGCTAAGCGCTTATAACGATTTGAGCAAGCACATGCAGATGATCTTGGACAGTGGACCCGCTAGGCTCCCCAGGTCTCACCAGGCACTTCGTCGTCGTCTGGCTCTGCCAGATGAGCCAGATCGTATGCAGCGGCGCCGCCGGCCGCGGTTTCGTGCTCCAGCGCCTCGCGGACGACCCGATACGCCAGACCCGGAGAGTAGCCTTTCCGCGCCAGCACACCGGTGAGCCGCCGCATCCTCGCCGGCAGGGACATTGCGGCAGTGGCAGGCAGCCTCCGCTCGACCAGCTCTCGGGCGGTGGCCAGCTCCTGCGCTGGATCCAGCTGACTGAGCGCAGCCTCGATGTCATCTGTGGTCACGCCGCGCTGGCGGAGCTCGGCGCCGAGTGCCCGTCCCGCCAGGCCACGGCCATGGTGGCGCGATTCCACCCATGCCCGGGCGAACAGCTCGTCGTCGATGAGCTTCACCTCGGCGAAACGCTCCAGCACGTTAGCGGCAGCGTTGTCGGGCACGCCGCGGCGGCGTAGCGCGGCTGCCAGCTGGGCCTGCGTGCGTGGTGCCGCCGAGAGCAGCCGAAGGCAGATCTGGCGGGCGACTGCCTCCGGATCGGCGTCCGCCTCGGCGCGGCTTCCGGCGCGCCTGGTCGTTTCACCGCGCTCGCTCGTCATCGGCGCTGCCTGCCCGGATCGGCTACTCAGGGCGCAGGCTCCGGACCGTGGCCATGCCCTTCTCGGTAAGGCTCAGGCCCACGCTCTGCTCGGGCTCGGCGTCGAGCCTGGCACCCACGCCTAGCTTCTCCTTGATCTTCTTCTCGATCTCGTTAGCCAGGTCCGGGTTGTCGCGCAGGAAGTTCCTGGCGTTCTCCTTGCCCTGGCCGAGCTGGTCGCCCTCGTAGGTGTACCAGGCGCCGGACTTGCGGACGATGCTCTGCTCCACACCGAGGTCGATCAGACTGCCTTCCCGACTAATGCCGATTCCATACAGAATGTCAAATTCTGCGACTTTGAATGGCGGCGAAACTTTGTTCTTCACTACCTTCACGCGGGTCCTGTTTCCGACTGCGTCCGTGCCGTCCTTCAGAGTCTCGATCCGCCGGATGTCCAGCCGGATCGACGCATAGAACTTCAGCGCCTTTCCGCCAGTCGTGGTCTCCGGGCTGTTGTGAACCATGACACCGTCAACGAAGTAGTTGTGGCAGCCCTCTACCTCGATGTCGAACTTGTTCATCGAGCGCGTGGGCGGCTTGACGTGGATGTCCAGGACCTGCGCAGGCTGCAGCATCAGTTCGGGCTCGACGAACATCGGCTGCACACTGAACCGCTGCCTGAAACGAGGCAGGAGCTTGTACTCCATTGACGGGTGCACGTACGGTGCCACGAGCTTCTGGAACTTCTCCGTTGCTGACGTGGTAAAGATCAGCGTCGCCTTCCCGAGCCGCCCGCGACTCGTCAGCCTTATGTCGAGGCCGTAGCTGCCCCGTAGATGCTGGAGGAGCCGATCGCGCGAGCCTGGGCCCATTGCCTCTACGCAGATCTCGATGCGCCCGCTGCCCCCCTGCGTGCGCTCCTGCAAGCCCCTTGAGCGCAGCGTGAAGCATCCATCGTCCATGTACCAGATCGCCAGCGCCAGCGGCGTGAGCGCCTTCAGATAGTCCCACGCCAGGTGCTTCTTGCCGTCGCCCATGTAGACGACATCGTGAAGTTCCGCGAGCTCTGGCAGTGGAGTGAAGTCCGCGAAGACCGCACCCTTGGCATTCACCCTTCGCGAGCACCCTATATTGCCCAGCAGCGAGACCTTCCAGTCCAGATAAGCCGACTGCTTCGCGCCATGGCCCAGCCGGAAGCGTGTGCCTGACCTGCCGCGGAGGTTAGGTGACAAGTTGCCATCGCCCATCAGCGAACCGAGGATCACCTGCATCTGCTGGTCGCTCAAGCGCCGCGGCTCCGTCACCAGGACCCGGTCGCCCACGATCAGCTCACCCGCTGGCCGCCACCCGCCGGGAGTCCTGATCAGGTGATTCTCCGTGGCCGCGAACTGAGCCCTGCCGTTGCCGCCTGATTTGGCGACAGTGAACTGCAGGAAGCGGTCCGCCCGACCGTTGTTGAACCAGTTCACGATCTTGCGTGGCACGACCTTGCAGGTCACAGGGTCGTAGGACAGGACTTCGACGTCCATTCGCTGATTGACAATTTTGCCAATCTTTTCCTGGGTGCCATCGGCGAGGGTAATTCGGGTACTGGCGGACATACAGCCGAACATCACACCGATCTTTTCCCGCAGCTGATTAATGAAAATCGCTGTGGTCTTTGTCTGGTTGAGCGCCCCGGCGATCTTGCGGAGCGCCTGGGACATCAGCCGGGCCTGCAGACCGACGTGGCTGTCTCCCATCTCGCCCTCGATCTCCGCCTTCGGCACCAGAGCGGCGACCGAGTCGATGACGATGACGTCGATGGCACCGGAGCGGATCAGCATGTCCGCGATCTCAAGCGCCTGCTCGCCCGTGTCCGGCTGGGACACCAGCAGCGCGTCGATGTCAACGCCTAGCTTCTTGGCGTACTCGGGGTCGAGCGCGTGCTCTGCGTCAATGAATGCTGCGATCCCGCCCGTTTTTTGCGCATTTGCTATGGCATGTAGCGCTAGAGAGGTTTTGCCGCTGCTCTCCGGCCCGTATATCTCGATGATCCGGCCCCTGGGAAAGCCGCCGACGCCGAGTGCCACGTCCAGGGAGATAGACCCGGTCGGGATGACCTCGACTGGAGCGCGTGTGTCGTCACCGAGTCGCATGATGGCGCCCCGGCCGAACTGGCGCTCGATCTGCGCGAGTGCGATCTCCAGGGATTTGTCCCGGTCGCCGCCGCTCGCGCCCTTGCCGCTACCCGCCTTGTCGTTCGGTGCCATCTAAAGCTCCTGTCGGGGAAGAACGAGGGGCTACGCCGAGCCACTCGCGTGCGCG
>Ga0126381_100003193_pt1 | contig 17885 bp, 21 predicted proteins | sample PanSoiMetPlot_28_FD_96465 | JGI IMG/M metagenome (GOLD analysis project Ga0126381, IMG submission 96465) | Tropical forest soil microbial communities from Panama - MetaG Plot_28 | ecosystem: Environmental > Terrestrial > Soil > Tropical forest > Bulk soil | place: Panama | collected 2016-02-17 | reverse complement strand
TCGTCGTTCCCGAGAGGGGGTTTCGCCTGACGGGGCTCGAGCCGCGTCAATTTCAACGCACCGCCGATAGCGGACGCGTCAATGTCAGACTGGTCTGCCCGGAGTGCGGCTCCTGGGTTTGCGGCATGCCGAGAGATGGTGTGGTCCGTGTCCGGTGCGGACGCTGGACGATACATCCTGGCTGCGGCCCACGAGGCATATATGGACTCGCAGGAAGCAGCCCTGGATCCAGCTCCCCGAGCGCGACGAAGTCTTCGAGGGCCAGCCTGCGGGATAGGACGGGGCCGTTCACCATGGCAAGAGTGCGCGCAGAGAGCTGATTCGGATTTCGGGGCGTCCTGCTCTGCGCCGCGCGGGTGCCGAAGCGGTCCTTTCTTCGGTCGTGACGGCAGCGAGTAACAGGAGCTCGCGCAAGTGATCGTAACAGGGCTTGCCACGAGAAGCCGTGTGGTCTTTCGCGCAGATCAGAACAAGTAGTGTCAATAAGGCTATATGCGGCCACGGCCGTCGTACAGCCCCCGCGCCGCAACTTGTCGTCACCCGAGCGCTCTGTTCACTTCGCAAAGTGCAGCGCGGCTACGACCGCGAGGATGACAAACGTCGGGCCGAACATCCATTTGAGGAGTTCAGCTCGCGCATCGGCCATCTCCTTGCGTAGATCGGCGCCGAGCTGCGTGATTTCGCTTCGCAGATCGATACGGAGCTGGGCCATTTCCCCGCGTAGCGCGGTCCCGAGATCCATCACATCGCGCTTGGTCGCGACCTCCTCCCCCAGCGCGTTGTTGAGCGCCTCAGCTGTGGCTTCGGCGGCCTCCTGCGAAAACCCGCCTTTGTCACGGAGCTCGCGGGCCAATTTCAGGGTATCGATGATCGCCATCGCTTCCGCGCTGAGGATGCGTTCTAAGCCACCACGGTAGGCCGGACCGGGTCAGCGGCCATCGTCGCCGTACATATTCTCGCGGCGGAGCGAGATGCTGCCGCCCCAAGGGGTGTCATAGACCCGCAGGTCGGCGTCTCTGGAGCGCTTCTCGGGGGGCGGCGATGCGGATACAGTAATAGTGGCTACGTGCTCGCCGAGGGGGACCGCCCGGGGCGCGATGCCGGTGATCGTGTGATCAGGTCCGACCTGGATACGAGTACGAATCTCTTTCATGACAAACACTCAAGTGACGCCGGGACGGACGGTTGGCATCGGCGCCCGTCCGCATCGAGGTCAGCGGCGAATGGCACCGCGCGCTTTCTAACCAAAGAAGCATACCATGCGCTCGATCGCCTCGCACTCATCACTGGCTCTAAGCCCAGCGAGGGAAGGCTCTGGATGCCCCGACATACGGTTCAGCCGGGACTGTATTTTAACGGAACATCCCCATCAGCCGCGGGACACTTCTCAGGAACGCCGCCGAACCGCCAATTTTTGGGAAGCCAAGAGAAGCCGAGATGCTGGTTTAATTCGGGGCAAAGTGTCGTAAACTGAGGCGGCGGTCGTCCGTGTGCTGCGTTATTGGGAGGGGTCCATGAAGCTCCCACAGAGCGGCGGTTGCCAGTGCGGGAAGGTTCGCTACCAGATCAGCGAGGAGCCGCACTCGGTCTATACCTGCCACTGCCTGGATTGCCAGCGCCTGACCAGCAGTGCGTTTTACTTGGGGGTCGTCGTTCCCGAGAGGGGGTTTCGCCTGACGGGGCTCGAGCCGCGTCAATTTCAACGCACCGCCGATAGCGGTCGCGTCAACGTCAGACTGGTCTGCCCGGAGTGCGGCTCCTGGATTTGCGGCATGCCGAGAGATGGTGTAGTCCGCGTCCGGGGCGGCACGCTGGACGATATATCCTGGCTGCGGCCCACGAGGCACATATGGACTCGCCGGAAGCAGCCATGGGTCGAGCTCCCCGAGGGCGATGAAGTCTTCGAGGGCCAGCCTGCCGGATAGGACGGGACCGTTCACAACCGCTCTCTTCGGGGTGTTTGGGGCGGGCAAAGGGGGCGCGCTCTACGCGGTCATAGTCTTTCTGATCGGCTTTCTCCTCGGGACCATTCGCGTCCTGCTGCTCGCCCCGCGCTTGGGTGAGACGACCGCCGTCATCGTGGAAGCTCCCATGATGCTCACGGCGAGTTGGTTCGTCTGCGGTTGGTGTGTGGATCGGCTCGATGTGACGCGAACGGTCCGGGCTCGATCATTGATGGGCGCGGTTGCGTTCCTTGTGCTGATGTCGGCGGAGGCCGGGCTGGGCGCCGGGTTCGGCCGATCGCTCCTCGATCAGCTTGCCGGCTACGGATCGCTTGCCGGAGCGATCGGTCTCGCCGCGCAGGTGATCTTTGCGATGTTTCCGGTAGTTCGGGTCTGGCGACGCTAGAGCCCCGCTTCAGAGGCCGAAGCGCCCATGGGTCCTAAATTCGCCTCCTTTCTATCCTATGCTCGCTTAAAGACTGGTGAGATCGACGGATGCTGAGCTGGCGCTCCGACACGCATGTCTCGCTTGAAGAGCTATTCAACCTTAAAGCGAAACCCCGCTGCAGACTCGCTGCAGGTGCAGCGGGAGAGAATCGGCTCCTCAATTCGTGGTTGGATCGATGCCGAGATCCTTGGACCGGCTCGGTGAGATCATCCTCGGCTAGACGAGCGTGCGCGCCGCGTGCCGACCTGTCGCTGTGCCGGCGCGGGCCGGCTCAGCGCTTCGGGCTCGCCCTTGCCGGCGCGGGCCGCGATCAGTTCGGCGGGGCCGGTCTTGGCGCCGTAGCGGCAGAGATCGGCGACGACGCAATCGGGACAGTCGGGCTTGCGCGCTTGGCACACATAGCGGCCGTGCAGGATCAGCCAGTGATGAGCATAGCGCTTGTATTCGGCCGGCGTGACCGCCTCGAGCGAGGTCTCGACCGCCAGCGGCGTCTTCCCCGGGGCGAGTCCGGTGCGATTGGCCACCCGGAAAATGTGCGTGTCGACCGCGATCGTCGGCTCGCCAAAGGCGACGTTCAGCACGACATTGGCGGTCTTGCGACCCACCCCGGGCAGCGCCTCAAGCGCGGCGCGGTCGCGCGGGACTGCGCCGCCATGTTGCTCGACGAGAATCCGGCTGAGCGCGATCATGTTCTTCGCCTTCGTGCGGAACAGACCGATCGTCCGGATCAATTCGACGATCCGCTCTTCGCCGACGGCCAGCATCTTCTGCGGCGTGTCGGCAAGCGCAAAGAGCGCGGGGGTCGCCTTGTTGACGCCGCTATCGGTCGCCTGGGCCGACAGCACGACGGCGACCAGCAAGGTGAACGGGTTGATGAATTCGAGCTCGGTTTGCGGGATCGGCCGCGTCTCGGCCAGACGACGATAGAACTCCCGCACCTCACGTTTGGAGAAGGCGCGCATCGCCGGGAGTGTAGAGGCGGCCGCAGCCAGGGAACAGAGGGCTTGGCGACAAAAGGCGCGGCGCGAATTCTCCGGCACTTTACGGATCGGCGGCGCCGCCTTTATGTTTTCGGAACATGACAGCGAACCCCGTTTGCTCCGGCTCCCCCTTCTTCGAGCAGGTGCTGGTGCCGCATCGCAGCCTCGCGTTGCGCAACTTCCACCTGCTGATGGGAATGCTCGGCCTGATCAGCATCGCCGTCGGCATCGGGTTCGTCGCGATCGGCGCCTGGCCGGTGATCGGTTTTTTCGGGCTCGATGTCGGGCTCGTATATCTCGGCTTCCGGGTCAGCTATCGGTCCGCCCGGCAGAGTGAGACGATCCGCCTCGCCGACGACGCCTTTACCGTCGAGCGTGTCGGCGTGCGGGGCGAGCACCGCAACTGGTGTTTCCAGCCCTTTTGGGTCAGAGTCATTCTCGAGGAGCGGCCCGATACGTCGAACCGGCTGCTCGTCGCCTCGCACGGTCGCAGTCTGGTGATCGGTAACCTCGTGCCGCCTGCAACGCGGCGCGAGCTCGCAGCGACACTACGCGATGCCCTCACTCGCTGGCGCAGCTCACTGAACCCCGCCCTGCAGTGACCGGAGACGCGTCACAGCCCGAGCACTTCCTTCAGACCGTAAACCCCGGCCGGATGGCCGACCACCCAGCGGGCGGCCCGGATGGCTCCCTTCGCGTAGATCGCCCGGCTCGTCGCCCGATGGATCAGTTCGAGACGCTCGGCGGCGCCGGCGAAGATCACGTGGTGGTCGCCGACCGCGTCGCCGCCGCGCAGCGCGGCGAAGCCGATGTCGCCGGTGCGGCGCGGGCCGGTGATCCCGTCGCGGGCGCGCTGCTCCACCTCCTCGAACACGACTCCGCGGCCGGCCGCCACGGCTCGGCCGAGCGCAAGCGCCGTGCCCGAAGGCGCATCGACCTTGCCGCGATGATGCATCTCCATGATTTCGACATCCCAGTCGGGGCCGAGCCGGCGCGCGACCTCCTCGACCACGCTCAGCAGCACATTGACGCCGAGGCTCATATTCGGCGCCCAGACGATGGGGATGCGGCGCGCCGCTTGCCGCACCCTGTCGCCCTGCTCCGGACCGAGTCCCGTCGTGCCGATCACCATTGCGGTTCCCAACGAAGCGGCGAGCTCGGCGTGCTCGGCGGTCGCCTCGGGCGACGTGAATTCGAGCACGACGTCGCTGTCGTGGATCACCTTCTCAACGGCTTCGCCAATCGGGATGCCGATCCGCCCGATCCCGGCCAGCTCGCCGATGTCCTGGTTGACGTAGCCGCTGCCCGGCGCCTCGCTGCCGCCGGCGACGGAGCAACCTTCGGTAGCCGCAATCTCGGCAACGAGCATCCTGCCCATCCGGCCGCCGCATCCGACGACGCCCATCTTGGTCCCGGCCATGTTCTTCCTCCCATTTGCTGAGACTGGAACGCTTACCCATTGCCCTATAAAACACAAGATGCGGGCGTCCCGGCGTCAACATGGAGGAAGGGATGGACCACGACCATCAGGAAGTGCCTTCGGATCCGGCTTTGCGCGTGATGGCTCTCGAATCCCTGCTGGTCGAGAAGGGATTGGTCGATCCGGCGGCCCTGGATGAGCTGATCGACACTTACGAGCACAAGGTAGGGCCGCGCAACGGCGCCCGGCTGGTGGCGCGTGCCTGGATCGACCGTGAATTCAAGAAGCGACTTCTCGCCGATGCCGGTTCGGCGGCCGCCGAATTTGGCTACGTCCCTCATGGCAAAGAGCATCTCGTCGCCCTGGAGAACACTCCGGAGCGCCACAATCTCGTCGTTTGCACGTTGTGCTCGTGCTATCCCTGGCCGGTTCTTGGGCTGCCGCCGGTTTGGTACAAATCCGCCCCGTACCGGTCGCGCGCCGTTATCGACCCGCGCGGGGTACTGCGGGAGTTCGGACTGGAGATCAGCGAGGATGTCGAGATCCGCGTCTGGGATTCGACGTCGGAAATGCGCTACTTGGTATTACCGGAACGCCCGGCGGGCTCCGAGCAGATGAGCGAGGACGAGCTCGTCGCCTTGGTCACCCGGGACGCAATGATCGGCACGGCCAAGGTGACGCTTGCCGGAGCTTCGCGATGAACGGTGTCCACGACATGGGCGGCATGCACGGCATGGGGCCGGTGACGCCCGAAGCCAACGAGCCGGTGTTTCACGAGCCTTGGGAGGGCCGCGTTTTGGCGCTCAACCGCGCCACGGCAGTCCTTGGAAAATGGAACATCGATGCGAGCAGGCATTCAATCGAGCGTATCCGACCCGCCGATTATCTGCGTATGAGCTATTACGAGAAATGGTTGGCCGGGCTGGTCACGCGGCTCGAAGAGAGCGGCCTCGTTACGTCCGCCGAACTCCAAAGCGGCCGGCCGGCACCGGGGGCCACCAAGGCGATACCGCTCCTCACCGCGGGGGAGGTCGCGGCGACGACCGCAGAGCGCGGGTGGTTTGAGCGCCCGGTGAATACACCGCCGCGCTTTGCAGTCGGCCAGCGGGTGCGCGCCAAGAAAATCAATCCGACCGGCCACACGCGCCTGCCGCGCTATGCCCGTGGCAATATCGGCGTTGTCGACCGCATCCATGGCGCGCATGTGTTTCCCGACAGCAATGCGCATTTTCGCGGCGAAAACCCGCAGCCCCTCTATTCGGTACGATTCGCCGCGCGCGAACTTTGGGGCGAGGCGGCGCCGCCGCGCGACGCCGTCTATATTGATTTGTGGGAGGAGTATCTCGAACCCACATGACCGCGACCCCCGACCAGGAGCCGGTGTTTGCCGAGCCGTGGCAGGCCCATGCCTTCGCGTTGGCGGTCAAATTATCCGAAGCCGGCTGCTTCACCTGGAGCGAGTGGTCGGCGGCGCTGGCCGCCGAGCTTGCCGATGCGAGCCGGCGCGGCGAACCCGATGACGGCTCGCGCTATTATCATCACTGGCTCAATATTCTCGAACGTCTTGCCTCGGAAAAAAGGCTGACCGACCGCTCCGCTCTGCTTGTCCGCAAGGAGGAATGGGCCGAAGCCTATCGCCGCACTCCGCACGGGCAGCCGGTAACGCTGGCCCAGCCTGAGGGCGCCTCTCACCCGGGCCCTCTCCCCGCAAGCAGCGCAAGCAGGGGGAGGGAGGGACCCGCGTCAGCGGGAGGGTGAGGGGCGTCAGTCGACGACGCTTGCTCAGGTAGCATGGCCCTTTTGCGCTCCGTCGCCACGGTCGGCTCGTATACCCTGCTGAGCCGCGTCTTCGGCTTTGTCCGGGACGTTTTGACGGCAGCCATCCTTGGCGCCGGGCCCGTGGCGGACGCCTTTTTCGTCGCGCAGCGTCTGCCGAACTTGTTCCGCAGCCTTTTCGCTGAGGGCGCCTTCAGCGCCGCGTTTGTCCCTTTGTTTGCCGGTACAATGGCCGAGCACGGCAAGGAGGCGGCGCGGGTCTTCGCCGAAGACGCGCTGGCGGTATTGCTGGCGGCGCTGCTCGGCTTCGTTCTGCTGGGCGAAATTTTCATGCCCGCAGTCATGGCGGTGATCGCGCCGGGATTTGGCGAGGATCCGGCCAAGTTCGGCCTCGCGGTCGATCTCGCCCGGATCACGTTTCCGTATTTGCTGTTCATCGCGCTGGTGGCGCTGCAGGGCGGCGTGCTGAACTCGGTGGACCGCTTCGCGGCGGCCGCCGCGACCCCGATCTTACTCAATCTGTTTCTGATCGCCGCGCTCCTGTTGATGGACCGGTTCGGCTGGCATGACGGCCGCGCATTGGCATGGGCAGTCACGGGGGCCGGATTCGCGCAATTCCTATGGCTGCTGTCGTCATGTGCCCGCGTCGGGCTGGCGTTGCGGCTGCCGGTGCCGCGGTTGACGCCAGGGGTGCGGCGGACCCTCGCGGTGATGGCGCCGGGAACGATCGGCGCGGGCGTCACACAGCTCAACCTTCTGATCTCTACCGCTCTCGCCTCGCTGTTGCCGGGCGGCTCGGTCTCCTATCTCTACTACGCCGACCGACTGAACCAACTTCCGCTCGGCGTGGTCGGCATCGCGGTCGGTACCGCCATCCTCCCCCCATTGTCGCGTCAGCTGCGGCTCGGGCGCACCCCTGACGCTGTCGACACCCAGAACCGCGGGCTCGAGCTGGCGCTGCTGCTCACCTTGCCGGCGGCGGTGGCTCTGGCTTTACTCGCCACCCCGATACTGGCGACGCTATTCCAGCGCGGCGCCTTCAGCCCGGCCGATACGGCAGCCACCTCAGCCGCCCTCGCCGCCTATGCGGCAGGCCTCCCGGCCTTTGTCCTCGTCAAGGTGTTGGCGCCGGCTTTCTTTGCGCGCCAAGATACCGTCACGCCCGTCAAAGTGGCGATCGCAGCGATGGCGACGAACCTGTGCCTCACGGTGGTTTTGATGCAGTTTCTGGCGCATGTCGGGATCGCTCTTGCGACGACGATTGCCGGCTGGGTCAATGCGTTGACTTTGCTCGCACTGCTGCTGCAGCGCGGGCATTTCCGGTTTGACCGGCGTGCCCGGCGCAACCTGCCCCGGGTCGGTGCTGCCGCCCTCGGCATGGGACTCGTGCTGACCCTGCTGCGCAGCGCTCTCGCTCCGGCGCTGACCGGCCTGCCGCTCGTCCGCATCGGCGCGCTCGCGTTGCTGGTGGGCGCGGGATTGACGGTGTTTGCGCTCTTGTCACTCGCCTTCGGCGTCGCCGATTGGCGGGGGCTTCTGGGGCGGCTGCGCCGGCAACCGGCTTGACCCGCGCCGCAACGCGGCGCTAACAGGCGCCGCTACATGACCTGTATGAGCTAAAATGAACCGCATTTTTTCCGGCATCCAGCCCACGGGCAATCTGCACCTAGGCAATTATCTCGGGGCCATTCGCAACTGGGTGACATTGCAGCGTGATTACGACTGCATTTTCTGCATCGTCGACCTGCACGCGCTGACGCAACCGCAGGATCCTGCCAAGTTGCGCGCCTCGACGCGCGAAGTGACGGCCGCTTATATCGCTGCCGGGATCGACCCGGAACGCTGCATCATTTTCAACCAGAGCAGGGTGTCTGCTCACGCCGAGCTCGCCTGGCTGCTCGGCTGCCTGACACCCCTCGGCTGGCTCAACCGCATGATGCAATTCAAGGAGAGGACGGCGGGGAAGAACCGCGAGATGGCCGGCCTTGGCCTTTACGCTTACCCGGTGCTGATGGCGGCCGACATTCTCGTCTACAAGGCGACGCACGTTCCCGTCGGCGAAGACCAGAAGCAGCATCTGGAGCTCGCGCGCGACCTCGCCGGCACGTTCAACCGCCGCTTTGAGCGCGATTTTTTTCCGCTGCCCGAGCCGCAGATCTTCGGCGAGGCGACAAGAGTGATGAGCCTGCGCGACGGCACGAAGAAGATGTCGAAATCCGATACTTCCGACTATTCGCGCATAAACATGACCGACGGTGCTGATACCATTGCGCTGAAGATCCGCCGGGCGAAGACCGACCCTCAGCCTCTGCCGGGCGCTGTCACCGATCTCGAGCACCGGCCCGAGGCCGACAATCTGATCGGCATCTATGCCGCCCTCTCGGGGCTTTCGCGAGAAGCCGCGCTTGCCCGGTTTGCCGGTCGGAACTTTTCGGAATTCAAGGAAGCCCTATCCGAGCTTGCCGTCGATCTATTAGGGCGGATCGGCCGCGAGATGCGCCGATTGATGACCGAACCCGGGTATATCGACTCTGTCTTACGCCGCGGCGCCGAGCGCGCGACGGCGATCGCCGACCCGGTATTGCGCGAGGCGCAGGAGATCTGCGGTTTGCTGCAGCCGTGAGGCGGTCCTCCCGACCCTCCTCGTTTGGTGAAGGGTTGGCGCTTTTCCCGCCCCCGGGCGGGTTGTAAGTTGACGAGATACGCGCGCCGATCGGGAAAGCGGCGCGCTGCGGAAGCACGAAGTCGGCGCCTCGAGCACCATGGATATCTATCTGCCGATCGCCGAGGTGTCGCTCGACATCTTCGTCCTTCTCGGCCTCGGTGCGGCCGTCGGTTTTCTCTCTGGTGTATTCGGGGTCGGCGGAGGCTTTCTATTGACGCCACTGCTGATCTTCATCGGCGTGCCCCCCACCGTCGCAGTCGCCTCATCGGCAAACCAGCTGGTCGGCGCCTCGGTTTCCGGTGTGCTCGCTCATTGGCGACGCGGCAATGTCGACTTCAAGATGGGATATGTTCTGCTCGTCGGCGGCCTGCTCGGTTCCCTCCTCGGGGTGTGGATCTTTACCCTGCTGAAGCGTCTCGGTCAGATCGAGCTGACGATCTCGATCTGTTATGTGCTGCTTCTCGGGGCGGTCGGGTTTTTGATGATGATCGAGAGCGTCCGTGCGCTGTTGCGGCTGCATAGTCCGGGAGTCTCGCGGCGGCGCCTGCACCAGCACACTTGGATGCACGGGCTACCACTCAAAGCGCGCTTTCGCCGCTCCAGGCTTTACATCAGCGCCCTGTTGCCGGTCGGAATCGGGTTTGTGATCGGCGTCTTCAGCGCGATCCTCGGCATCGGCGGCGGTTTCATCATGGTTCCCGCGATGATCTACATGCTGGGAATGCCCACCAGCGTGGTGCCGGGCACGTCACTGCTGCAGATCATCTTTGTCGCGGCCAATGTCACGGTGCTGCAAGCCTACACCAACCATACCGTCGATGCCGTGCTCGCGTTAGTCCTGCTCGTCGGCGGCGTCGTCGGCGCCCGGATCGGCACCCGGTTCGGAATGCGCCTACGCGGCGAGCAGCTGCGCTTTCTATTGGCCCTGATGGTGCTCGCGGTCGCCGCAAAGCTGGCGTTCGATATGACCGTGCGCCCGGCTGACCTTTACTCAATCGCGTCGGAGAAGGGATGAGCGGGGGCCCCGCTCAGGCCGTGCCGAGCGCGATCCGGTGATGGCCCTGCCCGCGATCTCCGAGAACCTCAGATCCGTCAGCGTCCTGCTCATATTTTCGCTGCTGTGTTGGGGACAGCCGGTGCGGGCAGAGGGGCTCGTCGCCGATCTCACCAGTCATTTGATCGCCATCACGACTGGATTTACCGGCACCTCGGTGGTCCTGTTCGGGGCGACCGACGGGCCCGGGGACGTCATCGTCGCGGTGCGCGGCCCGGATCGCGAGATGACCGTCCGCCGCAAGAGCCGCGTGGCCGGCATCTGGGTCAACACCCAGGAGGTGACGTTTGCCAACGTGCCGAGCTTCTATGCCGTCGCTGCGAGCCGACCGACGGCCGACATTCTCTCGCCAAGCGCGGCGGCGTTCTACCGGCTTGGGATAGCCAATCTGAAACTGGTGGCCTCGACCCCTGCGCCGTCCGTTGTCGTCGACGCTTTTCGCACCGCGCTCGAACGTACTCAGGAGCAAGCGGGGCTGTTCGTCGAGCCGATGGGCAAAGTCGATTTCCTCGGCGGACGGTTGTTTCGCACGACGATCGCGTTCCCGGCCAACGTGCCGACCGGAACCTACCTGGTCGAGGTGTTTCTGGTCCGCGATAAGGACGTGGTTAGCGGGCAGACGACCCCACTCGTCGTATCGAAGGTGGGGGTCGACGCCGCGGTGTTCGAATTCTCGACACGCCAGCCTGGGTTCTACGGCGCGATTGCGGTGTTGACCGCCGTAGTGGCAGGATGGCTGGCGAGCCTCCCCTTCAGAGGCACCTGATTCTACCGGAGGGGAGCGGTGCAGGATTATAGATGGCAGAGACTGCGCACCAGCGGGTTTTCCTTGTCGTCGTCGACGAGAGCGAGGAGCTTCAAATCGCGGTCCATTACGCGGCCCGCCGCGCTGCTCATACCGGCGGACGGGTAGCGTTGCTCTATGTGATCGAGCCTTCGGAGCTACAACATTGGCGTGCGATCGAGGACTTGGCGCGAGAAGAGCGGCGGGAGGAAGCCGAACAGTTGATGCACCGACTGTGCGAGGAAATCTTGCCGATGGCCGGGTCGATGCCGATCGTCTACATCCGCGAAGGCGTGCGCCGCGACGAGTTGTTGGCATTGATCAACGAGGAGCCGAGTATTTCGATCCTGGTGCTAGCTGCCGGAACCGGTCCCGAGGGACCTGGACCGCTGATCTCGTATCTGACCGGGAAACCTGCCGCACGGTTGCGCATTCCAATCACGATCGTCCCGGGCGGCGCTACCTTGGAACAGCTGGATTTAATCAGTTGAGAGGCAGTGCGGGGCGGAAGCAAGGGTTGACTCGGTGAACCGACGCCCCATGCTAACAGCCAACCTGCCGCTACTTTGCTATCGGAGCCCGTCATGTTCATTCAGACCGAGCAAACACCCAATCCGGCAACGCTGAAGTTCCTGCCGGGATGTCGGGTGATGACCTCGGGAACCGCCAACTTCACCAGTGAGGAGGCGGCCAACATCTCGCCCCTTGCCGAACGGATCTTTTCTCTGCCGGAAGTAGCCGGAGTCTTTCTCGGTGCCGACTTCGTTACGGTCACAAAGACCGAGGAGGGGGACTGGTATCGCCTGAAGCCGGCGATACTTGCCGTTATCATGGAGCATTTCACCGCGAGCCGGCCGGTCCTGGTCGTCGGCGCGCCGGCGGGAACGACGGACGAAGAAGAAGACGAAGTCGTGGCCCAGATAAAGGAGCTGCTGGAAACCCGCGTTCGCCCGGCAGTGGCGCAGGACGGCGGCGACATAATCTTCCATGATTTTGAGGACGGTGTCGTTTACCTGCATATGCAGGGCTCCTGCTCCGGGTGCCCGAGTTCGACCGCGACGTTGAAGGCCGGGATCGAAAACATGCTCCGGCATTACATTCCCGAGGTCGTCGAGGTGCGCGCTGTCTGAGGCCCGAACCGTACCCTGCTAGGACGATCCCGACCTAGGAGGGTAGCGTCGGATCCCGACGATCTTGACGAGCGGGGATCCTCATCACATCGATAGCTACGAGAACAACTCCTTTCCGTTCTCAGCAAAGCCGTTTCGATTAACCTGTCTCGACAAACTCATCGCCAGCACTCTCGAATCGTGCCGGTGATCGATCCCGGTGGTCGGCCACCGGGCGTCCCGACCTCGCATCCCTTAAAGCAGCGCCGTCCCACCCACGGGCCCCCCGAGCGGAATATGCCCTGCGAGGTCCATCAGCCTCGATCGGTCGAATATGACAAGCGTCCCGTTCTGAATCTCCGCGAACCGGCGGTCGCGAACGGTTTCGGGCATCCGTGCAACGTCGACACGCGATAGGCCGGCGGCATCGGCCAGATCACGGCGCTGCAGCGGAAAGGGGCAAGTCGAACCGGCGTTGACCATGGCACGTTGCCGGAGCCGGTCAAAGGTTTCGAGCATCAGATAGGCGATCCGTTGTTCGGCACTGCTGCGCCCGAACAGCGAAAGCCGAATGTCCATCCGCTGCTCTTCCTCGACCCGCGTCCTTAGGATGTTGAACGCAAGCGTTGAGTGGCCCGCAAACAGATCGGAAAAGCCTCGGCCCCGGAGAACACAGAGAGCCGTTGTGATTGCCTGGACGGAGTGCTTAATTCTGCCCAGAACCACCGACGCGAGTCCGACCGTGTCCCCGGGCAGAACGATATCGAGGATTTGACGGGTGCCGCTCGGGAGTCGATGGTAGCGGATCGCCCATCCTTCGAACAGCGTGTAGACTGGTCCTCGACCTCCTCCTCTCGGATGATGTCGGCGCGCGGCGCGACAGCAATATGGTCCGTCTTCATCTCTGAAATGAAGACAAGCTCGTTCTCCGAAAAGGGTCGAAACACGGCCCTTCGCCGGAGCGGGCATTGCTCGCAGGGCACGAACATTGGCGCGGCCAACCTCCCCACCCGCGTTCATATATTATCAATCGGCTGAGAAGCAGCTAAATTCCGAAGCAAAATCAAAGAGATTGGCAACGTAACCAGATCGCTCCGGAAAGGCCCTACGGCACGATCAAATCATTTGAGCTGGCATCACATGTTCTAACATCTGTAGCAGCGCTGTTTACATTCTTAAGGATCTGTGGCGCGCCTGGGCGGGGTGGAGAAGGAGGTTGTAGCGCCTTGCTTCGGCCTGGGCTTAATCGGCACGCCCACGGCTGATTTCAAAGGAGTAGTCGAGTAGTTCGCGCCCGAGCACTTCGAAATCGTCGCGTCTGGTTCCAGACCCGGGTGCCCGGCGAAATCGGTCGTGCAGTTGGAGAAAGACAACAGCCGAGCGGAAGACCGATAGGACGCGATAGAAGGTGAAGTCACCAAGTGTGCGGTGGCTAAGGCTCAGATAGGCCGCCAGAACTTCATGCCGGCGCCAAAACCCCGGCTGGGCGGTTGGCATTTGTCGCACGCGATGGAGGCAGGCGGGGTCGCCGGGCTCGACCCAGTAGCTCAGCAACACCGCGAGGTCCCACAGGGGATCGCCGCGCGTTCCCATGTCCCAGTCGATAACCGCAACCGGAGCGAGCGTCTCCGGCGCGAGGACCATGTTATCGAGCTTGAAATCGCAATGGATGAGAGCCGGCGGTGCATCCGTCGGCACCCGACAGCGGAGCCAATCGACGACCTCCGACAGAGGGTGAGGATTGGCCAGGTTTAGGACGGCAGCACCGCGGACGGCCCAACCCTCTATCGTTCGGACGAGGAAACCCACTGGACGCCCGAGCGTCTCCAGACCAACTTTAGCGGGGTCGACAGCGTGGAGTGCAACAAGAGTTTCGACTAATTGTCGGCTCAGCAATGCGCCGACCCCGGCACTCCCGGACAACTCCGGTGGCAGGGTGTCCCGGATTACCATCCCTGTCCGGTATTCGATGATCTGGAAGGGTGCGCCGAGCACGTCTACATCATCGCAGAAAAACATAGCCCGGGGCGCGAGTGGAAACTCCCGCCACAGTGACGAGAGGATACGGTATTCGCGCGCCATGTCATTCGCCCCGGGCGGCAGCGGGCCAGCCGGAGGGCGGCGCAACACCGCCGGCTTGCCGTCGATCTCGATCAAATAATTGAGGTTGCCGTAGCCCCCGGCGAACTGCTGCGGCCGGCCAGATCCGAGCACAGCCCCTTGGGCGGCGAGATAGCGTGCCAGAGAGGCCCAATTCTGCGGAACACTGTGTGCCGCCTCACTGAATTCCCCGGAGCTGGCAGACATTTCGTTAATGCCTCGGTCGATATCTTCGACCGACCCGCCATTCTGGCATCGTGCATGGTTCCACGGCGACAACGGGATATGATAGCTGGAAATAGGTTCAACCCCATGCGGCAACAATTCGTGAATTCGGTCGCGCGAAGCAGGCTGGCAGTCGGCGTCATAGGAGCCGCCTTGTTCCTTTCGACATCGGCCCGTGCGACCGATGTGGAACTCGAGCGTTTCAAAGCACAGATCGATGCACTCATCGAGCGTCTTGGACCAGCATCAAACGGGCTCGTGACATGGGTCGGTTCGGACGCTTTCGACGTGCGGCAGGAGCGCGAAGCGCTCATCGCGGTGATCGCGAAAGCTCGGCTCTCGTTAAACACACAACAAGCCGGCCAGCTCGTTCTCGACCAAATCGAAATTCGCAAGATCGCTCGAAAAGAAGGCGACCTGATCGAACTCGACCTTGCGTTGCCGAAGCAAATGACATTCCAAGGAACCGACGGACCGCAAACCAGGATTACTCTGGACGCCGCACGGGCAACGGTGATGGTCGAGACCGAGTCAAAACGCGCTCGGGAAACGGCTGTCGAGGTCGCGAGCGGGCGCATCGATCAATCCGATACCGGCACATCGGTCAGCCTCGGACCGCTCTCCATTGCCTCGAAGCTCTCCGCTGAGCCGCACGGCGGCTGGAGTGGGCCGCTCGAGTTCGAGGTAAAAAATGTCGAATACTCTCTGCCGCTGGCTCTGCTATCCGGCCGGATCGATCGAATCGCGATAGCTTCTAGCAGTGTCGGTCCGAACTTGAACGCGTTGGACAAACTGCGCTACGCGATCGACGGACTGAAAGTCCACGACAACAGATCGCCACAGGCCCGCAACGCGGCATTCTTAGCGACTCTTACAACTATTTCGCAACCGTTCAGCACCCTCCGCGAGGAAATCGCATTGGAAGGTTTAAATGTCAGAGGGATGAACGGTGAAACCCTGGTCGCCGTCGCCACAGCCGGAAGCACCATTGAGGTCAGCGGTCTCGATGGTGATGAGGCGACGCTGCGGTTCAGCATCCGCCACGAGGGGCTCGATCTGGCATCATCGCTGATCGAGAATTGGAAGGTGCCCCACCAAGCGATACTCGATATCGGATTTACTGAGCTCAACACGGGGGCGCTTAGAAAACTCCTCCAGGCCCTCAGTGCGGCCCCGGAGAAGCAGGTCTCCGGGAACAGTGAGGGAACTAAACAGGATGCCATCGAGCAGGCGCTCGGAGCCGCGGAAATGCTGAACCCGACTTTCCATATCTACGAGGTTGCATTCGATACGCCAGCGTTCGGGGCGCGTTTGACGGGTGAGGCGAAAGGTTGCCCGCTCGCGCCGACAGGTTACGCGGCCTCCGGCGATCTGGCGGTCCGCGGTTTCGATACGATCGCGAACCTCAGCGATGGAACGGCACTCGCGGGGTATTTCCCGGTGCTGCGGGAAATTAGCGTCGAGCCGACGGCATCGGACGGAGCGCCGCAACTCCGCTTCCATCTTTCCTCCGCGCCCCCTGGATGGTTCACGATCAACGGAAATGATGTCAGCGCGTGGTTCGGTGAGGTGGAGGCGGTCGCGGATCAGCCGCGCCTGTTGAAGCCGTCGGATCCACCGATGCAAGGAGACGACGTGCGGAGCGTCCAACGCGCCCTCTTGGCCGCGAAAATAATCGTTGAAGAGGATGGTGTGTACAATTCCGCCACGGCTGGGGCGGTTGCACGGTTTCAGAAGGAAAAAGGAATCAATGTGAGTGGCGTTGCGGATGCCATGACGCGACAGCGGCTGAGTGGCGTGGAAGATCCGCCGCGGCGACCTAGCCGAAACTGAAGCGTTATGATCGGCTGCCCGCCTATCCCAGGAGTACACGATGGACAAAGTTTACCCCGATGCCCATGCCGCACTCGCAGGCCTGTTACGGGACGGTATGACTATTATGTCGGGCGGATTTGGGCTTTGCGGAATTCCTGAGGCTCTGATCTCGGCGATCCGGGATTCCGGCGTCGGCGGCTTGACCGTCGTGTCGAACAATGCCGGCATTGACGGGGCCGGACTTGGACTGCTTCTCGAAACACGACAAATTCGCAAGATGATTTCGTCCTATGTGGGTGAGAATAAGCTGTTCGCCGACCTTTATCTCAGTGGCGAACTCGAACTCGAGTTTAACCCGCAAGGTACTCTGGCGGAGCGGATAAGGGCCGGGGGCGCCGGCATTCCGGCTTTCTTCACCAAAACCGGCGTCGGAACCCTTATCGCAGAGGGCAAGGAGACCCGCGAGTTCGATGGCGAGCGCTACGTCATGGAGCGCGGTCTCCTCGCCGATCTTGCAATCGTCCACGCCTGGAAAGCTGATCGCGAAGGAAACCTCGTGTACCGGAAGACCGCACGCAATTTCAACCCGGTGATGGCGACTGCTGCAAAGGTAACCGTAGCGGAGGCTGAGAATGTGGTCGGGTCTGGCGCCATCGACCCAGACCACATCCACACCCCCGGCATTTTCGTCAAACGCATCGTGCGCTGCCAGCCCTACGAAAAGCGCATAGAGCAACGCACCGTCCGCAAGCGCAGCAATTGAGGCACAGGAGAGGGCGACATGGCCTGGTCACGTGACGACATGGCCCGCCGCGCCGCGGCGGAGCTCGAGGACGGCTTCTACGTCAATCTGGGCATCGGCATCCCGACACTGGTTTCGAATTTCATCCCTTCCGGGATCACCGTTCAGCTGCAGAGCGAGAACGGAATGCTAGGCATGGGCCCGTTCCCGTTCGAGGGAGAGGAGGATGCGGACCTGATCAATGCCGGCAAGCAGACAATCACCGAACTGCCGACGACGAGCTATTTCGACAGCGCCCAGTCTTTCGGCATGATACGCGGCGGACATGTCGACCTGTCGATCCTTGGGGCGATGCAAGTGGCGGAAAACGGTGATCTCGCCAACTGGATGATCCCCGGCCGCATGGTGAAGGGCATGGGGGGCGCGATGGATCTCGTCGCGGGGGTCAAGCGGGTTGTAGTCTTGATGGAGCATACCGCGCGTGGCGAGCCGAAACTGTTGCATCGTTGCACCTTGCCGCTGACCGGTCAGGGTGTGGTCGACCTTGTAATCACTGATCTCGGGGTCTTCACGATCGGGCGAGAAGGGATGACGCTGATCGAGCTGGCGCCGGCGATAACGCTCGAAGAGATCAGGCAGAAGACAGAAGCCTCCTTCACCATGAGGGCCGCCCTCGGCTGAACAACCCGGCTGGTCGGACAGCCTGGGTGCCGCTGCGCGGTATCGGCTCGGTTCTGACCAGCGATCAGCCGCTAGCAACAAGCCGGCGCAATCAGGCCCCGCGGCTTGCCGGATCGCGCATCGACCGCGATCAACGCTTTTGC
>Ga0126381_100003192_pt1 | contig 17888 bp, 13 predicted proteins | sample PanSoiMetPlot_28_FD_96465 | JGI IMG/M metagenome (GOLD analysis project Ga0126381, IMG submission 96465) | Tropical forest soil microbial communities from Panama - MetaG Plot_28 | ecosystem: Environmental > Terrestrial > Soil > Tropical forest > Bulk soil | place: Panama | collected 2016-02-17 | reverse complement strand
TGTGGGTGCGGGACGCGGCGACGTGGCGATGTACCTCAAGAATTTCCTGCGCCGCCACGGCTTGCGTAACGAGTTGCTGTTGAAAGTTCTGGTGAAATTTCCCTCGCACGTGGTCGCTCGTTTCCTGGGCGATGCCGGTGTATTTGGTGCGATGACCGAGGACGACCCCAACCCCGAAAATCGCGTGATTCTCGATTCGAACGAGCCGGACGGCGTGAAGTTCACCTACAAGATAGCCGATGACCTGCGTCGGCGCGCCGACGAGTTGTGCGACCTGTTTACCCGGCACATACGTCCCTGGCGGCTGGTCCGCATCTCACCCGAGCTCACCATGAATTACGGACACCCGTGCGGAACCTGCAGATTCGGCGATGACCCAGCGTCGAGCGTCCTCGACCGTAACTGCAAGGCCCATGATCTGGAAAATCTCTATGTACTGGATGCATCGTTCACGCCGCGCAGCGGCGCGATCAATCCGAGCCTGACTATTGCAGCCAACTCTTTGCGCGTTGCGCCGGTGATTGCAGATCAGCTGGTACGGTCGCGGGGAACCCGTGAGCGCACACGCGCCGCCGCGACCACCCAAGAACGGATTCCCGGGAACCCGTGAAGCGAAGAGTCCGCGCTACTGCAGGGTCTACAGACAGGGCCGAGGTATTGCGGCTGATCACGAGCGCGGCGCGCAAGATTCATCGCGGATCTTCGCTGCTGGTGGTGAAGAGAAGGGCCATTTTTATCTGCCGCGCGCTGAAGTACCGAACACTGTTGCAGGGCTTCTGGACGCGGCTCATGAATGCGTCACCGGATGGACGCATTCGGGTCTACGCCGATGTTCTTGGCGTCACCGAATGGCCCTATCTGAACAACGCCTGGAATGTGGCCGAGCGATTGGATCGAATTGCGACGCACTACGAATCGCTTGCTTCGGCGTCCCGGACCTTGCTCGAACTGGACAAGCGTACTGCAGTGCGCCTGATAGACCTATCGCGGTTTTCAGCCGATTGCGAGATCCTGATTGATCGCGCAACCTGGTTCAGGCGTGAAGGCGAGCTGGTACTGAATCTCTTCAAGGACAACCTTCGGGTTGCCTCGATGGCGTTCATACTCGGGATCGAAGACGGTGCCCCGGCGATTCTCATCGGCGCAACCCAGGGAATTCACGCGGGCGTTTCCACCGAAAGGTCCCTGCAGATATTCAGGGACCTGACGAAGGATTTCGAAGGACTGAGGCCCAGAAGCCTTTTGATCGACATCCTCAGAATGATGGCGAAGGCCTTGCAGATAGCGAGGTTATTGGCCATTGCCGACGAGAACCGGCATCACCGCCACAGGTATTTCGGAGCTGCGGAGCAGGCAAAGCTCGGCGCAAACTACAATGAGATATGGGCCGAGCATGGGGGATCTCCCAGCACGCCGGCAGGGTTTTACGAACTACCCTTGCACCCGCAACGAAAAGAACTGGCTGAAGTAGCGGCGAAGAAACGGGCGATGTACAGGAGGCGCTACGCCATGTTGTCGGAGATCGAAGGAGAGATTACCAGCACGATCAAGGTCTGGAGCGGAGGCGAGCCGGCCGGCAAACGTTAGGCAACTTCAGATCGCCTGAACAGCTCGGCGCTCAGGACCTCCTGAAGTTCTGCTCTCGATGAGCTGCGGCTGAACATGTGATCGGCGTCCTCGATGATGTGGACGCGCAATCGGTCACCCAGGCGGTCGACCGCCGATCCGGCTTGTATCCTCAGCAGCTCGATTCCCGGCTCGCCACGCGAAAATACCATGGTGGTCTGGATGCCGCGCGCGGCGATCTGCTGCAACTTCCACCCCAGATCATTGGGCAGGCGGATCTTAAGTGTGCGCAGGATCTCGTGCGATTTGACGGCCAGCGGCAACGTGAAACGCAGCAGCAGCCGCTTGGAAATTCGCCGCACATCAGCCTTGCCAGCCAACAGCTTCTTCCAGCTCTCCCAGGAGCGCAAACGCTTTCCGTACACGCGTCCCGTCTCGAGTACCTCCACCGGGTGGATGTCCTCGAGCGCGGCGTCCTCGCGCCAGCTGAAGGTCTCGGGATTCACCATCAGTATGCGATTCAAGGGGACCGCGTTCGCGGCTGCCTGCAACGCATGATATGCGCCGGAGCAGAGACCGATGACGGTAACGTCACCGGCCCGGTAGCGCTCTCGCACGAAGCTCGTGGCAGCGCGAATGTCGTCGATTGCAGCCGGGGGAAAGACCTCATTGTCAGGGCGGCCAGGTCGCGTACCACTGTCGCCGAGACCCGCCAGATCCATGCGCAGTACCACGCAACCGCGCCGCGCCCAGCCTCGTGCCAGGGACACATGCATCCGGCCAGTGGCTACGTGGTAGTCCGCACCGGCATTCACGAGAATGACGGCACGGCGTCGGTTTTCGCCTTGACGAGGCTCGGTCACGATACCGAACAGCGTTGCTTCGTTGCCGAACCGAACAGGCCTTTCGGTGAGCGCTGCTTCCGGAGACTGATCCGTACCCGCTAGCACGAGGAACGTCGTCTGCGGTATTGCCGACGCGCCCTGGGCAGCAGAGTCTTCTCCTTGCTGGACGGCCGGCTGCTGCAGGGAGCCGCGGCGCAACAGCCACTCACGTGCCAAGCCGATCATCTCCTGCGGGATGCTCGTGAACTGAGCGGGCGTCAGCATCATTTTGACGAAGCCCGGCAGTACTGCGTAGTCGGTGGGCAACCCCCGCTCACCGAGGGAGTCTGCCCAACTGCGCGCGGTCGGCAGGTCGTCCCGGTCGATGATCAGGATGCGGGAGACTTGTGGGACGCCCGCGCTTGCGAGGTCCAGCCGCGACAAGTGCGCGATCGTTGCCGCTGAGAGGCGGTGAGCGCTCACCTCCATCGAGCCGTCAGTCGTTGCCGTGCGGGCACCTGGTGTTCCGTTTCCCGCGACCGCAGCGTTCAGTTTGAGCGCGGCGGCGAGGGTCGTCGTGCGCATCTCGCCCACATAACGGCGGCCTTTGACCACGGGTGCAACGAGAATGAGGAAGTCTGCGACGTTGGCGTGCAGTGTGGTCAGCGTCGCCAGCATTGCCCCGAGCCTGAACCCGAGCAGGCACACGCGTCTCACGCCCGTGCGCCGGCGTAACTCATCCACGGCGCTGGCGATGTCCCCGCACCACTGTTCGATCTGGTCGGCCTGCGTATCGCTATCGGCGGAATCGCCGCTGCCCGCGTAATCGAACCTGAGAGCCGGCACCCCAGCGGCAGCCGCCGCTTCTGCAAACGCCCGCAAACTACGGTGCGCGCAAATCGCCTCGTAGCCGAACGGCTTGCACACCACGACACCCAGGTCGGACGTCTGCTCGATAGCGGGTCGATGCAGCCACGCAAAAAGCTGCGGGTTGTCCGATGGAAAGTACAGCGGCTGGTTCATCGACCCTGCTCTTATATTGTTCTCATATCACAGTATCATTACGTCACAAAAGGACCCGAGCGGCAACGAACGGGGTCACACTGAGAATGCTTTTCACGGTCCGCTTGCAGAGGTCCGTCTTTGACCAAAAGTAAGTATCGGTTACTCGCGGCGGCACTTGCAAAGCGTCATGCGGATGCCTGCCCGGAAGCCCGCGAGGAAGATTTTCCGGTCCCGACGCGGTGCTCGGAAGGCGGCCGCGTGGGCCACCCCGTGTCGTCCTGCCACGCGAGGCGCACAGAGTGTCACGACTTGGGTTCCTGAAGGGAGACTTGTTCGCGACCGAAGCGAGCTTCGGGGCGCAGGTGATCATCAAGCTCGGCGCCAGCCTGGTACTTACGCGCGTCCTTAAACCCGAAGCGTACGGAATCGTCACGATCGTCTCGTCGATCGGCGTCGTGGTCGCCCTGCTGGGCGACATCGCCGTCACCGTGTCTCTCGTCCGTCATGAGCGGGGCGAGGAGTCCAGCTATCTGAATACCGCCTGGACGCTGCGGCTGGGACGCGCAGTGTTGAACACAATTCTGATGTATTGGGCGGCGCCCCTGGTTGCCGCGCTCTATCACGTGCCAGAGCTGACCTTTCCGTTACGGGTGTATTCGCCGTGGTTCTTGATCTGGGCTCTCGAGTCGATGTCCTTTCCGGTGGCCATCCGCCGCCGCAACTCGCGGATCATCGTGTACTCGGAGCTCGTGGCCAATGCCGCTACGACGATCTTCACGCTGCTCTATTGTTACTACACTCACGACTATATGGGCATGGTCTACGGCATCCTGCTGAACCGCGTGCTCATGACAGCGATGAGCTATGGGTTCTACCGGGACGTGAGGCCCCGCTTGATGATTGATCGCGAAGCGGCACGCGAGTTGCTGCGCTACACGCGGTTCGCCGTACCATCGAGTTTCATCACCCTCGCGCTCGGCCAGTTTGACAAGGCCGTGTTCCTACGGCTTTTCAACCTGAATCTTCTCGGCGTTTACAGTCTCGCTGGTAATATTGCCACCCCCATCGAGACGCTCATCAACAAGATCGGCCAACTCGTCCTGTACCCACGCTGCGCTCATGACTTTCGCACCGCCCGTGATAACTTCGCGCGGCGCTATTACACCGGCAATACAAGTCTGTATTTCAGCATCCTGGCACTACCCGCAGCCGTGGGCGGAGCTGCACAATTCCTGATCCGCGTGCTCTATGACCCCCGTTACGCACAGGCCGGAATGATCCTGCAGGCGTTCATGTTGCGCGCGACGCTGCTTTCGCTGTCGGCTCCCGCGGAAAGCATGTTGATCGCAGCCGGCGAACTGCAGGTGCAGTTGAGCGGCAACGTTTTCCGTGCGATATCGATGATTGTCGGGACGGTGGCCGGATACTACCTCTTCGGATTCATGGGCTTTGTCTACGGCGTCGCACTCAGCGGCTTGCCCACCCTGCTCTACTATCTGTGGGTGCAGCACAGAAAGGGGTTCCTCGTGGCGAAGTACGAGCTGTACAAAGTGATCTTCCTGCTGGTGACGGCTGGGCTCGCCTACCTGGTGAGCACTCTGCTCCTGAACCTGCTCCCGCCCCGGACCAGGATCTGATTTCGAGTGTCGCGGTTTCGCTCCGATCACGCCGTGGCCGCCGTTGCGGCGGCGGAAGCGGGTCGCATTTGCGAATACGCGGCTGCAAGACCGGCCAGAACGTAGAACATCTTCTCGAAGCCAAGATTGAAGGCTGCCTCGACCAGCACGAGCATGGTGCCGAGGATACAGGCAACCAGGCTCGCGCCCAGCCGTGCCAGGTCCGGATCCGATAGCCGGGCTCCGCGGACGGTTCGATAAGCCCGGACAAGAGCCAGCCACACGAATCCGAAGAAAAAGAACAGCCCGATGAAACCGTAGAAAAGCGTCACTTCGGCGTAGGTATTGACCAGATCGATGATGCCTTCACCCTGGCGCAGGTCTTCCATTTTGGAGTAGGCAAGCTGGTCTCCGAGAAAAGGGTGTTGGAAGATCAATTGCCAGGATCGCGTAGCAAGTTGCTGCCTGTACGCCACGGTCACGTCATTCTTCGAGCCTCCCGTGAACGGAAGCACTTTGAAGATCCGGTCCCCAAGCGGAGTTAAGCTCACCACTCCCAGTACGACTGCGACAGCGGTTACTGCTTTGAAGATACGCCCGAAAGTCCCTGGGCCAACGGCCATGAACGCGAAGTAGATTGCCACTGCTCCAATCCATGGCCCGCGTGAATACGCCGCTAGCAACCCGAGGCAAAACAGGATAGCGACGGCGAATCGCGAACGCTTCGAGACCAGGTACGTTTGCAGATAAAGCCAGAAACCGAGGGCGATCGCCAACAGGTAGCCGAGTGCCAGAGAGTGTCCTGCCGAGGCTTGCGCCCGCAGCACGCCGGCACGCTCCAGGTAGGTACGGTTTGCGCTGCCCGTCCAGCGCCACTGCAGATCAGCATACAAGAGCCAGTGACGCGCACCCTCGAACGTCGCTACGGCCGCCATGATTGCGCAACCGAGACAGAACGCCGCCATGGCGTCCCTGAGGTCGCGTCGGTCGGCACAACCACGACTGACCGCAAAGAACAGCACGTACACGTCGACGAGAAACAGCAGCCCGCGGCGCAACACATTGGTGAGCGAGTCCGGGAGAATCACGTGACCGGGCAGGTCGGGAGGAACGTACAGCAACACATGCAGCGCCCCCCAGGCGAGCAGGAAGACATCCATGGTCCGCAGGCCGGCAATCGGCGCGGTGTCCTTGGCGCGTCGCAAACGCAGGGCAAACGGAACCAGGATACAGAAGGACAACAACCGATAGATGTCGAGATCGAACAGCTCCTTGATTCCGATTGTCGGAATGGGAATCAACAGGGACGGAACCACGTGGAGCAGCAGGAGGTAGAGGGCAACGGGGTTGGAATCCTTGCGAGCGGCCCAGAAGAGCACTGGTACGGCAACCGCGACGAACAGCCAGAACGAGGGGCTGAGGAACGCCACTGCAGTCAGCGCGAGCCATACATTACGCCGTCGTTTGAAATCTGCGCCGCTGGTGAAATGCGCTGCGATCGGCTTGCCGAGCTGGAAGATCACCAGCGCGAACGCCAGCACGACGGTCATGTCCTTGAAAATCTGCGGCATGTCAGTCGTTGCGGGGCACGAGCGCCTCCACCAGCTCTGCAGACCCGGTCGCTCTACTTCAGAAACTTGAGGTCGATCTGATTCATGCGCCTCTGGCAGGAATCCTGCCATGTGGGGATGTTCGCACGAGATGCCAGGAGATTCTGCAGATACAGCCCGAATCCATAGCGCCTGATGCGGAAGCGGATGCGAGAGTACTTGTCCTGCGTCACAAGGGCCAGCAGCTCCAGCGGTGTGGGCCTCTTGGGCTCAGAACCGCCCAATTCGTACCCTGTCCGCGCCAACATATCGCCGAGCTTCCAGTCGACCCATTGCAGCTCCCGAGGATCGCACTGCTCTTTCCATCGATAACGCAATTGGGTGTCCGGCGCTGCGTACGTCGACCGCGAGGGATAGGTCAGCATCCTTGGGGAATAGTCCACTCCCAGGAATCTGCATATCCTCATGAGTTCCTCGGTCAGGTTCTCGAGCAGCGCCTCGTAGCGAACCTCGAGAAACCGATCGGGTGTGAGTGTCGCAGCAAGTCTGCCCCAGGAACTTTCCGCTGTAGTCCATATGTCTACACCGCAGTATACGTTCCCCGCCCAGCCCATCCCGATACTCGAACGTGCCACATCGCGCGGATCCCTGATCAGGTGAATGTAGCGGGCCTCGGGGAACAGCCACGGAATCCGCTCGAAGTGACGATGCATGTTCAGAGTCAGAACCCTATCTGGTTGCCACAGTTGATCGATGAAGGACCCAATCAACCGCCGGTAATCGAGGCTGGCATCGATCGTGAGACCCGTGGCTGGAAAACCCCTGTTTGTCGACAGCCAGCGCCGATACCGCCCGCTGTCGGGCAACTGACCGTTGTTTCCAACCAGATCGATCAGGAAGTCGAATTCGCCCGGGTTGCTGATGGCAGGATGCGAATCCAACATCAGACGCAACATCGTGCTACCGGACCGGACGGCCCCGACGACGAACACAGGGGATTTACTGGTCACGATCGTGCTGATTCCGCATAAACGTGTGCATCCGGGATCTTATAGCCTCGGAACGACTGGCGGGGGGAAATGCGCAACAGAGCCGACTGATATACTCTGCTTGCGGTCAGCCGAGCTCCGGCGGATGAGTGCGATTATGTCGATTCCGAACAGCCTCGCATGGCTACAAACCCCGGATCGTGAGTCGAGAGGGTGCCTGAGGCAATGCATCGGCGCACAGTAATTTCGGGTGCGACTTGAAGATCGCTTATTTCGTCAACGAATACCCGAAGGTCACTCACAGCTTCATCCGTCGAGAGATCCTCGCTCTGGAGAGACAGGGGATCGAGATAGAGCGGATCGCGCTACGCGGCTGGGACGGACCCCTGCCGGATCCGGAAGATCGGTGCGAGCGCGAGCGGACCCGGTACGTGCTGCGAGCGGGTCCCGCGAAGCTGCTGCTGCCAACACTACTGGCTCTGGTGCGCGCGCCGGTTCGCTTCCTCTGCGCCCTGTTCCTGACGCTCAAGACGACACGCCGCTCCGATCGAGCGCTGCCCTATCACCTGCTGTACTTCGCCGAGGCTTGCCGCGTCCTGTCATGGGTTCGGAGCCTCGGTGTGCGCCACATTCACGCTCATTTCGGCACCAACTCGACGGACATCGCCATGTTGGTCCACGCCCTTGGTGGACCTACCTACAGCTTCACGGTACACGGGCCCGAAGAGTTTCTTCGACCGGTGGGCCTCGAGGAAAAAATTCGGCGCTCGAACTTCGTCGTGGCGATCAGTTCGTTTGGTCGCAGCCAGCTGTGCTTGTGGACTCCATATCCCGACTGGGGAAAGATCAGAATCGTTCGTTGCGGCCTGGAGAAGTCTTTCTACGCAGAGGTGGCGAGCACGCCGGTGGCTGCGCCGCGTCTCGTGTGCGTCGGCCGCCTGGCGCCGGAAAAGGGCCAGTTGCTGCTGATCGAGGCCGCTGCGCAGTTGATGGCCCACGGCTGCGAGTTTGAACTGGTACTGGCAGGAGACGGCCCGATTCGGGCCGTGCTCGAGAATCTCATCGAGAAATTCTCGCTCGGCGAGCGCGTCAGAATTACCGGCTGGATCAGTGGTAACGAAGTCCGTAAAGAGATACTGGCTGCACGCGCCCTGGTGCTCGCTGGTTTCGCCGAAGGACTGCCGGTGGTCCTCATGGAGGCCATGGCACTGCGCCGACCGGTAGTGGCCACGTATGTCGCCGGAATACCGGAACTGGTTCGCAACGGCGAAAATGGCTGGCTGGTACCGGCGGCTTCCGTGGATGAGCTCGCGGACGCCATGGAAGCCTGCCTCGCCAAGCGCCCGGAGGAGATCAAAATCATGGGCGAGCATGCCTACCGATGTGCGATCGAGCGGCATTCGATCGACGTCGAGGCGGCCAGGCTCGCTATGTTTTTTCGTGAAGGCGGGGTTGTCTGAGCGCAGTCTGCGAACGAGCCGTTCGGCGCCGCATGAACATCGACTTGCGAACACTGCTCTACCCGGTCAGTCGCGTGCTGCCGAACCTGCGGTGGTGCAATTATGCGATTGCCGCCGTTTATTTCCTCCGCGCCAACGGACGCCTGCCACGGAAGTCTCACCTCGCGAACGCCGAAATAAACGATTTCATCTTCCAGCGGATGATCGTCGATGGGTGGAGCGCGATCGAGCGCCGATGTGTCGACAAGGAATTCGCCAAGGCGTTGGCTGGCCGGGCATCCAACGTGAACGTTCCGCCGACGGTAGCCGTTTTCAGCCTGGAGAGAAATCCTCGCATTGAGGACTTCATCACGTGGCTCCGACCTCACATCGGCAAGCATCTGATCGCCAAGCCGACGCATGGTTCGGGGACCGTACTATTTCTCGATCGCGTTATCACCGACGGCGAGATTGAAGCCTTTTTTTCCGATGCGAACAGGAACTTCTTCCATGCGATTCGCGAGACACAGTACAAAGCCCTGGAGCGCAAAATATTGGTGGAGGACAATATCGCAAAGACCCGCGCCATCAACGATTACAAGTTCTTCTGCGTCAAGGGGCGTGTGCTCTACTGCCAGGTCGACGTCGATCGCTTCACGAACCACAAAAGGGCGATCTGTACGGTACCTGACTTTGCAATAATTCCAGTGTGCACCAAGTTTCTGGAAAGACCCGATCATCTGCGGCGTCCACCGCGCTTCGACGAAATGGTGAGGATCGCGAGTGAAATGTCGAGGGAATTCAGTTTCGTGAGAATTGATCTGTACGATACCGATGATGGCGTCTACTTCGGCGAGTACACGCTCACCCCTGGGGCTGCGTGTGACAATTTTTCCGACTCGCGATTCGCGGCGGAATTCCTGCACAACGTCAAAGCGTTGCTGGATGATGATTCAGTAGGCTGAGTCCCACCGTGCTATTCATGTTACGTCGTCTGTGGGGCCGGCTCCCGGACCGGGCTCGCCGGGCGGTGGTTGCTACGGGTGTGCCCTACGCCGCCAGCTATCTGTCCCATTACGTCGAGAAGCACCGCCTCGCAAATTTCGCCGGGACGCTGAAGGAGTTGAAGGTCGGCTATTCCGACGGTTCAGCGGAAGCACGAGTGCAACTGGCACGTCAATTCGACTCAATCGTGGACGCGCTGGTGATGCCCAATGCGGTCACGAAAACGAGTTATGCGAACCGTCTGGCGCACAGCCTCGCCACGGTGCTGTCCGCTGTGGGACTGCCGAGTGCGGAGATTCGGGTCCTCGACGTACCATCCTCGACGGGGATCGCGAGCCTGGAGCTGCTCGCGATGCTGCAGGAGAGGTATCGCGTAACCGCCTATGTTCTTGGCGACAAATATCACGAGATCCTGTATGACCACCGCCGCCGCTGCATTTTCGACATGCAGGGCCACCTGCTGCAGGTAGCGTTTCGAAAGTATTATTTCAGCATCTATCGCGGGCATGTGTCGGGCAACGAGTACACATTTCTTTCGAGCTGCCTGCTGTTTCCCCACAGCGTGCTAGCGTGGTACCTGCGCAAGCGCCATCAATTCGACCGTGACGCGGAATACCAACGGCTGTTGGTAGTGCATCCAGAAGTGGAGAGAGTGCTCGGCCAGACCGCATTGCGCCTGCAGGAGATGGACGTCTTCCAGCCAATCCCTGGTCGCTACGACCTGATACTTTCGTTCAATCTTCTGCAGCGAAACTACTTTCCTCCAGAGGTCATCCAGGCAGGCATCGACAACCTGGGTGCGTCGCTGAGCGAAGGAGGCCTGCTCGTCATGGGAAATACCGAATCGTTTCTTGCGCTTCAGAAGCAGAACGGTTCACTGATTCCCCGCCTGCACGAAGGCAGCTTCTGACGCGGAGCGCGTCGAGGGTTTAATGCGCGCCGGCCCTGTCAGTCAGCGACCCTTGCGTCGGTAGTCTGCAGAACGGCTCGCCGTTTTCCGACGAGCAGCACACGACGGTGATACCGGCGCAGAAAACGTCTGAATTCGAGATCGGCAAACCGCGGCTTGTTTTGTGCCGCGCTTTTGAGCCATCCCCACAACATAGCCAGACTGCCGAGGATGTACGGTTTTTGATTCAGTCTTCCCAAGGCACTCGCAGCCATGTAGACGAATCCCGTTCCCATGAAGTACTGGCCATAGCCGTGGCGCATCCTCCCGACGAATATGCTCTTTTGACTCGAGCCCATGGGGCGAAGATGTATGAACCGCAGCTCGGGCTCGTTCCAGCTGCACGCAATCCAGCCGTGCATGCGACACTGGTGACAGTCGATGCCGTCCCACATTACCTCACGGACAAATCCGCCGATCTGCTCGAAACACGTTCGGCGGTAGAACTTCGTCATGCCGAGTGACGTATCATCCCCGTGTCTTTCATCGACCAAGCGGCCGTATTCCTCCACATAGGCCTTGCCGCTGCAGGTCGCAATGCGCGGGTTGGCGTTCATTCGCTCGATGAGGATCTCGAAATAACGCGGCGGCAGCCGTAAGTCCAGGTCGAGCTTGCAGAGAAAATCGTAATCGGTCGATGCGATCGCTGCGTAGCCGCTGTAGAACGCTTCGATGACACCGGGACCGACAGACCGCCTGCCGCGGTCCGCTCGCGCAACGACCTTGATCCACGGGTGCTGCGCAGCATAGTCGGCCAGAATCCGGGGGGTCTCATCCGTCGACCCGTCGTCGACGATGATCCACTCGCTTGGCCGCAGGGTCTGCGCGAGCACGCTGTCGAGCGTCTGTCGCATGAATGCAGCTTCGTTGCGACACGGCGACACCAGCACGTAGCGGCTGCTAACGCTCACGTGTCTCTCGCTACGGAACCGGGCGTCCGGTGTCAGCGTGCGCCGCTCTTGGAGGCGGTTCCGGGAAGCTCGCCATATCCGTAGTCGTAATACCCGTGCGCAGGTCCCAGGTACGCGTCGTTGAGCACGAGTCCCTGCAGTTTCTTCCTGTCGACCTGCGCAATGGCATCCGTGATCGCCCGACGGGGAGTGTGACCGGCGCGAGCCACCAGTACGATCTGCCCTGGGATGGGCGCCAGAGCGCGCGCTTCGCTCGATACCAATAGTGGCGCAGAGTCGAACAACACCAGGCGCCGGGGATTGCGGGTGAGCAGTCGTGTCGCGATATCGCGCATGCGTGCGCTCGCGATCAGCTCCGCCGCCCCTTCCGCCGGCCTGCCGGCTGGCAGGATCTCGAGGTTCGGCAGGTCGGTATCGAAGATCAGCGACTCAACATCCAGCCGATCGTCCCTGAGTGCATCCAGCAGGCCAGGCTCGTCCGGCAGATCGAGCACGCGCGTAATCTGTGCCTTGGGCAGGTCGCCATCCACCAGCAGCATCGAGATATCACGCTCACGTGCCATGCTCAGCGCGAGGTTCAGGGTGATGAAGGTCTTGCCATCACCCGGCAACGCGCTCGAAAGCATGATCAGTCGGGCGTCCGGCGCACTGCCGGCACCTAGAGCGCGGTCGATGAGCGGTCTTTTGATCCGATGACAATAGTCGGCGAAGCGTCGCTCCTGCCCCTGCTCCGGCAGATAGCCCGCGACTCGCAGGTGGTCGAAGTTGACGGCGATCCGCTTGTGCGCGGGCCGCGGTTCCAGTGTCGCGACGGACTCGGCGCGTACCGCAGTCGGTAGGGAAACAGCGGCGGCGCCGGGTTCCTTGGCAGAGGCGGATGCGCGCCGCAGTTTCTCGAGCGAGTTTTCGATGAGACTCAACGCTGCACCAGGCTCTGCAGAGCCGGCGGCAGGGACAGCCGCAAGCCGTTGCGACTCAGCACCACTGCACCTGCAAATACCACCAACAGGCAAGCCGCGGCCGCAGAGACCTTGAAAATCTCGAGTCGCCTGGTACCGCGCGCCCGCGCCGGGAATGCGGGTCCGACGGCGGCCAGCACCGGCACCCCCGTGTACCCCGCGAGTCCACTCACGGAGCCCACCATCGGCCGCCACCGATCCAGCCGGTTGGCGATGGCGATGCCCGCCGCGAACGCCGCCAGCAGGACCCCGCCCAGGAAGATCGTCCGCTTGGGCCATACCGGCCTGGTGCTCACGATGGGCGGTTCGACCACCTGGAACCTCACCGATCCCGCGCTATCAGCTCGTTCACCCAGGCGTGCTTTTTCAAAACTGGATAGCAGCGCAGCGTACTGCGCCTTGTTGACATCGTAATCACGATTCAGCTGCGCGAATTCCGCCTCCACCTGCGGTGCAGTGTTCAGCATCTGCCGCAACTGCCGCGCCTTGTCTTCATGCTCCGCGAGCTGGGTGCGCAGATCGGCAATATCGACATCCGCATGGTTGAGCTCGAGCTGAATGCTCTGATAGACGGGATTCGCGCTCGCAACGCTCGATGCGGCCGCGGCCGCATCACCGTTCCTGAGGCTATCGATCTCTGCTGCCCTACGGCGCTCCAGCTCGGCAAGGGTCTTGCGCGTCTCGATCACATCCGGGTGCTTGTCGGTGAATTTCAGCAGAAGATCGTCCAGGTGAGCCCGCGTCTGTGCGATCCGCGAGACCGTGTCCATTCCAACTGCGCCACCACTGCTGGCAGCAGGCAGAATCGCCGCGGTCGCTGCAACAGCGGCGTCGCCGTGCAGCTGTTTTTCCAGCGTGGCGCGCCGGTTCTGTGCTACCAACAGCTTGGTACGCGTCTCCTCGATTGCCGCGGTTTCCTGGCGCAGCTGCTCGAAATACCCGCCGCGCTCTGAGGGCATCAGTCCGAAGTGGCGCGATTTGAAGTCAGCCAACCGGTCCTCGGCGTTACGCAGCCGCTTCTCGTAATCCTTCACCTGGGACTCGAGGAACTGCTGCGCGCTCTCCGATCCCTGCTTCTTGCCGCCGAGGGTCTCATCGATGAGCGTCTGCAGGAGGATGCTCACGACGTTCAAAGCCCGGGCGCGGTTCGTATCCTGATACTGAATCCCGTAGGTGGTGCCGCCCGATGGGCCCTGATGATCGTCGGCACTTTCCTTCGTGAGCTGCACGTGCTTCAGCAGATACATGATGGCGCGATCCTGGTGCGCGGGATCGGTATCAGACGCCGGCAGCAGGCCGACCATTTTCGCGATCCCGAGCAGGCGTGCATCGGTCAGGAGCGACTCGCGCACGTAGCTGAGCTCCACCCCCACGTCCTGTTGCGTTGCCAAACCCTCCAGCGCCGGCTTCAAGGCAGTGCGGGTGTCGACCAGAACTGAAGTGCGAGCCTCGTAGCGATCAGGGAGCAGGAACACGAGGAGCCATCCCGCAATGGCCAGGAGAGATGCGACTCCAAACGCCAACCAGCGGTAACGCCACGTACCAACGAACTCGTCCTGGATCTTGTCAAAGTATGGATTCACGTCAGACCGGGTGGGAAGGTGAGGACTTATATGTATGGCACCGCGCGCTTATAATATCGGGCAATTCGGGACGCTGGTCGGTTGTTTGCAAAGCAGCAGAATTCCACATTAAGTTTCAAGGCCTCGATCCAGACCCCTGCCCCCGCCGCACAGCCCAAGCCCCCGCTATGTAGAAAAATGTGTGTTCCGTCACACCCCTGGGGCCTCGGATCCACGCCCGTCTTGCAATGGAAACATTACGTCTGTCAGACTTTAAAAAAAGGCGGTTAGCCTTCGGGCAAGTGGCAAGCAAATAAATAGCCGGCGCGCCGAAAAGAGTTCGGGACGGGGCGCCGACTCTCACATTAAGCTGTTGAATCTGAACTACTAAATATCGATTACCTTAACTCGTCGCTCTCGATCCGTTAGGTTGGCCCAATAGAGAGTGAAAAAAGCGCGTGCCACGCTGGCGCGCCGCAGGGGCTGAAGGGTACGGAAACCGCATGTCGAGTGTTCTCGAATCAATGCCAAGCCGGCGCGTTCGACTCGGGCGCATCGAGCCGGCCGCCGTCACCGTGCTTGCACGACTCGATCCGGTGATCGTCGTCGCGTGTCTGTTTGCCTGTCAGGGTTTATACGGTCGACCAGTGTCTCTGCCACTCGTGTACCTCGCGCTTTTGGCGTTCATCCTCTCCAGTCCGCTCTTCGGCGGCTTCGAGCTGCCCTACTTGAGTTCTGCCGGCCAGGCTCCGCTATCGAAACTTCCTGCTGCGTGCTCACGCATTCTGGTGCGCTGGGGTGTAATCGTCGCCGGCCTGCTGTTCGTGGCGTTCGCCTTCAAAGTCGGCCAGGTGTTCTCGCGCAGGGTGCTGTTGACCTGGTTCGTGATCACTCCAGTTGCGCTCACTCTTTCGCAGGCGGTGCGCCTGCGGGCAACCTGGTTCGCCGCCCAGCTGCCGACGCGTCGCTACATCATCGTTGGCGTGAACGAGGTTGGTCTGGAACTGGCGCGCCGCCTGCCAGCACAGGGATTCTCCGGATATTTCGACTTCAGAAGCCCCGACCGCATCGGCCCTTTGCTCGAGGCGGATCACATGGCGGGTCACTGCCGCGACCTGGCCGACTACGTGCGCACGCACGCCGTCGGTCGGGTCTACATCGCTCTGCCGCTGGCGAACGTGCCGCGTCTTACTGCACTAATCAATGCATTGCGCGATACGACCGCGTCTGTTTACTTCGTCCCGGACGCCTTTGCCTTCGACCTGATTCAGGGTCGCGTAGCGGAGATCAACGGCATGCCGGTGCTGTCGGTCTGCGATACGCCCTTCCACGGCACGGACGCGGTAGTCAAGCGGAGCATGGATATCATCCTGGGCGGATCTGCGTTTCTGCTGGCCCTGCCGATGATTATGCTGATCGCCGTGTCAGTGAAACTGACCTCGCAGGGCCCCATCCTGTTTCGCCAGCGTCGCTACGGCTTGAACGGCGAAGAGATCACGGTTTACAAATTCCGCTCGATGACCGTGTGCGAGGATGGACCGGTGGTCACCCAGGCGACCGCGCAGGACCATCGGGTCACATCAGTAGGTCGCTTCCTGCGCAAGACTTCACTCGATGAGCTGCCACAGCTCTTCAATGTCCTGCAGGGAACGATGAGCCTCATCGGGCCGCGCCCACACGCCGTCGCGCACAACGAGAAATACCGTCGGCTGATCAACGGCTACATGATCCGTCACAAGGTTCGTCCGGGCATCACCGGGCTCGCCCAGGTGAACGGCTTGCGCGGCGAGACCGATACGGTCGAGAAAATGGCCGACCGCGTGCGTTATGACCTCGAGTATCTGCGCAACTGGTCGCCGTGGCTGGACCTGAAGATTCTCTTCATGTCGCTCCGCGTCGTTTGGAGCGACTACAAGAGCACCTACTGAGACCGGCACTCGCACCGGTCTGTCGGCGCGTCATAGTTGCCCGCAACTCCGACGGTGCGGATCGCGCACCCAGCACCTGACGGAATCAATGTACAAAGCTGCGATCGTTGGCCTCGGCAAGATGGGACTCTCTCACCTGTCGATCGTTAATACCCATCCGGAGATCCAGCTACAGTGCGTCTGCGACACTTCGCGTTATGTCCTCGACATGCTGGAGAAGTACACCGGCGTCAGGACGTACAGCGATTTGCGCAAGATGCTGCAAACGGAACAGCTGGACTGCGTGTTCGTCGCTACGCCCTCGAAGTATCACGCCGACATCGTCACCGCGGCTCTGGAACGCAATCTGCACGTGTTCTGCGAAAAGCCGTTCGCACTTGAGCCGGAAGTCGGCTATCGGCTGGCCGATATGGCCGAAACCAGGAGCCTCGTGAACCAGGTGGGGTATCACTATCGCTTCGTTGCGCCCTTCAACGAGACCAGGCGTCTGCTGGACCGCAAGGCGATCGGAGACCTGCATCATGTCCGTGTAGAGGCGTACGGTCCGGTGGTGTTGCGGAAGAAGGGACTGACGTGGCGCTCGCAGAAAAGCGAAGGTGGCGGCTGCCTGTTCGACTACGCCTGCCACGCGATCGACCTGATCAACTACCTGGTCGGGCGTCCTGTCGGCGTTTCCGGCACGGTGTTGAACAGTGTGTTCTCGGGCGATGTTGATGACGAGATTTATGCCACCTTGCAGTTTGCGCCGGGCTTCTACGGGCAGCTGGCAACAAACTGGAGCGATGAGTCGTTTCGGAAGATGTCGGTCAAAGTGGCTCTCTGGGGCAGCAACGGCCGCATCAACGTCGACAGGCAGGAACTGCAGATCTACCTACGCTCCCTGACCGAGCCCAGCGAGAATCTCGTCGCGGGATGGAACGTCCGCTACACGACGGACATGACCTCCCCGGTCTGGTTCTACGTGCGCGGCGAAGAATACTCGGCGCAGATCGATCATTTCGTTCAATGCATCAAGACGGGCGACACGGCGATCACCAACTTCCGCAGTGCCAGCGATGCCGTCCGGGTTGCCAGCATGATGCGTAAGGATGCCGAGCGGCAACGTACTCCGATCGAGTACGCTCCAGCCCCGGGCGTCGCTGACGCCCTTCGCGACCCCGCGTCGCCCTCGTTACCGCGACGGACCAGGGGTCTGATGCAGACGATACTGGGCCGCACACGGCAGAGTTAGTCGCCCCGTTTTCAGGGCCTCAGCATGGCGATGGACAGAGCACTAATCGGTGACAACCAGTTCTTCGGCATCAACCACATGTCGGAAGAAAGGGCGCGTACGCAGGCGATGCGCTTTCAGGATGTCTCCGCGATCATCGAGGTACTCGATGCGGCGTACGCAGAGGGCATCAGAACCTTCATGTGCACCACCCATGAGCGCGTCGCGGAAGTGTGTGACTACTTCCGCGCAAATCGCGAGCGCTACCCCGATTACAGGTTCTACCCTTGCATGCCTTATGCTCACAAGTACGCGAACGCCGCCACCGAGCACGGCGTGGTCGGCGCCATCCGTAGCTTTCTTCCCGAGGAGAAT
>Ga0126381_100003191_pt1 | contig 17895 bp, 20 predicted proteins | sample PanSoiMetPlot_28_FD_96465 | JGI IMG/M metagenome (GOLD analysis project Ga0126381, IMG submission 96465) | Tropical forest soil microbial communities from Panama - MetaG Plot_28 | ecosystem: Environmental > Terrestrial > Soil > Tropical forest > Bulk soil | place: Panama | collected 2016-02-17 | reverse complement strand
TTCCTATCCAATGACCCCGCCGCGCTGAAGAGTCCGCACGCGGCATGTTCACGGTCCAGAAATCAAACCTTGAATCCAAGTCGGCCCAATTCGTCTTCAACCTGTTTCACGAACGCCTGAACATCCACAGGAAGCCCATCATGTACAACGCCAGGCTCGATGAACTTAAACGGAAATCTGGCGGCGACATTGAACACCACATCTTTTGCATCGTCCGGCAACTCCGGGGCGAGTAACCCAGCAGATTGGACGAGCACGCCGAACATTGACGCCCGGTACCACACCGCCATCACGTTCGCGCCTGGACTGCAAACTTCCGCATACGTCCGGACATCAATTGCGGAGTGTTTGTTCGAGCCGCTGTGTTCCCGTATTTCTTCCGCGATTTTCCACACACTCTTGAGGTCGGAAGGTTCAACAGGCAGTATTACGCCGTCGTTTGATAGACTGCTCGCAAACATATTCAAGGCAGCTTCAGCAGGGTCTGGTTGCATTTCAATTAACTCCTTGGCTGGCTCGCCTGGAGTATAATCCTAATTCAGTATCTGTGGAATACTCACAACGCCAGTCAAAGGTATATACTTAGCTCGCCAGCGGAGTCCATATGGCGAAAGATAAAACAAAACATGTACGAGACAAACAGATTCATCTGTTTATCCAAAAGACCTTAAGGGACCTTCTTCGCCGGGCGCGTCGAACGAGCAAGCGTAAGGTCAAAGTGAACCTGGACCAGCCGCTGGTCAATATGACGCCTGAACAACAGCGATTCGCTGACGAAGTGATGAGAATTTTCCGCGAGGAAGACCGCTAAGTTCAATCAACCGATTCTCAGTGAGGTGCGGCAGGGCAATTAATTGCCTGACCCAAGTAAATAACTCCGGCATCGTCGCTGAAGGCCGCCGTGCGACACCACGTTGATTTATCGTTAACATCGGCGGGGCGCTGAATGGTGATTTGGTAGTGAGTTGCGCTTGGGTCCGTTGTGACCTGAACTTGATATGGTGCTGGATTTTCTAGGTTGAGGGGAGACTTCACTAACCAATTCTTTTGTCGAATAAACGCGACTAACTCATCTTGACTAGCGTATCGATGGTTTTCATATTCATACCCTACCTGCGCAGTGTTTAGAACCCGCATGGTGGTGAGAAGTTTTGCGGTCGGGATTCCCGCTTCGACTCCAGTTTCTTGCGTTTGTGTGGTGCTTCCGCTGAGACACATAGCAAGCACAAGGCTTGCCATAAGAAAGACTCTGAGGTTCGTATGCATACGGTCCTCCCGTACTGCTGGGCGATACGTATTGTGTAAACTAGAATACTCCATACTACCCGCGAAGTGAAGCCCTCCACCTCTCCTTTTTCCTAAAAATTTAGCAGCAAGAGCAAGTGGCCCCACCGCAGGCGCAGGCACATTTGTTGCACGTGATACACGCAGTACCAAAGGGGGTGCTGCACGGTCCGGCACAGGAACCTACGGCACGGCACCATCCGCAATCAAGACTCCCGCAGTTATAGATGCAACATCCCCGGCCTATATTCGAGCAACCCGCACACGCAGTGCAAATCTTACAACAGGTCATATCGCATCCCGTTCCCTGAGCAAGAACTTTGTCGGGAATACCCACGCGGCTGAGAAAGCGAGATAGAGGAGTGGAACGTTCTGCCCCGATGAATTGGTCGAACGGCACGGCGTTGGGAAAAACCGAAGCTGACGACAGACTGTGTGCACTAGGCGGCGTGCCCTCATAATCGGCGCGATAAATGACGCCAACTTGGTCGGTAATATAAACCGCACGCTTCCCTGGGTCCGTCGCTGCGATGACGATTCTATATCCCATTGGCTTTGTTGCATAATCAATCATCCAGCCGGGCTGAATGTTGTCGGATTCGAGATTAAGAGACCGTGCCCATTCACCGGCTGCCGTTTGCTCCGTTACGTGACGGTCCATCACCTTCTGAAGCCCCTTCGCGCCCCACACATCCGCCTTGGACCCGTAGGCGTCGGTCTGTGTCAGGAAACCAGCTTGGAGAGTGTTGACGACCCGAGCAAGACGAAGCGCCGTGCTGGTATCAGCGTTCGGACCTACCGCCTTCCAGAACGATTTATTGAGATGCACTCCCAGAAAAGCCATACCACTAAGGAAGCCACGACGCGATATTTCATCGAGCAACTTTTGGCGGTATTTACATCCCTCGCATTGCTTAATGCCAAGAGCGTCGGTGACGCGCTTGACTTGTGTCCCCAGCAGCATAAAAGATTCCTCCCGAAAAGCAGAGTTCATCCGGTTCGATAGAAAGCCTCAGCATATTCGAGACGAGTTAGCTAGGACTTTCGAACGTACTCATAACGCTACGGAAACACCGTTTCAAGTAGAAATAATGTACTTTTGAATGGTTGCCGGAGACGCGGAAAGGGCGCGGTTGTTGCTGGAGGACGGAGCTAACCCTGCGCCGTGGTCGTTTCGCCACAGCGCGAACCCCGCGTTTCGAGTGCCGCGTGTCCCCTTCGCGGCACAGGAACTTGCGTTAGAGCAGTAAATGCGCTCTGACAGATGCCTTGATTCTGCTTGCCTCAGACGCAGGGTAATCTCGCTCGATAGTCCTGTCCAGGCGTGCGGCCCAGCATTTCCCGCAGATGTCCTGGGGCTGCATCAGCATAAATGTAGAGAATCCGCACATCGTGCAGTGCGCAGGCTCATCCAATATGAGCGGACAATGGCCCAAACCAGTAGACGCCTGGACGACTTCTCTTAGGCTCTTCGCGTGCGCCTTCCACCACTCATCTGAACGACGGTAAACGCTGAATCTGCTCCATGCTCTACCAATCGCATTGCGGACGCTGAGCAAAAGTCGGGCAGGAGATACGACGATTCTTAAAAGCAGCGTGTAAAAAATGACTTCCTCCCTTCGGGCCTTGCGGCCCCGTGACCTACTGAAACGCTACCAGGTGGAAGGGGCGGTGTCCAGTACTATCTTATTACGTATTATGATATATAAATAGTTGTTGACACATTTGAAATGCAAAATTGATGCAGATGGGAAAAAGTAGTTGACAACTTTTGATTACAAAAGATGCTCGATTATCTTTTCAAGCCCTCCGATAGCTGAAGCTCCCACACCTGCCGTGATTAGCGCAGTCTTCAGATTCTTCCAGTATTGCTCGGCTCTAAGATTATGTTCCGTTGTTTCCACCGTCTGCTTTCCTTTCTTGAACTCGGCTTGCGCTTCCGCTGTAGCCGCGTGCGGGTCGTCCACTACACGGTCACCCAGCTTGCTACGCATGTGTGAACGCAATTCAAGGTTCGGGGATAATTGCTTGTCGAGTTCCACGGTCTCCGGGATTTCAGCGTGAATCTTGTTCCCAAGTGCCTTGTAGATTTTGACTCGCGCCAGGTTCTGGACTTCAGTTGGTGTGCTTGGATTCTTTTCGATTTTGTCCCAATCGATTTGATTTCCAAGTTTGCGGCGATATTCCAGCAGTTCGGGCGCATCGGTTGAATCGAGAGCCTGGTTAGCATCTTGCAGCACTGCGTCAACATCCTGACTCAATGCTGTTCGCACTGATGGAGGAAGGCCCTGCTTGATGCCGTTAAGGTCTGCTGTAACTTTACCCGAAAGTGCATTTGGAACTGGACTGACTTCAGCTTCCGTTAGTCTTCGGTTGAACTTTATCCAATCCGGCAAATCCCCACGAGACATTCGAGTGTAATCTGACGGGTCAAGCTTGCTTAGGTCGATACCAATAATTTCTTGTGGCTTTCCGCCCTGCGCAGCTTGGCGACCTTCCACGTATTGCTGTGCTTCGTCAAATGATGCCGTGGCCTGTGAGTGACTTTCGTTTGGCACTCCCAGTTCTCCATGGCGGTCACGGACGCGGTACACAAAATCAGTTCCCTCTGGTTCTCGCTTTAGTGGTGGGGCGTCGGCAACAACTTTATTCATCTTGCTCGAAAGCTCGTTGATGTTGCGGACCGTAGGCTCCACTGCGGCCATTAGGGTGTTCTTCGCAGACCCACCGACCGGGATTGTTTCCCCTGCGTGCTCCTGAAGTTTTGCCAATGCTTCCGCAGAGAGGTCTTTCCCGCCAAGCTGCTTGCCGACTGTCGGACCGTCCAGCGGAGATTCCACGCGCACGGGTGTTCCGTGCTGCGCAGCCGGGGTCTCTGGGCGTTTCACGAAACGGTTGACTATTTCTGAATCCGAAATCGCTTTTGGAACGCTAGCGACCGCAGATACGGCTTTGCCCGGCACGCTAGCGATTGTCTTGGCGACTTCTATGTCTCGTGGAGCAACTGCTTCAATTTGTTTTCCGGTTGCGCCGTGTTTCGCTGCCAATGCTCCAATCGTGCCGCTGAGCAACGCGTGGGTCAGTTCGTACTGAGCTTGTTTCTCATCACCCTTGTCGAACGCTTCTTTGAAACTCTTCAGGTGGGTGTAAGCGGTTGAAAGTGCTTGCGCAGAGAATCCCAACGACAACAGACGCCCGGTCTTTGCCAGTGCAGCCGGGTTCTCGACCAATCCGAGTCCGCCGCTACCGACCATGATTGCTACTGTCTCTGGACTGGTGAAGCTTTGCGCGGTCTCCGCTACAGCCTTTAGGGTTGGGCTTTCGTTCTTATCGATGAACTGCGCTACATCCACAACAGGCTTTGAACCGGGATTATATTGCGCGTCATACTGTCGTATGTGTTCCGGCGTCACCCCACCTTGGAAATCCGGTTTAAATGTCTTTATCAGTCTTTCCAGTGGGCTACCTTGAATAACGTGTGGGGTCTCAGCCTCTGAAAGCTTGTGGAACGCCGAACCAAAGTGGCCATGGATTACATCATTGACGGCGGATGCTTCCTGTTGCTGTGCAGGAGAAACCGGAGTTGACAGTGCGGTGTTCGGACCCATCACTGATTTCTTCAACACGTCCACCGCTTTTGAAACCAAGCTCGGGTCTGGCGGGGTGCTCTGTGCGGATTCCTTGCCGAACCCGAAATCAAATGCGGGAACAGGTTTTCCGACCGGGGTCCATCCAGCGAAGTCTTCCTGGCGTTGCGTAACTGGGACAGGTTGTCCCACGGGCTTCCACTTAGATAAATCTTGCTCAGGTGTGCCGAATCCGAAATCGAATCCCGCTCCTGATGGTTGTGGGTTGGACTCGCCGTCATTGACAGGCCCTAATTTGTTTCCTTTGATGTCGTACGCGAACCCGTCTTCAATTCTTGTCGCGGTCGGATACTGCGAATGAATATCTAATTGTGCTGATTCTGCCATACTCCTTCCTCGCGGTTTTGACCGCTAAAATGAAGAACGCGGCAAAGTTTCTGCCGCGCTGTTAAAATCTGTGAACTCTCGGAATTAATCTTGCTTCACAATACCTCTGACGTTCAGACCCGTTTTTGCGACCAAGGGAAGATTCATTCGATACTCGAAGCTTCCAATATGTCCGGTCGCTGCACTCGGAAGCAGATAGCTTTCAAATCCCAATTTTCTGGCTTCCTCAACAAAGAAGAAATCTTCGGTGAGATAGAACTTGGTCTCCGGGTCGATTCTGAACTGGAAGAAATCGTATGCGTAATCCCGGTTTCCGCCGTCAGATTGGACCACTTCGATTTGAGCGGCAAACATTCTGTATTTCCATTCGGGGTGCTGCGCTACCATTGCCCGAAGAACATCGGTATTGACCAACATCATTCCTGCGCCAACCTGGTCAATCTGCGTCACCCGGTCAACCGGGATAGGTGCGGTGGTTTGATTGATATTTGGTTCGCCCCCGTACTCTTGCAACAGGTTGTCGGGCATTCCCAGCCTTGCGGCTTCACCGACTAGGTCCCATCTGACTTTCTTTAGGGAAAACGGCAATCCGATGATTGGTTTATCTGCTCTGAGCATCTTCAAAACATCCGTAGCTTGAAACACAGAGTCGGAATCAATGTATAGGACATGTGACCATTTATGGCTTATCTGGTCAGCTTCGAACACCGCCCGGTTGGCAAAGTAGTTCCGCGCACAGGTCACTGTTGAATCGGAAAGAGTTGCAATCGTGTGCTCGACGTGTTGCGCAGTGAAAAGTTGATGCAAGCGAAACAAAGACTCCATGGTTTCGACCTGTATCAAGCCGCCATAGCACGGAATTGCTACCAAAATATTTGTCATCTCTTTTTATCCATGTGTGCTCCTCAAAAATTGAAAGGACGGGAACCGTTCGAACAATCCCCGTCCTGTGGACCTGCACTTAAAGACTCGCCGTTGTCATGACCAACCAGGTCCGCGAATCTCTCCAGCATCTAGAATCGAAACCGAGAATTGCCCGAGATTAACGGGTCCCGGTAAACGGCTGGATGTTTTGCCCCACCTGGTCTCACTGCGGTCCTGAAAATTAACCGTCCTATGGAGAATCTTGGGAAGGCGGGTTCAGAACTACAGCAAAATTTCGGCGGAGCGAAAATCTGAATTAAGCGGAGCCATCCGGCGCTTCCGACAGTAAGGAAGCTGAAACCGGATGGTCTCCGCACGGACGCTGAGCATCCGTTTTATCGCTGGATTCCGACCAGGGAAAGACCAGCGAATTTTGTTAGTTGCCCCAAGAATTCTTCTTTCTGCTGGAAACGTCGTTGTTTGCGGACGCCTGAACTCGCTTCACCTGCTTGCTGCTCGGTCGCACTGTCACGTGACCGTCGCCAGCAATTGGCGTCTGTGTGTTCTGGCGATAATTACCGCCAGTTCCTTCGATGTCTTGGCCGTTCACCAATTTTCTGGCTGGGATATTTCCCCCAGAGGACGGATTTGCTGCTTTTTGAATGCTCCTCATGTCAATAACCTCTCTCCTTCAAATGATTTCGTCCTTTGCTCTTCGCGCCGTTCACGCAACGCAAGGTTGTTTGACCTCCGGGGTACGCGCCTTTTGGTTGCGGCAAGCGCTCATCAAAGCTTGCCTCCTTCGGATTTGTCTTGTGCGGATGCGCTACTGCTGGAGCATCCTGTCGAACGGTTTGAGATTTTTTATCTACGTGGCCTAGTGCATCACATTCCGAACTTAGGCTCGTAATTTGATGATATCCGCCACGGGAATTTCCGTACGGCTTTTCATCCGCACTCTTTGGTTTACTTGCCATGCCTTACTTCTCCTTCTGGGTCTGCACCCAGGTTGCCGCTAACGCGGCTTCTTTGGCAGCTACGTAGTTTCTGCCAATACTTTGCTGTTTACGCACATTCCGTTGACGCACGCCAATCCAGGATATACGGTCGAACCAGGTGGATTATGGAACCGACGTCTGAAATATCTACGCTTCTCGAACTCATCCGCATCTTCATGCGTGGGAATTATCAGACTCTCGAACCTTCGAAGCTGAAGGAAGAAGCGGAATACTTGGTCAACCAGCTTCGCAAGCAAGCCGCTGGCCGGGTTTATGAAATGATGCACCTCGATGAGTATTACTACGAAGACAGACAGGCCCTAAAGCCTAGAATCGAAGACAGTTTTTCTGCGCGTCGGCCATTGAAAAGACTCTATATTTGACCCAATTGAGTTTCACCTTCCGCGCTCCCGGTCCATCCGAAGCTGATTCTTCACGCGGACGCCTTCCCTGTATGCCTCTTCAGGACTTCCGCCCTCGTTTAAAACTGCTTTTATGGCACCTTGAATCGACGCATTGTCAGAGTGGCGTCCAGAATCGGCGCGGAGAGCATTCGCCATCTGAGTCCACTGGTGTTCGTCCAGCTTCGATGAACTGACCGGGCGTGGAATCGTGGTGGAATTGTTCATGACACGATGGCTGAAGGAAGTATTAGATTCAGTCTTCGGCGCGAAATGTCGTAGCGCATCCTTTCCCGAGTGCTGTCCATATCGTTTGTTTGGGTCCGCTGCGCGTTCGACCCACTTCAGTGAGCCGAAGGCTTGCGGAAGTGTCCAGGTACCCAGTACGTGCGGATTCCAGGGTCGCCCGTGGTTGTTCATAATCAACGAATAGGCGTTCGAAAATGTTCGGTCGTCGTCGGGTCCGTGGAAGAGTCGATTTGATTTCATAAAACTCTCTAGGACATCTAACTCTGTCGGGGTCATTTTCGATGCGGCAGATTCGAACTTCATCTGCGCTTGCGATTTCCAGTTCAGCTTCGGTTTAACCTGTGGATGCTGAGCGAAGTTCATGATTGCTTGTTTCGTTGCGGCGACTTCCGGGTGTTGGTCAAACCATCCGATAACAACATCCTGGTTAAACTTGTCGTCCACTAGCAACCCGAGTGCTGCCAGTTCTCTTTCAGCATCGGTGAAATTCTGAATTTCCTCTGGACTGTAAATACGAGTCATTTCAAATCCCCTTTCCGCGTTAGCGGAGACCTCTGATTCTTGCTTCCACGTTTGCTGGACCGAATTTTTGATTTAAGAACTTCATCGTCGCCCGGTCGCAGTGCTTAATGAAGAATTCTCGGTTCAAACGGAAACCGCGAAAGAATTCCGGAAGCTCTGGATATCCCATGTGCTGGTCGGTCTTTTCCTTTTCGGCAAACACGCGGTTTGCTTCAGCCGCCTGGGCTGCTTGGCGTCGACTTTGAAAATCTTCGCTAACAGCATTTCGAAGGTCTTTCGTGTCCATCGCCTTCAACTGCGCAACTCGCTGCTGTTGCGCTTCCTGTTCCCACTGGTCTAACTCGGCCTGATTAGCACGGACCAGATTTCGGGTCGCACCGTTTTGGATAGCTTGGCCAGCGAGATATTCCGAATCACAAAATTGTTCCAAGAGCGACCAGTTTGCTTCGCAAGTTGAAATCTTGAAGTGACGGCAAGCTTGCTCAAACACGGCACGGCGCGTGTCTCTCTGCTGTTTCTTTTCCTGTGGAGTCAGTTCGGGTGGTGACCAGGTCAATTCGGTTTTCGCCTGAGGACGTTCCTTGAATATCTGCGCCAGCAATTTTGGCGTGAGTGATTCGCCGGGGTGCAGCCAGGAGAAGACCACATTCTGATTCGCCACGGTATCTTTCAAATATTTCTGCTCGAACGGTGTGCGCAGAATCTCCAGCCAAGCTAAGCCGAGTCTGCTCTCTTCGAGAGATGCCTGAGTTTCCGCTTGTATTGCTGCTAGTTGTTCTCGTTCATTCATGTTTTTATTTCCTTCGCCGTTTCTCGGCGTTGAAAGATTCTGTTGTAGTGGTTGATTAGCCTGCGAAGGTCTTTGCGGTCCAATCGCTCCACAATGTTTTTCGCTTCTGCTAACAGGCGCTCGTATTCTGCAAACTTCTGGGCTGCTGGCTTATACGGGGCCATCGTTCACTTCGGGTTCTAAGGTCGGCTGGCGATTTTTGAATAGAGATTCGACCAACGTCGGATTTGTCTCGGACAGCCTGGCCAGAATTTCCTTTGAAGAAAGACCCATCCACCACGGTGAAATAGGATTTGTGTCCGTACTCGGCGTGGTCTCCGCTGGTCTAATCTTCAGGAATTCCATCACTTCCATCGTTGCGGTGATTCCATACTCTGCGAAGAACCAACGCGGAACTGTCCGGTCCGGTGATTCCCGGATAGCCCGTTTTAGTTCGCTGGCGAGTTCACGAAGCTCGCTTTGCTCTTCTTGTGCAGCGATATTTGCTCTTGAGCGTTGCTTTCGGTCTCGCCATTCCTTGCGCTGTTCTTCTACTTGTTTTTGTTCCATCTCTCCCTTCTTCCAGGCGGGGCCTGGGTTAGTGACATACGATTTGGAAAACATCCACACCTGTCACGCTGGTGAGGCCGGGCCAGGGTGGGGCCTGGGGCGGATGCACCCGGCGCAAAATCCAGGGCTAACTTCCCTAATCCATTTCAGAAAAATATTTTTCTGAAGGAAACCACACGACTTCGACGGTCAACGGTTTTCGGTCGTCGGTTTTCACTTCGGAAGTCCCCAGTGATTTCGTTGCGAAGCTTGCACGGTTGCAGCGATTTTCTTGCAAATCGCTGTGGATTTCCCTTGACAATGCAACATTACTTATATAGAGTTTTATCATGGAGATGACCATGACGCCTTCAATTGTTAAGAACGTTGTCAGGATGCCCAAGCAACGGTCGAAACAGGTGCGGACTCGAATCAGCTACATGACCAGCGAACAACTGGAGCGTTTTCTTAGGGCTGCAAAGGAATTCGGACCACGCGAACACGCTATGTTCCTGTTCGCTGTGGCCCATGGCGCACGAGCACAGGAAATCTGCAATCTGCGGATATCGGACATCAACTTCCACAACGAGCAGATACACATTGCCCGGCTGAAGGGTTCTCTCCCTTCCACCCAATCCCTGCTCAAGGTCAAAGGCAATTCACTGTTCGATGAGAAGGCTGCGCTTAAAGCTTGGCTAGCCGTTCGGGAAGCGGATGCCGACAACTATGTCTTCAACAGTCAGAAATCAACCCAGATGAACCGGGTTACGGTTTTCAAGCTGTTCCGAGAGATTGCACGGAAAGCTGGGTTAGGCGAGAGCCTCCAGCATCCCCACGTTTTGAAGCATACTGCGGCTATGCTGCTCGTCCAGCAAGGCGCTAATGCCTTCCTGATTCGCCAGGCCCTGGGCCATAAGTCGTTCGATTCCACCTTGGCTTACGTCAACCCCTCCGACGCGGATGCCTCTGCTGCCCTGGCCAAAGCGTTCAACCAGGCGTTGTAACCTGGCAACAAAGTTAGTGTTTTGTTGCTTTCTGGCTCTTTTGGCCCTTCTAACGGGTTGAAAGAGCCAGAGTTATTTTCGGGCCAAAATAAGCAACATTTCTTTCGAAGGTAATTTCTACCCAATCCCGGCCACTTGTCGTCCCGGACGACAGGTGGGACCCAGCTTTCCCGGTCCCCAGCACCATCTCTCCCAATCTCCCTGAAATGACCATTCGGCCACCCGTCTAGGATGGCCATCCTTGCAATTCCCAGGCGATTTCCCGCGTTTTGCGTGACCAGGTCGATATCTAGCCTTAGAATTCTTCGTAAATTGCTGAAAACAAACTATAATGCAGCATAATTAAAGTAAAGTTGTATCATTGTGAGACATATTTTGACGAAATGTCATCGATGAAGAGCATTTCGGCCAGCAAAGTGCGGCACAGGCACGGCTCCCGGTCAATCCCAATTTGGCCAAAAACTGGGTAGAAAACTCAGTAGACAGTTCTATATAAGCCAACATAGAAAATCACGTTGGCTTATACGGCTATTTAAAATGTCTACCGAGTTTTATAATCAGCAAACAAAGGACTTAGAGAAGCACTCGGTATACATCGAGTTTGTCTACCGAGCGTTTCTTCTCAAATCTGTCTACCGAGTCTACCGAGTTTGTACACCCAGTTTAGAGGCTGTACCTTGCAGCCCGTTGAGTCTTGTCCCTTAGCTTGAGAACGTCAGACGTGACACAATTTCCCCACGCTATGAGAAATGTTCCCAACCCACCTGGTCTGCGCTGTGGTTGAACCCCACGGCGACAGTCATTTCGAGACTTCGGATTCTTTCGGTCCGCGTGCTTCTTGAACCATTCCATGACCGCGTTTTCCATCGCCTGGATGGCAGACCATGAATCGCTTGGATTCAACATCTCTCGCACAGCGATTTCATAATTTCCGAACTGGATAGCCTGTTCCGTTAGGTCCACCCCAACCGTAAGAGTCGCTCCTGTGTGGTCGTCAGGAGCATTCGTCACCGCTAGAACGATGAGCAACTGTTTGACGGCTTCCAGGATACGAGTCGCACTCGGTTTTCCGCTATCAATCGATGCCCACCAATCGGTAAGAATCGTTCCAGCCTCCTGAGACAAGCGGATGGTTTGGCCGGGTAGTTGAGCTAACCTGGTTAGTCTGTCAGAGTGATTCTTTATTTCCAAAAAGTCAGACGACAGCGGAACAGCGGGGACCTGTTTTGCGTTTGTTGTGATTATCAGGAAACGGCTCATCAAGCCGTCCCCTCCGCTCCCTGTTCCTGTCCAGAGCGTTGGATAATTCTTGGATGTCGCACCCGCCAAAATTGCCAAATGCGCATTATTGACAGGGCGGTCTCCCGTCTGTTTTGTTCCGTTCGCAGTCCGATTTCCGGAATGAAGTTTCAGAAATTCGGTGAACAACGTGCTTACTCTGTTGTTTGATGTTCGGGCTTTCTGAAAAACATCCGCTAATTCGTCTGCATCGAGCAAAATCTTTGCCCGGTCGTCAGCGCAACTTGAAGCAAGATATTCCTTGCTTATTTCTTTTGCCTTATCAAAGAACTTTTGAACAAGGAATGGTCCACTGTCGGCAGAACCTACGTTCTCGACGCCTGAAAAGACGCATGGAGTCGGAGTTAGGTTGCTCGCCTGAGCAAATTTATCTTTTGCAGCTTTTGCAATCTTTTCCATCGCGCTGCGGGATTCATTGATGGCTGCTGTCTTTCCACGGTTCGGGAACGCTACAAGCACTGTGTAAAATCTCGGTTGCAAGTGCGATTCAAATTCCAACGAATCCAAACCGCTGCGCATCAATCCCCATCGTGTAATCAATCCCCATTGTTTGAATTCGAGCGGAAGCGATGGACACACTGCGCGAGCTAGGTCCGTTAACGCTCCTGAGAAGACCGGACATTCAGGGTATGGTTCTCCGGTTTCATCATCGAATGCTTCTTCTTTGGCTTCTTTTTCGGCTTCGTCCCATTCACGTCCCCGAAGAACCGCTGCTGCACGCTTTGTGTCGTTAGGGTCGATGTCTTTGCCGAGCGTGCCTGCTAATTGGTGTTTTTCGACCAAATGCCTATCGGCTTCGTCAACTGCATCTCTCGCAACCTTTTTAGCGTAGTCTTCCTCCGCTTGCGCTGTTTCGACTTCTTTCTCATACGCCCGGTCTATCAGGTTATTGACATCGTCTTCGATACCGTTGAATTCCTTAAGCAAGGCGGCTCTGATTTCAGGTCTTGGTTTCCGCAGTGTTACAAGCCGCTGCGCGACTGCGACGATTTCTTCATCCGCAACTTCAGGCTCTTCGGTCGGTTCTGTTGATTCCGACACAGATACAGGCTCTGCAACAGCGACCGCAGTGTTCTTTTCTTCCGACTGCCGTGGACCATCTTCGGCCCAAGCAGGATGCTTCAGCGCATTTACCGCTTCGTCTAACTGCTGGTGCGTAGCTCCCGGATGTCGGTCCCGAAGGTCGGCCAGGAATTCCTGTCTGGTGGAAACATTTCCCGACCGGGCTTTAGCCATGAGCAAAAACTTGGCGGATTCTACGAGCGGGTTCATTGCGCACCACCTGAAAGCAACGCAGCAACACCCGGACTCATCCGGCGTTCGTTTTCTGCGACATCTTCTGCCGTCGCATACCTAATGTTGATTGCTTGAACTTTCTTTCCTTCCGCTAGCGGTTCGCCCAGATTGAATACAACAATACCGCCAACCGTTGGATATTCACCTTTTCTGAAGTTCGTAAAATTTTTGTAGTGAAAGAAAAACTGTTCTTGGAACGTTCCTCCGGTTGCTTCTTTCGTGCTGACCGTGATGAATCCAAAACCTTTCGGATTATTCCAATATGTAATTCGGCCTAACATTAATTCATCCTTCGCCCAAACGTGTCGGGCATGCACGGCCCTCTGGGCCGCGTTCAACACCACCTTTCATGTACAAATATTTTTCTTACCTGAATTCAGAAACTATCCGGTCGATTTCCGTCCGCGATAGATTCGGAAACTTTTTCGGCAGAATTAAACGAACTGCTTCCGGCGCGAACTTCAGCCGCTTCGCCCGGTCGATAAATTCCGCGATGGTCTCTTTGCTCGTGTCCATGGTCCTATCCTGTTTTCTTTTGCGGGAACAGGATTGACCTGGTCGCTCCAGAGATTTCTAAAATGTATTTCTATTGTTCTTGCCGAATTACTTCTTCAACGTCACGTTGAAGCTGCTCGAATCCCTCTTCCTGGGCAACCTGTCGCATGACAATCAACGTCAGCAATAGCGCAATTCGCTCATGCTGGCTCCAATCGATGGGAATATCCTGGTATTCATCGCGGACGGTTTTCATCAATCGAGCAACTTCCAACAAACGACGGCCAAGCTTGACATCGAATGGCCGGATACCCGTCATCGCCTGGGAGAACGGCCCGGTCGAAATCGGAATACCTCGTTCTCGCGCAATCGAAACAAAATTCCGCGCAGAGCAATCCAACTCATGCAATACGGTCGATAACTTTCCTTCGGTCGAGAATGTTGCAGGCATCAAACAACTGTGTTTCGTTAAAAGTGAGTCAAAAAGAAACCTGGTGCTCAACCAGAGGAAGGTGAACACCAGGACGAGAAAGGACTCTGGGGATGTATCTCTTATCCCCACATAGGAGCTTCCGGTTTTTCAGGGAAGTTAAATCACCCGTATCTCATTGATGTTGCAACAGGTTACTGCCTATGCAGCCTGCTCAGTTGGTCCGTTTCCCGATGTCCGAACGCTTGATTTCCGGGGTTTAGGTGGTTTGTACAGGAGCTTCCTACACTTCCCGCAGTAAAGCTTCTGGGTGCCTGCACCGTGCCTTAGAGCCATTCCTTCGTGGTCTTCCTTGCATCTACGTCGCGGTTGTTGGGCCGCTACAACCCGCTCCATCATTCGTTGGAATTGCTCAGGGTGTTTATCATGAAGATGATTGAATCCAGCAGCAAAAGAAAATTCCGGCGCAATCTGGTCTCGACATTGTAAACAGACCATCATCGGAGATTCTGTCACGCAGTTTTGGATAAAGCTGCGCATCTTTCTTACATCTTTTGGTGGAATGTAAATATATGCAGGAGCGCCTGGTGGTTTCGTTCCGTCTTCTTCCCAGACATCAGGACCCGCCCCCGAGGGAACAACACGCCTTCCTTTTTCAGCCTTGTCATGTTCGGCCTGAACAATTTCTATTTTCTCTGCATCGTAGCCGCCTGTAACAATCAGGCCGCAACCCTGCGGAGCATCCTTGAGAAATAAACCAGGACCATCTTTCTTTCGTAACGCAACAAGATTTATAGGAAACCGTCCAGACTCCAGAAGTTCATTAAGTTGCTGTTCGCGCTTGTTATCCTTACGTTCGTCACGTTTTCGTGCTGCTTCTTTTTCCGCGAACTGCGGGTCCTGTTGCTTTTTCTTAGCGCGATATTTCTCACCACGTAATGCAGCCGCAGATTTCTGTGGAGCAGGTTCCGGCTCCATCACTGCAACCTGGACAGGCTTCGCCGCTAACGCGCAATGTGCGCACGGCAACGGCTTCCGATGCTTCGGGCAATGTCGAAAGTGGGAATTCAATTACCTCTAGTCCTTGCAGGCATACGAATGCCTACCAGCAACCAGAGCTACTTGGTTTATGCGGATGCCCTTCCCGGAAGCCAATGCTAGCACCCTAAACGGTGAGCAATAGCCGGGAACCTAATCACAAAGCTAGGTAAGCCATTTGTTGCCCTAGCAGGTGGGTCGCACGGGTGTTCAGGCGGGAAGCTGTGTTTCCTCTAATATGACTGAACCTAACTATTAACTCACAAAACCCGCGATTTGTCAACCACAAATCCGCTATAAACAGCAACTTACAGGGACTCCAGACCTGTTTCGCTACATACTTCTTCCGCGTTCGCAGCGTCCCGACCGATAATGGATAACTCCGCGATTACGTACGATTCAGGATAGGATTCCAGTGGGAGGGCAATTTCCGAATGCGCGTTTATCATTTTCTTCCGGCAGTTCACGCTCTCGATGACATCGAAAAGAAGCGAATCAAGATATCCGAAATCGACCAGCTTAATGACCCATTCGAGCTTTGGTGCGTCTCACAGGAGAACAAACAACTCCGTTCGGATTTACGCAATTACAAGAAGAAGATGGCCGAGCGTTTTGGAATGATTTGTTTTTGCGAGCACTGGCACAATCCTTTGCTCTGGAGTCACTATGCTGATAAACACCGTGGTATGTGCCTCGGCTTTGATGTGGACGACCGTGGTCTTCAACGCGTCAACTACGTGAGAAAACGTTCGGAACTGAAAATACCGCCCACAAAAGAAAGCGCCAATGAACTGCTGTTTACCAAATATCGTGATTGGAAGTATGAAGAAGAATGGCGAAATTGGTTCCAATTCGATAAACGAGAAGATGGTTTCTATTTCTATTACTTCGATGCTTTCATCCAGCTAAGAGAAGTTATCGCAGGACCGCTGTGTGCCGAACCCAAAGAAAGAATCGACCAGGCATTGAAAGGTTACACTGAAACTATTTCAGTCATAAAAGCGCGACTTGCGTTCAAAACGTTCCAGGTCGTTAAAAATCGAAAAGGATTCCTTGCGTCAACAACTGGAGGATGAAATGGAAGGATAGTGGAGCCGACTCCCGGATTTGCACCGGGGACCTAGCGATTACGAATCGCTCGCTCTACTAGCTGAGCTAAGTCGGCCCTGGCGTCATCAACTCCGTCAACCTATCCATCGCTTCGCGGGTTTCGGATTCAGGAGTCTCGACGTAATAACCGAGTGTAACACTGATGTCGCTGTGCCTCAAAATAGCTTGTATGACTTTCGGTTTTACACCGAGCGAATATAAATTTGTCGCCAGCGAACGCCTGAACGCGTGAAATCCCTTCCACTTTGGAACTGTCGTATCCAATACGAACTTATGGTCGTCACCGTGAGTAGATTCCGTTGCATGGCATACGGAGCACCTGGTCAACAATGGAAGAATCGTTCTCCTGACCAGATTTGGCAGATTCAACGATGTGCCACGACGTTCGCCCTGAAATATCCAATCAAAGGGCTTCAAAGTTTTTCCAAGGTTGCCGTCTTCCGGAAGGGCTTCGAGATGATGCTTATAATTTTCGAGCATCATTTGAAATACGGGCAGCAAGGGAACTGAGGATTCTGAAGATTCAGTCTTAGGCAATCCCTGCTTGGTTCTCCAGACGGTTCGCGTTACCGTCAAGGTCCGTTTGTGTGGGTCGAAGTCCTGCCACTGAAGCCCACGCAGTTCAGCCAATCGCAGCCCTGTGAAAGCGGCGGTTGCCACGACCGCGAAGGAAACAGGGGATTCACCTAGGTACTCAAGCATCTTCAAGATTTCTTCAACCGTATAGACTTCACCGCGAAACTTTGTTCTGCGAATGGTTTTCGGCAGGGTGACATCGCGCATCGGATTCTGTTCGTCAAGGTAGCCTTCTGTCTTCGCATGGCGGAACACCCCGCTCAAGAAACTTTTGAGCCGCAAAAGAGTCTTGTGGCCTATCGCCGGATTATCCTTGGCAATCGAGCTAATCAAACGCTGCCCATGCGCGGTTCGGAAATCGCGGAGCCGCAGGTTACCCAGTCGATGCTTGAAGTGACGCTCGTATTCGTCCGTTTTGTAGTTCTTGTATGTGGATGGCCGAAGGAACTGCTTGACCATTGGCAGGTACACGTTGTCGATGAATTCGGTTATCGGAGTCGCAGACTCAGGGGTTTGTAGCCTGGTGTTGACTGGTTCGAGATGTTTCCAAGCAAGCGCCTCGACTGATTTCTTGTCTGGATAAGCCGGGCCGATTGGCGCAAGCTTCTTGTGGACGTTAACCCTGGTCTTGATGCCGTTGCGAAGTTGGTATTCCCAATAGCGGAGAATCCATTGGCGACCGCGTTTGGAGATTGTTCCTCGTTGCATTCCCAGATTCTAGCAGAATTCACGCACTCTGGAACGCAGAGGGTCGTATGTGATTGATATTAAAGATACAATGTTATTTAGAACAGCATGTTCGTAATCGGCAGGTCGTGGGTTCAACTCCCACTCTCGGCTCCACTTATCTCCTTTACAATAATCAATTTATGTTCTTCCTGGCAGGCTCCTGCTGTGATTTTAGTGTCCTGTACGTGTCCTTTAAGGGAATTTCGCGCTCCAGTTTGGACATCGCGGCGCGGACATCTTCGGACATGGTTTTAATGTAATACGTGGTTGTTGTCGCCACGTTCGAGTGACGCAGGATGCGCTGGATC
>Ga0126381_100003190_pt1 | contig 17903 bp, 18 predicted proteins | sample PanSoiMetPlot_28_FD_96465 | JGI IMG/M metagenome (GOLD analysis project Ga0126381, IMG submission 96465) | Tropical forest soil microbial communities from Panama - MetaG Plot_28 | ecosystem: Environmental > Terrestrial > Soil > Tropical forest > Bulk soil | place: Panama | collected 2016-02-17 | reverse complement strand
TAACCATGCCGGCTTACGACATGATCATCGCCGAGGGGGCGTGAAGATCCGCCTCCCCCACTCCTCCACGCGAGCCAGTGGGGGAGGCCTACTCATCAGCAGGAGGTGTTGTCGCTGCTCCAGTCGTCGCCGCCGCCACCCCAATCCTGATCCGAGCTGAAATCCTGGCTGCCAGGGTCGTCACTCGCATAATCACCACCACCGGCTGCGCCGGCATCGCTGCTCCAATCACCGCCACCGGCGCCGCCGGGATCGCTGCTCCAATCGCCGCCTCCAGCGGTATCGCTGCCGTAGTAATTGTTGATGACCGTCTCGCCGAGGCCTGGCGTCATCCCCGCGCCCATAAGGCCGCCCGCATAATGGTTGCCGAACAGCGACTCGATACCCTGGAACAATAAGGCGCCACCGGCGACACCGGCCGCGGTTGCCGCCGCCGAACGCAGAAACCCACCGCCGCCACCCATGCCGCCGCCCAAAAAGCCGCCGCCACCCGGCGGCTGACCGTAACCGGCCTGCGCATAGCCAGGCTGGACAGGAGGCGCCGCGGCTACTTGCGGCGAACGCGTCCAGGGACCGGCCGGCGGCGCGCCGCTGGAGGGAGCGGGCGGGCGGCTTCCAAAGAGACCACCGAGGAAGCTTCCGACGGTCGGCTTCGCCGATTGCTGCGCGTCCGCGAGCTGCTTTTCGAGGTCGGCGATCCGCTGCTGCGCTTGGTGCAGGCTCAAATCCTGAATGAGCACGGTCTGCGTCAGATAGTAGGGCAGATCCGGCTGGTCGCTCATCGCCTGCCGGATCAGCGCGTCGGCCTCGGGGTCCTTCGGCTGCCGCGGCGTGTTTCTCACGCGATCGAGGAGGGTCGTCAGGAGATCTTTTTCCTGGGGGGTCATGAATGCCTTCCAACGCTGGAAAAGCGGTGTCCTCTCATGAAGACATCAGCGCCGCCGACCCGTCCGGGAGCCTGGCTCCGTGACAGGCGGGCCGACGCGCCGCGCTAAATGTGGGGAGGAGGGCCAAACGGTCAATAACCCCGCAATCAGAGCCCACGCGACCCCATCGCCAGGAATTTCTCGCGGCGCTGCAGGCGCAACGTCACTCGGTCGAGGGCGAGCAGCGGGCGCAGCGCCTCGTCAAGCGCTTCGCCGAGCTGGTCGACGGCCTCTTTCGGCGCCCGCTGCGCCCCGCCTAATGGTTCCGGAACGATCCGATCGACCACTCCCAGCCGCTGCAGATCTTGGGCCGTGAGCCGCAGCGCTTCCGCCGCGTCCTGCGCATGCTCGCCGTTGCGCCAGAGGATCGAGGCGCAGCCTTCGGGAGAAATCACCGAATAGATCGCGTGCTCCAGCATCAGCACGGTATTCCCGGCGGCGAGCGCGATCGCGCCGCCGGAGCCCCCTTCGCCGATAATCGCGGCAACCAAAGGCACTTTGATGTCGAGACAGGTCTCGATAGCGCGCGCGATCGCCTCGGCCTGCCCCCGCGCCTCGGCATCGATCCCCGGATAGGCGCCGGCGGTATCGACAAAAGTGAGGACGGGGAGGCCGAAGCGGTCGGCAAGCCGCATCAGGCGCCGTGCCTCGCGGTAGCCCTCGGGCCGCGCCATGCCGAAATTGTGCTTGAGGCGGCTTTCTGTATCAGCGCCTTTCTCGGTGCCGAGCACGAGCACGCTGCGCCCGCGAAAACGACCGATACCGCCGACGATCGCGGGATCCTCGGCAAAGGCGCGGTCGCCGGCAAGCGGCACAAATTCGGCAATCAAGCCACCTATATAATCGAGGCAGTGCGGCCGCTCGGGATGCCGCGCCACCTGCACCTTCTGCCACGGGGTGAGGCGCGAATAGGTCTGGCGCAGCAGTCGGTTCGCGCTGTTCTCGAGCCGACCGACCTCGTCGGCGATGTTCAGCTCGCCGGTCGTCGACAGATGGCGCAGCTCTTCGATCTTGCCTTCGAGCTCGGCGATCGGCCGCTCGAAATCGAGAAAATGCCGGATCATTTGCGGCGCGCAAGCGGATGTGCGGTCTCCACCAGCTTGCGGAGGCGGTCGGTCTGAACGTGAGTATAGATCTGCGTCGTCGCGATATCGGCATGACCGAGCATCTGCTGCACGCTGCGCAGATCGGCGCCGTGATCTAGCAGATGACTGGCGAAGGCATGGCGCAGCACGTGCGGGGACAGCCGACCCGGATCGATCCCGGCGGCGAACGCAAGCTCCTTCAATAACTGGCCGCAGCGCTGCCGGGTCAGATGCCCGGCGCGGCCCCATGACGGGAACAGCCAGCGAGAGGGCCGGGAACCCGGGAGGAAGCGCTCGCGACAGAGAAGATACGCGCTCAGAGCGTGCCGGCTGGGTTCACTCAGCGGTACGATGCGCTCGCGTCCACCCTTGCCCGAGATCAGCAGAAACCGCGGGTCGCGGCGCACCGCGGCGAGCGGTAACGTCACGAGTTCCGATATCCTGAGCCCGGTCGCATACAACAGTTCCAAAACACAGCGTAGGCGGCTTCCTTCCTCTCCCGGCCAATTGATGGCGGCGTCGATCAATGCCTTGATCTCTGCCTCAGTTAATATCTTCGGCAGGGGCCGGCCAAGCCTCGGCGTATCGAACTCTGCCGTCGGATCGTCCTGCCGGACCCCTTCGACCAGCAGAAACTTGTAAAATTGCCGCATCGCGGAGACGCGGCGAGCCAGCGAGCGGGGCGCCAGCCGAGCAGTTCGCCCGCTCGCCAGGTAAGAATGCAGCGCCGCCTGATCTGCCGCGTCGAGCGCGATCCTGTGCTGGGCCAAAAATTTCATGAGGTCCAACAGATCGTTGCGATAGGCGGCCAGCGTAGACGCCGCGGATCCCCGCTCGGCCGCCAGCATTTCCAGAAACGCTTCGAGATGCCTCCAATCCGTAACGGGCTGCGCGTTAGGGTGGGACGGCAAGAGCGGTTTCTGCGTCGAACCGGCGTGCATCGGCTTCGAACCCCAGTCGTCTCGCGTTTGCTTCGCCCGTATTGCCGGTCACTTTGGAAAGCGCGAGTCGGGGATCACCTTTTCCACCGGTGCCGAAGGAGCAGGCGGGTTCCACAAGGCGAGAAAGGCCGCGCCGCCCAACAACACCAGGGCGATAACAATAACCAGCACGACGGTGACTTTCCCCATGCCCCCGACTCGCAATTTGCCTTGTCGCATATTCGCCGCTAAACCGGCCCCGCACCGGTTGACGACAAGCTCGCGTCATATGCTAGTACGCTTTCGACAAGTCGGGAAAAAGAGCGGTGAGAAGCGCGGCGCAGATCGACACGCCACCGGCCGAACGAAGGCCGGCGGAAAGCCGCCGATTCGTACCGGGTCGCGCCATCGTCCTCGTTGGGCTCATGGGCGCGGGAAAGAGCAAGATCGGCCGCCGGCTGGCAGCGCGTCTCGGTCTACCGTTTTTCGATTCGGATCCCGAAATCGAGGCCGCCGCCGGCGAAACCATCGAGGAGATCTTTGCCAATCGCGGGGAGCAGGTATTCCGCACCGGCGAACGACGTGTGATTGCCCGGCTGCTGGCTCAGCCAGTCCACGTGCTGGCAACCGGCGGCGGCGCTTTCATGGATCCGGCGACCCGCGCAGTGATCGCGCAGCGCGGTGTCTCGGTATGGCTGCGCGCCGACCTCGACACGCTCGTCGCACGGGTATCCCGCCGCAGTAACCGCCCTTTGTTGAAAAGTGGGGATCCGCGGGCAATCTTGACCAAACTCATTGAGCAGCGTTATCCCGTCTACGCCGAGGCGGATGTTGTCGTTGACAGCGCCGAGGGATCGCCGGAAGCGACGGTGAACCGCGCGATCGCCGGGCTGGCCGCCTGCCGGCTCACGACCCTCCCCCCGGCCTCCTAGAGCAAAGAACATGGACACGATCGAGAAATTGCGCGTCGAGCTCGGCGATCGCGCCTATGAGATCCTGGTCGGGCCGCGGCTGATCGAACGGGCCGGGAGAGAAATTTTGCCGCTATTGCGCCGCCGACAGGTCGTCATCGTCTCCGACGAGACGGTAGCCGGCCACTACCTTGCGCCGTTGCGCGACAGCTTGTCGGAGGCTGAGATCGGCTATCACGCCGTGCTTCTCCCGCCGGGCGAAGAAACCAAGGACCTCGGCCATTACTGCAGGTTGGTCGAGGACGTCCTGGCGATCGGCATCGAACGCGGGACAATGCTGGTGGCGCTCGGCGGCGGAGTTGTCGGAGACCTCACCGGCTTTGCCGCGGCGACCCTGCTGCGCGGCATCGACTTCGTGCAGATCCCGACTACGCTCTTGGCACAGGTCGACAGTTCGGTCGGCGGCAAGACAGGGATCAATACCCCGGTCGGCAAGAACCTGATCGGCGCCTTCTACCAGCCGCGCCTCGTCCTCGCGGACACTTCGGTGCTGTCCACTCTGCCGCGCCGTGAGCTGCTCGCCGGCTACGCCGAAATCGTCAAATACGGCCTCATTCGCAACGCGGATTTCTTCTCCTGGCTCGAAGTCGAAGGCCCGGCGGTATGTGCGCTCGCGCCGGACGCGCTGCCGCGCGCTGTTCTAACCAGCTGCGCGATGAAAGCCGCAATCGTCGCCGGCGACGAGCGGGAGGAAGGCGACCGCGCTCTGTTGAATTTCGGTCATACCTTCGGACACGCCCTCGAAACCGAGACCGGCTTCAGCTCTGGTCTGCTGCATGGCGAGGCGGTGGCGCTCGGAATGGTTCTGGCGTTTGACTTCGCCGTGCGGCTGGGGCTGGCTTCCGGACAAGAGGCGGGGAGGATTCGCCAGCATCTTGCCGCTTCCGGGCTGCCGACGGATCTTGCGGCAATCGGGTTGGGCGGCATCGCCGCCGATCGATTGATTGCTCATATGAGCAGAGACAAGAAGGTCCGCGACGGCCGGATCACGCTGATTCTGCCGCGCCGTATCGGCGAAGCTTTCGCGATGAAGGACGCGCCGCTCGATCGGCTGCGCGACTTCCTCGCCGAAGCTGCGGCGGCTTAGCCCGTCAGCGCCGGTCCTCCTCTGGGGCGAGGGTGGTTAATGACAGCGCATGGATACGCGTCACCAGTTCATCGGCCAGTGCCTGATGGACGAGCCTTTGGCGGGCCACCCGGCTCTGGCCCGTAAAGGCTGTGGACGTGATCGTGACGGCGAAATGCGTCTCGCCCCCCGGCCGCGCGCCCTTATGCCCAATATGGCGATGCGATTCATCCTCGACCTCGAGCCGGGTCGGGGCAAGCCGCTCGGTCAGTTTGCGGCGGATCGTGTCAGCGACTGACATGTTTTTCGCTCGAGTTCAGCTGCGGCACGACACCTCGCGGTAGCCGTGAGGAAGGCACCGAGGTCGTCGATGACATGGTGGATGTGGTCGCCCTCGGAGGTGGCGGTGGCCCAATCGACAGGGTTGCGGACCCAGGCCGTGGTCATCCCGAGGGCGGCGGCCGGGACGAGGTTCCTCGCTATGTCTTCGACCATCAGCGCGGTTTCGGGTGTCACCGCGTGGCGCCTCAACAATTCGCGATAACCGACGAATGCCGGCTTGGGTTCGTATCCCGCCGCCGCGATATCGAAAACGCCGCAGAAAAGGCCGGCGATGCCGAGGTGATCGAGCAGCCGCTCGGCGTGGCGCTCGGAGCCGTTGGTGTGCACGATCTTGCGACCAGGCAATAGCGCCAGCGCTTCGACCAGGACAGGGTCGGGGGGCACGCAAGTCAGGTCGACATCGTGCACATAAGCGAGGAAATCGCGCGGATCGATCCGGTTGACTGTCATCAGGCCGCGCAACGTCGTTCCGTGCTCGCGAAAATAGGTCTTTTGCAGAGCCAGCGCCGCTTCCGGTGACAAGCCCAGACGATCGCCGATAAAGCGCGTCATGCGGGCGTGCACCTGATCGAAGAGCCGGCAGGAAGCGGGATAGAGCGTATTGTCGAGATCGAAGATCCAGGTCTCGATCTCGGCCAACGCGCGGCCCATTGTCGCTGTCATTGGATCGGCTCACCCGGCGCGGATCAAGGTTCCCGCGCCCTCCGTAAAAAGCTCGAGCAGGATCGCATGCGGCACCCGCCCATCGACGATGACGGCGGCTTCGACACCACCCTCGACGGCCTCCAGGCAAGTCTCGATTTTGGGGATCATGCCGCCATTGATGACGCGCTCCGCGATCAGCCGCCGGGCCGTCGTGGCGGTAAGCTCGGGCATCAGCTTGCCGTCGGCATCGAGGACACCGGCAACATCGGTCAACAGCAACAGACGGGTTGCCTTGACGGCGGCAGCGACAGCACCGGCGACCGTGTCCGCGTTGATATTGTAGGTCTCACCTTGTGGCCCGACCCCGATCGGGGCGATGACGGGGATGATGTCGGATTGTTTGAAGGTGTCGAGCACAGCAGCGGCAATGCGCTGAGGCTCGCCCACAAAGCCGAGATCAACCTCGGTCCGCACACCCGCCTCGACCCGGGTGCGAACCAGCTTTCGCGCTTCGATCAGCCCGCCGTCCTTACCGCTCAGCCCGATGGCGCAGCCACCCTCGGCGTTAATGGCCGAAACCAGCTGTTTGTTGATGGTCCCGGCGAGGACCATCTCGACCACCTCCATCGTCTCGCGGTCGGTGACCCGCAAGCCATCGATGATACTGGTCGTGATGCCCAGCCGCTGAAGCATATTGGCGATTTGCGGCCCGCCCCCGTGGACGACGATCGGGTTGATGCCGACCTGCTTCAGAAGAACGACGTCGCGCGCGAACGAATCTCCCACCGCCGCGTCTCCCATCGCGTGGCCACCGTACTTGACGACCAGGGTACGGCCGGCATATCGGCGCATGTACGGCAGCGCCTCGGCCAGCACGGCAGCCTTGATCACCGGGTCCGCGTTTAGGGTCGGAGGGAATGAAGGGGAGTTCGAGGCAGGGCTCATCGATGCGTCCAGCTTATGGCAATTTTCCGGGCGGAACGGCGAACTCGCCGAGGGCTTCATGCAATTCCGGGATGCCGCGCCGGTCGACCGCGCTCGTCAGATGGACCTCCGGGTGCGCCGCCCCGTGGACTGCGAGTTCGCAGGTGATTTGTTCGAGGACGCTTCTGAGCTCCACGGCGGCCGCTTTGTCGGTTTTGGTCAGGACGATCAGATAGGAAACGCCGACATCGTCGAGCATGCGCATCAAGGGGCGGTCCACATCTTTGATGCCATGCCGCGCGTCGAGCAACAGACAAACCCGGCGCAGTGCGGCGCGGGTTTGCAGATAGCGCCGAACCAGCTCGGTCCAGGCTTTGATCGCGGTTTTCGGTGCATTGGCATAGCCATAGCCGGGAAGGTCCACGAGGATCAACCTTCCGCCGAGATTGAAAAAATTGATTTGCCGCGTCCGCCCGGGTGTGTTCGAAGTTCGCGCCAACATGCGGCGGCCGGTCAACGTGTTGACGAGGCTCGACTTGCCGACATTCGAGCGCCCGGCAAACGCGATCTCCGGCAGTCCTTCAGGAGGAAGCGCCGAGGCCTCCGATGCGCCGGCGACGAACCGGGCCTCGCGCGCAAAGAGGCGCCGCCCTTCCTCCACCCGTTCAGGATCGATCGCGCGCGGCGGGAAGATTTGTGGCGAAAGCTTCGCGAGAGTGGCCGCCTCTCGCTGCATCCCCGATCAGGCGGCGCCCTGGCGATGCATGATCGCCCATTGCTGGGCGATGCTGAGCAAATTGTTCCAGGCCCAATAGATCACGAGGCCGGCCGGGAACGCCGCGAGCATGTAGGTGAAGATGATCGGCAGCAGCATGAACATCCGCGCCTGTACGGGATCGACCGGCTGCGGGTTTAGTTTTTGCTGCAGGAACATTGTGAGGCCCATGATCAGCGGCCAGGCGCCGATCATCAGAAAGGCCGGCGGCGTGAACGGCAACAGCCCGAAAAGGTTGGCGAAAGAAGTCGGGTCGGGAGCGGACAAATCATGGATCCAGCCGAAGAACGGCGCATGCCGCATTTCGATCGTGACGAACAGCACCTTGTAAAGCGCGAAGAACACCGGGATTTGGATTACGATCGGCAGACAGCCCGCAAGCGGGTTCGCCCCAACGCGCTTGTACAGCGCCATCATCTCCTGCTGTTGCCGCGCCTTGTCGTCGGGGAACCGCTCGCGCAGCTTTTGGATCTCCGGCTGCAGCAGCTTCATCTTGCTCATCGCGTTATAGGATTTGTTCGCGAGCGGGAAGAAGATCAGCTTGACGCACAAGGTTAACAGCAGAATGGCAACACCAAAATTGCCCAAGACTTTGTCAAAGAACTGGAGGATCAAGAAAATCGGCTTAGTGAGGAAGTAGAACCACCCGAAATCGATTGCATGGTCGAAGAGCGGAATACCGGCCGCCTCGTATGCGTCGAGAAGGTTGACCTCCTTGGCGCCGGCAAAGAAGCGGGCGGAGGTCTCCCCCGTCCCGTCCGGCGCGATCGTCAGCTCGGGGCCGAGATAATCGGTTTGGTAGCGGTCGACCCCGTCATCGACCGTGTGCGTGAAGCGTGCCGTGACCGCCTCGTTCTGCGGCGGAATCAGCGCGGTCAGCCAATACTTATCGGTGAAACCGAGCCAGCCGCCATTCGAATGATAATCGAGCGGCTTGTCGGGGCCGAGCGAAGAATACTTCACCTCCTGCAGCGCGCCGTCGACATAGCCGATCAAGCCTTCGAACAGAATGTAGTAGCCGGCTACGTGCGGGGTTCCGGTTCGGCTGATCAAGCCGTAGGGCAGCAACTTCACCGGGGCCGCGCCGGTATTACGGACCGAGTCCCGCACCGTGAACATGTAGTTGGGGTCGACACTGATCGTGCGGGTGAAGACCAGGCCTTGCCCATTATCCCACGTCAACATCACCGGGTTCGTGGGGGTCAGCGGGCCGTTTGAGGCCGTCCAACGGGTTTGCGGCCCCGGCACTTTGACATCCGGGCTCGCGGCGACCCAGCCCAATTCGGCCAGATAGGGTTCCTGCGTCCCGGGCGGCGAGAGGAGCACGACCTCCGGACTCTTGCGATCGACGGTTTCGTGGTACGTGGCAAGCGTCAGATCGTCGAGCCTCGCTCCCAGGAGATCGATCGAGCCATGCAGGCGCGGCGTCTCGATCTTGACGCGCGGCCGCTTGGCGAGGGCGGCCTTGCGCGTCTCGGCGGCTTGCGCCGGCACCGCCCCTGGCGCATTGGCGCCTGGGGGATTCGTAGCCGTCGCTGGAGCAGGAGGCGCAGATTGAGTGGCAGGACCCGATGTCGCCGGCGCAGTTACCGTTCCCCCCGTGGGCCCTGGGGACTGCGGCGGGCGCAGCCGCTCGAAGGCGAACTGAAAGGCGATCAAGATCCCGACCGAGAGCACGATCGCGATGAGGAGATTACGTTGTTCCATCGGGTGGTGATTAGTCCGAAAGTTCGGTTAAAGCAGCTTCAACGGCGCGGGCTGGCATGGAACCTGTTTGGGGCGCCGGGCTCCGGAACGGGATCATAGCCGCTGCCGCCCCAGGGATGGCAGCGAGCGAGCCGGCACAACGCAAGACCAACGCCACGGAGCGCGCCATGTCGCTGGACCGCTTCGGCCGCGTACTCCGAGCAGCTCGGAAGAAACCGACAGGAAGGGGGCAGCAACGGAGATACAAGCAATTGATAAGCGCGAATTGCGGCCTGCACAGCCAGGCTCAGCACGCCGGGGGAATTTCCCTTTTCTGTGCTACTGCTCATGCAGAACACTCCCGACCCGCCCTGTTCTGGCGAGAATGATCCGGCGTGGCGATGCCTCCCCGTTTCCCACGCGACGGCTGATTGACGCCGGCATAATAATATCGCGACCGCCGCAGGTTTGAGAACGCGGGCCAAGTTTACCGATCATCCGGATCCGGGGCGACACAATGGCAGCATCAAGCCGCGCTGGCTGGGACTGCAGCGGCGCGACAACAGCAACAAAATCGGGGCAGAGGCCCAACGTTACAACCCCAAGCCCGTAACTCTTATGATGAGCCTGGAACCCGAGGTCGCACTTGCAGCAACGATTTTTCCACTATTAAGTACAACGGCGTGGCCGTGCAGCAGGTCATGGCGGCTCCGATAGGCGCTTAGAATATTGGGGGATTAATTGGCGGTTCGTCTTTACAGGGGGAGGGGGCACCATGTCGGAGGCGATCGAAGGCGAGGACACTTCGTTCTCATTGAACGTGGCCAAGTTCCACGAGGCCGACCGCGCTGCCCGGAACTGGGCCGCCGACGAAGCCGGACCCATCACTCTTGGCAGCGAGGCCCACAAGCAGGCGTTCTGTCGCATGCTCCTCGATACCCACAATCCCTATCGACCATCGGTCGTCGATTGGCCGATCCTGGAGCCCGAAGCGCGCGACCGGCTCGTCAGCCTGCCGATTTGGGATATCGCGATGCAGACCGAGGGCAACGCGACGCTGCGGGTGCTCGCCTATGCCAAGACGGTCACCGACCCCTTGTTGCGGGAAGCGATCGAAGTCGACGGATTTGAGGAAACCCGTCACAAGCACGTCCTTTCAAACCTGGTTCAAGCGTATGGCATCCAGCTGGCGCCGGAGCCTGAGTACCGGCCCCCGCGGCATCCCGAATGGGCGTTTCTGCTCGCGGGTTTTTGCGAATGCGTCGATACGTTCTTCGCCTTTGGTTTGTTTGCGCTGGCGAAGCAATCGGGATTCTTCCCACCCGAGCTCGTCGACACTTTCGAACCGGTGGTGCAGGAGGAAGGCCGTCATATCCTCTTTTTTGTCAATTGGGTGGCGTGGCGCCGGCGAAATCTTCCCCTCTGGCGGCGGGTTCTGTTCGCGGCCAAAATCCTCTCGGTTTGGGCGTTTCTGATTTGGGAACGGATCGGCATCGCTCGCGGTATCGAAGGCGCGGCGGCCGGTTCAGGGGCTCAAGACAACAATTTCGTCTTCACCGGAAGCAAGGCTATCGGCCGCGGAGATGTGTCCGCCGCCGCGGTGATCGATATTTGCCTCAGCGAGCATGAACGGCGTTTTTCCGGCTATGACCCGAGGCTTTTGCAGCCGAGCGTAATGCCTCGCGTGATGCGCCTCGTCCGGCGTTTCATGCGCGGCTGAGGTCTGGCCGCATTTCAATTACCGTTGAGAGCGGCACCAGCCCGACGGCGCCTTCCGCCATGCTCGATGCGGTGAAGCGCGGATTCCAGATCGGCGATGAGGGCGTCAAAAGGCCGCGCGGCGGTGCTCTCCCTGGCGATCAACACATAGTCGGTTCCGGATCTGCCGCGATCGGGCAGGACCCTGTTCGCGACTTCCCGCAATCGCCGTTTTGCCCGGTTGCGGATCACGGCATCGCCGACTTTCCGGCTCGCGGTGAACCCGACTCTGATGCTGGAAGGGCTGCCGTATTCCTCCGGTCGCGGCGCCGCCTGCAGAACCAATCCCGGTCCAGCAGCGCTGCGGCGGGCAGCGGCAACGCGGACAAAATCGGCGCGAAACTTGAGCCTACCCAGGCGGGCGACCACAGCTTTTGAGCGTCTGCGCGCTCGCCCCTTAAGCAGACAGGCGTTTACGGCCCTTCGCGCGACGCGCCGCCAGTACTCGGCGGCCGGCGACCGTCGCCATCCGCGCCCGGAACCCGTGCCGGCGCTTGCGAACGAGTCTGCTGGGCTGGTAAGTGCGCTTCACGACGCTGACCTCGATTAGGGCCTCTCAATCGAACAGAGGCGGCTATATAGTAGCGCCGCTCGGACCGGTCAACGGCGGGAAGCAAGCAACCGCTCGAGGCGTTGTTGACGCATCCGCCTTGTGCGGCAGCGCGATCTGCGCCATCTCGGGGCGGTCGCTACAGGGGAGGTAATTCCGATGCTGGATGACGCGGCGGTGAGCGCCGCCGACCGCGCCGCCCGGATATGGTCAGCCCCTGAAATCGGGCCCATCGTTCCGGGCAGCGAGGCCCACAAGGCGGCGTTCTGTCGTATGCTGATCGACACGCACAACCCCTACAAACCTTCGATCATCGACTGGCCGGTGCTTGATCCCGAGGTGCGCGGTCGGCTGGTCGGCCTGCCGATTTGGGACATCGCCGTACAAACCGAAGGGAAGGCTCGCTTGCGCGTGCTGAGCTACGCCGCACTGATTGACGATCCGTTGCTGCGGCAAGCGGTTGAGCTCGACGGCTTTGAGGAGGGCCGCCATAAGGAGGTGCTTTCCAACCTGGTCGAGGCCTACGGTATCCATCTGACGCCGGAACCGGCGTATCTGCCCCCGCGCGATCCGGAATGGGCCTTTATGGTGACCGGCTACAGCGAGTGCATCGAGAGTTTCTTCGCCTTCGGCCTCTTTGCGCTGGCCAAGCGTTCGCGATTTTTTCCGCCCAGCCTTGTCGAGACCTTTGAGCCGATCATGCAAGAGGAAGGCCGCCACATACTTTTTTTTGTCAATTGGGTGGACTGGCATAAGCGGAACCTTGCCGTGTGGCGGCGCCCATTTTTCCTGGCCAAGGTTGCCGCGGTCTGGATTTTCCTGATTTGGGAGCGGATTGGCCTGGCGCGAGGCGTCGGGAGCGCCGGAGATGCCGCGGCGGCGGCGGCTCAGGACAATAACTTCACTCTGACGGGCAGCAAGGCTGTCGGCGCCGTCGATCTCTCCATTAGAGAGCTAATCGATATCTGCCTCGAAGAGAACGAGCGGCGGCTTTCCGGTTACGACGCCCGCCTGTTGCGGCCCCGTATCGTGCCGCGCCTGATGCGCCTCGCCCGCCGCTTTCAGCGGCAGCCGGGAGCCGTCGCGGCAGCCTCATGAAGATCGGATCCGAGGAGCATAAGGAGCATTTTTGCCGCCACTTCCTGGCGACGCACCGTCGGTTCGACCCCGCGACCCTTGCCTGGCCCGATCTCGACGACGCAGCGCTGGGACGGTTACGCGCTATCCCGTTCTGGCAGGAAGTGCTCTACACCGAGCGGCGAGCAGGAGCGATCGTGGCTGCCTATGCGGCAACAATTGCCGATCCCCTAGTTCGCGAGGCAGTCACCCTTCAGGGGTTGGAAGAGGCCCGTCATGCCGAGCTGCTCCGGGTGATGATCCGCCGCTATGGCATCGCCGCCGAAGAGCGTCCGCTCGACAAGCCGGTAAATTCCGATCTGCACCGCGCCTTCGCCGATTTCGGCTATGGCGAATGCCTCGACTCATTTCTTGGTTTTGGCGTGTTCAAGATTGCGCGCCGGTCCGGTTTCTTGCCGGAGCCTTTATTCGAGATTTTCGACGTGCTGATGCGCGAGGAAACACGTCATATCGTATTTTTTATCAACTGGATGGCTTGGCAAGAAGCGGTCGGGGGCCGGGGCGCCCGGTGGCTGCGGGCAGTCACTGCTGCGACGTATTACAGTCGAGCCATCAGCCGGCTTCTGGCCACGATCCGGCAGGGTCGGCAAACAAATGACGGAAAAGACTTCTCGGCCACACAGGCGAGCGTTTTTCTCGACGCCTTCACGTTCCGCAGCTTTGTCCAGGAGTGTTACGTCGAACACGAAAGGCGCATGGCGGAGTTCGGCCCTGACCTGCTCCAGCCCCGGTTTCTGCCGACCCTAGCGCGCGTCGCGCTTGCCGGCCTGCGTCTCGGCACCGGAGTTTGTGCTGCATTGCGGGAAAGACGTGCGTGAAGCTATTCTCGGTGCTCGCCGCAATAGCCGGCTCAGCATTCATAGCGGCGCTGGTTGCACATTTTGGGTTTAGCGCGGTCACCCACTCGCTCGTAGCGTTCGGCTGGGCCGGGTTCACAAGTGTTTGCGCAATCCATCTCGCGCTGATCGCGGTGATGGGCATCGCGTGGGGAGTGCTGTTGCCCGGCACCAGAGCCTGGGTGCCGATTTGGGGACGCGTCGTCCGTGATTCCGGATCCGAAGTGCTGCCGCTCTCCCAAGTCGGCGGCTATGCTTTGGGAGCGCGTGCCGTCACCTTTGGCAGTGTTTCCGGAACTTCCGCGGTGGCGAGCACGATCGTCGACGTCACGCTCGAACTGTTCGCTCAGCTCGCCTACACCGCAATCTCGCTGTTTTGGCTTTTTTATCTCCGGCCGGGAGCGGCGTCAGTGGCTCCGATTGCGACAGGGCTGGCCGTGGCGGGGTTTTTAGCGACGGCGTTTCTCGGGGTTCAGCGTCGGGGCTTTGACGTATTCAAGCGGTTTGCCCGGATGCTCAGCCGAGACTGGTTGGTAAAAACCGCGGTGGGCGCCGCAGCGCTGCACACCGCCCTGAGCGAGCTCTATCGGCGCCGAACAAGGGTTTGGATCAGCTTTTTCCTGCATTTGGCATGCTGGATCGCCAGCACGCTCGAAGCCTGGATTGCGTTGCGGTTCGCCGATGCGCCGCTCGGCTTCTCGACGATATTGGTGATCGAAAGCCTACTTTATGCGGCGAGAAGTGCAGCTTTTGCCGTCCCGAATGCCGTCGGGGTGCAGGAGGGGGCCTATATCCTCCTCGGCGGCGGCTTTGGGCTGACACCCGAGACGGCGCTGGCTCTGTCGTTGCTGAAGCGGGCGCGCGACCTCACGATCGGCCTGCCTGCGCTCGCGGCGTGGCAGCTCCTCGAAAGCGGCCGACTGTGGCGAGCCGCATCGGCGCAGAGCCACCCGCTCTAAAGCGAAGCCCCGGCCGAGACGACCGGGGCTCCTGCCTTGACAGCTGGCTGCGATGACAAGGCAAATGCGCATCGTCCGGATTCACAATCGGGGTCATGACGATGCTGGGCCATAGTGCGGCGGCTCCGTTCAAGTTGCAATAGATATCCATAAGATTAACTATAAATTTTAGAGATAAGCCGCCTGCGGCCATTTTGTCTGGCTTTTCGTATAGAACGCCATAGCTAACAGGCCTGCAATCCGGCAACATCGGTTTCTCCCTCTCAAGGTGATCAGCTCCACTCCGATGCGCGCCGTCTTCATACCGCTCTCGTTCCGTCGGTCGGGACCGCAATGGTCCCGCATGCGCGGGCATGAGATCGGCGGCCTGGGTCGGTTTCTTGCAATGCTGGCCCTGCTGCTGCCCACCTGCTGTAGACTTCGATAACGACGCAGCCGGTCTCGCGCACGCGTTGTGTCTCGGCTCGCGTGAAGGGACCACCGAGCAACCGGCTTAGCAAGCCCCGAGCCGTGATCACTCCAGCCATAGCCATGCGATTTGTTGCTTTTCGTACGGCAGCATTGGCCTCTGCATTGCCTCTGCCGTAGCCCCGGAACCGGTCGCGTTTGCTTCAACATCGGTAGTTTTCCAGCTACCGAGCCAGGTCACGCGATCGCGCTTTGCCGGAACAGTCGGCGCTCGCGCCCCACCCGAGAGAGCTTAAGACCCCGAATTCACGACCGGCCAGACCGCTCGCGATCAAGCGCGCGGCGCCGCTCACCGCTCTCTGTGGACGGGAAAACGCAATGCTTGCTGCCAGTTCGACCGGTCGCGCGCGTTTTGCTCTCGCGACATCGTTAATCCTTGCACACGCCAGTAGCGCCGTTGCCCACGGCTTCGCAGGCGACCGTTTTTTCCCGGCAACGATCCTGACACCCGATCCATTCGTTGCCGACGAGATGTCGTTGCCTACGGCGATAATTAACCCTCCAAGTCCTGATGGATCGCGAGAAATCGATCTCGAAGCCGATCTCGCCAAACGCATCACCCCAGATCTTGGCCTTACGCTTTCCCATCAATGGGAACGCCTGAAACCGCCGGGGATGTCGGCGGTTACCGGTCTCGGCGGCACACTCAATGCGGAGCTCGACTATCAATTCCTGTTGAATGCTCCACACCAAGCGCTCGGGCTCATCGGCATCAGTACGGGGTTTGGGCATACCGGAAGAGTCCAAGCGCTGGGCGCACCCGACTTTACTACGATCTCCCCGGTGATCGATTTCGGCAAAGGTTTCGGCGACTTGCCAGAATCGATGCTTTGGCTGCGGCCGCTGGCGATTACCGGCACGTTTAGTTTTGACTTTCCTACCAAGACTCAAAGCGCCGGATTCCCCAACCCGAACAGTTTCAATTTCGGCTTCTCTTTCCAATACAGTCTCGAATATCTCCAGCACCACGTCAAAGATATTGGTCTTTCCGCCCCTTTCGACCGGTTGGTCCCATTGGTCGAGGTTTCGTTCTCTACCGCGGTTAACCGTGGCTTCGGCGGCCAGACGGTGGGCACGATCCAGCCTGGCGTTATTTGGTTCGGGCAATATGTGCAGGTCGGAGCCGAGGCGATCATACCGGCATCGCGGCTCGCCGGTCATGGCTATGGCGGCGTCGTTCAATTGCACTTTTACCTGGACGACATCTTCCCGAACTCGATCGGGCGGCCGTTGTTCAGGTATTAAAGAATGCGACGGGTTCTGTTGCAGCTTCTCACCGCCGCGGCGCTGAATCTGCCCGCTCTGGGTGCGCTGGCGCATGCTTTCCTCGACCAGGCGATGCCGCCGGTTGGCGGGGCGGTGCCGGCGTCGCCGAAAGAGATCCGTTTGACCTTCAGCGAAGGCATTGAACCGCGCTTCTCCGGCATCGAGATTGCGACCGGCGCGGGTCAAGCGATCGCCACCGGACCGGCGTTCCCAGATCCGGCGGATGACAAGCAGCTCGTCCTCTCCCTACCTCCGCTCGCCCCGGGCCGGTACCGCGTCAGCTGGCATGTCGTATCCGTCGATACGCATCGGACCGAAGGCGATTACACCTTCACGGTCGGCCGGTGAGCGCGGGGCGTGGAATACGCGCTCTACATCTGCCGCTTCGTGCAGTTTGCAGCGGCAATGGCCGTCTTCGGGGGCACGGCGTTTCGCTTTTATGCGCTCGAAGACAAAGCCGCGGCCTTAGGCCTTATCGACGCGTTCGACGGCTGGCTGCGGCGCGTAGTGCTCGTTGCCGCTATCCTCGCCCTAGTCTCGGCGCTCGTACTATTGCTCTTCCAATCCGCCATGATGGCGGGCTCTCCAGCCGCGGCGTTCGATCCGGCAACGGTGGGTGCGGTGCTGTTCGAAACCCGCTTTGGCCGGATCTGGTCCTGGCATCTGCTGATCGCGTTGATCCTTGTCTTGACTTGTCTCGGCCCACCGAGCCGGCGTCACACGGCGATCCTGGTCCTGTCGCTGCTATTGCTGGCGAGCTTCGCCTGGATCGGCCATGCTGCGATGGGAGAAGGCGCGGCGCGTATCGCCCATGAGTTCAACCAGACGGCCCACCTGCTCGCTGCGGGCCTGTGGCTCGGCGGGCTGCTGCCATTGGGATGGTGTCTTCGGTGGGCCGGCACGAAGCAGGACGATCCCGGCCTCACCGTGATCCGGGATGCCATCCGCCATTTTTCACAAATGGGCTATGTCGCGGTCGCCGTCATCGCACTGAGCGGCGCAATCAACAGCTTGCTGCTAGTCGGCGGGTTCAGCGCGTTGATCCACACGCCTTACGGGCAGCTGCTCGCCCTCAAGGTCTTGCTGTTTCTGGCAATGGCCGCGGTTGCGCTCGTCAACCGGCTGCAGTTTGCGCCGCGGGTTTCCAGCGATCCCGCGGCGCTCGGCGCCCTCTGTCGAAACGTTGGCCTGGAGCAGGGGCTCGGGCTATGCGTTCTCGCCGTCGTAAGTGTTCTCGGGAGCCTGCCTCCGCCGACTCATAGCGGCCACTGAGTCAGACGGAGCCGATCTTATGGTAGCCCATTGCCCTGTAGATCGCCAACGAGATCAGCCAACTCGCCGCGAAAATCCCGATCACAAGATAGCCCAGCTCGGCAAAGTTGCTCACGGCAATATCTATAATGTTGTGTGCGCCTGCGGCGAATTCGATCTTGTCTGCGATCAGCCCCAGAGCCTCGATCGCGCCGACCAGTACCGCGACTACGACGGAGATGCCGGTAATCGTGAGATTGTAATAGAGCTTACGAAGAGGGTTGCGGAAAGCCCAACCGTAGGCGCCGACCATCAGGATGCCGTCGCTTGTGTCGACC
>Ga0126381_100003189_pt1 | contig 17906 bp, 19 predicted proteins | sample PanSoiMetPlot_28_FD_96465 | JGI IMG/M metagenome (GOLD analysis project Ga0126381, IMG submission 96465) | Tropical forest soil microbial communities from Panama - MetaG Plot_28 | ecosystem: Environmental > Terrestrial > Soil > Tropical forest > Bulk soil | place: Panama | collected 2016-02-17 | reverse complement strand
AGTAAGTAACAATTGCAGTTGAGCCAGCCGTGGCTCTCGGAGTGCCTGAGATAACTGAAAACCCAGATCAAGACCGGCACCGGAAGCTTCTCGTACAGCATGCATGCGAGCGGCGGCTTCATCTCGGGTGTCCAATCCATGACATCCTGTGAGAAGGAGGATTGCTCGGCGGGGTGAACCCAGCGCCATCCCCGCGCACCATCCGATGACTTCGTCCGGCGTCTGCCACGCCTCCGCATCGCATATCTCCTCCAGAAGCCGGGTGATCAGTTGGTTACTGACCGCCTGAAGGTGCAGCGGAAGTGCCCGTGTCTTTATGGTAGCGGGTATCCGCGACGGGTCTGGGGTGACTAAGAACACATAGGAACCATCCGGGGGTTCCTCCAACGGCTTGGTGGCAACATCCCATGCTGGCTGACTAAGCCGGTGCACCTCATCGAGGATGATTGCTTGGGAACTCGCCAACAGAGAGTTTCGGCTGAACGAGGCGAACAACTCACGCATGTCATCGACACCGTTGCAGTTCGCCGAGTTCTCCTCGCGGATGACTTCGACACCCAGGTCTTTTGCCGCCAGCCGGGCGAACGTGGTCTTACCGACACCGGAGATACCGGTCAACAGGAACACCTGATGGTGACCCTTAGCCTGCCGGAACTCAGCGATCTGCTCCTTGTGACCAAGCAAGTCTTCCCAGGTATCGGGCCGGTAGCGATTGAGGATAGATAGCTTTTTGTCATTCATCTGTCTTGTATCTTTCGCCTTAACAGATTGTACCTCTTCTTCATCGATGGTGACGCGTTCCCCGTTTTTGCCTTTCATTTTAGGCATCACACCATCCTCATTGATCAAAGCGATGACAATGTGACCTGACCGGCATAGTTCCGCTGGGCGCGAATTGAGACTATTAGTTGCGATGCCAGTAATCTTCGACACCTCTGCCGTTGTTGCCCCTCTGCCTTCTCTCTGCCGTACTACATCAAAATAGGCTCTCCGACTGGCGTTTAACGATTTCTCATCGGGAACCGCATCATGTGAAGTCTGTGGATCACCTTTTCGTACCGGTTTACCGGAACGCTGTCGCCCGTACCGCAGATCAGTGTAACGCTTTTCCATGTCACTAGCGATAGCGCGGTCAATGTGTACCTCACCGCCACCCCTACTCCAGATATCAGTCATCACGCAAACTCTTTCGCTCTGACTGGCCATTGCAGACGGTCAACACTGGAATAGTTACCGACCTTCTCCATCTCGGCCCAGTTGGTTCCGCGCTTCACTTCCACCACCAGAGGAACACAGAACCACGGGAACTCCCTGGCATCGAGCATGGTATCAATGATCGTCGGCATGGTGTCATCAAAGTCACGCTCGCGGTCGAAGCAGAATGTCAGGTCATCATGAATCTGCATGTTCGCCTGGAGCAGTGGGTCACCGATCTCCGACAAGCGGTTCATCCCATGCATCACGATCCGGTTGGTAGCACCCTGCACCGGGGTATTGATTTGCTGACCGTGGCCCAACGGCGCGTGACGCCGTAACCCGCCGAATAGCTGCACATAGCCTGTCTGGCGGAACTGCCGCTCGATCTGATCCTGCCACTTTCTGACACCCGCGAATTGGTACCAGAACTCGTCATAGAGTTTCGCCAATTCGTGTTCCTCGCATTCCAGCCGCCGGGCGGTACTCCAAAGAGCGGCACCGTAGAACAGCGCGAACACCCACACCGACTTAACGTGTTGGCGTAAGTCACCCATCTTCTTCTTGTCTTTAAGACCGGCCTTGCCGCCAACGAGCCGGGGCACCGCGTGGGCAATCCGCTCGGCCCACTCCATGTGAATATCATAGTCTTCCCAGAGAGCTTTACAATAGTGACGGTCACGACTGCCACACGCGATGATCCTGGCGTCAATCTGCCCGTAATCGAACGACGCCATTGTGACAGCGGCGATCTGGGCGCGCGCCTTCTTCCCTTCCGGTGTCCGTACCGGCACGTTCTGCACATTGGGGTCTTCACTATTCAGCCGACCGGTTTCAGTAAAACAAGTACCTAGATTGGTGTGAATGATATTCCCAGGATACACATTGTCACTATCGGGTGAATACGGATCGACATAGGTACCCTTGATCTTGGCGATCTTGCGCCAGTCGAGTTCCGCCTTGGCGAACGGGTGGTGTACCTCCTTGAGCACACTTTCCTTGGTTGTCCATCCGGTACCCGGCTGACCGGAACGGTCCTTGAGGATGTCGCGCAACATGATGATAACATGCTGCGGTGACGCCGGATTAAACTCCTGGCGGGTCAGCTTGCGGAACTGTTGGACTTCGGGTAGTGCCTGGATCGCCGCTTCAGCCTTAGCGAGTCGTTTGGTGTAGTCCTTCTGTAACTCCCGGTTCACCTTGGCGTCGAGCGGTATCCCCTTAAGCTGCGTGAGCACCACTGTTGGAACTTGGCGTACCTTCTCCTCATACACTGCCGCCAAGTCACTTTTCTCGATGATGGCTTTTTGAACAAGGTAGACCAACCGGTGATATTTGGCATCAATGCCATTGTAAGGTAGAAGTGTCTCCAGCGGTTCATCGACCATCCTCGCCATGTTCATCTTCGGTGACAGCTTCTTGATGTCAATCCCGAAGTGTTGTTGGGTCAACCACGTTAGTGCCAAGGCACCCGGCTTTACGTCACCAACCCGTTCATCGATGACATACGCCTGGGTCATAGTGTCTTCCCACGGCACCGACCGGGCGAAGTCTTCGCCATAGAAGTAACACGTCCACTCCATCTCGAAGCTGAGTTGGTGAACCGCCTTCTTGGCGCGTGACTGAAGGAACTTCATCCACGCGTCATCGATGATCAGTAACTGCTTACCGGTCCAGCCTGCCTCGGGGTGACGGTAAGCAAATGACACCGTTTCGTCTTCGGTGGCCACCGCAGCGGTGAGTATCTCGGAGTTCTTGCGGTAGGGTCGGAGGTTCTGTGTCTCGTAATCAACACCGGTTACCGGCTCGGCGGCGGCGTAGCGGAGGAACTCCAATAGGTAATCGAGATCGTCACTACGCCGACCGGTCAAACAAGTAATGTCACTGCGAGCAAATTCGGCTGTATGGACAATGGGTTCGGGGAGTCCGGCGGCAACCTCAGCAAAGGCGCGTTTCAAGTCCATCGACAGCGCGAACTCGTCGTCATTGGCACCATAACCCCCAGCACGCCGCTGATGAATGATCCCGGCGGGATGTAACATCGGGTAGTACCAACACACATGGTTACCAACCTTGATCGGGAACCGCCGACCGCGCCACAGATAGATACCACCGATCTTACCGGCCCATGACAACGGCTGCGCGCCCATACCAAAGATCGCGTCCGGCTGATACAGTTCGATGTCACTCTCGACACGCGGACGGCAGCACTCGCGCTCGATACGGTCAGGGTCGCGGTTGTTTGGGGGGCGGCAGTTGATGATGTTGTTCCACCGGATGAAATCGTGGAACGCACGCGGGATGTAAGGCCGCAGTAAGTCACCGGACTCACCAACAAACTGTACCCCCTCCTCGTCTTCGACCCGGCCCGGTCCCTCGCCCATGATGTACACCAATGGCTCGCGCGCACCGCTCGCCTTCATCTTGGGGTGGTGCAGACCCGGCACATGGTTGAGCGGGCACGCCCGACAGCCCTGCGAGCGCAGGAAGCGGTCGCTGACCACGCCGGGATTACGGGTAGTGGTTGTCCCGGCTTCCGCCGGGACTAAGCCTAGCTCGCTGCCAAAGCCCATCCTGCGCCCTCCCTGCCCCTCTATTAAAACTATACGTGCGAGGCAGGGTCGATCTAGCGGACGTGAGCAATAAAGTGGAAAAAACCTCTGGGTCCGGTGAGCACCACACATGCCCTGGTGATCGCCAGCGAGGTGCGGCCCGGCAAGGCGCGGCGGATCAGCTTGACATCGGCGAGTGCGCGAATCTCATCGTGACCGGCGGCACCGTCGAGTTCGACCATGTCATCAAACACGCCGGTCGCGGTGTCGGAGAAGAGGCGCAGGACACGGGTGTCATCATCTGTGGTGGTGACTTCCAGTTCGACCGGTGTCTTTTCCGGCAGCATCGCCTCGGCGCGTAACAGTGCCTTGGGTAAGTCAGCCGGTATCTTGAACGCGACGGCGACGGCGTCCTTGTACCGGTTGATAAACGCCGCGAAGTCGGATGGGGTGTTATCCTCGATCAGCCGGGTATAGACCGTAACATTGTAACTATCTTCAGTGTCTTTGCCGGTCTGACACCATACCGCATCCTCGGTTACCAATACACGGGTACCGTCACCAAAGTGCTTGACGAAATAGTCACAGAAGTCACGCGGCCAGATCACCCGACCGGGTACCATGACGGCGCAGTTGTCCAGCCGGACCCAGGATACCGTCGCATCATCGGTGGTGTAGGCATCAATGTGTGACTTACCCTGGATAAGAGTCACACCGCGCTCTGCCGGTGACGCCAGCTTCTTGTTACCACAGGATAGCATCAACAGCTTAATCGCGTCGATAAAGGTTTTATCGACAAGACACTCTCGCCGGATATCATCGGGGAATTGTTCGCGGAAGAGTGACTCGGTCACCGGGCGCAACGGCAAGGTGACAACGACACTGCCTACCTCGACGGAGAGTACTTCCCTACGCCGCTCGGTCCTGGCTTCTAGTGTCACATGTTTGGCGGTACTGTTCTTGAGGATACCGAGTAACCGCTCGCCTTCGACACCGCCGGTAAAGTCACTTTGGAACGCCACCCTGATCCCCAAGATGTCGTTAAACGCGGTGATAGTGTCACCGTCAAACCAGAAGTGACTTAAGCCGGGAACGAGATTCTTGGCAGTACCCAGTGCTGGCGATGCCAACTCGGTCACCGCCAGCAACAGGGAACGCGTTACACGCATAGTTGGTGTCTAACGGCTCAACCGCTTGAGATCGACACCATTATGCTCCAGCCACACGGTGATCGCCACACACGCCGCCAAAGTGCGGTCGAGGGTGGTTTCCGAGTAGCTCTCGCCGTCCGTCTTGGAGATCGCCGCCTGGAGTTCCGGTACCGTGATGTCCCGGTCCTTGAGGTAGTGCGGCATCACCTTGGCGTACCGTCCGCTGTCGGGGTTCCGCTGCGCGGGGGCACGCGGTGCAGCGGCGGGTTTTGCTGCCGCTCGCGCCGGGGCTGCCGGTGTCGCACGGGTGCGGCGGGTGTCCTCCGGTTCCGGCTCGGGTTCCGGGGCCACACGGGTGCGTGCCGCACGCGGCGGCGGGGCGGGTTCATCATCCTCCTCGGCGACCGCGACCCGTCCACGGCGTGCCGGTGGCGGCGGCGGCGGTTCCACCAGACCCTCGATCTCGGGAAGGTCTTCGGGTTCCTCCTTGGTGCGCCGGTTGGCGTTGAACACTTCGGTGGCTTCGTTGACCCACTCCCTCACCTCTTCAGGGAGTTCATCAAAGTCATCGCCGGTCATTTGCCCGAAGTGACGGACCAGCTTGTTCTTGTAGTCCTGCTGCCCGCCAGGGAAATCCTCGCGGCCATACTCGATACCGGTGGCATCGACAATCATCTCATACAGCGACGGCTCGTCCTGAACGTCACTGTCGGTCGCCCTGCTTCGCATAAGGCACACTCCTCTGTTTCAGCGTCACAGTTAAAAACTTCTTCTACGTGGTGTGCAAGAGTTCTTTTTCAACAGTCACACAGAATCTGCCTTAGCTCTATTTCTAGGTGACGCTGGACGGGGATACGCTCGATAAGGTGTCGGACGGCGCGACGGAGATACTCGGGCCATTCCTCCATATAGCGCGCCAACTCGCCTAGAGGTATGTCCGCAATGCCGTGCTTCTCTCGGACGGCGATCTCACTGATACCCAGGTCGGCGACGTATAGGGTGTCACCTCTGACCTTATATTTGCGGACGAGATCGATCAGGTAACGTTCAAAAGCGGTTTTAACCAAGGACATAAAGTGCGGATGGGTGACATGGACACCGGGGATGCCGTAGCGGTTGCGGCAGAGGACGGCGATCAGCAACCCGTCCTGACATAGATCATCAATCTCATAGAACCCGGCAACCCTCCAGTAGTTGTTCTTTGCGTAGTTGATGACCCAGCCAACGATAGGCGACGGCAAGCCGCCGCGTTGAACACGCGTCATGGGCGTTCCACTCCTAGAGAGAGAGTGCAATGATTAAATAGGTGACACCCGCTCGCCAGCGTCATCCTGGCGTGTTGGGGGCACTTATCTTATGCTAAGGAAAAAAACCTGTCCAGCGCAAGGCTACGGGTGCTGGACAGCCCACCCGCTCTAGGAGTGGGATCGCGGCTACCCTCGCTCGCTCGTCCTGAACACCGGGGGGCCGGTGCCTCGCAAGACCGGAAGGTAACGGCAACCCTCTCTCGCGCCCTACTGCTAGCGTCTACATAAGGGCACATGCACGGAAAAACAAGTTATTTTATTCGTACACCTTTGTGACCGTCAACTGTCACCATATGGAAACAAGTGACGAAAAAAGTTCCCTTGTAAGCAAGGCCGGGTCTTTCACGCCGGGGGGCAGAACGCCTTGATCTACATAAAGAGTCTCGGGGAAGACGCGCAAACCGGACAGGCCGGTATCGGCATCGAGCAGGGAGACACGCCGCCGCCAGCGAGGCGCGATCTCGGCGAGTAACTCGATCTGTTCCGGGGTCGCGGCCTTGCCAAAGAGACAGGTGCCCCGGATACCCTCGTACCAGCCCAGGAGGGTAACCCGCATCGCATCGAAGACGCCTTCGGTGATTACCAGGGTCTGACCGCCGTCCCGTAACCGGTCATAGTCGAGCAGGGTATGCTTTATGTTAAGTACCGCCAACGGTTGGCCGGACGCGGCTGCCTTCGCGGGATCGTGACTGAGGGTACGGTAGCGTAACTCATCATCACCAATGGTACGCCCGGTCCACGTCACTAACCTACCGTCGAAGTACACCGGGATGACCACTCGGTAACTGAACGGACCACGCGTGGCGTAACACAAACGATAGTGACGCACCAGCCAGTCAGCCTGAGTTGTTGTGTAACCTCGCCCGGCTGGTAACGGATCGGTCAGGTACGGGTAGTAGAGCTTGCGTGCACGCAGGGAACTGTCAAGCCGGTGATAGTCACGCGTGAACTCCAGCTTGGTGACCGGGACCATCGGTGACTGTCCCATCCCCAACATACGCGCGATGTCATCGCGACATGCCCGGTCATGGGCGGTGATATTGTTCTCACCGGCCTTGACGATGAGAATGGCTGTCTCGCGTCCGACACCAAGTAACTCCTGTATCAGCCGGTACGGTGACCGACCGGAATGGGCACCCGGTACTGGCTCGCGCCAGCAATGCCACCGCGCGTTACGGATATCGATGCCGAGATTGTTACCTTCGTCATCACCGCAGAATGGACACTGGATACCAATGTGACCGCGCGTCAGGCTGAACCCGCGTGTGACATACGGGATGTTGTGATTATCTAAAAATACTTCCCAATCGAACAATGAAAATACCTCGCCTTGCCGTGCCTGACCCTGCCTCGCCAGACCCAAACCCGACCTCACCCAGCCTCACCAAAACTCAGTGAATGGTTGGTCGATCATGCCATTCCTGTTCCACTGCGAAGGGTTCGACCTGATCCTCAATGATCCTAACACCCCGCTGGAGGTAGGACAACAGTGCGTGCAACCACGCAGCGCGGCACTCGACTTCGACTGATGTCAAATTTATACGTGACTCATCACGGTCATCAAAGGGATCGAGCGCGCGGCGCAGTTCCGGGGTGTTGTACCAGCCGGGATGGGTGCAGCACGCACCACAGACACGATGTGACATCTTGTACGAACAAATAGCTATAACCCGTCTACCACAACCGGGACAATCAAATGTAACCGCTTCCGGTTCAATCCAGTCACTAATATTATTCATGAAAATACCTCGCCTCACATCGCCCAACCCCGCCGGACCTTACCCTACCAGCCGCGCCCCGCCCAAAAAATCACTTCCGCCGAAAAAATTGTTGAAGGAACAGTCCGACACCAAACAACCCGACAAACAGCGAGATCGTCAGGAACCGTTCGTAGTTACTATGATGCGCCACCGGGCCGGTGACGGTGACCATCGGTGACAAGCCGACCACCGCCAGCGTGAATGCAGCCCACAGACGCTTGGTCACTAACCGGGCCTAATCTAATCTGGCAACTTCAAAAGTACCATCCGGCTGAATAACTGCTACCCAACTACAATCATAGAAAACAATCCTCTCATCGCGTAGCTGTGTCTTTGCCAACGGCATCAGAATCGGATCACCGGGATAAGACAACCCACCATTAGGCAGTAAAGTGAAACCCTTGAACGGTACCCAGCCACCGCCATAACTATAGTTACTGTCGAACTGTTCCCTGGCCGGACGTGGGTCGCGGTCATCAACCAATGACGGCAAGAAACCCAGCATATCAGGGGTAAACTGGGGGTGGACCCCGATCCAGATCATCATTGGTCACTCCCTTCGGTGAAGTTACCGCCTTCCTCAACCGCGCGCCGAATATTTTCCGGTAGCTCCGGGTCCGGCACATAATAATGCGATAGGCTCGCCAGCGCCATCAGCTTCCTGGCAAGCCGGGGGGAACCGGCTCGCTCTGCTTCGGTACCAAGGTTGAAGAGATCGCTCTCCAGCTTGTGCATTCGTCTGTCACTCCCACTCAACCGCTCTGGATCACCGGGTCGTAGGGTGGGCGGCAAATACCCTCCGGGTTATCGCGGTATAAATCGGCCAGCAATTGTATCACCGCGAGATAGCCGCGCAGCATCGTCTTACCCGGCTCGGGAACCCCACGATCAACATACTGCCGGGTCGGCTTCAACCGCTCGCGCAGGATCAAAGCCTTGGAACCGGGAGAGTCACTCGACTGCGCCAGCATATTCCGCAGCCCCTCAAACTGGTGGATGGCGAAGAACAACTGGTCAAAAGTGTAGTTACCAAACCGCATCCGATCCGCTTCGAGCACCGGCCACATCTGCTTGCCAAACATGATCACCGGGCCACCGCGCCAATTGATCGTGTTACCGGCAATAGCCGCCTCCTCTGCGGCCTGTCGGCGCGCCTCGCGGCGTTCAGTCTGCCGCCGCTGAAAATCCTCTTCACTGACAACGACAGTGGCAGCGGTACGGCGTCCACGCACAGCGGCATGGGCGCGTGCCTTGCCCTTGATCTTGGTACCGCTCTTGCGCGCCTGATCGATCTCGATCACCCGCTGTTCCGGTGGTTCCGCCGCCAGACGCTCTGCACCGGGTATAGTCGCGGTCCCATCGTTCATCGCATCGATCAGGACACGGTCACCGGTCTTGATGATGTTACGCACTTGCCGCACGGTGAACTCGTTACCAAACCCGGAACGCTGGGCGGCTTCGTCACGGGTCTTTCGTCCTTTAGGTACTTCATCTGCCGGGGAAATTGTGGAGTTTGCTCCACAATTTGGCGGTCGCCCTCGACGTTCACCCTGTTTCTTGAGTTCCGCTTCAACCGCTTCAAAGATGGCGTAGCGTTCCTCGATGGTGAAGTCCTTGCGAATCTCGTTCTCGGCGTACTCACCCTCGACAATGCTGGTGACATTCACCTCACGGCATTCGATTTCGGCGCAATCGAGAATGTCACGATACGCCAGCAAACGGCGGTAACCAAAAACCAATTCGCCTTTCGGCGTAACACCGATAGGCTGTAACAGCCCTAGTGTCGTTATGCTGTCGGCAAGCGCCTCAAGGTCACCCATATCTTTGCGGTGACGGTTGCCGATGATCACCTTGTCGATTCTGATCTGCACGGGGAAACCCTCCCAGAAATAGAAAGACCCCCGGAGCGGTCTTGGGGGTCCATACCATGAAAATCGCTCCGGGGGTCGGTCACTCAGTCAGCGAAACCTCGCGGGGGCGGTGGTGCGGGGTAGGTCGGGACCGGCGCATGCTTCTCGCCCATGACGATCTCGGCCTTGCCGCGCGGTGTCACTGTTTGCCGCGTCAGCGACATCAGTAACGCCTTGACCAGCACTCCCCGCTCGTTTTCCTTCTCGATGACATCGAGCGGCTTGCGGTGGTCACTGATGTAACGATACGCCACCGCCAGGGGGTGATTGTCACCAGGGAACTCAGCACGCTGGAGTGAATCGAGGGTATCGATCACTTGATCCTCGGGCCAGCCATGCTTGAGAAGAACACCGGCAAGCTTGGCCGCATCCTTCTCCTTGATCCAGGCACCGGAGATGTCTTGTATCGACAACCGTCCGATCTCCAATGCGCGTGTGAGTAACGCGTCGTTGTCCTGAATCTCACGGACGATCTCCGGGGTGTTCCCCTTGATCACGCCCACCGGCATCTTCGCCTTCTTTTCGTAGGTCCAGATACCGTTCAACACCGCCATCTTGTCGTCGGCATCGGCGACACCGGCCAACGCCGCGATATCGGGCGGCTTGCGGATTTTGCCGTTGTCGATGACACCGGCAATCTCCTTGTCCACACCGAAAGTCATCGACACGATGACGGTAATGCCAGACACCGCTTGGCCACCCAGACGGTGACGCCCATCAGCGGGTGTTCCGTCATTAAACAGGGAGTAACCTTGCGGCGAGTGGTTGCGCCAGTAACCCGCCAGCATCACGCTGGCGATACGCCCGGTATAGGGAGCGTCCCAGTCCCGGTTGTATTGGTTCGCCTCGATGAAGAGGAGCGCGGCGCAGACCGGGGTCATATCGACCCAGGCTTGGACCGGGTTCCCGGCACTGGCGACGGCTTTCGCCTTCCACTCGGCAACCAGTTCCCGATCTTTGTCGGTGGCCTGTTCGGACACCGATACTATTTTCGCCACCAATTGGTCGGCGATGTTTTCTCTGGGCATAATTGCCCTCCCCATGACGGCGACACTGCCGATGTGACGGACCCCTCCGGTCGCGTCAGTGCCGCCCTTTGTTACGGTCGCGTGATGGACCGCGACAAAACCCTCGCACGAAAGTTCCGGTCGGCGCAACAGATTTATTCAGTCAGTAACACTGCCGTAAAGTTACCACAACCTACGGTGTAGTAATTACTCAACCCAAAAAGTATCTTGACTTGGTCACTTGTGACATTTTAAGGTTGGACTGTCCAACCTTGGAAAGTCACGGAGATGTACAAGATGTCAAAGTCGGAACACCAAGCGGTCGAGCGCGGACGGGAAGCCTGGGAACGGTTGAAGGCTGACCGTACCTGGGAAGACTGGATGCTGACAGGAACCGCACTAACCATCGGGCGTGACGAGTGTCTCGCCGCCACACACAGTAACGATGTCGGCGACAAAAGGTACCGCAACGCCTTTGGTAGCTGGATGGACGAGAACGGCTTTGGTGACATGGACAAGGGGGAGCGCAAACACCTCTTTGACTGCATGGAACACCGGGCCGAGATCGAGGCATGGCGCGCGACACTGACGATGAATGTGCGGCTCAGTCTCAATCACCCACGCAGTGTCTTACGGCGATGGACCGTGAGTACCTCTGACGGTCACCAAGCTGACGCCGACAGTCCCGCCGGTCAGCGCCGCCAAACCCTGAAGGACACCAATAGGGAGTTACAGGATCGGCTCGATACCGCCGAGAAAACCATCAGTGACCTAGAGCGCGGCCAGGATCACCTGACCGAAGGACGGGACTGGACGTGGCAGGACGCGCCCGAAGATATCGCCGCCGCGATGTTCCGGCTGTACCCGACCAAAGCGGTACGAGTGGCATCAGCCATCCTGACCCTGTCGAAGAGTACCACTAAGAAGCCTACCGCACGGTCACGGGTGAAGGTTGAGGAGGGGGTGTGACCCCCTCCCGTCACCTACCTAAATGCCCGTTATGATGCGACTTAAAATAGGCATCTAGTGACCGCTCAAGTTTCCGACCGGTCAATCCTTGTTGTGACCACTTATCACGCATCATCTTGCGTTTGGCTTGTGTGTAAGAGGTGACCAACATAGTCGCCGCATCGTGTAACGCTATATCCGGCCTGATCAATGATCGTGGTGACAAAGACCATACATCATAAAGCTCCTTCAGCGGATCGGCACAAATCTCATAGTCAGGCTTATGGTGAGCTATACGGACAGCGGGTACGTCACTAGGGTCAACCATCATCATAACGTTGGCATGACCGAGCGCGCTCGCCGCCCTACAAAGGCGATCACACTTCGCCCGCAAAAGTTTGGTGTCTAACGGAGTCATCGATATCATTCTCCAAAGTGACACGATACTTGTGAGGTTTACCCAAAACAAACCTACTCAGTAACTCTTTGTCATCGAGATCAAATAAGCCATATTCGTCCTCTACCCACTCCCAGTGTTCCTCAATCCATTCCGGCAGATACGTAATCGTCAGTATCACCCGGCTACTGTTCCAGCTATCCAGAGTCGCGTGCAACATGTGTCTGGCAAAGATACGCCAATCACTCTCATAACCAGACTCTAAGTCCGACTGATCCATTACACCAGCCAACTTCTCAGCGGCTTTTCTCAATAGCTTCCAATTGTGACTCATTGCACTGCCTCCATTACTATTTCGTCATCGGTTTCGATCATCACACGCGGTTTGTGTGTAGGCATGACACCGACAACACTCAACTGCGGACCAAGCATCGGGACGCGGACTCGCGCGGCGATCCCCCGCCTTGCGTTAAATGTATTGGCACTATTCCGTAACTGTGACTCCATTCTCTGCAACACGGTGATGACAAAGTGACCGTTCATCTGGCTGGCAATGGCGTATCCCGCTGTCTTCCCACCGTGACCACCAGCGATGTACCGATTCGGAAAGTCGGGGGGTGGATGAGCGTCGTAATCCTCGCGTGATTTGTCGCCTCTCTTACCCTTCGGCCAATAGGCACTCGCCAACGGGATCAAAGAGGTATTGTGATGCTCCTCGATCATACGAACTATATAGTCCCAACGAATTGAATCACTCATAGTCGAGTAACCGGCGTGCCGTAATACAGTGTCTTTCTTAAAAACACCTTTTCGTGCCAGTTGTTGGACAGCCTCCTCACAAACCTTATTATGGTGCGGACATTTCTTGGCAGTGGTGTAGTGCATACCTTTGGTGACTGACATGGTGAGTCTCCCTATTCAGCGGCGTCCGGTCCTTTGATCGCACGCAGCGGGAACTTGACAATTTTGTCACGCGGTTGATCAAGTTTAGTGTGCCACCGCGCTGCGCGATCCGCGAGGTTCTTGCATTCCAGTGACACACGGCGTACAACCTGTACGTCCTCCTCCAGTTCCACCTGACCAAGTGCGGATTCGATTTGTTCCAACTTCTCGATCAGCTTATCCTTGTTAAGGACTTTCAGTAACGAGTTACACAGCTTGTTACCGTAGGTACGGAATAACGGTGTCTCTATCTTCGCCGCCTTGGCGTTATCGTAAGCCTCGTCTTCGACTTCACTACGAATGTCACGCTGCGCCACCCGTCCCTTACGGATACCGTCAGCTACCGTCTTACCGGCATTGCCAACAACTTTTTTGGCTTCGGCAACTTCCTCCTCTGGACGGTTTGTGACTCTTCCTAGTTCTTCAAGCTTGTTGTGTTCAGCAACAACTTCAGCACACAGTTCCCGCACCGCTCTCACCGACAAATCGATGAGATCGTCCCGCGTCATGTAACCACCAGTTATAAGCTGTGAAGCATGAGAACAAGCTTCGGCGGTGGCGTTTACATGCCTACCACTCATCCAACCAATAAGTCTCGCAATCCGTATATCTTCAACTTTTTGGTTCTGATCGCGACCGCGATCAAAGGCTACTGCCGCATCCCAGGTTTCCAGCATCACCAGGAAATAGGCGTTATAGTCTTCCAGATTCTCGCGGCCCATAAAGCGGAGCATCTGTTCGTCGCTCAGATCGTCACGCACGATCACCGGGATCGGGGTTTCCCCACCCAGTTTCCGTTTCCCCGCTTCCAGCCTATGGTGACCAAACGCTTGCTCAAAAAGTGCCGGATGAGTCTTGCTGCGGCGAACGATGATCCCTTCCCACAGACCAACATCACCGATGGACCGCATCAGGGTTTTCAGCTTGTTCTCGTTGTAAGGATACTTCCCTAACTGACGCATAGGGTTCGGTAGGATGTCACATAGTCGTATCATCTCAATGACAGAAGTCATTGTCACCCTCCTCCCTTCGAGTTTGACCAAAAACTGAAAAAGTTTACTCCCCTCCTCCCAGGTGTCAACTCTACTCTTATCGCCTTTTCATCCTGCTATGAACCTAACCGGGGTGCCCAGGAAACAGTAATCCCCCCGAAGGGGATTACTGTTTGTGACTCTATGAACCTGAACGGGTCCACTCAGCCCTCTCACAGTTACTAGCCCTAGCAGACCATTTGTATTTCCGGCGGTTGCTGCTTCCAGTTTGGTTCCTGCCGATCCACAACAACTGTTACAACCATCCGGCAGCAAGGCTAGCCACCGCCGGGGGTTCAAGCACGGCACGTCACAAAGTGACGCCGCTACGTCCTTTTGGTAAGTGTTTGCGGCGTGTCGGCATCCGCCCACCGGTTGTACGGTGTAGCTCTTGCCCTAGGCGGTGACCCCGGCATTACACCACAGTACGCCTTCCGAGCCGCTATCGTCCTGTTAAAGCTATACGTGCGAGCACCCCCGGATTCGGGCCGGGCCGAAAATAAATCTGCGCGCCGCCCGGCGGCGGCTGCGTCAGCCGTATAACTATAGTAGGCGAGCCACGATCCGATTGGATTGTCACAATGTCCTACGAGAACACCCTAATAGAGTTACCGACCTACAGTCACAAACAGCTAGAGGAGGTACGGAAACGATGCGCGTTACTGATGCAATCGAAGTCGAGTATCGGTAACTCGGTAGAAGAGGCTGACTGGGTACTGGAAGGCATCTTGCACGAATGCGAGCACCGGGGTATCTATGTTTCCCGTGGCTTTCATTTGAAGCGCAGCGGCAGCTTCGGCAGCTTTGCCACCAAGTCGGAACAGGTGCGCGATCTCCTGACGGAGTGCGCGCCGGGGCTGACGCCGGTCCAGCGGGTCGCCCTTGGCCAAGTCTGCGCTCGCGAGCTTGCCAACCTCCTCCAGCGCATCTACGGCACCCCCAACTTCGACCTGATGATGACACGGGTGCACATGATACCGGAAGCGGTTGAACTAGCGTTCCCAGGTTACATGGCATCCCGGTTACTCGGACTCACGGTGGCATACGATGCAGGGAAGTGACGAACGGCTGACCACCGCGATACAGGAGTCGATTTGTACCTGTATCGCTTTCGGTACCGACGACAACGCGGCGTTCGTCGCCAGTGCGGTCGATGTCACTCTGTTAGACCCACCGCTTAACGACATCACCGCACAGTGTCTGAGTTACCGGAAGAAGTACAAGAAGGCACCGGGCACGGAACACGTCGAAGACATCTTCGGTGCGATACTCGGTAACGGTGAAGACAGGCGTCACAACAGTTACCAACGCATCCTGCAACAGATGGTGCGGTTGTCCCGCACCATGAACACCCGGTTTATCGCCGACCAAGTCGGTGAGTTCAACCGTCGCCGTAACCAGCGGATCGCGCTCTACAAGGCAGCGGACCTGTACACTACCGGCGGTGACGGGGTCGCCGATCAGATAGATGAGATATTCCGAGAGTCACTCAAGGCGACACATGCCCACGCGCGTAACACTGGGTTCACCTTAGCCGACACCGAAGCTCTGGGGTTCCTCGACCGCAACGCCAGTCACTCTTGTGCCCTAGGCATCGAACCGTTCGATGTCATCGGTCTGCAACCTACCAAGAAGGAGATGCTGGTGTTCCTGGCAGCGAGGAACAAAGGTAAGTCACAGTTCCTCCATCACTGCGGTAAGATGGCGTTACTCAAGGGCTGGAAGACGGTACACTACACCTTGGAGAACTCGGCTGAGATGACTGCGATGCGGTACTACCAGTCACTATACTCCGGGGTCAAACGTGACGGTGACTACCGTTACACCACGTTCACGGAGCGCGCCGGGGCGGTCGATTTGCGTACCACGGTACTAGAACCCGACTTTGTCATCGAGCGGCACAAGGCAACCACCCGGCGGTTCCTGTCACAAAAGATGCGTGATGATCAGTTCCTGCGGAACCTCCGCATAAAATGTCACCCGACCGGGCAGTTGTCCTTCGATATGCTCGAAAGAGACTTGGACGAGATGGAACTTCTAGAGGGTTTCGTGCCCGACGAAATACTGCTAGATTACCCGCAGATCATGCGGCTGAAGTCGGGACCACAAGACAAATGGGAGAAGCTCGAAGACTTGGCGGTGGACCTACGCGGATCGGCAGTATCAAGGAACTACGCCTTGGTGGTGCCCCAGCAAGGCAGCCGCGCCGCCGAGAGTGCCAACGAGGTGCGCGGCTATCACGGCGGTGGTACCATCGGTATGATGTCGGTCGCCGACAACGCGATTACCTATAGCCAGACCGCAGCGGAGGAACTCAGTGGGATCGCCCGGTTGTACAGCCAGAAGGTACGGAACGATGTCGCCCGGCAGACGGTTATCATCAGCCAACACTATCCATCGGGCCAGTTCTGTATCCCCGGTCAAGCGCGGTACATGGACGACGATCTAAAACAGCGTGTCGATGCGTGGATCGGACGGAGAGGTGACAACGACGATGACAGCGACGATGAGATACAGGATAAACGCGATTTTGCACGCTTTGCGGAATAGGAAGTCACTCCTGTGTCACGCCGGTATCCACGATTGGAAGCCGTGGAAGCGGGTCGATAGTTACTACTGGTACCACTGTGGTCGCCGTAACTGCAAAGAGATCAAGCGGGTGATTCGATGAAGTCACCATTCCGCCTACACTGGAAGCTCGACGGCAAGTTGGTAGTGCCGTGCGAAGACTTTATAGAATGGGCACGGTGGTACGAAACCGCCGACCGGGTGGTGAAACAGACCCAAGTCGGCCCGCTCGATGTCTCTACCGTCTTTATCGGCCTGGATCACAACTTCCTGCAACACAGTGACCGACCGCTAGTGTTTGAGACAATGGTCTTCGGTGCCTACCAAAAGAACGAGATGGATGAAAGCTTCTGCGAACGGTATAGTACCTGGGAAGAGGCGGAAGCCGGACACGCTGTCGCGGTCGCCTGGGCCGAAGCCGTGCTCAACAAGGCAAAGGCAAAACTATGCCCATCTCCCCAAAGGTTATCGACAGTTACCTCCAGCGGGACGTTGAAGAGCTAACCTGGATCAAAGACCTGTCACCGGAACAGGTAGACGAGGAACTCGGCTACATCGACCCTCCACCCAAGTTCACCGCACCGCTGCGCACCGATCAGAAGGTGTGTTTTCTGATCGGTGTCGCCTACCCCGAGTTACTCTTCATGACCGACCTAGGGCTGGGCAAGACGGTGGTGTCACTGGAACTCTTCAGTTACTTCCTGTCGAACGGATTCATTAAGCGCGGGATCGTGTTCTGCCCAACCGATGAACTGGTGGAACAATGGGAATCAGAAGTCGCTAAATGGGGTTTCGATTTCTCGGTAGTGTCACTCCGTAAAGGGTCCAGTACCCAAAAGTGGCTCACCCTCGCCACCCTCGACGGTCCCGGTCTGATCGTTGGCACCTACGCCGGGATCAGTGCAATGGTGTCCAAAATGGTCGAGCGCCGGGACAAGCCCGGCAAGCGCAAACGGCAACCGCTGGTCGATCTCCTGAAGAACCTTAGCATGGATGTCGGGGCGTTGTTCCTAGATCAATCGACAGCGGTGAGTGACACCCGGTCACTGAGCTTCAAAGTGTGTCACTTTTTCAGCTTCCACGCCAAGGTCCGTTTTTGTTTAGCTGGCCGCGCCTTCGGGCGTGACCCGGTCGGCATT
>Ga0126381_100003188_pt1 | contig 17909 bp, 14 predicted proteins | sample PanSoiMetPlot_28_FD_96465 | JGI IMG/M metagenome (GOLD analysis project Ga0126381, IMG submission 96465) | Tropical forest soil microbial communities from Panama - MetaG Plot_28 | ecosystem: Environmental > Terrestrial > Soil > Tropical forest > Bulk soil | place: Panama | collected 2016-02-17 | reverse complement strand
GGTAACGGTTCTGCGGGATAAGGATCGCGCAGCCCGTGGTCGGACTTGGCATTAGCCACTGGCAATTCACCCTTGGAACTGTAATAGCGCGTGCCAGGAGGCGGGATCATCGGTTGCGCAGTCGTGTACATCGCCTCATCGAAAACTGTACCGGAATTTGGCGCGGCAACGGCGAAGACGGCGAAGGGGTTACCCTCCACATAAGAACCCGAAATGTAATCTCCGACAAAGTACCCGGGGGCCACGTTACTGCCGGTTCTAGCCAGCCAAGTGGTCTTCATCGGTCCGGCCAGAGAAACGGGCGTGCTCCAGGTCTGGCCTCCATCTTGCGATGAGACAAAGCCGACGTACAAATCGCAAGCCGTTCCGCAGTCAGAAACCGGATAATAGTAGTAGGTGAGAGTGAGATGGGCCCTGTTGCCCGACGTTCTTCGATCCACAGCCAGACCTGGGATGAAATGATCCACGCTGCTGCTCACCGGATCAATTGGAATGCGCGCCGGCGACGTCCAGTGCACTCCATCGCTCGACGTACTCATCACCAGGTCATTCGAGGAACAGTTCGTGCGGAAACGGCAATCGGCCCAGACGACGTACACCTTCCCTGCAGCGTCGATCTCCGCTGAGGGTAGCTGGCCACTGCGGAGATTACCGGCGACAGTGTGATCCGTGATCGGCGAGATTTCTGTAGTAGCGGTCCAGCTTGCGCCTCCGTCGATGGAAGTGAACGACAGCATGTCGGTGACAAGCAACTTGACCATCGGCGAGATCACCCTGCCATTCGGCTGGACAAGTGGCTGACCTCCAAATCCGTTAATCATATCTGCAGTGTGCAGGGGAACCTGCCAGGTGAGTCCTCCATCGATCGAAGTGCTCGTTGTCATGAGCCCTTTTTCCCTCCACTGGACATAACAGTGGCCGTAAAAAGGACTACTGGGGGAGTTATCACAAACTATCCAGTCCTTGTCGTAGATTCCTAATGGGTTTACGGCTATGGGATCTTCCCAACTCAAACCATCGGCCGACCGGCTCACTAGAACCTGTTCTAGCGTGGGATTTCCGCTTGCGTCTTCCTGAACACCCAGGCAGGCGATGATCCATTGCCGGTGAGCCGCGTCATATGTGACGACCGGATCACCCGCAGCGTTGAACGTAGTGCCTCCCTGAAAGATGGTGATGCCGGGAAGCAGGCCGCTGGACCAGGTAGCGCCGGCGTCGCGCGAGGTGGCAAAGCCGATATCGCCTGCAGCGCCGGTGAAGATGCGGCCCACCTGAAATGCACTCACGATCGCGGAGCCGAAAGCGAATGTGTCCGGCTCCACTTCGGTGGCGTGCTGACTGGTGCTATTGGTGAGCGTGTCGGTACTCAGTCTTCTGAGTACCACAGGTAGTTTCCCGTGGCGCGGTGTGGCCAAGAAACCGTGCTGGCCGCCGAGATTGTAAATCCCCACGAGCAGCCCCGAAGAATTAACTTTGGTTGGAACGGTGTTGAAAGCACCGGGAAGATCCACCGTGATGAAATTCCCGTCCCGAAGCTCGAATCCGTGAATTCCTAGGCTGCTGTCGTCGTAAGACCCGACAATAACGCCATTGCTGTTGATGCCAATCAAATCTGTGAACGCAAAAGCGCCGGGAAAATCTATGGTTGTGAAATTGCCCTTGTTCAGTAAAAAGCCGTGCTCCAGTCCAGCGCTATCGTCGTACAAGCCCACAATTTGACCAGGATCATTGATTCCACCGGCGATCGTATCGACCGCTCCGGGAAAGTCAATACTCACGAATCTGCCGGCCTCCAGCAGAAAGCCGTGCTCTAAGCCAGCACTGTCAAGGTAGACTCCCACAATCTGACCTTGATCGTTCATGCCTTGAAGGAAGGTTGCTGTTGCCCCCGGAACGTCAAACGCCGTGAAGGCGCCGTGACTGAGCACGTAGCTATGCCGCATCGACGCACTATCTAGATAGGAGCCCCCTATGTCGCCGCGGTCGTTGACGGCAATGCCACGCGTCTCGATGGAACCGGGAAAATCGAAGCTTGTGAATTTCCCATAGCGCAGGACGTATCCATGGCGCGTGCCACTGGCATCGAAATAATCCCCTACGATCTCGCCATGGTTGTTCAAACCCAGTGCGCGTGTTGCGACTGCTCCCGGAACGTCGATACTCGTAAAAGAAAATGAACCCGTTGAAGTGGACGCCGCGCTAGGGGAACGTGTTACTCCCTCAAATAGAATCATCGTAACGACTAGGATTCTGAAGTTCATTGTCTGCCTCCCAAGTGACATCTCTCACTCGCGCACCTGCAGCCGAACTCGGTTGTAACAAATGGGCTATGCGTTAGGAGACTGGGGGATCTGCTTGAACAGGAGCGCACCGCTCAAAGCTGCGCCTAGCGGCAACGGAGTATGTGCTCGAAGAGGGGTAAAGTCAATCGAAAATCGCGTTGTGTGTCGCCGCAACGTGAGAAGTTCGTGTTTCCGCAAAGTAGATCGGATCATTGCAACGTCCGAAAGTGAGTACATCTGCGGCCCGCTTGTTAACCGAAATGTCGCAAATCACTGCGAACGAATGGCATCAGAAGAGGCATACCTTGCATTGCACCTTCGCCGGTAAGCAGGCATATCTTCCTTACAAGTTTTAGGAATTAGGAGAGTCACGGGCAAACCGCAAGTCACCTGTCGATTCGCAGATGGCCTTCGGCTTTTTGCTCATGTGGGTGGTGTTCGTGCTGCTTGTGTATCACCTGGCAAGTGAGAACAAGCACCGGATCGGTTGGACTGTTGCTGCGAGCTTGTTTCCGGTCCTTGTGATTTTTCTTACCGGCAGAGTCGAGCAGATGTTCGTCCCCATCGCTTTGTTCGGGTGGGGGGCGGTGATCGTGCAGATGAATTATCTGGCAAGGGAGAGCAAGCACCGGATCGGTTGGACTGTAGCTGCGGGCTGGTTTGGGATCATTACTATTTTTGTTTTCCTAATCGTTGAGGCGATAAACCACAAGCGACAAGAGAAACTCGACGCAGCCGACTGAAAAGTCCCTGGCGGCCAACTTCAACCCTAAACAGGTGTTCGCCTCTGCCCGATGTGTAAATGCGGTAGCGGTTGTAGAGAAAACCGAGTAAGAACTGGGCGTCAGCCTGTTGCCCAGAATTACAAAACAACCCTCTCCTACTACTCGGCTGGCGCCAAGCAGGGCCACGCGACAGCTCAGCCGGTTCCACGTCCGAGTTCATACAGGAGCTTTCCCGGACTGAGGACGATCAAAACGGTGACACGCTTTGGGCCAAACTGGGACAGAAGTCGGCTTCTGGGTCGCGAGCAGGACTCGATAACGGCGCGCGACTCGAAAGAGCAGAACGTTTACCGTAAGGCGCCACGAACAAGGCCAATCACCTGCTCCATCGTGTCCTGGGCTAGGCCATTAGGACAATTTACAGCCTGGTAGCGTGTCAGCCGGTCATCCAAGTCCTGGGATGTCACTGGCGCTAGACAGACCGGGATCAACATTCCTTTTCTTCCAGACTGGACCCGATCATGGAAATCGTTGCACTCCTTTTCGACCCACACTGACTTCTGAGCTGACGGTGTGAGCAGAACGACAAGCACTCGAGTGCGATCCAGTACACGCTGGATAGCTGCGAGCCACTCGGAGGAGCCGATCTGAGATGTTAGGTCACATTGGCTGACAAACGGTCGGAGGCCGCGACGGAGAAGATTGTGCCGAAGGTCGAGAGCAATGTCATAATCATTGCTGCTGTAGGAGACGAACACGTCCCAGTTTTGGCGGCCCATTACACCCGCCATACGCTCCGACAAAATGCTCTCAGTTTGAGGCGCGCTCGCCAGCTGACGACTATGCAAAATGGCATCAGCTAGATGTTTGTATGCCGTGAGGAGCGCGTCTGTTCCCCCCTTAGGCTCGCCCCACGCCACCACCTTGGTGGTGAACCGGTAGTAGTCAGGTACTGTTGGGATTTCCCATTGGCGCAATGAATCACCTTCCCAGCCTTTCGGCAGAAACTTCGCGAAGTTAAACTCGAATCCCTTCCGCCCCTGCGAGACTAACTCCATCTCAGCTACTCCAATTCCGGCAGGCACAGGAATAATGCATGCAGGATGTGGACGTTCGACGCCTTCATCAACGCCGGTCAGATCTGCGAGAAAATGGTATGCTGACGCGGTCTGATCGTTAGAGTAGTCAGAGAGCATGACGAGCGTATCAGCAGATGTCGCCAGCATCTCGAGTGCAAAATGTGCGTCCGCGCCGGGCTCGCAATCGACAAAAAGAAAATCAACACAACTAGAGAGATCGTACTTCAACCAATCAAAATAAATGTCACCTCCCCATCGTGATCGTAATTCCCCCCAATCCAACGGATCCCCCAGAGTGTCACTTTGGCCTCGAGCACCAAGCATGCGGGGACCGCCCCGAAGTAGGTAAAGCGGCGCGGAGCCAGGGATGACGATTGAAGCCTTGATTAAGCACCTCGACGGTCTTCGCAGGCGGAGCGTACCCAGGGAAACTGAATCCTGAGGTAATGATAACAATTCAGTCGATGGCTCGTAGGGAGCAGACAACATTGCATACCTGTACTCATGGAGAAGGTCGAAGAGACCAGGTTTCTGTCGAATGGCGTGTATTTCTGCATTATCGCCACCGGCGAAAAGCTGATCCATTAAGTACGACTGTCTAAGCAAGGAGGTACACGCGACGCGGTTCCCCTGCTGAACTAACAAGCTTCCGACATTCACCAATGCTGATGTGCGGGTCCATGCGTCCCCGTAGGAACAAAACATCACTGCAACCATTGGACTCGAGCTAATACCTTCTTTTCTCCATTGCTTGAATCTACGTGCCATGAGCGCTAGAGTGCTGACCCAAACTGAGATCTAATTATGCTCCAGGCTTGATGAGGAAAGCAGTGTTTGCTGAACACCGCCATCCACCGTTCTCGGATGTGCAGTTACTACGGTCGCTTGAGGTTCTTGAAGCCCGTTTGCTGGCCGCGAGGCGAAGCACCGAAAGGCTGCTGAGTTTCTTACGCTCTCGAGCGAAGTTTTCCGCGCTCCGAGATCGGGGATCGCTGGCGCTTATGATGCCGAGAACCCGACTGGCCAGAAGTCGGCTTCGGGGTACTCCAAGCCCGTTTTGGTGCGAGAGTTCGTTAAGATGGCGACCATGATGGCGGCCGACCTCGAATCCTTCCCGCTGTGCCAATATTTCTTGTCGCGATATCTTGCCAATCGCGAGGACCTGACAAATTTTCCTCCCCATCAGTGTCCAGGCATTTTTCAGCGGTACGAGGATATTTTCCGCTCCGCTCTAGACACGCTCAAACTGAAGAAGGAAGCCCTAAGAAGCAGATCGGAGTTCGACTTCGATCATTCCACTCCAGCGAATCTCGAGAGCGGAATTGCTGTGCTGAGAGTGGTCGAAGCCCTACGACTCCAGCAATTCTCGGCTATCACGCTACTTAACCCTCCGGGGGCTGATCTGAAGTGCGAAAGAGACGGTCGTACTGTCTGCTGCGAAGTAAAATCGATAACCAAGCAAAGCTCACCAAGAGATGGTTTCTTCTTCGCCGATCAACTGTACGAGAAAATCTTGGAGAGCATCGCCCACGCAAGAGAGCAACTCCAGTCAACGGCAGCAAAACTCGGTGCGGTCACGATGTTCGTTTGCCTAAGCAACTGGTTCGATCAGGCGATCTACCTCAGCCAACAAGACTACCAGTACATCGTGAACCGTTTGGAGAAGGACAAACTGGAGAGCCAAGACAACTACTTGGAATCTCTAAAGGGGATCGATGCAGTTTTCTTCGTGACGAAGTTGGGACAGGTGTTTTGGTTTGGGAGCGATCAGCTCCAAGCATCGGGCTTCGGTGGCGGCATACAGCAAACCGCGCTAGCGAACGCCAAGGGGCAGAAGGCGTGAACGTCCAGGAGGAAATCTTCCCGCATCGCTTGCTGCGGATTAAGACAATCGGTAAGGAACGACTCTCGACTAGAACCACACTCATCAATCCTTAAGTTAGCGCTTATGGGGCTATGCCCCCGTCTGTGTGTCTTGAGTTTTAAGAGTATCAGGATGTTTCACAAATTTACCAGCCGCTTTGTTCTTTTCCGTGATCGATGAACTGGCTTTGCAGGTTCGGACGATTCGTGATTTGGCATTTGCCACGTTGCTTTCGACACTGCTCAGCTTTTGACATTGCGCTGTCCTAAACCCTCGCCGCAAATTCAACTATTTACGCGTTTCTGGTTTTGGCATGTGCGTTGCCTTTCCCTCCACCGACGGGTGCTTTTGAAATCATCCTCGTCGGGTAAAATTCGAAAGGAGTCATACCATGCAACCAAGCCAGCCGATTCAACGACACGAGGCCGTTCTCCGAATGCGCCGAAATGAAAGAAGATCAGAAAACCGGAAGCTGCAGTTGCTCAAAATGCGGCTTCTGACAGGGACGAAATTACCGACACTGAAGCGCACCAGTTAAGGCTTCTCTTGTTCGCAACGCCAAGCCGCGCTTATTCGGCCTCGTCGCTCTGGTGAACGACGATCACAATCACCCGCCAAATTATTGCTCACGTAATTGTCGCATTTGGCGGCAATCATTCGCCGATCTCCACCCGACGAGAGGTTCAAAATCGGCACTTCCGTTTCATCGGCGCACTGGCGGGTTCTAATGGTGTTTTCAGCTCGCACACTCCTGAAACCCGGAATGGGCGCACGGCGCCGGCGCATTAGCGATAGGGCTCTAGACTAGAATTTAATGCCAACTGACGACAAGTTTCTGAGAAGCCGACAGCAGAGCCAGAATCATCGCATGTTCTCTAACGTGCTGCACGGACTATAATTGCGCGCAACTATGGCTCTAGTCTCCGGTGCGAGACTTGGCCCTTATGAGATCCAATCTCCGCTCGGCGCTGGCGGCATGGGCGGGGTCTACCGCGCCCGCGACACAAGGCTGAATCGCGGCGTGGCCATCAAAGTTTTGCCCGCGGCATTTTCGCGCGATCCCGAGCGCTTGCGCTTGAGCGTTATTGAGGATGTTTCGTCGGTTGGCTTCTCGGAAAGATTGCCAACTTCATCGCCTTCATTGACTTGCCGCTGGTTAGCCCGTAAGATTTCGCGCCAGTAAGTCACGCATGATTGGCCAGACCATCTCGCACTACCGCATGGTGAAAGGCCGGGGCCGGATTTCGGCCCCAGCCCAAGGACAAACCGGCGTCATGTCACCCCGCTAAAAAACTGACGACCGGACAGGAATGCGCTATCGCAAAATTCGCCTTGTCAGGAGAACGAGCATGAACCCTAACTTTTTGTCGAATCGCAGATGCTTTCTCACCGGGGCCGCGCTCACCGCAGGGATGTACGGGCTGAACCTCGCGGCCCAACCCGCTGACACAAAAACAGAGAAGGATCCAAGCGTTTATGTCATCGGTCCCCACCGGGTTATAGCCCTCAGATCGGCACTCTCGTGGCGATGCTCACCTACATTCAAACCGCGGTGACCAGTTCAGTCAAAGGCCTTAGCATGGCTAACCTGGATTTTCTCTTCGACGCAAACGCTAATACGATCGGAGCGCTCCTGCTGCATCTCGCTGCCACCGAGACCTATTATGGGATGAATACTTTTGAGAACAAGAAGTGGGACAGTTGGTCCGACGATGTGAAAAAGAAATGGGATGCTGCGATGAACCTTGGCGAGGCCGGCCGGAAGACCATCAAGGGCCCTGTAAACGCCTGTTCTGAACATTTGACCTCAGACGAGCAGCACGCTTGGACTACTCTGGTTCCCTCCCGCCTATGAGGGGGCAGGACCGGCCTTTGCACCGGGTATTCGTTTTGTCAGAAAAGCGATCTGGCCCGTGTGGTGAGATTCGTGTTCGCAAACGTGGAACCATTTCCAATAGATGTTTATCTTGTCGCTGCTGCCAAATTGCTCCGTATCGGTGGACAGGAGCCATCCTGGGGCACTGTAAATTGCCACACCACTTCGTCGCCTTCCCAACGCCCTCGTCCATTTTCAACGGGCATGCTCCTTCGCTGAAATCATCACAACCCACTGTCCTGAACACCTTTCCTGCCTTCTCCCACCAAATGAGTGAATGCCAGCGCGCAGCTGGAGAACTTGAGACGAAATCTTCGATTAACGAAGACCCTCCGGGGCCCAACTCGATGACACTGTGGCCGCTTCCCTTGCCGCCGTTGGGCAGGGTTCCGCCAGGGACAAAGTCTTCATCCACTTTCCATTTGCCCACAAGCATCTTCGCAAGTCGTTGCATCTCCGGTGCAGGAACCAAGGTATACCCTAACGGTCCCTCCCCGAAAACTTCCCAAACTGTTTCTCCCTTGGTCTTGCAAAAATGGTGGACATATGCCTGGAGTGAATATGTAGCCACCGGCTGGAACAGCTTGAAGCGCGTGTTCGTCAAAGTGCCGGAGCGTTGATTTTGAAGAACCACCAGAAATGAGTGTGATAGGTCTCAAGAACCTCAGCTACAAAATCAACCACACCCCCATCTTGCACATCACCCGTTTGCAGCTTTTCGCTAGCGGCAGCACGGCGAACATCGTGTCTATCCCCATAGGGTTGGCAGACCTCAGGGTTGTCGGGGATGCTAACATCGGGCGGCAGCTTATCCTTGCGTACTGCATACATGGCGTCGCGGAATAGTTTCAGAGCCGGATATGGTCGGAGGGCAATAGTGGGTTCCACAAGCAGCCCCTGCTCGTTGTCCACGATGACCTCCAAGCTCTCGAACTTGTGACCATCCATTTCCCCACCCAGCGCAAGAACGTGGTGCGCTCATCGATCTTAAGCTCGGCTGTGTAAGTACCGAACCACGCGTAGAGCTCGACTGAGGAAAATCGCCGCGATGACTTCCCGCCCCTGGATCGGCCGTACCAGGATCGGGCTGTTGAATACGATGTTTTCGGCAAGTAGCTCGCCTATCTGACGGGCGTCGGCTTACCGGATTCCCGTAGTTTGCGTAAAGGATGCATTGTGATTCCTCCTATGCGGTGTTACTTGCCGGTGACAAGGAGCAAAGGCAACTTGCGTGATTTTTGCGGCAATGTTCCTAACATACATCTACGGATGATCAACCTCACGCGACATCCTATGATCGCATCACGGCGTTAGGCTGTAGAATTGGCTGCACCATCCCAGCCGTTTTGAGCAACTCATGGGCCGCGCGTGGTCCCGAGCGAACGAAGCGTCGTATACTTGCTGCCCACGAGACCTGAATTAACCGTCCAACAGCTATGGAACGCCGGTACTATCCCCGATCCTTTCGCCAGAGGACATCTTTCGAAGCGGGTTGGTCGAAAGCTAGCGCGATGGTATGCCCTGTTTGCGCGGTTTTTCTTCTTTTGCTTTGCGAAGGTTGTGCGCGGCCAGCTGCTCAGGAACCGGTTACGTTAACTCTTCTTGGGGAGTGGTCGAGCAAGACGTTCACCGAGACGCGCCAGATGGAGTTGCAGCAATTCACCCGAGAGACAGGAATCCGCGTCACCTTTATTCCGGGTCCGGAGTCCTCCTGGCAGAGGGTGCTATTGTGGCGAGAGTTACTCGAGACAGGTGCCCGAGGTCCTGACGTTTACGACATGGATGTGATCTGGCCTGCGACGCTGGCTGAATACTTCCTGGATTTAAAACCATATTTCGGCAGCGAAATCTCCGCGCAATTTCCGGCGACAACTGCCGCCTACACGGTCGGTGAGAAGGTGGTCGCGATGGCGTATCGCGCCGACATCGGGCTTCTGTACTATCGCACCGACATTCTGCGACGGTATGGTTATCGTGGGCCACCCAAGACATGGGACGATCTGGAGACTGTGGCAGCTCGAATTCAAGCGGGCGAGCGAGCCAAAGGGAAGAAAGATTTTTGGGGTTTTGTGTGGCAAGGGGCGCCCGATGAAGGGTTGACCTGCAACGCTCTCGAATGGCAGGCAGCCGAAGGCGGCGGGCGGATCATCGAGGAAGATCAGACGATCAGCGTCAATAATCCGCGGGTCATTCGGGCCTGGCAGCGGGCGGCGCACTGGGTTGGTTCCATTTCACCCCCCGCCGTCGTCGGATACAGACAGTGGGATTCGCTCAATGTCTGGATTGCAGGCAACGCGGCATTCATGCGGCACTGGACGTCAGCGTACGTCGACAGCCAGGTGGCAGGATCGCAAATCCGGGATAAGTTTGATGTAGCCCTGCTGCCGGGCGGCGAGTCAGGCGGCGGGGGTACCCTCGGAGGATGGGGCCTGGGTGTTTCGCGGTTTTCCTCTCACCCCGCTCAAGCCGTAGAACTGGTGCACTATCTCACACGGAAAGACGCGCAGGTGGAGCGGGCGCGCGCGCTTTCGGCGCCGCCCACCCAGCCGGAACTCTACAACCTGCCTGAGGTACGTGAATTCAATCCTCGCTTTCAGGTTTTGGGTCAGGCGTTCCGAACCGGCACCGTTGTGCGTCCTTCGAACGTTAGCGGCAAGAAATACCGGGAAGTGAGCGAGGCATACTTCCAGGCAGTGAACTCCGTGCTGACCCGCAAGACACGTGCGTCACAAGCTGCCGCAGCCCTGGAGAATGAATTGGCTCGAATAACGGGTTTCAGGAAGGGCCCCCCTACGGGATCTATACGCCCTTGAGGCAACTTTGAACTTTTTCCCGGTCGGACAACGCGTCCTAACGTAAGTAAGAGAGGCGTGCTTGAGTACGAGACCAGTGACCGCTCGACGGGATCAGTAACCGATGGACCTTCACGACGCATCACGATTCGATGGTTTGGCAGAAGTTGAAGCAAAAGCTCTCAAGGCTGGCCACCTCGACATCGGTCCCCGTTTGATGCTTGGCTTCACGGTCATCATCTTCTCGATGTTAGCCGCCGATGCCGTTGTGCTTTGGCAGTTCCATCTGGTGCGTGCTGAGGCGGAGCGCCTAAACAGCATCGATCAGAAATTGGTCGCCATCTTACGCCTTCATACGAGTCTCATGACGTTTCACGATCGGCTCGAAGATCTAGCCGACTCCCAAGATATTGGTGGCCTCGTGACCGAAGGCGAACGCCTCCGTACCGCGGTCCTGGAGGACAGTCGCCGCGCAATGAGCGCTTTTAGTGTGGTGCCTTTCGATTTTCAGCAAGATCCCACGATCCTGCCTGTCCTCCGCTCTGTGCAGGGGGCGCTTCCCGCGCAGCTTGAAGTAGTCACCACACTAGCCAAATCCGGCGACTGGCGGGCTGTGCAGCTACGCCTCGCGAACCAGGTAAGCCCACTGGAATTGCTGACCTCGGAGCTCGTCGAGAAAGTCGACCGCGCAGCTGGCGAGCAGCAAGCCCAAACCGTGCAAAAGATTAATCGTGTGGAACGTCTTGTTTTTGTCGCTGTGCCGGTGACAGCCATTCTCACTTTGCTGATCGCTGCTGCCCTCGGCCTGGCAGTTACCCGCAGCATCACGCAGCCGCTGGCACGATTGGTGGAAGGTTCCAGGGCATTGGCACGGGGCGAGTTTCAGCATCAACTGTCTGTCAGCGGGAATGATGAGCTCGCCGAACTAGGGCAGGTCTTCAACGAAACCGCCCAGCGCCTGCGCGATCTCTACGCAACTCTGCAGACCAGCGAAGATCGCCTCCGCCTAGTCATTGATACGATTCCGACCTTTGCCTGGACCGCTCTGCCTGACGGCTCCGTAGACTTCGTCAATCGCCACTGGCAGGAATATACGGGTTTGTCCATTGAGAAGACGGTCGGCTCAGGTTGGGAGGCCACGGTTCACCCCCAGGACTTAAACCGACATGCGGAGAAGTGGCGCGTGTCTCTGGCGACCGGCGAGCCCTTCGAGAATGAGGTGCGCTACCGGCGGGCAGCGGATGAGCAATATCGTTGGTTTTTGACTCGCGCCGTGCCGCTGCGGGATCAACGAGGCAAGATTCTCAAGTGGTACGGGATCTCGACCGACATCGAGGATCGCAAGCGCGCCGAGCACCAGCGTGAACGACTCCGTCAGCTGGAGGCGGACCTTGCACATGTCAATCGCGTGAGCATGTTGGGGGAAATGGCTGCATCACTGGCACACGAAATCAAGCAGCCCATCGCCGCCGCCATCACCAGCGCCAACACCTGCGTTCGATCGCTTGCGCACGAACCGCCGAATCTGGATCAGGCCCGTACGGCAGCAGGCCGAATCGACAAGTACGGGAATCGTGCAGCTGAAATCATCGACCATATACGTTCTCTCTACAAGAAGTCTCCACCACAACGTGCGCTGGTCGAGATAAACGAAATTGTCTGCGAAATGGTCGAACTGCTGCGCGCCGAGGCCAACCAGTCTGCGGTATCGATCCGCACCGATCTTGTTGCCGACCCTCCAAAGATCACGGCAGACCCTGTGCAACTGCAGCAGGTTTTCATGAACCTCATACTCAATGGGATTGAGGCCATGAAGGAAACGGGTGGGATCCTTATCGTCAAGACGCAACTGGGCGAGGATGGTCAACTACTGATCTCAGTCAGCGATACAGGCATGGGATTGCCCAAGGAAAAAACCGAGCAGATCTTTGATGTGTTCTTTACAACCAAGCCCCAAGGCAGCGGCATGGGATTGTCTATCAGCCGCACCATTGTCGAGTCGCACGGTGGCCGTTTGTGGGCTGCCGACAACCCTCCGAGCGGCGCAAGATTTTGTTTCACATTACCTATCAACGGCGAGCCTCACGACTCCGTTGCGACGGAACATCGCACTGGACCTGCTGACGGCCGCCAGGCCAACAACCCGGTCGTTTAAGTCCACGAATATTGGGCACCCCACATCGAGTTCGACCGACACATATCGCTCGCAGGTTCGCCCTACAGGAAACCGAACTCTGACATCCAGAACCTATGATTTTGGCAGCTGATTTTGGCAGCCCTCATGTGTTATTCCTTCGGAAAGAAACCGCCGCAAACGGATTGTGCAGGAGGCGTCCCTCATTTTCCGTGAACAAGGATTTGAGAACGTAAGCGCAGGCGAAGTCATAAAAGCCGCCGGCCTGACGCAATGCGCCTTCCATGCCCATTTTGAGATCACGAGACGGCCGAGGATGACGATGGCTCTTGGTCCTTTGATCTCGCGTCGTATGTCACCACTCCGATCGCGAGCGGCAGCAAGCCAAATCCCCCGACAAGCGTCGTCATCAGGATGGGAGCGAAAGCTCGGAACCGCCCCGAAGCGCTGTGTCCAGCCACCCAAACCATTCCCTTCTCTTCAATTAGGTGCTCGTAGCAGCCAACCTCGCACCCCATAATGCGTTGTTCTCCTGATGGTGGGTCTGGCGATGCCATCTGCGCGCCAGGTTGAGCCTGTCGCGGAACAAACCGGGTCTCAGTCGTCAATCAAGACCCGGCTTCTTTTTTCGGCACTGCACGCGGTTCGCGCGTACGCCTTTTGCTTATGATTACCTCACCTGCTCGGGACACGAGGGAATACGCTGCTTGGATGGCCCGATCACTTTGCTTCTTTCCCGTGCAACACCAGCGTCCCCGCAAAAATGCCATTGCTCGACACTGTGCCGCTGACGAATACATCGCCCGACGGAAGAGCCAGGATGCTGGCCGGTATCTCGCCATTTCCAATCGATGGAGTAGGATTGATCGTCCACTGACTTCCGTTCCAGTGTTCGACCAGCAGGCTTCCGGCCCCGGTATCCGCTCCACAAAGGTTCCCGCAACCCGCCGCCCACACGTCGTTGCTTGCGATCGCACTTACAGCACCTAAGGTATCGGAAGAGCTTGCATTCGGACTCGGAACAACCGTCCAGCGTAAGCCGTTCCAATGGGCAGTCAGCGTGGCTGTTCCTATGGCGCCCGCAGCCTTTGTGCCCACGACCCACGCGTCGTTGGGAGCGATTGCGGCGATTTGACCCAGGTTCGCGCCGGCCAGAGGAAAGGCCACATTGGTGAACTTCTGGCCATCAAAGTGCGAAATGAGGGAAAAGAATACGGGCCCGCCGAAACCTGCAACCCACACATCTCTGTGCGATGTAGCTCCGATGCTGTGGAGCGACAGAGTCTGACCAGCTGGCACTGAAGGCCCGGGAATTACCGACCAGGTGGTGCCGTCGAAGTGCTCGACCAGAGGGGCTGTATGGTTGTTGGTATTGATTTCTCCCACGGCAAACACGTCGTTACTGGCGATGGCCTTTACTGCAAACAACTCCTCGCCCCCTAAGAAATGTGGGCTGGTCACGACACTCCACTTCGTGCCATTGAAGTGCTGAATCACGGAGGTCATGCGTGCTCCGCTGAAGATGTATCCGACAGCCCACACGTCGTTGGGTTTGAGAACGCTCACGTCGTTCATGTTGGCTCGAGTGGGCAACGCCATCGGTATGGACGTCCAGGTCGTTCCGTCGAAATGCAATCCAATCGGGCCCGGCACAGTTGTACCCACCGTCCAAATGTCATTCGCCGAATCGCCTGCCATTCCTCCCAGAAAGTTGTTGGGTCCGTTATTGGGTGTCGTCTGTTGGCTAAAGGTTACGCTCGTGGTCGCATCGAAGTTTATTTCCTGAGCGCGCAAAGGCAAGTTAAGGGTTAGGGTCACCAGCACCAACATCGCCACCGAGGACCATTTAAGAAGCTGTCTTTCCGTCGTAGTACTCATCGCAATGCTCACTTTTCCTTTTGTTATTGCTGCTGCGTGGTAATTATTGGCAGCATTGATCGCAAGATAGGAGGCCGCCAGTAATCTGAGGTGGAAGGACCGGTGACGTTTTGGTCTAATTTGTGCGCGGTGTGTGCCAGAAATCAGCAACGGCAACTACACTCCGTACTGGAGAGTGTAATTGCCGTCTCCTCTCGGTTCAGTGTCGTTGTCGCTCTGACGACGATAGGCTTGTTGGTACCGTGCGACTGCAAATTGGGTATTTAAATTGATGATCGCGCTCCCCACCCCTACTGCCTTCCTGTCCGCTTGGATAGCAAAGGCATTCGCCTGGCCGCTTCGGCTGCCTACGAAGCTGGTGGTCGTTTTTCCTTCGATGCCAAAGCCCGTGTCGAGTGTGCCATTGCTGTTATAGGGCGCCAGAGCGAAATTGGCCCCGTCATCCCCGCAGCGACCATCTTTCCTTCTGCCTGCATGACGACCGAAAATGCGCGGTCATCTACGCCGAAGTCGGTGAACCACAGCGTAGGAGGACGTGCAGCAATTCGGCGTGAATTAAGGGTGACGTTTTGGTCTAATTTCGGAGACGGCGAGAGATTGTTCTGCCATCCGGAATCATTTTACGGGTGCAACTGACTCGGCCTGATGGCTTCATTACGAGTTGGCGCCGAAATGGGCATTCTTTGGAGCTTGTTCTTGGAAGTCCAGGACCTTACGCACGGGCTCGGCGGCAAGGAATTTGTCCCGCAATGATTGGTGGGCATCGAGGGACCGAGCCATGGTCAGGACGATCGACGCCGCCTTGTCGCGGTGTTGTTCGGCAATAGCCGGTTCTTTCGCCTGTTGGTAAAACTCCGATGCCACACTGTGGACTCTCCAAGCGGCCAGTGGCACCTCAAATCTGTTTACTATGTCCAAGGCATTGGAGAGATGATCTTCTGTGGCTGCCCATTCCCGCTGAGCCAGTGCGACCATCGCTTGCATGGCCCACGCGAGCGCATGCAAGTATGGATTAGAAGTTGACAGGGCAGACTTCAGGAACCGATCTGCTTCGTGCCTGGAATTGGGGATGTCTCCTGCCTCAAGCAGCACGTTGCTCAATCCAAATTCCGCGTGCATCCGCCAGAACCAATGGAGGAAGAATTTTTGTGTCGGTACCTGATCGCGTAGTTCCGTGAAGTACTTCGAAGCCTCGGTGTAATGTTTGGCGTAGAGCGCAGCAAAACCTTCCGTAAGCAACGCCAAGGCTTTCGGGTGTTTACCCAGATACCCGGGATTCATATCGACAAGCTTTGCGCAAAGTTGCCGCGCTTCAGCGAAATCGAAGATCGTCATGCGCAGCGCTGCTTCGCGCAGAATGAAGATCCACGGATTACTGCCATTCTTCTCAGCCCGTGCTCTTGCCGCTTGCAGGACATCCAGTGCAGGCCCGAATTGACCCAAATAGAGAAGCGCGATGCTCTTTGCGCTTAATGCAAGGATGTAGCCAGCGAGAGTAGTAGCCTGGTCGGTACCGAAAGTCGGTCGATCTACAGTGGTGAGGACTTCGCCACGTTCCCCCTGGAGTGTCCGGCGATTTACGTCCCAGACTTCGTAGTATTTCGAAATTCCTGCCTCGGATACCCGCAGAGCCTCACGGCTCTGTCCCTGCAGCGAGAGCAGATGCGCATCCCAAATCTCCTGATAAGACGGACGGTCCACATCACTGAGGCTGCGGATCGTCTGCCTGGTCGAGGCACAGATCTGCGCGTCTTCTTTGCGCCATTCGTCGTAACCGAGCCGGAGTGTGGCCGCAAGCATCTGGGTGCGAGCAACCAGCAGCGGATCTTCTACCGAGTCGCATGCCCGCACTGCTCTCTCACAGATAGCGATACCCTTGTCTCCATCAATTAGTACAGTGGTGCGAGCCAGACAACTCAAGGCGTTCACCTGGTCTGCTTTGAGACCACCCTCTGCGCGACTCGCCTGCTGCTCATAGGCGCGCGCCGAATCCAGCATGTTCCCGAGAGCATAACAAGCGTCGCCAATACGTCCAAAAATCTGGATCTCCGACTGGATACTGCCGGATGCCGTCCTGTCTACCAGCTTGAGTGCATGCTCGAGAATTTGGATGGAATCGCGATAAGCAAACCGTCCTGACGCATTTTCTGCCGCCAATATCAGGAATCGAGTAGCCTGCTCATAATCCCCCCCACTCTCGAAGTGAAACGCGATCTCAGAAGCCAATTGTCTTTGGCTGGAAACGCTGAGTGTTTTCAGCCGCTCAGCTATTGAACGATGGAGCCTCGCCCGTTTTCCGGGTGCAAGGCGCCGGTAAATGGCCTGACGATAGAGCGCATGCCGAAACTCGTACTGAGACGACGCCAGCGCATTGGAGAGTTCCTGAATTCCGATCGCCTTGATGACTTGCTGACGAGCAGCGAGGTCGTCGCACAAATCCTCGACACGATCGGGAGCTACGTCCAGTGCAGTTGCAATCTCCCACGCTGAGAAATGCTCGCCCGCCACGCTGCCGGCCTCGAGAATACGTTGTTCAGGGGCAGCTAGTCTTTCGACCTGAAGTTCCAACATCTGTTGCAACGACGGAGGCACGCCGGGGTCGATTGTTTCGAGAGGCGTGCTCAATTTCCAGTCGCTACCCTCATGGACGATCAAACCCTTCTTCCTCATGTCCTGCACGATCGCCACCATAAACAGCGGATTCCCCTCGGAATGGCGGTAGATCAGGTGCGCCAACGCGGATGGCAAACTCGCATTCGGAAATTCCGCGGACAGGTACTCAGCAATCACTGGCTCTGGCAGGCGCTCAAGTGCGATTTCAGTGCATAAGTTATGGACCTGCAAATCCTGCTTAAGTGCCTTTAAGTTGCTGTTAGAGAGGATCACATCCACAGGCCGATATGTGCAGACCAGCATCAATTTGGCTTGTTCACGACGCCGTGCCAACGCCGATATGAGGTCCAGAGTGGAGGGATCAACCCAGTGGAGATCTTCAAATATCAGCAGCATGGGCACGTCGGAGCTGAGTGACTCCAATGCCTCACAAATCTCCCTGACCATGCGCTCGCGAGTTGCTCCCAGAATCTCTCGTTGCAAGGCTTCCCGCTGCTCCGGTTTGACTAACGAGGGAAACTGAATCAGCCACGTAGGAGCTCGACTGACTAGGATCCGCATGATCGCCTCGGCATTTGAAGTGCGCGTAAGTTGTCCGAGGGCATCAAGCATCGGATAGTAAGGCTCCTTGCCCCCGAAGCCTTCGACGCACTGTCCGCGCGCGGT
>Ga0126381_100003187_pt1 | contig 17909 bp, 8 predicted proteins | sample PanSoiMetPlot_28_FD_96465 | JGI IMG/M metagenome (GOLD analysis project Ga0126381, IMG submission 96465) | Tropical forest soil microbial communities from Panama - MetaG Plot_28 | ecosystem: Environmental > Terrestrial > Soil > Tropical forest > Bulk soil | place: Panama | collected 2016-02-17 | reverse complement strand
CCGCTGGCTAATGGGACTCGAGCCAGGATGCCCACTTTCCTTTCTTTGGCGCGGGGAAAGAACTCTTCCGCAGGCTTCAGCCGGAAGCAGTTGAAGATAATCTGCACGCTCTGGACATTGGGAAATTCGATGGCTTTCAGCGCCTCTTCCACTTTTTCGACGCTCACGCCATAGAAGCGGAGCTTCCCCTCCTTCACGAAATCATCCAGGGTGGAGAATACCTCCGCATGGTCATAAAGGTCGGTAGGCGGGCAGTGCAGCTGCAAGAGATCGATGGCATCGGCGTTCAGGTTCCGCAGACTATCCTCGATCCACCCCGCCAGGTTTTTGCGGCTGTATCCCTCGACGGTTTGTCGGGGCAAGCGGCGTCCCGCTTTGGTCGCAACGATGACCTCGTCCTTGCGCTCCTTTCTTAATCGGGCGATGAGGCGCTCACTACGGCCATCGCCGTAAACGTCGGCGGTATCGATGAAATTGACGCCGCAGTCGATGGCTTTGTGCAAGGTGGCGAGCGCGTCTGGTTCAGAAACCTGGCCCCAAAAGCCTCCAATGGCCCAGGCTCCGAAGCTAATGTCTGAGACCTTCCAACCGGTGCGACCGAGGGTTCTGTAGTTCATGGCTCTAAGAGCGTATCAAAGGAAAACAACGGAGGTGGTTCTCAATGCCGGATTTTAGGATAAAGTATACACGCCTGAATTTTGGGCGAACTTATCATCGCGAGCCCGGGCAATGAACCGCACGTAGGGTTCGGCCGGGCCGGAAAGGCGCCTTCGAATTGATTGCCTATCGCAGGTTGGGGGCTGCAGTTCAGATTCTTCTGCTTACATTCGTGTTCGCCGGGGTGGTGGCAGGCCAGGAGGAAAAACCCAAGGCTCCTCCGACCCCCGGCCCCATGCTCCATGAGGGCACGATCGATTTCGAGACGCCGGACTTCGATGTGAGCCTGGTACGTTCGTCGCAGACGATGGCCGCGCTAAAACCAAAGGGCGCCGAGGGATTTGATTTCACCCCTGGTGATCTGCTGGTTGCGCGTTCGCAGAATGGATATTTTCATCTCGGCGACATAACCTTGCGCCTTCGCACGAGCGGTACCGGCGAGTGGAAGGATTACTCGACCTCGACCGAACGTACGGCGGTCCGACCGCTTTCCAGTTCGTCGGAAATTCTTGCCGCCGCTGACCTTGCGCCGACGCTCCCCGCCGATATTCCGCTCCGGATCAGGCGGGAGTGGGCGCTCGATCACGGCGTTCTGGTTCTGCGCTTCACCCTGAAAAACAAAACCTCGAATAGCGTCGAGATCGGCGCCCTGGGCATTCCCATGATCTTCAATAATGTGCTCAACGACCGCTCGCTCGAGGAAGCGCATGCGAAGTGCTCGTTTTACGATCCCTACATTGGCGAAGATGCGGGATATTTGCAGGTCACGAGGCTGAGCGGGAAGCCGCCGGCCCTGCTGGTGGTGCCGGAGGGAAAGACTCCGTTTGAAGCCTACAACCCCATTCTCGACCACCCCGGGCGATGGGGAGCGAAACCCATTTTCACGGACCCCACGCCCCGAGGCATCACCTTTGAGGGCTTTTATCAGTGGATGGTGCACAGCCGGGCCTATGCCGAGGGCGAGTGGAAAGGCGTCAAGGAATGGAATCCGGCGACCTCGCTCACATTGGCTCCCGGGCAATCGAAGACCTATGGAGTGAGGTTTCTGCTGGCGCCCTCGATTCGCGACCTAGAGAAGACGCTGGCCCAAAACCGTCGTCCGGTCGCAGTTGGAGTTCCCGGCTACGTTCTGCCTACAGACATAGACGGCCAACTCTTCCTGCAATACGATCGTGCGGTTTCTTCGATGAAGGTGGAACCCCAAGGCGCGCTGGCGATCACGAAAGCGCAATCACAACCGAGTGGCTGGGCTGCGTACAACATCCAGGGTAAGCAGTGGGGACGATCGCGTCTGACCATCACCTATGCGGACGGAATGATCGAGACGATTCAGTATTTCGTCACTAAGCCGGAAGCCGAAGCCGTGGCCGACATGGGACGCTTTCTCACAACCAGGCAGTGGTTCACGGATCCGAACGATCCGTTCCATCGCGCGCCGTCGGTGATGACCTACGACCGCCAGGCGAACCAGATCGTGATGCAGGACAACCGCGCGTGGATAGCAGGACTGGGTGACGAGGGCGGGGGCGGAGCATGGCTCTCCGCCATGATGAAGCAGTGGGTGGAACCGGACAAGGCCGAGATCGACAAACTGCAGCAATTTGTTGACGGCTCCCTGTGGGGAGGGCTGCAGTACAAAGAAGGCACGGCTCACCCGTACGGCGTGCGCAAAAGTCTTTTCTATTATCAGCCGGATGGCATGCCGGCGGGATTTTATCGCAGCGATTTTAACTGGACCACGTGGATGAGTTGGAACCAGAAGGCGTCAGAGCAGGTGGACCGCTCCTACGATTATCCGCATGTGGCTGCGGCCTACTGGGTTCTGTATCACCTGGCGCGGAATCATACCGGGCTGGTGACGAATCATCCGTGGGAGTGGTACCTGGACCACGCCTACCAGACCTCGATTGCGATGACCAATTACGCGGAAGGACTTGCCGTCTTTGGGCAAATGGAGGGTGACATTTTTTTGCAAATCCTCACTGACCTGAAACGCGAGGGCAGGGAGGAACAGGCGGCGAATCTCGAAGCGAAGATGAAAACGCGCGCGGAGCGCTGGCGGGAGCAGGCGTATCCGTTTGGCAGCGAGATGCCATGGGACTCGACCGGGCAAGAAGAAGTGTACGCGTGGACAAAGTATTTCGGCTATGACGACAAAGCCGCGGTCACTCTCAATGCGATTCTGGGCTACGATCCCACAATCCCGCACTGGGGATATAACGGCAGCGCGCGGCGCTACTGGGATTTCATCTTTGCTGCGAAAGACCGACGCCTGGAGCGACAACTGCATCACTATGGATCGGCGTTGAATGCCATCCCGCTGCTCGCGGAATATCGTGAGCACCCCGACGACCTTTATCTGCTGCGAGTAGGTTACGGCGGCACCATGGGCGCGCTCACCGACATCGATCAGGACGGATTCGCTGCGGCCGCGTTCCATTCGTTCCCCGACATGCTCAAGCCGGATCCCCTTTCCGGCGACTATGGGCCAAACTTCTTTGGCCATGCGTGGAATACCGCAACGTACGTGGTGAATCATCCGCAGTTCGGATGGCTCGCGTTCGGCGGCAACGTTAAAAAGCAAGGGGATTCTGTCGCGGTCACGCCTCTCGATTCCGCGCGCACGCGAGTCTTTCTGGCTCCGCTTGGGCTTTGGCTGACGCTCGATGCCGGCAGGTTCGAGGCCATCAAGCTGAACCCAACCCGCGGAGCGGTCAAGATCGGACTCTCGGCGGCCACCGAGTTCACCCCAGCTGCGCGATTGCATATGGAGCAAACGGCAAGGGAGAAGGGCGGCAAAGCTTATCACCCTGCGCAGAGCTTCGCACGGGAACGGGAAGACTACGTTGTGCCTCTGGGAAACGAAGTCACATGGGTGGAACTCAAGCCCGAAGAATGAGCGGTAACAATGCATGTTCGAATCGTTTTTTTCTTGGCCGCATTGCTCACAGCGGGCATCGCCCGAGACGACACCAACTCGCCGGCGCCTTTGACGGCAAAAGCAGTTGCGCATCTGGATCTCTCGGTTGCGGGTTATAAGGAGCTCTCCGCGATGGCGCGGCGCTCCGATATGGTGAATTTCACGATTCACTTCATCGATCAAGATCACATTCTGCTCACCTACAACCCCAAGAAGATGATTCGACGCCTGCCGGAGTGTCCGCCGACCCATGAGGATCATTTCATCCAGGCCGCAGTGTTGGAGGTGCCGACGGGAAAGGTTTTGCACAGTGTCGAGTGGTATTTGCACGATGGACGCAGGTATCTGTGGCCACTTGGGTCGGGCAAATTTCTCTTGCGGCGGCTGAACAGCCTTTACGAAATCGATGCGGATCTGAATGAAAAGCTGCTCTACACGTCACCGCAGGACCTGCTGTGGACCAGTGTCACTCCCGATGGAAAGCAAGTCATCACCGAGACTGCCGAGCGCGAGAGCCAAGGCAAGGCAAAGTCCAAGGGCGTGGTGCGGATTGAATTCCGCGACGCGCAAAGCATGGCGATGCAGCGCCTGATCAAGTCGGAAAAAGAAATTCAGGTGGAAGCGACAAGTTCGGGATTTGCCAGCGTCATTCCCGGGCTTAGCAGACGGGTCTGGTTGATTCGTTTCGGGCCGAGCGAGCGCGAGCGGAACAACCTAGCCAGAGTCAGGACGCAACGGCGCGCGCCTGACATTCTTTACCTGAGCAGCAACGCCATGCTGATTGGCCGCGATTCCGCCAGTCAGCCGGGATATAGCGTGAGCGCATTCACGGTGACCGGCAATCGATTGTGGCGGCAACACTGGGACGAGCACCGCTATTCGCTTCTAGTCGAGCGCAGCGAGGATGGGAGCCGATTTGCGATCAGCACGCTTCGGCCGCTCAATCCGCCTGCAACCCGAGCTGCGGATTCTTCGGACACGCAGATCGAAGGACTGAAGCAAACCGTTCAGGTGTTCAACACTGCGAGCGGAGACCCGCTCCTTACCGTCGATGCCGAACCCGTAGTCTTGAGCGGGCAAAACTTCGCACTTTCTCCCGACGGACGCAAATTGGCAGTGCTCGATGGATCCGCGATTGACCTGTACGATCTGCCGGAAATGTCCCCAGAAGAGCGCGCGAAATACACGGCGGTGAAGGCCGACGTGCCGGGTCTGTACGCTCCTCCGACGCAAGCTGCCAACAACGATCAAGATGCGGCATTCACGGCCCCCGAGGCAAACGGTTCGGTACCGGAAAATCCGCCGCCAGCCGCGGCGAATTCCTCCGCGACCGGGGCAACCGGACCCACCGACAGGGCTCCGCCGATCGTAAGACCCGCTAGCGCCGCCGCAACCGGGTCCGTGCCGGTGTTCCGCTCGCAAAGGCAGATTGTTGCGCTCGATGTGGTTGTCGCGGACGCCAAGGGCCATCCCATCCGAGGCATTCCCAAGCAGGACTTCGTGATCAAAGAGGACGGGAAAGCACAAACCCTAAGCTACTTCAACGAAGTGAGCGCCAACGCGCCCGCGGTTGCGGCGCAAAAACCTCCGGTTGCGGAGTCCGAGAAGGGAGACGACCAGAAGAAGGGGCAGACGAACATTTTTACCAACGATTCCCCGCCCAAGGCACCCACGGCAATCACGTTGATTCTGTATGACCTGCTCAACACGGATGCGCCCGATCAGCAACGCGCAAAGCTCGAACTGCTGAATTTTATTCAGCACAAACCGAAAGAGGAACGATTCGCGCTGTGCACGTTATCCAACGGCTTGCACATGATTCAGGGCTTCACCCCTGACGAGGGGATCCTGACACGCGCGGTGAAACAAAACAAAGGTTCCTTGCGATTTAGCTCCATGCTGAGCGAGGACGCAAGTGACCGGCTGCTGGTCGGGTGGTTAGAGGAGGGAGCCGCGAACGCCGCGCTTCATTTTGGCTCGAACAGCGCTGCTTCCTCCATGCTGGCAGATCAGGTGGGCCGCGTGGAGCAAGAAATGGCAGAACGGCGGTCGCGCGACCTCGAGTTACGCATGGCAGTCACCATGGACGCTTTCACGCAAATGGCGCGATATCTATCCGCGCTTCCCGGGCGGAAAAGCCTGATATGGCTCTCCGGGTCGTTCCCGCTCGGGATATTCCCGGGAATGGACTTCAGAAATCCTGACGCTGAGAACAAGACCCAAACCGAACAAATGAAGCAGGCGGTGAATCTTCTGGCCGAGTCGCATGTAGCCGTTTATCCGGTCGATGTGAAAGGACTGACCACCTACGCGATGACGGCGTCGGCTGGTCCCGGCGGCTTAGATTCGACGCAACCGGGTCCCCCCGCTCCAGCCTTCAACAATCAGGCTTCCCCTCAACAGCGCTTCGACGAACTCTCCAACCTGAATGCGGCGGGCGGCATCGGACCCAATCTTCCCCAAAGCGATCCCTTCATGGACGACGCGATGGACCATGGCATCATGGACAAAATCGCCGCCGACACCGGAGGCAGGGCTTTCTATAACGCAAACGGAATTGAGCAGGCGATGACGATCGCCATGGAGCAGGAAACGAACTACTATGCACTCTCCTACACGCCGCTGAACAGTAAGTTCGATGGGAAGTTTCGCCGCATCAAAGTCTCACTGGTTTCCGCCGATAAGAAATATCACGTGATTCATCGTTCCGGTTATTTTGCGGTCGATCCTAATGCTCCCAGCCCGTTATCGAGAGATGCAAGCACAGGATTCGGGCTGGCCGCCATGCAGCACGATGCTCCCCAGTCTCGCCAGCTTGTGTTTGAAGCGCGGGTGGTGCCGATTGGCAAGTCCATGCTAGGAATGGATCCGCGCGCGGGCCATTCCGCGCCTGCCAAGAAGAAAAAGAAACACGCGGGTGACGCTCCCCTGGCGCCGGTCGAGATGCAGAGATATCAGATCGATTACGCCATCCCTCCATCGCAACTGCGTTTCGACCCCACTCCCGACGGCCTGGAACACGGCGCGATGAACTTCATGGTGGCGTCCTTTGAGGCCGACGGTACGGTGCGCACCAGCATTGGCAGCCACGTGAATGGCGATCTCAAACCTGACTCTTACCAGGATGTGATGACTGGCGGGTTCCGCTTACGTCAGGAGGTGGATGTTCCGGTCGCGGCGGCGGCGCTGCGCATGGGGGTGCAGGATGCCATCAGCGGACGCATTGGAACCCTTGAAATTCCTTTGCCGGTCAAAGCGCCTCCTGGCGTTGAGCAATCCCGCAGCCAGCGCTTGCCGGAGATTGAACCCGATTAGATTTTGAGCATCAAAACTCAGGAGGTTCGTTATGGATCGTCGGGACTTCCTCAAGAAAACGGCTGCAGTTGGTGTGTTTTCGACTCTCACAACCAGGGTCTCGCACGCGGCGGAGGCCCCCATTCCCCAACGAACGTTGGGCCGCACGGGCGAAAAAGTGTCGATGGTCGGGATTGGTGGCTTCCATCTTGGCCGGCCCTCAGAGGAGGAGGCCATTCGCATCGTGCGCACCGCGCTCGACAACGGCGTGAACTTCCTCGATAACTGCTGGGACTATAACGGCGGCGTCAGCGAGGAGCGCATGGGAAAGGCGCTGCGGAATGGCTACCGGCAGAAGGCTTTTCTGATGACCAAGATCGACGGGCGGACGAAAGCCTCAGCAACCCAGCAATTAGAAGAATCGCTACGGCGACTCGAGACCGACCACATCGACCTGCTGCAGTTTCATGAGGTGATTCGAGACAATGATCCGGAGCGGATTTTTGCGCACGGCGGCGGGATGGAAGCGGTGCTGGAGGCGAAAAAGCAAGGCAAGGTCCGGTACCTCGGATTTACCGGGCACAAGAGCCCCGACATCCACTACAAAATGCTGGAGACGGCGTTCGCACACAATTTCACCTTCGATGCGGTGCAGATGCCGCTGAACGTCATGGATGCGCACTACGACAGCTTTGAGAAGAAAGTTCTGCCTGTGCTGGTGAAGCACAACATTGGCGTGCTCGGGATGAAGCCCATGGGAGATGCGATCATTCTCAAGAGCAAGACTGCGACGCCGGTGGAATGCCTGCATTATGCGATGAATTTGCCGACGAGCGTTGTGATCACGGGATGCGATTCGATCGAGATTTTGCGGCAGGCGCTCGACTCTGCCCGCAGTTTCAAACCCATGAATAAGGAGGAGGTTGGTAGCCTGCTGGCGAGGACGGAATCGGCGTCAGCAAACGGCCGGTTCGAACAGTACAAGACGACGCACCAATTTGATGGAACGTACCACAATCCGCAGTGGTTGGGGTGAAGGTGGACGGCCAGCATCCCCTCAGCGCGATCCCCTCCGGGTCAAAATACTTCATTAATGCGAGTCGCGCGCCACAACCGCTCCGCTATTTCCAACCAAAAAGTCGAAGTCCGCGCCTTTGTCGGCCTGCATGACATGTTCGGCGTAGAGACGCGCCCAGCCTCGCTTGGGCAGCGGAGGCGGGGTCCACTTCGCGCGCCGGGCGGCGAGCGAATTTTCGTCGACTTCAAGGCGAAGTTCGCGATGCGCGACGTCCAGCTCGATCATGTCGCCGGATTGAACTAGCGCTAGCGGACCGCCCGCGGCGGCTTCCGGGCAGACGTGCAGAATCACCGTGCCGTACGCCGTGCCGCTCATGCGGGCATCAGAAATACGGATCATGTCGGTGACGCCTTTCCGCAAGAGCTTGGGAGGAAGCAGAATGTTGCCGACCTCGGCCATTCCGGGATAGCCGATGGGACCGCAATTCTTCAGCACGAGAACGCAATTTTCGTCAACGTCGAGCGAATCGTCTTCGATACGGGCGTGGCATTCTTCAATGCTCTCGAAGACAACGGCTCGCCCGCGGTGCTGAAGCAGATGCGGGCTGGCCGCGGCGAGCTTGATAATTGCGCCATCCGGTGCGAGATTTCCGCGCAATACGGTGATCCCTGAATTCGCTTTCAAGGGCTGTTCGATGCTGTGAATTACGTCGCGATTCCAGCACGGCGCTTCGCGGACATTTTCCCAGGTGGAGTGGCCATTCACGGTCAGAGCGTCACGATTCAAAACTCCCGCTTCGCCTAACTGACGAAGCACCGCGGGCAAACCGCCGGCGTAGAAGTAGTCCTCCATGAGGTGTTGGCCTGCGGGTTGCAGGTTGACCAGGCACGGCAGAGAGGCTCCGATGCGGTCGAAATCCTCAAGGCTGAGGGGCACGCCGATACGCCCGGCAATGGCGATGAGATGAATCACCGCGTTGGTCGAGCCGCCCACGGCAGCCAGAGCGCGAATCGCATTTTCGAACGCCGCCCGGGTCAGGATTTTTGAAATCCCGAGGTCTTGGCGCACCATTTCGACAATGCGGCGGCCAGACATCTGCGCCAGCGTATTGCGCCGCGCATCCACGGCGGGAATGGCGGCATTTCCGGGCAAGCTCATGCCCAGCGCCTCCACCATGTTGGCCATGGTCGAAGCCGTTCCCATAGTCATGCAGTGGCCCTTGGAGCGGTGCATGCAGCTTTCCGCCTGGTAGTATTCTTCGGGCTTCATCTCGCCTTTGCGCAACTGGTCGGTCATCTGCCAAAGGCCCGTACCAGAACCCAGATCGCCGCCGCGGAATTTTCCCGAGAGCATGGGACCGCCGGACACTCCGATAGTCGGCAGGCCGCAGGAAGCTGCGCCCATCAACAACGAGGGTGTCGTCTTATCGCAGCCCATGAGCAGCACGACTCCATCGATGGGGTTCCCGCGGATGGACTCTTCGACGTCCATGCTGGCCAGATTACGAAACAGCATGGCGGTGGGACGAAGTTGCGTTTCCCCCAGCGACATGACGGGAAATTCGAGTGGAAAGCCGCCTGCTTCCCAGACGCCGCGCTTTACCCACTCCGCCAGCTCGCGAAAATGCGCGTTGCACGGCGTGAGCTCGGACCAGGTGTTGCAAATTCCGATGACCGGGCGTCCTTCGAACAGGTCGTGGGGCCAGCCCTGATTCTTCATCCAGCTGCGATAGAGAAAGCCGTCGCGGCCTTCCCGCCCATACCATTCCTGACTGCGGAGTTTTTTCATGGATAAGATTCCTGAGGTGAATAGCCGAAATCATAGCGCAGAAACCCGGGGTAAACGTGGTCTCAAAACTCCTTGGCAACCCGCGGCGGGGATGATCCTCTCTCCGCCTCTCTAGCACCTTGGCGGATTGGAACTTCGAATTGAGCCTCGTGTCGGGAGAGGCGCTGCCAAACTGGCCTAAAACCGGCCCGCTCACTCTCCATTGCCCCAGTGTGCAAAACAGAAATCGTTTGCTGTGCTAGAATCCCGCGAAGGAGCAGGTAATGTCAGACAAACCTTCCCAGAGCTCCCCTCATCCTCCCTCACCCGAGACCCCGAAGAGTGGCACGACCCGGCGAGGCTTTCTGAAATCTGCTGGCGTGATTTCCGCCGGCGCTGCCGGGCTGGAGGTTCTGCAGGGGGTTTCCGTCGCGGAAGAGCAGGCGCGGGTCGTCGGTCCCGGAAAGATTCCGCTGAAACTCGACATCAATGGGCAACTGCACAACCTCAGCGTAGAACCGCGAGCCACTCTGGCCGAGACTCTGCGCGACGAATTGCACCTGACCGGAACCAAGGTCGTATGCGACCGCGGATCGTGCTCGGCATGCACGGTCATGCTCGACAAAACTCCGGTGTGCTCTTGCATGACGTTGGCCGTCGACGTGGGCAATCGGAAGATCACTACCATCGAAGGCCTGGCGCAGGGCGACAATCTGCACGTGGTGCAAGCGGCGTTTATTGCACACGATGCTTTGCAGTGCGGCTTTTGCACTTCCGGCATGGTCATGAGTTGCGCGGCGCTGCTGGAGCGGAATCCCCATCCCACCCTGGATGACGTGAAAACTGCGATCAGCGGCAATATCTGCCGTTGTGGAACCTATCCCAAAGTTTTTGACGCGGCCCTGGCCGCATCCGAGAGCAGAGGAACGTAGTCATGCTGGCTCAGCCTCAAGATAAAGCGAAAGACGCAACAGGCGGTACCAAGAGCGATCCGAAGCCTGTCGAACAGAGCGCGACCTCCGCCAACGCCGCGGCGAACCCGACTCGCACGGCGACATTGCGGGCGGGGATTGCGGGTGCTGTGGTCATCGAGGATCAAATCGCGGAAGTGAAGCGGCTGGTTCCTGCCGACCAGCCTGCGCAGTGGCCGCTAAACCCCGATCTCAACTCGATCGGCAAGCGCGTGCATCGCATCGATGGCCCCTTCAAGACAACCGGCCGCGCGCGCTACACGGCCGATGTCTATCTGCCGGGCATGCTGTATGCGGCGATGGTGAATTCCGCGGTGCCGCACGCGAGAATCCGCTCGATCGACACCAGCAAGGCGCAAGCTTATCCCGGCGTGAAAGGCGTCTATATCTTGCAACATTTGAGTGACGTCGCCGAAGTGAAGGACAAGTCGAAAGAGCTGCCGTCGAAGTATCCGATTGTGCGCTTTGCCGGACAGCCGATCGGGGGAGTCGCGGCGACGACCCAGGCCGCCGCATTCGAGGCCGCCAAGCTCGTCGAAATTGATTACGAGCACCTGCCGTTTGTAACGACCGTGGAGGAGGCGCGGCGGCCCAATGCTCCTGCGGTTTATCCCGCTCCGGCAGTCATGGGCGGCAGCGCGGGAGGTGGAGGCGGCGAGACCAACGTTCCACAAAAAGGAAACGTACGCGGACCGGCGATTGGGCCGCGTGGAGCGGAGAAAGGCAGCACCGAAAAAGGCTTTGCGGAAGCGGAGGCGGTTGTTGAAGGCGACTTTAGGACACAGATTGAAACCCACAGCGCGCTCGAAACCCACGGCGTGGTCGCTGACTGGAAGCCGGACATGCTCACGGTGTACGCCTCGACGCAAGGCACCTCGACGGTGCGCGACGAGATGGCGGAAGTGTTTTCCATTCCGAAGACCCGCGTGCGAGTGATCACGGAATACATGGGCGGGGGCTTCGGCGCAAAGTTTGGTGCGGGGAACTTCGGCGTGGTCGCGGCTGCGCTCTCGAAACAGACGGGCGCGCCGGTGAAGCTGATGCTCACGCGAAAAGAAGAGCATCTCTCGGTGGGCAACCGCCCTGACGCGCGGATTCACCTGAAAGCCGGCGCCAAGAAGGACGGAACGCTCACCGCTCTCCATCTCGTCAGCTACGGCACGGCGGGGGTCGGAACCGGCGCGGGAACTGCCGGACCAACCCAGAACATGTACAAGTGCGACAACGTGCTCACGGAGGAGTACGACGTCTTCATCAACGCGGGCCCGGCGTCCGCGATGCGTGCACCTGGACATCCCCAGGGCTGCTTTGCGCTCGAGCAGACCATCGATGAACTGGCGGAGAAGATCGGCATGGACCCGCTCGAATTTCGGGACAAGATCGACGAGCATCCCGCCCGCCGCGAGGAGCGCAGGATTGGAGCGCAGATGGCGAACTGGCCGGCGCGACACCGGCCCGGAGCCGATCCCGGGGCGATGAAGCGCGGGCTGGGGGTTGCGCAGGCGGTCTGGTACCGCATCGGCAACATGGATTCGGCGGCGGAAGTCCGAGTCACGCGGGACGGATCGGTCGAATTGTTTTCCGGCGTGCAGGACATTGGTGGCGGAATACGCACGGTGCTGGCGCAGATCGTCGCCGAAGAATTCGGTCTGCGGCCGCAGGACGTATCCGTACGCATCGGGGACACGAATTTCCCGCAAGGGCCGCCGTCGGGCGGCAGCATGACAACAAATTCGATCACGCCGGCGGCTCGCGATGCGGCGCACAAGGCGAAACAGCAGTTCCTCGCACAGGTCGCGCCACTGCTCAACACGACTCCCGATCAAATCGTGCTGAGCGATGGCAAAGTCTCTACGAAGAATTCGAGTGCCTCGCTCACCTTCAAGCAGGCGGCATCTCGCATGAAGACGGACGAGGTCGCCGCGCGTGCCAGCCGGGTGGAAGATTACACCAGCGACAGCGATGCTCGCGGAGCCCGACGGCGTTCGCGATTCATCACCTACGGCGGCGTGCAGTTCGCGCAGGTGGCGGTTGACACGGAAACCGGCGTCGTCAGCGTCGAGAAAGTTTGGGCGGTGCACGATTGCGGACGCCCCATGAACCCGCTGCTTCTCGAGAGCCAGATCAACGGTGGCATTATTCAAGGGCTCTCTTATGCCCTCTACGAGAACCGTATGCTCGACCGCAATTCCGGGTTGATGCTCAATCCGAACCTGGAGCAGTACAAAATTGCCGGCGCGCGCGAGACGCCGGAGATCAAGGTTCACGTCATCGAGCAGTATTACGGGCTTTCGTCCACGGATGCCGGAGGCATCGGCGAGCCCGCAAAAATTCCCACGGCGGCGGCAATTGCGAATGCGTTTTACAACGCAACCGGGGTGCGGATCCGCGAGATTCCCATGCGTCCTGCCACCGTGCTCGCCGCGCTCAGAAAAAGCAAGGGGATGTCAGCATGAACCGATTTGAATGGGTGGAAGCAAGCACGGTAGCTCAGGCGATTGCCGCCGCGAACGCCGACTCGACCTTCAAAGCGGGCGGGGTTGATCTTCTGGATTTGATGAAGGACAACATCGCCAGCCCCAAACGGTTGGTAAATATCAGAACCGTGGAAGGGCTCGGGGAGATCGGCGAGGACGAGCGCGGTTTGCACATCGGGCCGCTGGCTACGCTGAGCGAGATCGAAGAGCATCCGGTGATTCAGAAGCAGTATCCGGCGATTGCGGAAGCGGCGTTTCGCGTGGCTACCCCGCAAATTCGGAATATGGCGACGATCGGGGGAAATCTGGTGCAGCGGCCACGCTGCTGGTATTTCCGTTCGGAGGATTTTCCGTGCCGCAAGAAGGGCGGTACACACTGCTTTGCGCAGGATGGTGAGAACGATTATCACGCCATCTTCGACAATCGTACTTGCGCGATTGTGCATCCCTCCGGTCTCGCGGTTCCGCTGGTGGCCCTCGATGCGCACCTGGAAATTACTTCGAAAAACGGCAAGCGCCAGGTTCGGCTGGAAGAATTCTTCACCCGGCCGGACGATGATGTGACGCGCGAGAACGTTATTGCACCCGGCGAACTGATTACCAACATCACGGTTCCTAAGAGCGACGCCCGCTCGGCTTACTTCAAGCAGGGCGAGAAAGAATCCTTCGATTGGCCGATTGCGGATGTGGCCGTCGCTCTCAGTATCGAAGGCTCGCGCTGCCAGAAGGCCAGCATTGTGCTCGGAGCCGCGGCGCCGTATCCGTATCGCGCGAAGGCGGCCGAGTCCAAGCTGACGAATAACGAGATCAATGAGGAGACCGCACGTGCTGCGGCAGAGCAGGCGATGGCCAATGCGACTCCGCTCGAGAAGAACGGTTACAAGATCCCAATCTTCGAAGCCATTATTCGACGCACGATCCTGCGCGCGGCGGGCATGAACCGAGAGGGAGCAGCAGCATGAGTACGCTCAACGTCATCCAAAATCAGACTTCCGGCATTTGCCGTCGCCTGCGGACCAAAACTTCTTTTGGCACGTTCATTGGCAGCCCAACCTTCTGGGAAGAGGGCGATTCTACAACTGCGGTCTATTGGTGCCTGGATACGATGGGTGCCGCCGGTCCTGACGATCAGGTAGCCCATCCGCACTACTGCCGGGCGGGGCGAGAGTGCTTTCGACCACGAGAGTAGCTCCGCCGGAGGCTACAGTTCTGAAGGATCTCGGCTCGCTTCGTCCTTTTTGCAGCTCTGCTTCGATTCCCTTCCTTTGGCAGCGCGCAATCGCTCGGCGCGAAGGCGGCAGATCCGATCGAGGAGCAGTCCTACTTCTCCTCGGCTGAGCCATTCCTTAAAGGCTGCGGTTCGGAGATCGAACGATATCTCTCCAACAGCTCTTTCCGATTCTCGCGCAGGTCAGCACCGCTCGAAATATTCGGATACGGCTGGCCCCCCATGAGCCCTTGCCACAAGATACGGTTGAAGGCGACCGGATCAACCCGGTCTTCCACAGAAAAATCCATGCCCTGGGTCGCTGCTGCCCAGTACGCGGCGTCGTGCGTCGGGCGCGGGATCTCGGCGCTCGGATGAGGGATTGGCAGCTGCGTCCGGGCAAGGATCGCGGATGGGGTGGCGGTGTAGTTCCAGGACTTCTGAGAAGTGTCGAATACGTCGGCCATGGATTTCGAGGATGCATCGTTCAGACTGAGGTTGCCGGTCCCGAGAATCTCCTCCATGGTGCGCAGCATGCTCAGGGTGGTGTACGCCGTTGAAACCACGGCCTTGTGCTTGACGTAGGGCCCGATCACGAATGCGATGCTGCGGTGGGAGTCAACGTGGTCGCCGCCGTCTTGGGAATCGTCCTCGATCACGAAGATGAGGGTGTCGTCTTTGTAGCGGCTGGCGGCAATTTTCTCGGCAACCATGCCCACGGCGTAGTCGTTGTCGGCGACCTGCAGTTCGGGCGTATTTACGCCCAAAATGGCAGTACGGAATGAGCCGGTATGATCGTGCATCAAGCGCATTAGCAAAAGATTGGGAAGGCCGCCGTTCGCGTATTTCGTGTCGAACTCTCGTTCCCACTCTTTCAAGCGATAGTAGTCGGGGAAGTTGTTATCGAAGCCGCGAAAATAAATATCCGTGAATTTTTGCAAGCTGGCATTTGCCGGAAATGCCACCTGCGTATGCGCGGAAGCGGGGTCGAGCAGCAAGGGAATCTCGTAGCGCGTCTCTCGTTCGTCGTCTCGGTATCGACTGCCGTCGACAAAAAATCCGTAGTTGCGCACGCTGAGCCCTTTGCGCAAGGCGCCATTCCATAAATATCCGGTGCCGTGCTCGCCCTCGGGGGAATCCGGAGCGGCGACGTTGGCCGTGCCGGGCAGATCGTCGGGGTCGGCGGGGGTGCCAGGGTTGGCTTGCTGCCGCTCGGCCAACGTGGGAAGGGCAATGTTAATGTCGCGATTGGTTCCTTCCGAGTCGTAGCTGAGGCCGCGGCCGCCATAGTTCACCGGCGCTTGCTTCTCGACCACATCGGGCGCGCGTGCCGAGGTCGACCAGGACCAACCGTCATAGCTGACTTCGCTGGTGTCATAGAAGTTGTCGAGCGTGACGAAATTTCGCGCCAGTTTGTGAAGATTGGGCGTGATCGCCTCGGGAAATTCTGTGAGGTTGGGATCCCCGTTGCCGACTTCAAGGTCCCCTAGCACCTGATCGTAGGTGCGATTTTCCTTGATGATGTAGAGGATGTGCTTGATATGGGCGCGCAGAAAGGCGAATTTGTCGGCATCGGCCCTACTGAGCGCGCTTTGGAAATTGTTGTTGACCGCAACCTGCTCGGTGAGGGCCGGCAATGCGCCGGAAGTTGGTGTGGGGAAACATTGCAGGCCGGCTTTGATCCGCTGCAGGTTGTATTGATTACTGGCGTAGCACTGATTTTGTTTGTCTTTTGTCAGGCCATAGCAGAACTTCGGGTTTGGGCCGGTCGGGGATTTTCCATTCACGACGTACACGTACTTGCCATCCGCACTGAAGCTCAGCGAATTGGGATACCAGCCGGTTGGAATGAGGCCGGTGACTTGGCTCTGCCTCGGATCCGCCTTCAACGGGATGACGGCAACGTCGTTCATCCAGCCATTGGTTACATACAACTGCTTCTCGTCGCGCGAAAGGGTGACGCTGTTCGTATCGTTGCCTCTGAATCGCGCCTTCCACCCCGGCAGAAGTCCGCTGGGAGCGGTAACAGAGATTTCGGCGAGCACACGATTTGAGGCCGTGTCGATCACGGCGACCGAGTCGGTGTTGTCCTCGGCCGCATACAGAAGAGATTGCGCGCGGTTCAGCACCATGCGATTGGGCTGTCCGGAAACACGGATCCGCGATGTGACTCTCGCGGTCGGTCTCGAGAGATCTACGACCACAACTTCACGGTCGCGAAGACTGGAAACGTAGGCCGTGTCGTTGCCCTTGATCGCTACCCAGAGGGGATACTCGCCGCCGGGCACTCCGCGCTGAGATGGGTCTTCCTTTCCCGGGCGAAGGTCGAGCTCGCTTTGGAGGGACCAGCGCCCTCGCTGCCCGATCAACAGGCTGATGGAGTCGTTGTAGTAGTTGGCGACTACCAACTTAGAGCCGTCACGGCTCACAGCGACGCCTGCGGCTTGCGGCTTTACGTTCAGCCCCACGCCCTTGCCGTTGTGCCCAAGAGAAATCGGGCTTCCCTGCTGCTCGGTCCAGGCGCGGTTCTCGAGCGAATACGCGTGGACATTGTCATCGACGCCGCCGGCCACATAGAACGCCGTTCCGGACGGATCGAAAACGATGCCACTGTAGGTGTTCGCAACCTGAATGACCTGCTTGTCGACCGGCTTCTGCTGCGAGATGTCATACACGAAGACGAACTCCGTGGAGTCAGCCCGAATCATTTTTCCATCGGTGGCTTGCACGCGGTTGAAGCCACTGGTGAGCACCAGCAAGGTTTTGCCATCGGGACTGACGATCGAGGTCACCGCCTGGCCGGCCAGATATTGCGGGTTGTCTGGCAGCCGGGGATTCAGCGGCTCGAAGGTCGCACCCTTGGGAGCGAGCGGGGTAATGCGCTGCCCGCTGTTGGGGATCGATTGCTGTACCTGGGCGACGCAGATTGGTGCCGACGCAATGAATACCACCGCAGTGAAGGAGATCGCTTGCTGAATCTTGCTCGACTTCATCCGAGACTCTCCACGCCGCCAGCTGGCGGATTCATAAAACGAGAAGATCATCCCATATCGCACGACGTGTCATGTGAAATGGAAGTTAAAACACACCACGAAGGACACGAAAGCGCACGAGGGGAACCTGAGTTCCTTCATGTCCGTTGTGGTTATTGCCTTCTCAGGCCCGGGAGTTGTGGGTTGACTGATACGCCTCGAAACAACGCTTGGCTGTCTCCAACTCGCCAAAACGGCTGCCTTCCTGTTCCAGCAGATAATATTCGACGCCACCGACACTCTCGGCCGCGGCGAAGATTTCCTTCCAGCCGGCGTCGCCTTCGCCGAACAGAACTTTGAATCCCTTCGACGGGTCCTTGGACCAATCTTTGAGATGAAGGGAACGGATGCGGCCCGGGTTGGAGCGGATCCATGCGACCGGGTCGGAGCCGGCCGCAATGCAGGTGCCCACGTCCAACTGCAGCATGATGGATGGCTTCGTATTCTTCGCGAGAATCTCGATGGGGCGCGTTAAAGCACCACCAGAGCCAGCCAGCGTGAACTCGGGCTCCTGATTGTGATATCCAACTTTGAGCCCGGAGGGAGCGAGGACATCTGCCACGGTG